>Ga0316604_10002996_pt1 | contig 12230 bp, 11 predicted proteins | sample OWC_soil_day20_C_FD_207650 | JGI IMG/M metagenome (GOLD analysis project Ga0316604, IMG submission 207650) | Wetland soil microbial communities from Old Woman Creek delta, Ohio, United States - OWC_soil_day20_CT | ecosystem: Environmental > Terrestrial > Soil > Wetlands | place: USA: Ohio... | reverse complement strand
GTGCAGAGAAGACAGTCACGCGGGCATTTTTCGCCGGACGTTCGATCAACACACGACCAACCGAGGCGTGTTTCAGTTTCTTCTTAAGGTAATCACGAACCTGGACATCTTCATTGAGCATCCCCGAAAAATTCTTGCTGTTGGCGTACCAACGCGAAGACCAGTCACGGGTGACAGCCAGGCGAAAACCAGTCGGATGAATCTTCTGTCCCATTGTCTTTCCTCAGTTTCCGACGGTCAGGAAAATATGGCAGGTCGGTTTGATGATCCGATTGCCACGTCCTTTTGCTCGCGCGGCGAAACGCCTGAGCACCATGCCTTTTTCGACGTAGATGGTTTTCACCTTCAACTCATCGATATCAGCCCCATCGTTATGTTCGGCATTGGCAATCGCAGACTCAAGCACCTTCTTGATGATGCCGGCCCCTTTTTTTGGGCTGAACGTCAAAATGCTGAGCGCCTTATCAACCGGCAAACCGCGGATCTGGTCGGCTACCAGTCGACCTTTTTGGTCCGACAGCCGAACGCCGCGCAAAATAGCACGAGTTTCCATATCCATTCCTTTACTTCTTCGCCTTCTTGCCGGCGGTGTGACCCCTGAAAGTGCGGGTCAGAGAAAACTCGCCGAGCTTGTGGCCGACCATGTTTTCGGTGACATACACCGGTATGTGCTGCTTGCCGTTATGTACGGCAATGGTCAAGCCGACGAAGTCTGGCAATACCGTTGAGCGGCGCGACCAGGTTTTAATCGGGCGTTTGTCGCTTGTCGCGCGTACCGCCTCGACCTTCTTGATCAAATGGGCATCGACAAACGGGCCCTTTTTAATGGAACGTCCCATAGTTCTCTATCCCTTAGCGTTTGTGACGGCGCTGCACGATCATTGAAGTCGTGCGCTTGTTGCTGCGAGTACGATAACCCTTGGTCTTGGTGCCCCATGGGCTGACAGGGTGCATACCGGCAGCCGTTCTACCTTCGCCACCACCGTGCGGGTGATCAACCGGATTCATAACCACGCCTCGAACCGTCGGACGAATGCCGCGCCAGCGATTGGCACCGGCCTTACCGATCGAACGTAGGCTATGCTCTTCATTGCCGACTTCACCAATCGTAGCCCGGCATTCGACGTGCACTCGGCGAATTTCGCCGGAACGCAATCTGACCTGAGCATAGACCCCTTCGCGGGCCAGCAACTGAGCTGACGTTCCCGCGGAGCGCGCCATTTGAGCACCTTTACCCGGGACCATTTCGATGCAGTGAATCGTCGTACCAACCGGAATATTTCTGATTGGCAAAGCGTTCCCGGACTTGATCGGTGCTTCGGAACCACTGACAACCTGCTGACCAACCACCATACCTTTGGGAGCGATCACGTAGCGACGCTCGCCATCGGCGTACAACAGGAGCGCGATATTCGCTGTACGATTCGGATCATATTCAAGACGCTCAACCTTGGCCGGAACACCGTCCTTGTTGCGCTTGAAGTCGACGATGCGATAGTGTTGCTTATGTCCACCACCCTGGTGACGCGTCGTGATATGGCCATTGTTGTTGCGGCCCGCCTTGTTTGACTGTGACTCGACGAGAGCGGCATATGGCGCGCCCTTGTGCAAATCACTATTTACAACCTTGACGACTGCGCGACGGCCGGGCGACGTCGGTTTAACTTTGACGAGTGCCATTACGCAGCCCCCCCATCGACGAAATTAATTTCCTGACCGGGCTTCAGGCACACATACGCCTTTTTCCAGTTCTTGCGGCTGCCCATGAAACGACCGAACTTTTTCTGCTTGCCTTTGACGTTGGCGATCTGAACCGACTCAACGGAAACTTTGAAAAGCAATTCAACAGCCGCCTTGACCTCAGGCTTGGTCGCATCGGACGCAACACGGAACACCACCTGCTCGTTCTTGTCCGCCACGTAGGTCGCCTTTTCGGAAATCTGTGGCGCAAGCAACACTTGCATCAAACGTTGTTGGTTCATCCCAGGATCTCCTCAAACTTGGCGAGGGCGCTCTTGGTCATCAGCACCTTCGGGAAGCGAATCAGCGACACCGGGTCAGCTTCGTTAACTTCCAGCACCAGCACATGGGGCAAGTTTCGCGACGCCAGATAAACGTTTTCATCAAGCGTATCCGTAATCACCAGCACGGAGTCATACCCCATGCCTTTGATCTTCTGCGCAAAGAGTTTGGTTTTGGGAGCATCGACAGCCAGACTGTCAATGATCGCCAAACGATCTTCGCGAGCCAACTGAGAAAAAATCGATGCCATGCCAGCACGGTACATTTTCTTGTTCAGCTTCTGGCTGAAGTTCTCGTCAGGAGAGTTCGGAAAAATGCGACCACCGCCACGCCACAACGGCGAGGACGACATACCGGCACGAGCACGGCCCGTACCTTTTTGGCGGAACGGCTTGGCGGTCGTATGCTTAACCTGCTCGCGATCCTTCTGAGCTCGATTACCACTACGTGCATTGGCCTGATAAGCCACAACGACCTGATGAATCAGGGATTCGTTGTACTCGCGACCGAACAGCACATCGGAGGCTTGCAAGCGGCTGGCTTCCTGCCCTTGTTCGTTAATCAGTTTGAGTTCCATTATGCCCCCGCCTTGACTGCTGGATGCACAACCAGATCCGAACCCTTGGAGCCGGGAACTGCGCCCTTGACCAACAACAACTGACGCTCGACATCAACACGAATAACTTCAAGATTTTGCTGGGTGCGCTTGGCGTCGCCCAAATGGCCGGCCATGCGTTTTCCAGGGAAAACACGACCAGGATCTTGATTCATACCGATGGAGCCCGGCGCGTTGTGCGACAACGAGTTGCCGTGCGTCGCGCGCTGTGAGCTGAAGTGGTGACGCTTGATACTGCCCTGAAACCCCTTACCGATCGTTTGACCAGTCACATCAACCTTTTGGCCGACAGCGAAGATTGCGACGCTGATCTGATCACCGGGTTTGAAGCCAGCGAGGTCCGCAGCCGAAACCGGGAACTCTTTAAGTACGTGACCCGCCTCGACGCCAGCCTTGGCGAGATGACCCGCCAGGGACTTATTGACACGTGAGGGGCGACGCTTGCCGAATGCCACCTGTACGGCGGCATAGCCGTCGTTTTCAGGCGTTTTGATCTGGGCGACACGATTATTCGACACATCGAGTACGGTTACCGGGATGGAGGCTCCATCATCGGTAAAAATACGCGTCATGCCGACCTTGCGCCCTACAAGGCCTAGACTCATGGTTATTCTCCTCTTGCCGGCTACGATTGGCCGGCGAGCGCTACAAGTCAAAATGGGCAACGTCAACGACGTCACCCGACGAAAGGCGGCGATTATAGCCGCATTGAAGCAATTACTGCAACTTAATTTCGACGTCAACACCTGCCGGCAGATCAAGCTTCATCAATGCATCAACCGTCTTGTCGGTTGGATCAATGATGTCCATCAAGCGGAGGTGGGTACGAATTTCAAACTGATCGCGCGATGTCTTATTGACATGCGGGGAACGCAGAACGTCAAAACGCTGAATCCGGGTCGGCAGCGGAACGGGACCGCGAACTACAGCGCCAGTGCGCTTGGCTGTTTCAACAATTTCCAGAGCCGACTGATCGATCAAACGATAATCGAAAGCTTTCAGGCGGATGCGGATTTTCTGGTTTTGCATAATGGTTTCCAAAGAGCGACGAGGCGGGATATCAATCCCGCCTCAAAGTTAAAATTACTCGATGATTTTAGCGACGACGCCGGCGCCGACGGTACGACCGCCTTCACGGATGGCGAAGCGCAGACCTTCTTCCATGGCGATCGGATTGATCAGCTTGACCGTCATCTGGATGTTGTCGCCCGGCATGACCATTTCCGTGCCTTCCGGCAAGGTGATGGCACCCGTGACGTCCGTCGTGCGGAAGTAAAACTGCGGACGGTAGTTGTTGAAGAACGGGGTGTGACGACCACCTTCGTCCTTGGACAGGACGTACACTTCACCCGTGAAGTGGGTGTGCGGGGTAATCGAACCCGGTTTGGCCAGCACTTGACCGCGTTCGACATCTTCACGCTTGGTACCGCGCAGCAAGACGCCGACGTTGTCACCGGCTTGACCTTGGTCGAGCAGTTTGCGGAACATTTCGACGCCGGTACAGGTGGTCTTGGCCGTGGGCTTGATGCCGACGATTTCAAGTTCTTCGCCCACCTTGACGATGCCGCGTTCGACACGACCGGTCACCACGGTGCCGCGACCCGAAATCGAGAAAACGTCTTCGATCGGGAGCAGGAAGGGTTTGTCGACGGTACGTTCGGGGGTCGGGATGTAGCTGTCGAGGGCTTCGGCCAGGGCCATGATGGAACCTTCGCCGAGCGGACCGGTGTCGCCTTCGAGGGCTTTGAGCGCCGAGCCTTTGATGATCGGGATGTCGTCGCCAGGGAATTCGTATTTGGAGAGGAGCTCACGCACTTCCATTTCGACGAGTTCGAGCAGCTCTTCGTCGTCAACCATGTCGCACTTGTTCATGTAGACGATGATGTATGGCACGCCGACTTGACGGGCGAGCAGGATGTGTTCGCGGGTCTGGGGCATGGGGCCGTCAGCGGCAGAAACCACCAGCACGGCGCCGTCCATCTGGGCAGCACCGGTAATCATGTTCTTGATGTAGTCGGCGTGACCCGGGCAGTCAACGTGGGCGTAGTGTCGTCCGGACGTTTCGTATTCAACGTGCGCGGTGTTGATGGTGATGCCGCGTGCCTTTTCTTCCGGCGCCGCATCAATCTGGTCGTAGGCCTTCGCCTCTCCACCAAACTTCTTCGACAGGATCGTCGTGATCGCCGCCGTCAAAGTCGTCTTACCATGATCTACGTGACCAATCGTGCCGACGTTTACGTGCGGCTTCGTACGTTCAAATTTTGCCTTAGCCATTTACAGTATCCTCAAAGACCAAAAATCACTTCTTGTTAATCACAGCTTCGGCGACGTTTTTTGGCGCCTCGACATAGTGCTTGAATTCCATCGAATAGGTCGCGCGCCCCTGAGACAACGAACGAACCGTCGTCGAGTAACCGAACATCTCGGCCAGCGGCACTTCGGCCTTGATTGCCTTGATGCCGCCGGGAATATCTTCCATTCCTTGCACGATCCCGCGACGACCGGACAAATCACCCATGATGTTGCCCATGTACTCTTCTGGTGTCTCGACTTCAACCGACATCATCGGCTCAAGCAAGGTAGGCTGCGCTTTGCGCATACCTTCCTTAAACGCCATCGACGCCGCCATACGGAAAGCATTTTCGTTGGAATCAACATCGTGGTAGGAACCGTCGAATAGCGTGAATTTCACATCCACTACCGGGAAGCCAGCCAGCACGCCGCTCTTGACGCAGTCTTGAAGCCCCTTATCAACCGCGGGGATGTACTCGCGCGGCACCGTACCGCCCTTGATGGCATCGACAAACTCATAGCCTTTGCCTGCCTCGTTCGGTTCAATTTTGACCCACACGTGACCAAACTGCCCACGACCACCGGACTGCTTGACGAACTTGCCTTCTTGTTCAACCGCTTTCTTGATGCACTCACGATAAGCTACTTGAGGCGCGCCAACGTTGGCGTCAACACCGAACTCGCGGCGCATGCGGTCTACGATGATTTCAAGGTGAAGTTCACCCATGCCCGAAATAATGGTCTGAGTGGTTTCCTCGTCAGTGCGCACACGGAACGATGGATCTTCATTAGCCAAACGACTGAGCGCAATACCCATTTTTTCCTGGTCAGCCTTGGTCTTCGGTTCGACAGCGATGTGAATAACCGGCTCTGGGAAAACCATGCGCTCGAGTGTAATGACTGCAGCCGGATCACACAGCGTTTCGCCGGTAGTAACTTCCTTCAAGCCAACGCAGGCCGCGATATCTCCGGCCAGAACTTCCTTGATTTCTTCGCGGTTGTTAGCGTGCATCTGCAGCACTCGACCGATGCGCTCTTTACGTCCCTTGATCGGGTTGTAAATGGTATCCCCCGACCTCAGAACACCCGAATACACTCGGATAAACGTCAACTGACCAACGTACGGATCCGTCATCAACTTGAAAGCCAATGCGGAAAACTTGGCGCCGTCATCCGCTTCACGCGTTATTGGCAAGCCCTTTTCGTCTTCACCGGTCACTGGCGGGATGTCCACCGGCGAAGGCAGTAGATCGACAACGGCATCGAGCATGCGTTGCACGCCCTTGTTCTTGAACGCGGTGCCACACAGCATCGGCTGGATCTCGCAATCGATTGTACGCCGACGCAAGCCCTTGATGATGTCCGCTTCGGACAGATCACCATTCTCCAGATACTGATTCATCAGTTCCTCAGACGCCTCGGCGGCCACCTCGACCATCTTGCCGTGCCATTCATTCGCCTGATCCTGAAGTTCGGCAGGAATATCACGATAGTCAAACTTCATCCCCTGGGTTGCATCGTCCCAATAGATCGCCTTCATCTTGATCAGGTCGACAACACCTTTGAAGTAGTCTTCTTTGCCAATCGGAATAACGATCGGCACAGGGTTACCCTTGAGACGCGTGCCCATCTGGTCGACGACCTTGAAGAAGTCGGCACCTTGACGGTCCATCTTATTGACGAACGCGAGACGCGGAACCTTGTATTTGTTGGCCTGGCGCCAAACGGTTTCGGACTGTGGCTGGACTCCGCCTACGGCACAGTAAACCATGCACGCGCCGTCAAGCACCCGCATCGAACGCTCGACTTCGATCGTGAAGTCTACGTGCCCCGGAGTATCGATGATGTTGATCCGGTGCTCGGCAAACTGAGTCCCCATCCCTTTCCAGAAGCAGGTCGTCGCTGCCGATGTGATGGTGATGCCACGCTCCTGCTCCTGCTCCATCCAGTCCATGGTGGCCGCGCCATCATGCACTTCGCCAATTTTGTGATTGACGCCGGTGTAGAACAGAATGCGCTCAGTCACCGTCGTCTTGCCGGCGTCAATGTGCGCGCTAATACCGATATTGCGGTAGCGGTCGATAGGAGTTTTGCGTGCCACAGTAATAAACCTTCACTAATAAAGAACAGCCCGCCAACAGACCAGCTGCGGCGGAGAAAAGCAATCAGAACCGGAAGTGTGCAAACGCCTTGTTGGCATCCGCCATACGGTGCACTTCGTCGCGTTTTTTGACCGCGCCGCCTCTGTTTTCCGCTGCCTCAAGCATTTCGGCAGCCAGACGTTGGCCCATCGACTTCTCGGAACGCTTGCGGGCGGCTTCGCGCAACCAGCGCATAGCCAGCGCCATACGGCGACTCGGGCGGACTTCAACCGGGACCTGATAGTTAGCGCCACCGACGCGACGGCTCTTTACTTCAACCAGCGGTTTGACGTTGTTCATGGCCAAGCCGAACACTTCGATCGGATCCTTGCCACCCTTGGCAGCGATCAGATCAAAAGCACCATAAACGATGCGCTCGGCAACCGACTTCTTGCCACTCATCATGATGGTGTTAACGAATTTTGAGACTTCAATATTGCCAAATTTAGGATCCGGCAAAATATCGCGTTTGGGTACTTCACGACGACGTGGCATAACAACCTCTCAAATTATCAATTCAGTTGAAGGACGGCACGGAATGAACCACCCCTCGCGGTCGCCCATCTGGACGACCACTTACTTTAACGGCGATCAGGCCGCTTTCGGACGCTTCGTACCGTACTTGGAACGGCTCTGCTTACGATCCTTGACGCCTTGCGTGTCAAGAGAACCGCGCACGGTGTGGTAACGCACACCAGGCAAGTCTTTCACACGACCGCCACGGATCAGAATCACTGAGTGTTCCTGAAGGTTGTGTCCTTCACCACCAATGTACGAAATGACTTCGAAACCGTTGGTCAGGCGAACCTTGCACACTTTACGCAACGCAGAGTTCGGCTTTTTCGGCGTGGTGGTATAGACACGAGTGCAAACGCCACGCTTTTGCGGGCAATTTTCCAGTGCCGGTACTTTGCTCTTGCTAAGAACGGCCTCACGGGGCTTACGCACTAGCTGGTTAATGGTTGGCATATTTCTATCCCTAAATTCCCTGCAGTGCCAGCCCTTCAAAGAGCACAACAACTGCAAAAAAACCAAGGCGGCAACGGCCGCCTTAGCGATTTTTTATAACAGGCACAGGCAATGGTTAGCCCTAGCCGACAAAGACCCGCGATTCTAGGGTCAATCAAGCATCAAGTCAACCGACCTGAGCATCTTGAGCGCTCTCGCCAACCGGCGACACCTCTCCGGAAATCTCCGGAACCGTCGCCATGTCGATGCCGGCCGTGTTGTTCTTACGCATCCGGTGATACGCCAGGCCCGTTCCCGCCGGGATAAGACGCCCGACGATGACGTTCTCCTTGAGACCGCGAAGCTCATCCCGTTTGCCCATGATTGCCGCCTCGGTCAGTACGCGGGTCGTTTCCTGGAAGGAAGCGGCCGAGATGAACGAGTCGGTAGACAAGGACGCTTTGGTAATACCCAGCAAGACATGTTCGTAACTGGCCGTCAGTTTACCTTCGGCCAGCATGCGATCATTTTCGTCCAGCAAATGTGCCCGTTCTACCTGCTCACCTCGGATAAACTTGGTATCTCCGGTGTCCGTAACAATAACGCGGCGCAACATCTGACGAACGATGACTTCGATGTGCTTATCATTAATCTTCACACCCTGGAGTCGGTAGACGTCCTGGACTTCGTCAGTGATGTAAATCGCCAGCGCTTCGACGCCTTGCAAACGCAAGATGTCATGAGGATCGGGTGCGCCATCGACGATCAGCTCACCTTTATTGATTACCTGGCCATCGTGAACCAGAACATGCTTATCTTTCGGAATCAGATATTCGTGGGTTGCCCCTTCAAGGTCGGTGATTACCAAACGCTGCTTGCCTTTGGTGTCCTTGCCGAACGACATCGTCCCGGTGAACTCAGCGAGCATGCCGGCATCTTTCGGAGTACGGGCCTCGAAGAGTTCCGCAACACGCGGTAGGCCGCCGGTAATATCGCGCGTTTTCGCAGATTCCTGAGGCAAGCGCGCGAGGACGTCACCGACCGAAATCTGCTGCCCGTCGAGAACCGTGATGATGGCTCCGACCTGGAACGTGATCGTTACAGCATGCTCACTACCATGCATGCGGACTTCTTCGCCATTGGCATCATAGAGTCTGACCTGCGGACGCAAGCCCTTGGTCTGGGCCTTACCGCCGCGCTTCGGATCAATAACCACCAAAGTCGACAACCCGGTTACTTCGTCGATTTGTTTGGCAACCGTCACACCCTCTTCGACATTCTCGAACTTCACCAAGCCCGAGTATTCCGCAATGATCGGACGTGTATGCGGATCCCAGGTCGCGAGCTTGGTCCCGGCTTTCGCTTGTTGCCCATCAGCGACCTGAAGTGTCGAACCGTAAGGAACCTTGTGTTTTTCACGCTCACGACCGTTATCGTCGGTAATCAGTACCTCGCCCGAACGGGTAATGACGATTTTCTCGCCCTTGGCGCTGGTAACGTAACGCATTGAGGAAGTGAAGCGCACAACGCCGGTGCTCTTTGTTTCGACCTGACTGGCCACCGCGGCCCGCGACGCCGCACCACCGACGTGGAAGGTCCGCATGGTGAGCTGCGTCCCCGGTTCCCCGATGGACTGCGCAGCAATGACCCCAACCGCTTCGCCAATATTGACCGGCGTACCGCGTCCGAGATCCCGACCATAGCACTTGGCACAGAGGCCATAGCGCGTATCGCAAGTCAGCGGCGTACGCACTTTCACCTCATCGATACCCAACTGATCGATCAGATCACAAAGATCTTCGTCGACCAAAGTACCTGCCGCCACGACCGTTTCATCCGTTTCGGGGTCGATTACATCGGTGATGGTGACGCGCCCGAGGATACGCTCGCGCAAAGCCTCGATGACCTCACCCCCTTCAATCAGGGCCTTCATCGTAACGCCGTTTTCGGTCCCGCAGTCTTCTTCGATGACGACCAGATCCTGCGTCACGTCGACCAGACGACGGGTCAGATAGCCTGAATTTGCCGTCTTCAGTGCGGTATCGGCCAAGCCCTTACGCGCGCCGTGCGTCGAAATGAAGTACTGGAGAACGTTCAAACCTTCACGGAAGTTCGTCGTAATTGGCGTCTCGATGATCGAACCGTCCGGCTTCGCCATCAGACCACGCATACCGGCCAACTGGCGAATCTGAGCCGCCGAACCACGCGCACCAGAATCCGCCATCATGTAAATCGAGTTAAAGGATTCCTGCTTGACCTTCTTGCCGTGACGATCGATCACTTCTTCGTGACCCAACTGCTCCATCATGACCTTAGCCACTTGGTCACCGGTACGGCCCCAGATATCGACGACCTTGTTGTAGCGTTCGCCGTTGGTCACCAAACCGTTGGTATATTGGCTTTCAATTTCTTTAACTTCTTTTTCGGCGGCGGCAATGATCTCACCCTTCTGCGTCGGAACAAGCATATCGTCCGAACAGATCGAGATACCCGCACGAGTTGCCAGACGATAGCCGTTCTGCATCAGCTTGTCGGCAAAAATAACGGTTTCCTTCAAACCACAGCGCCGGAACGCGGCATTGATCAGTTTGGAAATCTCCTTCTTCTTGAGCGGTCTGTCGAGGACGCTGAATGGCAAACCCTTCGGCAATATCTCGGACAGTAGCGCACGACCGGCGGTAGTGACGTAACGGGTTGTTTTTTCCTTCCAGCCGTTTTCACCATCCTTCTCGAATTCCTTGATGCGCGCTGAAATCTTGGCATGAATGTCGAGTTCGCCGGCCTGCATGGCGCGCGTGATCTCCGCCAGGTCAGGGAAGATCATTCCCTCGCCCTTGGCATTGATGCGTTCGCGGGTCGCGTAGTAAAGACCGAGAACGATGTCCTGCGACGGAACGATGATCGGATCACCGTTGGCGGGCGAGAGTACATTATTCGAAGCCAGCATCAGAGTGCGGGCTTCCATCTGAGCTTCGAGCGACAACGGGACGTGAACAGCCATCTGGTCACCGTCAAAGTCGGCGTTGAAGGCCGCACAAACGAGAGGATGCAACTGAATGGCCTTACCTTCAATCAGGGTCGGTTCAAAGGCCTGGATACCCAGACGGTGAAGAGTCGGTGCGCGGTTAAGCATGATCGGGTGCTCGCGGATCACCTCTTCAAGAATGTCCCAAACCACCGGCTCCTGCGTTTCAACCATCTTTTTGGCCTGCTTGATGGTTGTGGCCAAGCCCATGATCTCGAGACGATTGAAGATGAAGGGCTTGAACAACTCAAGCGCCATCAGTTTCGGCAAACCGCACTGGTGCAATTTCAGTTGTGGACCGACCACAATGACTGAACGGCCAGAGTAGTCAACGCGCTTCCCGAGCAGGTTTTGACGGAAACGACCGCCCTTGCCCTTGATCATGTCAGCCAAAGACTTCAGCGGACGCTTGTTAGCGCCGGTCATGGCTTTGCCGCGCCGACCGTTGTCAAGCAGCGAGTCAACGGCTTCTTGCAGCATGCGTTTTTCGTTACGCACGATGATTTCCGGTGCCTTTAGTTCGAGCAAACGCTTCAACCGGTTATTACGGTTGATCACACGACGATAGAGGTCGTTCAGATCGGAAGTTGCGAAACGACCGCCGTCAAGCGGAACCAGCGGGCGCAGATCGGGCGGCAGAACGGGGAGTACTTCGAGCACCATCCACTCGGGTTTGATCCCGGACTTCTGGAAACCCTCCAGAATCTTCAAGCGCTTGGAAAATTTCTTGCTCTTGGTTTCCGACGAGGTTGTCTCAAGCTCGGCACGCAGGCGTTCAACTTCGCTGTCCAGATCGATCGAGCGCAAGAGTTCGCGAACACCTTCGGCACCCATCGCGGCGTAGAAATCGTCGCCGTATTCTTCCACCTTGGCCAGACAGTCATCTTCGGTCAGCAACTGACCGCGGGTCAGCGGCGTCATGCCCGGATCGCAAACCACAAAGGCTTCAAAGTAAAGCACGCGTTCAATATCGCGCAAGGTCATGTCGAGCACCATGCCGAGACGGCTTGGCAGACTCTTCAGGAACCAGATGTGGGCAACAGGCGAGGCCAGTTCAATGTGCGCCATGCGTTCGCGACGCACCTTGGATAACGTCACCTCAACACCGCATTTTTCGCAAATGACGCCACGATGCTTCAAGCGCTTGTACTTGCCGCACAAGCACTCGTAATCTTTGATCGGACCA
>Ga0316604_10002995_pt1 | contig 12232 bp, 13 predicted proteins | sample OWC_soil_day20_C_FD_207650 | JGI IMG/M metagenome (GOLD analysis project Ga0316604, IMG submission 207650) | Wetland soil microbial communities from Old Woman Creek delta, Ohio, United States - OWC_soil_day20_CT | ecosystem: Environmental > Terrestrial > Soil > Wetlands | place: USA: Ohio... | reverse complement strand
TAAACATGAATGTTTTTTTCGTTGGAGCAGGTCCGGGCGACCCTGAACTAATCACGGTTAAAGGCCAGCGGCTTTTGGGACAGGCTGATATTATTATTTATGCTGGTTCATTGGTTAATCCAGCATTACTGTCGTTGGCTAAGAATGGCGCTGCTATCTATAATAGCGCCTCCATGACCTTGGATGAGGTTATTGCTGTTATGGAACAAGGGGTTAAAGAAAACAAGCTGGTAGTCAGACTTCATACCGGAGATCCCAGCATTTATGGTGCTATCCAGGAACAAATGGATAAGCTGGCAGTCAAAGCTATTACTTTTGAGGTTATCCCGGGAGTTAGCTCTTTTCTGGCTACCGCTGCTGCTTTAAAACAGGAATATACCTTGCCTGATGTATCTCAAACGGTGATTATTACCCGGTTGGAAGGTCGCACACCTGTGCCTGAAAAAGAAAAGCTAGTTAAGTTGGCCAGTCATGAAGCAACCATGTGCATCTTTTTGAGTGTGCATATGCTGGACAATGTGGTAAAAGAGCTAATCGATGGTGGCTATACCAAGGAAACGCCGGTAGCTATTGTGCAAAAGGCATCCTGGCCTGATCAGAAGATTTTTCGTGCTACCTTGGCTACAATTGCTCAGCTTGCCAAAGAAAATAACATTGACCGTACGGCCATGATTGTTGTTGGCAAGGTATTAAGCACAGATTATGCTTTATCCAGACTCTACGCCCCCGAATTTGGACATATGTTCAGGGAGGCCAAGTAGGCTGTGAAAGTGGCAGTCATTTCAGTAACTAATAAAGGCGCTGAATTAGCTGGCAAGATAGCGCCGCTTATAGGCTCTGAAGTTGATATATATGCAAAAGTTGGGAGAAACCCGCGCAATGAACCTTATACCTACTGCTGTTTAAGTGATTTGGTTGGGGAACTATTTTCAAATTATGATGGTTTACTTTTCATTATGGCAGCCGGTATTGCTGTGAGAGTGATTGCACCCTATATTAGAGATAAACGGGTTGATCCGGCGGTAGTGGTTATGGATGATGGCGGCAATTTTGCGATCAGCCTGCTGGCAGGTCATATTGGCGGTGCCAATGAGTGGGCGCAACTGGTGGGGAGTGCTGCCGGAGCCACGCCTGTTATTACGACAGCTACAGATGTTGCCAAATTACCGGCTGCCGATGTACTTGCCGTCAAACTTAACCTGGTGATAGAACCATTTAATTCGCTAAAGACAATTAACGCGGCCATTGTTAATGGTGATAATGTAAAATTCTTCCTGGATAGAGAGCTGGCCGGACAGGAGCAATATACTTGTTTGGCGGCTAAACAGGGGATTGTGCTGGCTGATGTCAGTGAATTAGCTCTTAGCAAGGAATATGATGCCGCCGTAGTAATTACCGACAGGAAACTCAGTATCTCCAAACCGCACCTGTATTTGCGTCCCGGTAGTTTAGCCATCGGTCTTGGCTGTCGGCGTGGCACGACCAGTGTTGAAATTTTAGCAGCCATCAGTCAGGCTTGTTTGACTGCTAAGCGCAGTGTTAACAGTGTGGCTATAATTGGGAGTACAGTGATTAAAGAAGACGAAATCGGCTTACTAGCAGCTGCTCAGCAACTGGCGGTGCCAATTAAGTTTTTTACCAACGAGCAGTTGCAAAAGTGTATCGACCAAAATGACTTGTCGTTATCAAATTTTGTTAAAGAAAAGATAGGAGTGGGAAATGTATGCGAACCAGCAGCAATTCTAGCGGGGAAAAACAACAGCCTAATTTTGCCGAAAACCAAGTATCCAAAAGTGACTGTGGCTATCACGCAGGTAAACTATCGGTGGTGGGAATAGGGCCTGGCAGTCAGATTGATATGACACCGCGCGCCAGGCAAGCTATTGAAGGTGCTGAGGTTATTGTCGGGTATGATACTTATTTGAAGTTGATAGAAGATTTATTGCCTGGCAAAGCCATTATCGGCACAGGTATGATGCAGGAAATTGATCGTTGCCAGGCAGCGGTAGAACAGGCGATGGAGGGAAAGCAGGTTGCCGTTATTTCTAGTGGTGATCCGGGTATCTACGGTATGGCCGGTCTGGTGCTTGAACTTGTTGCCAAATATCCGGAGACTGTTCAGCCTGAGGTTAGTGTTGTTCCTGGTATTAGCGCTGTTGGGGCGGCGGCTTCCATTTTGGGCGCGCCGTTAATGCATGATTTTGCCATTATTAGTTTAAGCGATCTATTGACTCCCTGGGAGGTTATTCAAAAGAGAGTCGAGATGGCAGTTGCTGGTGATTTTGTTATTGCTATTTATAATCCGAAAAGTACCCGGCGGACAAGTCAAATTGAAACAGTGCGCGAAATTGCACTGCAGCACCGGGGTCCGGAAACTCCTGTCGGGATAGTGCATCACGCCAGTCGTACAAAAGAGGACATGAAGATCTCAACGTTGGAACAGTTTACGAATGAACATATTGATATGTTTTCTCTGGTCATCATTGGCAATAGCCAGACTTATGTAGCTGATGGGAAAATGGTAACCCCGCGAGGCTATCGTTTATGATTTTAGTGCTGGCTGGAACGCTAGATGGCCGGGAATTGGCTGTGTATTTAGCAACAGCCGGACATCAGGTGCTGGCGGCGGTAATTAGTGAGTATGGGCGAAGTTTAGCTGAATTACCGGGTATTCGTGTTCACACCGGGCAATTGACAGTAGAAGGTATGCAGAATTTAATTGCCGATCAGAACATCAAGGTTCTGGTTGATGCCAGTCATCCTTATGCTGTCAATGGTTCGATGAATGCTATGCAGGCCTGTGAATTAGCAGGTATTGAATATATACGGTATGAACGGGCCGAAGTTTGTGTGCCTGAGTATGAACGATTATATGTTGCTAGTGATGCTGCTCAGGCTGCCAAGCTGGCTGCCACTCTGGGCAAGGTGATATTCTTAACTACCGGCAGCCGCACGCTCAAAATGTTCAAGACTGAACCGTTATTGGCGAAGTGCCGCCTGATTGTGCGTGTGCTGCCCCAACCTGATGTTGTGAAAGAGTGTGTTGACCTAGGTTTTAATCCAGGTGACATTGTGGCCATCAAAGGACCGTTTTCTCAGCAGCTTAATGCTGCACTATTTAAGGAATACGATACCGAAGTCATTATAACTAAAAATAGCGGGACAATCGGCGGCGCAGATACTAAAATAGCGGCAGCAATTGAATTAAACCTACCAATTGTTGTAATTGGTAGACCGGATATCAACTATAGGAATTTGTGCCAGACACAAGAACAAGTAATCGATATGGTAAATAATATTGAATGACAACAGATAACGTCAATTTACTAGGGAGGTAGCACCATGCCGTACATAAAAGATCCAATGGCTATTGAGACGCGCAGTATGGAAATTATTGCGCCCTATCTGGCTGATTTTGATTTAGATGAACAGACAATCAAGGTATATTCACGAATCATTCATGCTGCCGGTGACCCGGATTATGCGAATATAATAAAAGTGCATCCACAAGCCATAGCCGCAGGCATTGCTGCCCTTAAGGCTGGCTGTAATATTTTTTGTGATGTTGAAATGGTGCGCACAGGCATTAATAAACGACGGTTGGCCGAATTTGGCGGCCAGGCGTTTTGTTTGGTGGCCGATGAGACAGTGGCTAAGGAAGCTAAGGCAGCTGGTATTACCCGCTCGATGGCAGCAATGCGTAAATTTGGTACGCAGCTTAATGGTGCCATTGTGGCTATTGGCAATGCACCAACCGCGCTGTTTGAAGTAATGACAATGATTAAAGAAGATGGTATTAAACCGGCACTTATTATTGGTGTGCCTGTTGGTTTTGTTGGTGCCGCTGAATCAAAGGAATTGCTGCATACAACTGCACCTGTGCCGTATATTACTGTGCTGGGCAATAAGGGTGGCAGTCCGATCGCGGCCGCCTCTGTCAACGCAGTTATGTATATGTTAGGCCGCTAACGATAAGCAATCCATTAAACAAGTTTACAGGCACAGGCGGGTGGTGTATTGACAACGCTCCACCACTGGCGTTTGACTTCCGCTTTTGCCAACACACCACCCGCCTGCAAATTTTTTCAACACGTTGTATATAGACTGGGTATTAGTAAATCTTTAATCTGCCATAGGAGGGGTGCACATGGACCAAGTGAATATTCCCAGAGTTGTGATTGCCGGCGTTAATAGTGGTGTTGGTAAAACAACCATCGTAACCGGTATGCTCGCGGCTTTATCCAAGCGGGGCTTCCAAGTCCAATCCTATAAAGTGGGCCCTGATTATATTGATCCTGGTTTCCATCGTTTAGCCAGTGGTAAAAGTGCGCATAATCTTGATTCATGGCTGGTGCCGCCAGAATTATTGGCAGATATATTTACCAGTACGGCGGCCCACAACGATATTGCCATTATTGAGGGCGTTATGGGGCTGTATGATGGCGGGCGCGCTGGTGTTAGCAGCACGGCAACTGTGGCGAAATTGCTAAAAGCGCCGGTAGTGCTGGTAATTGATGCTAAATCAATGGGCGAGAGTGCTGCGGCCATTGCGCTCGGCTTTAAACTGTATGATTCAGAAGTGAATTTGGCTGGTGTCATTATTAACAGACTTGGCTCAGAAAGTCATAAACTGATGGTATGTGAGGCAATGGATAGACTGGGGATTCCGGTTATTGGCACAGTTTTCCGCAACAATGAGCTTAGTATGCCAGAACGCCACCTTGGTTTAACACCAGTTACTGAGCAGGATGCGGTAGCTGTGGTAGCTAAAATAGGACAGCAAGTGGCAGAGCAGGTGGCCTTAGATAAGCTGGTGGCTGTGGCTAAAACTGCCGGGCCGCTGCCAAAGCATAGTGCACTGGCAACGGGCAAGCATAATCAGACACCAGTCCGTATTGGCGTAGCCCAGGATGATGTTTTCACTTTTTACTATCCATCAAGTCTGGAAGTTTTAGCTGAGTTTGGTGCGGAGATTATTCCTTTCAGTCCGCTTAATGATAAACAATTGCCTACAGTTGACGGTATTATATTAGGCGGCGGTTTTCCAGAAATGTTTGTCAAGGAATTATCAGCCAATATTGGCATGCGGCAGGATATACTGCAGGCAGCTGAGGCCGGTATGCCGATATATGCCGAGTGTGGCGGACTGATGTACCTGGCACGGCAAATTACAGATTTTGATGGCCAGACATATGATATGGCCGGCGTTATTCCGGCAGTATGCCAGATGCAGTCTAAACTTGAAACCGTAGGCTATGTGGAAGCTAAGGCCTTAACCAACAATGTACTATGTACGAATGGGGAAAGTCTGCGGGGGCATGAATTTCATTTTTCCCGGATGTTGCCTGAGGTAAGCTGTGCAGAGTTTCCGTGGGCCTTTGCATTTAAAAAAATGCGGACAGGCGCTATTTATCAGGGCGGCTATGCGGCCGGAAATGTGTTAGCATCTTACCTGCATATGCATTTTGCGGGCAATAGACAAGCTGCTGAGCAGTTTGTCACGCGGTGCGCTCAGTACAGACACCTAGCAGGACAGGAGATGTAGCTACGATGGCAGGTAAAATTGTTTTGGTTACCGGCGGTGCTCGCAGTGGCAAAAGCACATTTGCTGAACAGGTTGCCGCTCGCGGTGGACGGAGGGTAGCGTACATTGCGACTGCTCAAATCTATGATGAGGAAATGAAAGAACGGGTGAGTATTCATCAAAGTCGTCGTCCCGCCAACTGGCTGACTTTTGAAGCTCCTTATGATGCCGATGAGGCTATGGCAAAAGCAGTTCAGCGTGCAGACACGGTATTATTTGATTGTCTGACACTTTATACCAGTAACCTACTCTTAGCACCTAAGGCACCAAGTGACAGGGAAGAACGCCGACAAGCTGTGCTTGGCAGTATTGAAAAACTACTGGCAAGTGCTAAACAAGGAAATCGCGATGTGATCTTTGTCTCTAACGAAGTTGGCTTAGGAATTGTGCCAGATAATGCGTTGGCTCGTGAGTATCGTGATGTGGCGGGGCTTGTCAATCAATTGGTAGCGGCTAATGCCGATGAAGTTTATTTGGTAGTAAGTGGTCTGGCTGTTGAGATAAAAAAAATAGCCGTTACTCTGGAGGAGGGTGAACTTAATGGCTAAAGCAATTATGCTGCAGGGAACAAGCTCCCATGTTGGCAAAAGCATTTTAACTACGGCGTTATGCCGGATTTTTAAACAGGATGGTCAGAAGGTAACCCCATTTAAAGCTCAAAATATGGCACTTAACTCTTATGTTACCAAAACCGGTGGCGAAATGGGCCGGGCACAAGTGGCTCAGGCCGAGGCAGCCGGATTGGACCCGACTGTCGAAATGAACCCGGTATTATTAAAACCTACCGGTAATTCTTGCTCACAGGTCATTGTTATGGGCAAGCCTGTGGGTAACATGTCAGCAAAAGAATATCATGCCGGCTATAGTCTGAAGGCTCTGGGGGTAGTGACCGAGTGTATCCAAAAGCTGCACCAAGACTTTGATACCATTGTCATTGAAGGAGCTGGCAGCCCGGCAGAGGTTAACCTTAAAGACAATGATATTGTTAATATGCGTGTTGCTAAACTGGCTGGTGCACCAGTGCTACTTATTGCCGATATTGATCGAGGCGGAGCCTTAGCTTCCATTGTCGGGACACTGGAACTGCTCGACCCGGATGAACGTGCGTTGGTCAAAGGCCTGATTATTAATAAATTCCGGGGCGATATTACCTTACTGAAACCAGCATTGGAGTTTCTTGAAGTTAAGACAGGTAAGCCGGTTATTGGCGTAGTGCCCCATCTTGACAGGCTGGGGATTGATGATGAAGACTCGGTATCACTGGAGGATAAAGAGCAGCCAGAGAAAGTCAGCGAGCTTGATATCGCCGTATTGCGTTTGCCGAAGATATCCAACTTTACTGATTTTGATGCCTTAACAAATGAAAGTGATGTCCAGGTGAGATATGTGCGGCAGGGGGAATCGATTGGCAAACCAGATCTGATTATCCTGCCAGGCAGCAAAAATACCACTGAAGATTTATTATACCTTCGCCATAATGGCTATGAACAGGAGCTCATCAAGCTGGCCAAAAGTGGTACGCCGATTGTGGGCATCTGCGGTGGTTATCAGATGTTGGGGCGGGAGGTACAAGACCCTGAACATACAGAGTCAGACCTTGACAAAGTTATGGGCTTAGGTCTTATCGACAGTATTACGATCTTCGAAGCCAATAAAGTAACCCATCAAGTTAAGGCGGCAGCGTGTAACCATAAGTTTTTAGGGATTAATTATAGTGGTCACAACTTGGCTGGTTATGAAATTCATATGGGTCGGACCCAGTTTTTATCCCCGGTAGATGCTGCTTTTACTATTGCCACCCGGTCAGGTAAGCCAGTACAGTTAGCTGACGGTGCTATTTCTGCGGACGGTTTGGTTATGGGTACCTATATCCACGGGATTTTTGACAATGACACCTATCGACGGGTGGTGCTGGATGCGCTGAGAGTGCGCAAGGGGTTAGCGCCGTTGGGAATAATCCAGGATACGCAGGCACTTAAAGATGCCGCCTATAACCGGTTGGCTGACGTTGTCCGTCAGAGTCTGGATATGGATCTCGTCTACCGGATTATGAACGAGAATAATGGTAGATAGCGATGACAGAGTATCTAATAGTCGGAGCAGTCATTCTTGATCGCTTGGTTGGTGACCCGCGGACAGCGCTTCATCCGGTAGTTATTATCGGCAATTTTATTGCCTGGTTGGAACGCCGGCTGTTGCAGGCCACTCATTCACCAGTTTATAAAAAGCTGGCTGGCGCAGTTCTCGTCATTAGTGTGCTGGCAGTAGTATATGGCGTAGTGTCGCTGGTTATGTTGGCTTTAAGTTCGCTTCATTCCTGGGCTGGTTATATTGGCGGCGCGCTGCTGTTATCTTTTACGATATCAACAAGAAGCTTGGCTGAAGCCGGACGGGAGATAGCAGGCTTTCTGAGTAGCGGCAATATGGAACAGGCCCGCTATAAGGTGGGCTGGATTGTCGGACGAGATACCGCCGAACTGAATACTGCCGAAGTGACCCGGGCCACTGTGGAGACCGTGGCCGAGAACATTGTAGATGGCATTATCTCACCGCTTTTTTATGCTGCAATTGGCGGTGTACCATTAGCATTTTTATATCGTGCGGTTAATACGATGGACTCGATGGTTGGCTATAAAAACGAAAAATACCAGGATTTCGGCATGGTTGCTGCTCGGGTTGATGATGTGTTTAACTATATTCCCGCTAGAATTACTAGTTTGCTGATTATTTTGGCGGCAGCTTTGCTCAAACAGGATGCGAGTGGCGCTTTTCAGGCCATCAAGCGCGATGCGGTTAAGCATCCCAGCCCCAACAGTGGTTATTCTGAAGCTGGTGTAGCCGGGGCTTTGGGGATTAGACTGGGTGGGCTTAATTATTATGGCGGGGTGGCCTCGCTGCGCTCTTACATGGGTGAGGCCAAGTGTGAGCTTGAGCCAATACATATTGAGAATACGATCCAAATTATGTATGTGGTGACAATTTTGTTTGTTGCAGGGACATTAGCTTGTAAATGGTTGTTTGCTTACCTATAGGCAGCCATTCGAGGTGGAGGAATAAGGTTGAAAGACTTTTTTACCGGATTACAGTTTCTTACCCGCATTCGGCTGGTAGAGCAAAATGATTGGTCACCAGATAGCTTTGGACGTAGTGTTAAATATTTTACCTTGATTGGTGCCATTATCGGCTTGCTTTTAGCTGGACTGAATTATGTTCTTAGTCAGTTCTTACCGTCCCATGTGCTGGCCGCGGTCCTTATTATCGCTGAGATTGTGCTTACCGGCGGGCTGCATTGTGATGGTTTTATGGATACGGCTGATGGCGTATTTTCCGGCCGTTCCCGGGAACGCATGCTGGAGATCATGAAGGATAGCCGGGTTGGTGCGAACGGCGTAGTGGCTTTTGGTCTATTACTGCTGCTGAAGTATTCACTTATTATAGATATGACACCGACAATGTTATTTGCTGCGCTTATTACTATGCCGGTGGCAGGGCGCATGGCTATGGTAATCAGTATTGCTTCGTTTTCCTATGCACGTCCTGAAGGCATGGGGAAAGCCTTCGCACAATATGCTGGTCGTGCAACCTTAGGTGTTACGGCTGTTGTTGCTATCGCAGTGGTTGCTGCATTAGGCATCCGGGCCTCAATTAGTGCTGGTGGAGCCGTTGTGGCCGGAATATTGGCAGCTCGTTATTTGGCTACTATTTTGGGTGGTTTAACTGGAGATACCTATGGCGCTGTTACTGAATTGACCGAATTAGCAGTGTTGCTCCTATTTGTAATCTAAGGAAATAAGATTCAATCACTGAAAGGCAGACTTTTCAATGACGATTAAAGTTAAGGCACCCGGCTCATGTGGCGAATTAGTGCAGGGCACAATAAATGGCGTCAACTTCTTAATTACCTGTCCGGTGGATTGGTATTCTGAAGTTACCGTAGTTTCCGGTGAGGGTATAGTACATACTGAGCCTAAGACGGCCACAGCTGTGTCCAAGACATTTGAATATCTGAATATTTCAGGAAACCTTGGTTTAACTGTGGAATCTGATTTACCGGTAGGCAAAGGCATGGCATCAAGCAGTGCCGATATTAGTGCCGCTTGTCAGGCTGCTGCACTGGCAGTGGCCGGCCGGCATTTGTCTTGTGATGAGATTGCCAATATTGCTTTAAGCATTGAACCAACTGATGGGATTTTTTATCCCGGAATTATTATGTTTGATCATGTGGCGGGCAAAATTCGCCGCTCTTTAGGCAATCCGCCGCCAATATATATTGCTGTTTTCGATGTTGGCGGTCAAGTAGATACACTGGTTTTTAACCATCGTGAGGATCTAGCCGCTTTAAATCAAGCGAAAGAGCCGCAGATTGCAAATGCCGTTGCTTTAGTGGCCAAGGGCCTGGAAACTGGTGATGCGCGGCTTATTGGCCAGGGAGCGACGATGAGTGCTGTAGCTAATCAATCAATACTGTATAAGCCTTGTCTGGAACAGGTTATAACGATTAGTCGGGATTTTGGTGCTGTCGGCATCTGCGCTGCTCATAGTGGCACAGTTCTGGGTGTTATGTTTAGTGCAACGGCCATGAACGGCCATGAAAGTTGTATCAAGGAAATAGGCCGTGTCTGTTCGGCAGTAGTCTATCTCAAGACTGTCCAGTTAATTGCCGGCGGGCTTATCATAACAGGAGATGATGGTAGTGAACGCTGACAAGCAGATAGATAGCTTTGTTCACGGCGGTAATGTGCATGCTTGGGCCAGAGAAAATGCTGGTGAGTTAGCAAATATACTAGACTATAGTGCGAATATCAATCCGCTGGGCTTAGCTGAGAGTGTACGGAAAGCTATAATTCAGTCAGTAAGCCAGGTAATTCATTATCCTGATGTAGAGGCTGCTCTGTTGAAAGCGGCGATAAGTAGTCACTATCACGTTGATGCTACGCGGATTACGGCTGGCAATGGTGCTGTTGAATTGTTATATGTATTGGCACATACGCTGCGTCCTAAGCGGGTACTTATTCCTGCGCCTGCTTTTAGCGAATATGAGCGGGCTGCCAGGGCGGCTGGGGCGGCAATTGAGTATGCGTATTTATTACCGGCAGATGATTTTACTATCAATGTTGAGGAGTTAGGCCGCCGTCTAAATGGAGTAGATATGGTTTTCATTGGCAATCCTAATAATCCGACAGGTACGCTCATGACTGTCAGCCAAATAGAGTGCTTATTGAGAGCAGCCAGGCAGACGGGAACAATAGTCGTTGTTGACGAATCCTTTATGGACTTTATAATCGGTGATCAGGACTATACTTGCCGGCCATTGCTTACGCAATATGATAATCTGGTAATTATCCATTCGCTGACAAAGTTTTATGCTATTCCCGGTCTCAGACTTGGTTTTGCTTTGACTAATCCTGGTTTAGCGGCTAAGCTTCATACTGCTAAAGATCCATGGAATGTTAACTTATTGGCACAAACCGCCGGTGTGGCCGCTTTAGCAGATACAGAGTATCAAATAAAGAGCCGGGAGACCGTGAAGTATGAAAAAGATAGATTTTATGCCAGTCTAAAAGCCCTGCCGGGATTAAAGCCATTTGTGTCGGCTGTTAACTACATTTTAATAGATATAAGCCCAAGTGGTTGGACTGCGCCGCAATTGCGACAGGTACTTGCTGCGCAGGGTATCTTAATTCGTAATTGTAGTAATTATCCGGGATTATCTAGTAGTTATGTGCGGGTAGCTGTTAAGCTTAATGAACAAAATAAAATTTTGCTCCAATGGTTAGAACAGGTATTGAGGTGAAACTATGACTCGATTAATAGTAGTGCGCCACGGGCAGACAGTGTGGAATTTAGAGCGAAAATATCAGGGACACAGCGATATTGCGCTGACAGACAAGGGACTCAGGCAGGCGGAGGCCGTTGGCGCGCGTTTTGCTGATGAAAAAATTGATGCCGTTTATGCCAGTGATTTATCGCGCGCTTTCAAAACAGCGGAATGCATTGCAGCCAGGCACAGGCTAACGGTACGTGTTGTTCCTGCCTTACGGGAAATAAAGTTTGGTGACTGGGAAGGTCTCACTTATGAACAAATTTCTGCGCAATGGCCAGGGCTGCTGGGTAAGTTATGGACTACTCCTGATGAACTGCAAATACCAGGCGGGGAAAGCTTTCAACAGCTCAAAGAACGAGCTTATGCGGCCATCGAAAAAATTGTAGCAGAGCATCCAGACCAGACGGTAGTAGTAGTGGCCCATGGCGGCACAATTGGCACAATTTTATGCGCCATGCTTGATATTCATTTGAATCATGTGTGGAACATCAGACAAGATAACACCGCCGTCAATATCATTGAATATTATGAGGGGCGGCCGACAATTACTTTATTAAATTGTGTTCGTCACTTAGTAGAATAGGGAGCATTACAAGGATGTGAGGCCGATGAACTTATTTGATTTGCCCAAGATAATGCCAGAGGAAGAACTGTTTGAAACACTACTGCCTGATCGTGGGGTTTTGATTGAAAGAATTATTTCAACAGGGCAAGTATCGCCACCAGATTTTTGGTATGACCAAGAGCGAGACGAATGGGTTGTTGTATTGCAAGGCGAGGCCGTTCTTCAATGGGAAATGGGAGCGAGCAAAAGCTTGTAGCCG
>Ga0316604_10002993_pt1 | contig 12233 bp, 12 predicted proteins | sample OWC_soil_day20_C_FD_207650 | JGI IMG/M metagenome (GOLD analysis project Ga0316604, IMG submission 207650) | Wetland soil microbial communities from Old Woman Creek delta, Ohio, United States - OWC_soil_day20_CT | ecosystem: Environmental > Terrestrial > Soil > Wetlands | place: USA: Ohio... | reverse complement strand
GAAGACTCCACCCGTGATGCGGATTTCGTGCGGCAGTTTTGTGAGAGCCGGAAGTTGCCTTTTCGCAGCGGTGGAGCCGACGTGAAGGGTGAAGTTCGTCATCGGGGCGGATCGATAGAAGAGGTTTCCCGTCTGTTGCGATATCGTTTTTTGTACCAGACAGCAGCCGAAATTGGTGAAGCTCTGATTGCAACAGGACACCACCGCGACGATCAGGCCGAAACGGTGCTGCTGAATTTGCTTCGCGGCAGCGGAGAACGGGGACTGCGCGCGATGCGACCCAGGCAGGGTGGGATTGTTCGGCCCTTGCTTTGCGTGACACGTGCGGAGATCGAAACTTATTGTTGTTCGCGAAATTTGCAACCCAGAACCGATGCCACGAACTCCAACATCGACTTCAAACGCAACCGGGTGCGTCATGAGCTGATACCTTTGCTGCGACAGCAGTATAATCCGGCGCTGACGGAAACGTTATGCCGGACGGCAGAAATTTTAGCGGACGATCATGAATTCCTGAGCAGTTACGTGGAGCGTTTGGCGTCGCAGTGTGCTGTGCGGGAGAATGCGGGATATCGATTTAATGCGGATGTGTTTTCGCAGCTGCATGTGGCTGTTCAAAGGGAACTGCTGTTAATCTTGCTGGAAAAAGTACGCGGCACCCTCAAGGGGGTTTCTTTTTCGCATGTGGAACAACTGCGTCATCTGTTTCAGCAGGACCGTGGCGCTCATCGCATTGACCTGCCAGGGAATTTGCAAGCCCGCAAAAGTTATAAGGATTGTTTTATTGAAAGGCGGGCAGCGTCCGAAATCGTTGAAGCCTGTTGCCCGAGGGGGCTTGCCCTTGATGTGAAATTGGCTTGCCCGGGCGAAACGACGGTGGCGGAATTTAGATCCGATTTTCGCTGCTCCGTGCATTCGGGTGACTTGCTGCAGACAGGCGATCTTGGACCCGACAAAGCGGCATTTGATCTCGCAGCTTTGCAACTTCCACTAACGCTGCGAGGGCGTCGTCCAGGGGATCTGTTTCAGCCAATGGGCGCACCGGGAGCACGCAAACTCAAAAAGTTGCTGATCGACTTGAAGGTTCCGGTCGAAGAACGCGATACGGTGCCGATCTTATGCGACGCCACTGGAATTGTCTGGGTTGTGGGTTGGCGCAGGGCGCAGAGGGGGAAAATTTTGCCGGGAACCCAAAATTACATACTGATCGAAAGAGTCAAATTTGCTAGCTCACGCTGACAGGAGGCAATGGTTATGTTAAAAGATGTAGAAAGAATTCTGATCACTTCGGAAGAAATCGGGGCTCGCGTTCGGGAACTCGGCCAACAAATCACCAACGATTATGCAGGTCAGGATATTCTGATGATCGGAGTGCTGCGGGGTGCAGTCATTTTCATGTCCGATTTGGCACGTGCGATCAAGCGGCCGATCGATATTGATTTTATGGCTATCAGCAGTTATGGGTTGTCCACGAGTTCCAGCGGCGTGGTCCGGATAATAAAGGACTTGGATGAAGTAGTGCAGGGTAGGCATATTCTGATTGTCGAAGACATCATTGATTCTGGACTGACCTTGAATTATTTGGTAGATAACCTGAAATCGAGGAAACCGGCAAGTGTAAGAATATGCACGTTGCTCAGCAAACCCGACAGGCGCAAGGTCGATGTGCAGGTTGATTACAACGGCTTTATCATTCCTGATCACTTCGTCGTTGGATATGGCCTGGACTACGCAGGAAAGTACAGAAACCTGCCGTTCATTGGCATTCTGAAACCTGAAATCTATGAAAAAGACTGAGATGGAAGCCTCTGGGACAACTCTTTTCCACAGGTATGTTTTGTGATATAATTATCCCCTACGAATCATATCAATGGCAGCCGACTTGAGCTGACAATAGGAGGCCTCTTTGAACAAGTTTTTTCGGAATGTGGGTTTTTACCTGCTGATCATCATCATTGCGATATCCATCATCGATTATTATTCGTCCAAGACGACGACCAAGACTGAAGTCTCATACTCTGCTTTCTTAAAGCAGGTTGAAGACCAGAAAGTCGAACGCGTCACCATCGTGGACAATACGATCCGCGGCAAGCTGAAGGATGGACAGGAGTTTACACTGGTCACTCCCAATGATCCTGCCCTGATCAACATCCTGCGCGAAAAGAAGATTGATATCAAAGCCGAACAACCCCCGCAACCGCCGTGGTGGACGACTCTCTTTTCGTCGTTGTTGCCGATGCTGTTGCTGATAGGGGTTTGGTTCTTTATTATGCAACAGACTCAGGGTGGCGGAAGCAAGGTTATGTCTTTCGGCAAGAGCCGCGCCAAACTGCATAACGAGGAAAAGATCAAGGTGACCTTCGATGATGTGGCAGGGGCGGAGGAAGCAAAAGAAGAACTGGAAGAAGTTGTTGAATTCCTGAAGCACCCTAAGAAATTTAATGATTTAGGAGCCAGGATTCCCAAAGGCGTGTTGCTCTTTGGGCCTCCCGGAACAGGAAAAACCTTGTTGGCTAGAGCGGTTGCCGGCGAAGCTGGTGTACCGTTTTTCTCCATCAGTGGGTCAGATTTTGTGGAGATGTTCGTGGGCGTTGGGGCATCCCGTGTACGCGATCTTTTCGAACAGGCCAAGAAGAGTGCTCCCTGCATCGTGTTTATTGATGAGATTGATGCGGTGGGTCGTCAACGCGGCGCCGGTCTCGGTGGAGGGCATGATGAACGCGAGCAGACGCTCAATCAGTTGCTGGTGGAAATGGATGGTTTCGGTGTCAACGAGGGAATCATTATCATTGCGGCAACCAACCGACCTGACATCCTCGATCCGGCATTGCTCAGACCGGGGCGATTTGATCGTCATATCGTTGTAGATAAACCGGATGTTAAAGGCCGCCAGGCAATTCTGAAAGTGCACACCAAGGGAAAACCTGTCGACAAAGAAGCCGACCTTGAAGTGTTGGCCCGTCGAACGCCCGGATTCACCGGAGCTGACCTCAGTAATCTGGTTAATGAAGCGGCGCTCTTGTCTGCCCGCCGGAACAAGAAACGTATTGGGATGAATGAACTTGAGGAATCCGTCGAACGGGTAGTGGCTGGACCAGAGCGCAAAAGCAAGGTTATCAGCGAAAAGGACAAAAAACTTACCGCTTACCATGAGGCTGGTCATGCATTGATCGCCATGGTAATGCCGAATGCTGATCCTGTTCACAAAGTCTCGATCATTCCGCGTGGCCGGGCCGGTGGGTATACGTTGATGCTACCGAAAGAAGACCGCAACTATGCGACACGTTCAGAATTGAAAGATCAACTACGGACTCTGCTTGGCGGTCGGGTGGCCGAGGCAGTGGTACTGGAAGAAATCTCGACCGGGGCGCAGAATGACCTCGAGCGTGCGACTGAGTTGGCCCGCAAGATGATCTGCGAGTTTGGCATGAGCGAAGTTTTGGGACCGATCACCTTCGGTCGCCGCCAAGATACCCAGGTTTTCCTGGGACGTGATATCTCCAGGGATCGAAATTACAGCGAGGAAGTCGCTTATTCTATTGACAAGGAAGTCCGTCGGTTGATTGAGGACGCTTATGAAAAGACCGAAGCGATGCTCAGGGAACACCTCGATAAGTTGCATTTGATTGCTTCGGCGCTAATCGAGAAAGAAACTCTGGAAGCGTTCGAGCTCGAACAGTTGATGAGGGATGGCCGGATTACCGAGAAACCGGCGGAAGAAGAACCGACTGAACTGTTGACTGCGCCGACGAATGCTATCCCTGTGCCTGATGCCGAACCGGGTCCCAAGGTGGTTTATAATCTGCCGGACACGAGTGGCGGCAATGCCTGAGGGATTGAGGCCGGGTCTGACCGGCGAAGCGAAAATCGTTGTTGTTGATGCGAACACCGCTGAGGTATTTGGCAATGCCGGAGCCAAGGTTTATGCGACACCCATGTTGGTGGCGCTGATGGAACAGGCGGCCATTGATGCTATTCGTCAAACCTTGTTGCCGGGTGAAGGCAGCGTGGGAACGCGCGTGGAGATGACCCATACGGCGGCAACCCCCATTGGGTTGACGGTTACGGCACGTGCTGAACTCGTGGAAGTCACAGGTAAAAGACTGGTCTTTGACATTGTGGCGGTTGACGACGTGGAAACGGTCGGTAAATGCCGTCATGAACGGTTTATTGTTGTGAACATGCCTGCTTTTTTGGCTAAGACGATGGAAAAACAGAAAATTATCGGTTGAAAATACATAAAGACATTGACTCGTTTTTTGCAAAGTGCTAGTATTATGGCGAACTATGGCGGCATCCTCAGAGAGCTGCACAAAAAAAGCCCGCAAAAAACAATACTGTTTTCCCAAAGACCGCTTGGATCCTGAGCGACCGAGACGGGGGACGCAAAGTCTGTGTTTGTTCTGATCTGCGCCTTCCTGCTTGCGGGAAGGCGCATTGTTTATTTGCGGCGAAATGAAGAGGTGTTTCTCCATGCAGATTGTAACCTGTGTCGCAGAACTCAAAACAATAATCCGTTCGGCCCGTGCTGCCGGAAAGACCATAGGTGTGGTGCCTACAATGGGATACCTCCATGAAGGGCATCTGACTCTGATGCGGAAGGCCCGCGCTGAGCAGGGCGTCGTCATCGCCACCATATTTGTCAACCCTCTGCAATTCGGACCCCAGGAGGACTACGCTGTTTATCCTCGCGATTTGAAACGTGACAGTGCAATGGCGGAGACGACAGGGATAGATGTTCTGTTCGCACCCTCCGTTGACGAGATGTATCCTGCGGGAAATGGACGTACCCTGACCTTTGTGGATGTGGAACAAATCACGACGAAGTTGTGTGGAGCTTCGCGTCCCGGCCATTTTCGCGGCGTTGCCACAGTTGTTGCCAAACTCTTGAACATTACTGAAGCTGATGTTGGCTATTTCGGCCAGAAAGATGCCCAACAAGTGACGGTCATTAGACGAATGGTCGACGATTTGAACATGAATGTAAAAATCGTGGCGGTTCCAATCGTACGCGAATCCGACGGACTTGCGCTTTCATCCCGAAATCAATATCTGAGTCCAGATGAACGACAGGCCGCGTTGGTATTGTCAAAAAGTTTGGTGCGGGCGCAGGAGCTTCTACAGCTTGGAGAAAAAGATTCAGGACAGATTTTGGCGGTTATGAACGACTTGATTAGCCGGGAACCGTTGGCTAGGATCGAATATATTTCTATTGTGGACCCGGCAGCGCTTGAACCGTTGCAACAAATTTCTGGCCCGGCGCTAATCGCTCTTGCCGTCAGATTCGGGAAAACACGTTTGATCGATAATTTGATCTGGGAGGGAAAATAGCATGTTTCGCACGGTATTCAAATCGAAACTGCATCGGGCAACGGTAACCCAGGCATGTCTGGACTACGTCGGAAGCATAACGATTGACGAAGACCTCATGAACGCTGCTGATATCCTGATCAATGAAAAAGTTCAGGTCGTTGATATCAATAATGGAGAACGTCTGGAAACCTATGCGATACCCGGGCCCCGCGGCTCGGGGGTCATCTGCCTCAATGGAGCGGCGGCCCGGTTGGTTCAGCCTGGCGATAAGGTGATTATTATCACATACGCGATGCTTGATGACAGAGAGGCACGGGATTGGAAACCAACGGTGGCTTTCCTTGATTCAGACAACCGTATTTCCGAAATGAAGGATGAGGAAAAGCACGGCGAAATCCGGAAATAAATTATAAATCAGGTAAGCGGGGAGATAGCGCCATGAATCGCAGCACAATTTTAGCAATGCTCCGCAGTCGAACTGGACAGTTTGTTTCTGGTGAAGAGTTGGGCAGACAGCTCAATATTTCGCGGGCTGCCGTCAGCAAACAGATCGGGAAACTGCGACTGGAAGGTTATGATATTGAGTCGACGGCCAGTCAGGGTCATCGGTTGAAGCAGTTGCCTGATCTGCTCCGACCGGAGGAAGTCTGTCCCCGTCTGACAACTCATATTTTCGGACGTGAACTTTATTATTTTTCCGAGATCAGCTCTACGAACGATGAAGCGAAAAAACTGGCGACAGCTGGCTGCCCAGAGGGGACCTTGGTCATTACGGAGACTCAGCTGGGAGGGCGGGGCCGCCTTTCGCGCGGCTGGTTTTCGCCAGCGGCAAAGGGAATATGGTTTTCTCTTGTTTTGCGGCCCCCGTTCCCGCCGCAGGAAGCGCCAAAGTGTACTCTAATGGCAGCCGTGGCTCTGAATCGAGCTATCCGCGAAGTTACCGGAATTCCCTGCGGTATAAAATGGCCTAATGATATCCTGTGCAACGGACGAAAATTGGTTGGGATCCTGACAGAAATGAATGCCGAAATGGATGCGATCAATCACATTGTAATCGGCATGGGTATCAACGTGAACTTTGGAAAGCCTGAAATTCCACCGGATTTGAAAGATATCGCCACATCCGTTTCAATAGAAACGGGGGCTCAGATATCTCGAATCGACTTGTTTATCAAAGTTCTGGAACAATTGGAATCGCTGTATTTACAGGTAAAGGCGACGGGATTCGCTGCGGTACTGGATGCTTGGCGGCAGGAATCCATTACTCTTGGTCGCATGGTCAACGTGATAGGGTTAGATAAGTCTTTTGTTGGAAAAGCCATAGATATTGACGCTGAGGGTGCTCTGCTGGTCGAAACGGCGCAGGGCGTGGAGCGAGTGTTGGCAGGCGATGTTTCAATCCGCCCGTTGACAGCGGACTGAAGATTTATAAATATGCATGGGGAGGCGTTTTCATTGTTGTTCGTAGTGGACGTCGGAAATACTAATATTGTGCTGGGTATCTATCAGGAAAAAGAACTGCTATGTCATTGGCGGATTTCAACGGACCGTCAGCGAACGTCTGATGAATACGGAATCCTGATTCACAATTTGTTCCAGCACATGAATGTGGATATGAAACAAATCAGCGCCGTTATCATTTCATCTGTTGTTCCGCCGCTTATTGTTCCGCTCCAACGCATGTGCGTGCGATATTTCGGAGGGGAGCCCTTGATCGTGGGACCGGGAATCAAGACTGGAATCCGCATTCACTACGAAAACCCCAGGGACGTCGGAGCTGACCGTATTGTCAACGCAATCGGAGCCTATGAAAAATATGGCGGCCCTTTAATTATCGTGGACTTTGGGACGGCCACCACTTTTTGTGCCATTGCAGAAAATGGTGACTATTTGGGCGGCGCCATTGCGCCGGGAATAGGAATATCAACGGAAGCTCTTTTCCAAAGGGCAGCAAAGCTACCCCGCATTGAGCTCGTCAAGCCCAAGAATGTTATATGCCGTAATACGGTCGCCAGTATGCAGGCAGGCATCATCATTGGTTTTGTGGGTCAGGTGGACGAGGTGGTGCGGCGTATGAAACAAGAGATCGGCGGCGAGGCCAAAGTCATCGCGACCGGAGGACTGGCAAATCTTATTGCACAGGAATCTTCCACTATTGAAGTGGTGGAGCCGTTTATCACCTTGGAGGGACTTCGGATCGTTTATGAACGAAATCGGTAAGGTTCGGATCGACAACCCGTCCGTTTTGGCTCCGATGGCTGGTGTAACGGATTTGGCTTTTCGGCTTCTGGCAAAAGAAATGGGCTGCGGCTTGGTCGTTTCTGAAATGGTGAGTGCAAAAGGGTTGCTCTACGAAAACTGCCGCACGAAAGATCTGATCAAAATCGATCCACGGGAACGACCTACCGCGATCCAGCTTTTTGGCTCGGTACCGGATGAGTTGGCGGAAGCAGCTCGGCGGGTTGCGGAAGCAGGGGCAGATATCATTGATTTTAATATGGGCTGTCCCACTCATAAAATCGTCAGAAATGGGGAAGGGTCGGCCCTACTTCGTACTCCGGACCTAGCATTTATGATATTGAAGAAAATGGTGTCTGCTGTCGATATACCAGTAACGGTGAAAATTCGTGCAGGCTGGGATGCCGGTTCTATTAACGCTGTCGAAATCGCGAAAATTGCAGAGCAGGCGGGCGTCAGTGCAATTGCTGTGCACGGCAGGACCCGCGAACAGTTTTATGCGGGCAGTGCTGATTGGGACATTATCAGTAAAGTGAAACAGGTGGTTCGTGTGCCGGTTATTGGCAACGGCGATGTCCGCACCGTGCAGGATGCCGAACGGCTTCTTCGGGAAACCGGCTGCGACGGCGTGATGGTGGGACGGGCTGCATGCGGAAATATATGGATTTTTCAACAAATTGCCACCTTTCTCAGGACCGGTAAAACGATGGAGAACCCCACCTTCGCTGAACGGGCAGCCACGTTGCTTCGGCATCTGGACATGCTGACGGAACTGAAGGGAGCGCATATTGCGGTACGTGAAATGCGACGACATGCAGTATGCTATGTTAAGGGATACCCCAAATCAGCTGAACTTCGCACATGCTTTAATCAAGCGATGGACCGCGGCGATTTCAATAAAATTCTTGATGCCTATATGAAAGGGGAAGGTTTGTGTCTGCACTGCTGATTCCGGTGGTCAATGGGATACTGCCCCGCCCCGGCGGCGGAAGGTCCCTGGGGGGCTTCGTGGAAAGAACGCAAGGCCTGCAGCCGCAATTCGAGACGGGAGAAAGTGTATTTGTTTGTCCGGTACTTCCATTAGATGGATCGCTATATCGCATCGGTGTGGTGGCAAAAGTGCTGGATGTTCGACGCCAGTTGTTCGAAGTGCCTGGAAGTGAACCGATTTCGTTTATTTCCATAATGCTCGAAGGCGTCTCGCATGCCCGATGGGAAACCCTGACAACCGACCAGGGTTTTGTTCGGGTTCAAGGGATTGAACTACAGAATTTTCGCAGAATGCGCGATGCTTACCCGGTCGTATCCGGCGCCGGTTGGTCGCCGCAGGGTGGATTTACTGAATTTCGTAGTTTGGGTGATATTCCAGTCACATTATATGGGACTGATAATGAACGGGATTCTGCCGTTAGCATGACAGGTAATCTGCGCGGGCTGGTCAGTCTGGAATCCGCGCATACTGTCGAACATGCTATGATTAGGTCGCTCAGGACCTATGGCCTTTGCACAGCGCGTACGCTACAGGAAGCCATGCGTGCTGAAACAGAAGAATTGACGTGGTCCGTGGAAAAGAGCATGCGCTACGCATTGCCGGAAGTTTTGGGAAATACTCAGGCTGGTTCTTGCGGTAATCCGATGACGAATCTGGCCAATTTTTATATGTTTCAGGAGTTGTCTGAGCAATTTGCGGAGAACGGGGATGTTGGCGGGGTGGCTGTCCAACGGGCGCGGCGAACTGTGATGTCCCGACTGACCGGTGAGCTGGGGTTGACTACAGAACCAGGAATCCGTGCATTGCAGGGACTCAAGAAAGGAATGAAGCATGACGATTCGCCGCTCAGTCAGGAACTATGCAAAAAAATACTGGCCCGATTCCCGCTGGAACCTTGGCAATGAGGCAAATTACTTTTATTTTTGCCACAGGCAAGAGCTGGATGGACTCAATGGTCACCAGGGTCACGAAGTCGCGATGGTCGCATGTTGCTTTAAGATTTGATCCTGATAATATCTTGGTGGAAGCCCTGGCGGGGAAAGGGCTCATCCTCCAGTCCGGACAAAAATATGATGAATGGACACCAAGTCTGTTTGTAACGAAGCAAGTTTCACCGGCTGCTTATGACAGCATGATCTCTCTTGCGCGGCGGTGGGCTGCGAGGCATATCCCATATGGATATAGAACGTGCGCGGCCATCGGCGTGAAGGAATTGTTTGGACGCCATGCCGGGCAGTTGGCGCTGGACCGGTTTGCACAAAACCAGATGGAAACACTGGTCTGCTCAGAGGTATTGGTGACACTGTGGCGGATTGCCAATCCCGCCTTTCTTCCAGGAGGGGAAGCCCGCCTCGTAAGCCCTAATGAATTTTTGCAGGCATTGAAATCTGAGTGTTCCTTTGCCGAAATTGACAAACAGTGAGATTGTGCCTATAATTGTTGAAGAAAAGTAGCAGTCAAGTGAAACGCTTGACGTTTTTTCATATTGAAGCTCGGTGCTGTGAATAATAAGAAGAGACATACGTAAAGGAGACTTCGTGATGGCTGAAAAAGAGACAATCCTGACAACTGATGGGTTAAAAAAGCTGGAACAGAAACTCGAACATCTCAAGTCGGTCCGGCGCCAGGAAGTCGCCGAGAGAATCAAGCAAGCCATCGAATTTGGCGACATCAGTGAAAATGCCGAGTATGAAGATGCGAAAAACGAACAGGCCTTCATTGAAGGTGAGCTTCAGTCTCTGGAAAAGATGCTGCGCAGCGCAAAACTGATTGAAACCTGCGAATCCGACACTGGAACAGTGGGGTTGGGATGTACCGTTACGCTCAAGGAAGTAAAAGAGGGTAAGGGTAAAGCAGCCAATCATGGACGCGAAATGGTATATACAATCGTCGGTTCTGCTGAGGCCGATCCCAGCGAGGCCAGGATCTCGAACGAATCGCCTGTCGGGTGCGCCGTTTTGGGTCAGAAGGTCGGGCAGGTGGTTGAGGTGGTTGCTCCGGCCGGTAGAATGAAATTCAAAGTCGTAAACATTCAGATGAACTAAAGGTAAGAGGGGTCTACTATGACTGATATAAATATTCAGCCTGCAGAGCAAACAGGCGAAGAACTCAATGAACTGATGCAAGCGCGAAGGGATAAGCTTGCCGCTATTATTGATAAAGGGATTGAACCCTTTGGCCGTCATTATGAAACCACCCATCACGCGCAGGAAGTTTTGGATAATTTCAACGAGCTCGAAGGAACCCAGGTGCGTGTCGCCGGTCGGATCATGGCCATTCGTGGTCATGGAAAGGCAGGCTTTGCCAATCTGCGAGACATGAGTGGTCAGATTCAGCTTTATTTGCGGCAAGATGTGTTGGGCGATGAGGCTTATGATCTTGTACATCAATTTGATATGGGCGATATCATTGGAGCGGAGGGCACGGTTTTCCGGACACGTACCGGAGAAATCAGCATCAAGGCCACTACGGTGGTTTTCTTGACAAAGGCTTTGCGTCCGTTGCCGGAAAAATGGCACGGTCTGAAAGATGTTGAGATTCGCTATCGGCAACGATACCTCGATCTCATCGTCAATCCTGACGTTCAGCGGGCTTTTTTGGTTCGCAGCCGGATGATTCAGTCGTTGCGCCGTACTCTGGATGCACGTGGATTCTTGGAAGTTGAAACTCCGATGATGCATGCAATCGCCGGTGGCGCTGCAGCAAAACCTTTTGTTACCCATCACAATGCTTTGGATATGAAGCTTTACATGCGGATCGCTCCGGAATTATATCTTAAGCGTCTGATCGTGGGCGGCTTTGAAAAGATTTATGAACTCAATCGTGTATTCCGGAACGAAGGGATCTCAATCAAACACAACCCAGAGTTTACGTTGCTTGAACTTTACCAGGCGTTCGCTGATTACGATGCCGTCATGAAGCTGACGGAAGAAGTCATCGCCTCGGTGGCGCAAGAAGTGTTAGGCACGACCCAGATTACTTATCAAGGGCAGGCGATTGACCTTACGCCTCCTTGGCGCCGCATCAGCATGTCAGAGGCGGTAAAACAGTATTCTGGCATTGATTTCGCTACTATCCACACGCTGGAAGAAGCCCGGAAAGCTGCTGATTCTATCGGTGTTCACTATGAGCCGGGACATGGAATTGGCGGGATTCTGAATGTTGTTTTTGAAGAAAAAGCCGAAGCGCATCTGGTTCAACCGACCTTTATCGTACGCTACCCAACTGAAATTTCACCACTGGCAAAGCGCTGCCAGGATGACCCGGATTACACGGACCGCTTTGAAGGCTTTATTTTTGGCCGGGAAATTGCGAACGGGTTTTCCGAACTGAATGATCCCATTGATCAGCGCGAACGCTTTCTGGGACAGGTGGCCCAGCGTGAATCGGGAGATTCGGAAGCCCATATGATGGATGAAGACTTCGTGACAGCATTGGAATATGGCATGCCGCCCACCGGCGGTTTGGGGATAGGAATCGACCGACTGGCGATGTTCCTGACCGACAGTTATTCCATCCGTGACGTTATTCTTTTCCCACACATGCGACATCGAGATCCTTCTGAGGGATAAGCTGAATAAGAAACAGGTAAGTCAAAATGATGGGGCTGATCGATTGATCGGCCCCATTTCTACTGATTCCGCTTTTTCGGCAAGTGTTTTGATAGCTTGTTGCTGATGATCGTATAATT
>Ga0316604_10002992_pt1 | contig 12236 bp, 7 predicted proteins | sample OWC_soil_day20_C_FD_207650 | JGI IMG/M metagenome (GOLD analysis project Ga0316604, IMG submission 207650) | Wetland soil microbial communities from Old Woman Creek delta, Ohio, United States - OWC_soil_day20_CT | ecosystem: Environmental > Terrestrial > Soil > Wetlands | place: USA: Ohio... | reverse complement strand
GCGAACGCCTCGGACGCATCGCCGGTTTCCCCGGTGCGCTGCTCAAAGGAGGGGCGAGTGCTTTCGTCGCTCCGCTGTGGGAGGTGCAGGACGAAGTCGCGCGCGATGTTTCCAGGGCTTTCTATGCCAAAACGCTGATCGACGGACTGGAAGTCGGCGAAGCCCTGCGCGCGATCCGCGCCGGGACGGTGCCCGGCGGCAGCATTACGCCCTGGGCCTACCTGTACTACGGACACCCGCGCCTGCGCCTGATCCGTTGAATCGTTTCATCGTTGTTAAGCGGAGGAAATCTCGATGGGAGTCGAAACGAAAATTCTTGGATTGTCGCAGGCCGAACCCCTTGCCGACAGCACCATCAGCCTGCGCGCTCCGGGCTACAGCGGACGTGCGGTGCAGATCAAGGCGGCTGGTGAGTCGCGTGCGCAGGGCGACACCTTGCCGCTGGACAAGGCGCTGGCTGGAACGGATGTTGAAGTCGTGGCGAGTCTGTTGATCGAACTGAAACCGCCGACGCCAACTGCCATCGCGACAGGCGGACGCGGAGCCGCGACCGAGCTTCCGCAACTCGTGGTGCCGGCCAGGGCCGACGCCGACTACGCGGTGCTGCATACCGACGAATCTGGCTGTGCAAGCTGGCTGTTTCCGATGGCGGGAACCTCGATGCAACAGGCGGTATTCGAGCTTCCGCCGGAACGCGCCGCACCGCTTGATTCCACTGCGCCGGATGCTAGCGCGCGCGGGCCGGTGACGTCGCTGATGAAGCGCGTCGTGCGTGTTGTTGCCTGGCTGGCGCAGCCCGTTGTAGGCGCCGGCGCACGCGCCGTTGCCCGCCTGTGGGAAAACAGCAAGCGGCCCTACGGCCTCTGGCAGGTCGGCCCCAACGCCAGCTTCAATGCGCCGCTCTGGGACGGATTCAGGCAGTCCGGGCCGACGCTGCTGCTGATCCACGGCACCTTCAGCACGCCGCAGGCCGGCTTCGACGGCTGGGTCGGAACGCCGGCCTTCGATGCGTTGTCGGCGCGCTATGGCGGGCACGTGCTGGCGCTCGCCCACCCGTCGCTGTCGGTCAGCCCGTCCGACAACATCGACTGGATGCTGCAGCAGTTGCCCGATGGGGCGCAGACTTTTGGCGGCCCGCTCGACATCGTGTGCCATAGCCGTGGCGGTCTGGTGGCACGCGAACTGGCCGCGCGAGCCGCGATGGGGTCCGCTGCGGGGGTCGCCCCGCGCGTCGATCGCATCTGCCAGGTAGGGGCGCCCAATCTCGGCACGCCGTTGGCCGACGCCAGCCGCTGGATCACCTTTATTGACGCCTACACCAGTTGCCTCACGCGGCTTCCTGATACCACCACCACGATTGTGCTGGAAGGCCTGCTGTGTCTGGTGAAGATCCTCGGCACCGGTGTCGCGCGCGGTCTGCCCGGGCTGGCCGCGATGGACCCCGCCGGCGACTGGCTGCAGACGCTGGCCGGGCAGCCTTGCGGCGCGGCGCGCTGGTTCACGGTGGGCGCGAACTACGAGCCGGCGCGCAGCACCGCCGAGAGCTTTGCGCACCAGTTGGGCGAGGTGGCCAAGGATGCAGCGGTCGACGCCTTTTTCGCGGCCGACAACGACATGGTCGTGCCCACGGAGGGGTGCCATCGGCCGGGGGCGGCGGTTGTCGATCAGCTCAGACTGACGGGCGGCGATACCAACCACTGCAGTTACTTCGCCTCAACGCAGGTGCAGGAAGCATTGGCGCGATGGCTGCAGTAACAGCGGTGGTTTCCATGAAAGGGCACGCATGACCGATCACAGCGGCGACGACGCCGGGCTGGCGCAGAAATTCGCCGGCCCCGTTGGATTGCAGGAGGATTTCCCGTTCTTCGCCTACGCGATGCGGCCGAGTCCCAACCTACCGGCGGTTTGCGTCACGGCGCACGAAGACGACTACTCGCTGCTGTGCGAGCAACATCTGCGTCTGCTCGAGTTGACCTATGACTATGCGCAGCAGCAGTGGCCACACTGGAAGGAGATGCCCTGCATAGTGGCCCAGCTGGAGCATGGCGGCCAGGGAATGAGCTTCCGCGTCTACGAGCATGAGCAGGCCGGTGCCGACATGCACGCCCTGGCGCGCAGCGTGCTGCGCGAACTGCACATGACCTACGAGCGCGAGGTCAAGGGCCAGCGCTGCCGGATCGAACAACACGCGCCCAATGGCGACAACGACATCCGCTGCCGCTATGATGTCTGGGTCGAGTCGGCGCCGCAGCACCGGGGCACGGTCTATACGTCGGGCGGGCCGGATGCTCCGGAAATCGGCAAGGCGCTGATCGCCCTCGTGGGCTTGGCCGGAAACACCGCGCTCGATGACTACGAACGTACGATGTTCATGCAGGAGGCCAAGGAGGCGAGCGATGCGCTGACGGCCTTTCGCGCCTATTCGCATGCTGCCGCACTGAGTCCGCGGACGGCCCCGCCGGGGCTAATGTTCGCGCTGGGCTGCGAGGTCTGGGAACGGCTCAGTAAGCACTGGATGCACGACAACGCCGAATGGGTGGCCGCAGCCATGGTGCGCTTCGCGCGCCAGGACGGCGATCCTGTAGCGCAGGCCAGCGCGTTGCGCTTTCAAGGCATTTGCCAGCAGCGGCTGGGCAGCTGGGCCGAGACGCGGGACTGCTTCGATCAGGCGCTGACGCTGCTGCCGGCGGCGAACGATCCGGCATTGGAGGCCGAGATCCGCATGAGTTATGGCCTGGTCGTGATGGACCTGCACGCGCATTGGGAAACGCTGGGACGCCGCCGGCGGCGGGAAGCATGGGCGGAACTGCAAAAGCGGCTGAACCTGGCCGAGCGCGAGTTCGTGGCGGCACGCGCGCTGCACGGCGCCGCTGCCGAGACCCATGCGCCGCGCAACCGCGCCTTTATCGCGCTCGAACTGTTGCGCATCCGCGATCTTCGCGGCGACCATGCCGGAGCGCTGGCGGCTTTCGACACACTGCCGTTCGCCGCCGAGGCTCCGTTCGCATCCGGTATGAACGAAGTCGACCGCGCGCGGTACGACGCGTCCCTGCTGCACTATCGCTTCTGCGCGGCGATGAAGCTTTATGAGGCAGAAACCCACGCCCCTGCGACGGAAGCGGGGCCAGCCACGTTGCGCCTGTTCCGGCAGGAAATCCCGCAACTGGTGGCGCGCATGAGTGCGCTGCCACACCGTGGAGCCATAGCCGATCGCATCTGCTGCGCCGCGGAGCTGGTGGCAAAAGTGTTCGTGAAGCTGGCGCTCGTCGTGCAGGCGACGCAAGGCCCGCTGGAGAGCTTGCGCTCGGAGCTTCGGCAGAGCGTGGACAACCTCGATCTGGCCCTGGCCTTGCGCGCCGAAATCGACGGGGGCAGGATGCGTCCGCCGAGAGCCGGCATCGAGATCGTCGGTTTGCCGGCCATCGATATTGAGGGGTTGCTACAGCATGCCCTCCTGATGCTCTCACAGGTTGAGCCGGATGCCGCCCTGGTCTGGCGGGCGTTTGCGATAGCCGATGAGGCCAAGGGCCGCTTCTTCCGGCGCGATCTGCTTTGTTGCGGTATGCCGCTGCCGAAGGGGGCGTCGGCCGAAGCCACGCAGTTGTTCAATCGTTGGCAGCGCGCGCTGCTGAGCGGCAAGTACGATCACCGCCTGTTGATGGCCGATCGCGAGTGGCACTTGCAACATGATCTGCCGCCCGAAACATCCGATGCGCTTCGCGAAGCCACCTGTTTCGACCGCCCACTTGGCCTAGACGAAATCGCCGCATTGCTCCAGGAGACGAACGGACAGCGTGTGGGAGTGCTGGCGCTGTACGCCACCGAAGGCGAGAGCCTGGCCTACTTGGTGACGGGGGTGGGCCAGGCTCCGCAAGTGACGCGCATCATCGTGCACATCGCCGAACTCGAAGCGGCTGCGCGCTGCGTCGAGGCGGACGTGGAGGCCGCCTTGAGAGGCAACGACTCGGCGAGAAGTGGCGGGAAGGCGACCTGGATGACGATGCTCGAAGGCTTGTTGCGCCCCATGGTGGCGGCACTGGCCGGTTTCCAGCGTCTCGTGATCGTGCCGCACGGCCCGTGGCACGGTTTTCCGCTGCACGTCGCGTTGCTGCCGGCCATATGGGAGGCCGGACAGCAACTGGGTATCAGCTACGCGCCGAGCCTGAGCGGTCTGCGCATCCTGCGGCAGCGGCGAGAGGCGCTGCGCACAAGCGAACAGGCGGGCATCGCCCTGGCCACGGTGCCGGCGCGCGAAGACCCGCTTGCCGCCTTCGAGGAAGAACACAAGCGCTTCCTGGATTTGCTGGGTCAGGCGCACCGCCCGCTCGTCGCGCGCTTTGGATGCGAAGCCACGCTGGAACGCGTGCTGGAAGATTCGCACACGGCGGGCCTGCGCCACCTGCTCGCCCATGGCGTGGACGCCGGGGAAAACCATGCCATGCAATCGGGCCTGCTGCTTTCGGACGGGCAGGTCTTGCCATCGCGTGCGACGGGCGAGCCATCTGCGGTGCCGCCGCCCATGCTTACCGCGACGCTCGAACAGGCCTTCCCGACGCACGCTTCGCACGTGACCTTGCAGGCTTGCAGCCTTGGCCGCGTGCATGACGCCTTCCACGACGAGTTGTGGGGCATGACCCGCGCGCTGATCGCCGGCGGCGCGGCTTCGGTGCTCGCCCCGATGTGGGAAGTTGACCTGGCCTCCTCAAGCGAATTGCTGCGCGGCTTCTACCGGCGCTGGCTGCTCGACGGCGTGGAACCGTCCCTCGCGCTCGCGCAGGCGCAACGGGAAATGGCGCTCGGCAGCGAGGATGCATGCGTATCCACATTCGCATCCGGAGCGCAGCCGAACGTACCAGCATCTACCCGCTTCAGCCACTTCGCGCACTGGGGGGCGTTCCAGTTGGTGGGCGGTTGATCAGCCGCCACGAGCGCGTTGGCTGGCCGTGCCAGAGCCCGAAGCGTACTTCGCTGCTATCGATCTGATCCAGTCGTAACCGAAGCTCGCTTCGCCGTCTTGATTTCGCAGTATTCCAATAAAACAACGCGTTGCGTGTTGGCATGCTGATTGCATTACCTGTCGTCAAGGCATGAACAAAAGTCCCATGCTGTGTCAACTGTCGAGAGGAGCAACGCCATGGATAACGAGTTTATGGAATACACCCCGGAGTTCGAGAATTTCGAGTTTGAGAACTTCGAATTTGAAGATTCCGAACAAGCGGGCGAAGGCGAGGTATTTACCGAGGCCGAGTTGATGGAACTCGCCGGGGAGTTGATGGAGGTCAATTCCGAGGCTGAATTGGATCAGTTTTTGGGCAAGCTGATCAAAAAGGCCGGCAAGGCCGTGCGTGGAGTGATTCGATCTCCAATCGGACGCGCCATCGGCGGCTATCTCAAGAGCGCGGCCAAGAAGGCACTTCCTCTTGCGGGGGCTGCGATAGGCACCTACTTCGGTGGGCCTCTGGGAGCAAAAATAGGAAGCGGTCTGGCATCGGCGGCGGGGGGGGCGATGGGGCTCGAGGCCGAAATGCTCAACATGGAAGACCGGGAATTCGAGGGGGCCAAACAGTTTGTCCGCATGGGTGGAAATGCGGTCAAGGCAGTCCTGGCAGCACCTCCAAATGTGAATGCCGCCAGCGCTGCCCAACAAGCGGTTACGGCCGCTGTGTCCAGACTTGCTCCCGGGCTGGTTCGTGGCTTCAGCCAGAGCCCGTCCGCCAATAGCGCCAGCGGAGCATCAGGTCGATGGGTGAGAAAGGGCAGGAACGTCCTGCTGCTCAACTACTGAGACGCGTAGCTGTTTCTCTCGTAATCCGGCAGGCCTTTCAAGGAGCATTCCATGCACGATATTGATCGCGTACAACTCGAAAACAACACCGAGTTTGAACAATGGGAATCGAGTCCCAGCGGTTTTGGTGAATCAGAAAACGGCGCATTTCAGAACGAATCGTTCGAATTCAATGAAGGCGAGTCGTCGCTGTATGGTGAGGCTGAATCCGTGTTCGGAGAAGCCGACGAGATGGGGCTCGCCAGTGAACTGCTTGGGGCCAGCACAGAACAGGAACTGGATCATTTTCTTGGTAATCTGATCCGGCGGGCCGGCCAGTTGTTCGGTCGGGTAATTCCCGTCCCAGCTGGCCGTGCGCTTGGCGGTTTGTTGAAGGGGGCCGCGAGGCGATCGTTGCCCAGAATCGGCTCGGCCATTGGCGGCTACCTCGGCGGCACGCGCGGCGCACAATACGGTAGTCAGGCGGCCTCTGCAGCGGGACGCTTGTTCGGACTTGAGCTTGAAGGTCTCAGCGGCGAAGATCAGGAGTTTGAGGTCGCCCGCCGCTTTGTTCGCTTCTCCGGCGAGGCGGTCAAGAATCTTACGCGGATGCCTCCGGGGCGCGATCTGCTTGCCTCGGCCCGTGCGGCCACTTTCGGCGCAGCGCACAAGCACGCACCAGGGTTGCTTCAGCCTCAGGTATCGACCGCATTTCCGCCCAATACGCCGCTCTCGGCGGGGCGGGCACAAAGCGGACGTTGGACACGCCGTGGCAACAAGATTGTTCTGCACGGTCTGTGAGCCATCATGAGCAACGTGGCGTTTGCCCACTGGATACTGGACCAAGAAGCGCGTTCGCTTCTCACGCGACTTGCCCGTGTCAAGCCGTTCGTCTTGAGCGAACCCATGCTGCTTGCCGCCAGCCTCCTGCCCCCGGCTCAAATCGCGATAGAACATAGCCTTGTCAAGGGGCGGCACGATCTGAAAGAGCGCATCACGGCCTTTCAAGGCTGGCTGCAGACAGCGGGCAGCACAGCCACGGCAGAAGAAGCCCAACGTCGTTTTACCTTTCTTCGCTTGAAGTTCAACGCCGTGCTGACGCAACTCGATCTGTTCAGTGACGTGATTACCCAGCGCAGCGAAAGCGAAAACGGGGTGTGGCTGTCGGGCCTCGATGTCGTTTCGGCCGATGCGCTGGCGCTGCCCGGGTACTACGAGGCTCCACCGGTCATTTGCTATCTGGATCGCGGCGTGGGTGCCGCGATACGCCGTGCGCGGACGCGCCTTCCTGGCGGCGGCGAGAACCCCATTGCGATCATTCGCGTGCCGCGTGAACGGATGATCGGCAGCGGCATTGCATCTTCGCTCATTCATGAGGTTGGCCATCAGGGCTCGGCCTTGCTTGGCCTCGTGTCCTCGATGAAAACCGTGTTGCGGGCCGAACAGCGCAGGCACCGCGATGGGCAGGTCTGGGCGCTGTTTGAACGCTGGATTTCGGAGATTCTCGCTGACTTCTGGTCAGTGGCCCGCGTCGGCGTGGTCTCCACGCTGGGCTTGATCGGGGTTGTCAGCTTGCCGCGGCCGTTCGTTTTTCGTCTGAACCTGGATGATCCGCACCCGATGCCGTGGATCCGGGTAAAGCTCAGTTGCGCTATTGGCAATCATCTCCATCCGCATGCGCAATGGCGACGCATCGAGAAACTGTGGGAGTCGTTCTATCCCATCGACGCGCTCGATGAAGACCGCCGGAATCTGATCGCCCGCATCGAGGCGAGCATCCCCGAGTTCGTCGGATTGCTGGCCGATCACCGCCCGACGTCGCTCCGCGGCAAGTCGCTGCGCGAGGTGATGGCGACCGACGCCCGCAAGCCGGGGCGGCTTGGCGAGCATTTTCAGGCGTGGACTCAAGCACCGTCTGGAATGTACCGGGCATCCCCTTCGTTGGCTTTCGCCGTGCTCGGTCAGGCCAGGATGGACGGGAGACTAAGTCCGGAAGATGAAAGCGAACTACTGGCCAAGCTGCTCACTCACTGGGCGATGCGCAGCACGCTCGATACGTCCGCGTATTGCGCGGCTCTGCCCAGAACAGCGGCACGGGCAACTATCAACTGAAGGAGAGACTCATCATGGCAATTACGATCAGACCCAAACAAGCAAGCGTGGTTGAAGGTGAAGACGTTCGATTAATCCTTGAGTCCGACAAGGGGGACAAGGACTGTGATGTCGTTGTATATCCGGATGGGGAAAGTACTGTACTGAAATCGGAGTCCGTTAAAGAAGGACTGCACCCCGTAACCGTCGAAACGTCCGGATTCCTTCCCGGAGTGTACGCCGCTGTAGTCTCTTGGGGGGACCCAAGCAAGACTCGAAACCATGATTACACGAAATTTCGAGTATTGGCCAAAGGAGATTCTCACAAACGCGTCACGCTTGAGCGCGCCAGTAGCCCTTCAAGCAATGACCAAGCACTCTGGGTTGCCATTCGCAACCGCACAGAAGCCATCAAGTTTCAACGCTATCAAGAATTTATAAAACAGCTGCTCAGCACCAGTAGCAGTACTGAAGCCAAATTGCTTGGCGATGCCCATCGCGTTTCTCCTGACACGCTTTTACCCCGCAGAGCATCGACGCTACACATACAAGGTACTTACGCCTATACGTTGTTGAAGCTTGCTACTGAGGCTTTCTTGACGCTCGAGTCGGGTGTAGTCATACATGAGAACGATGCATCGGGAACGCCGCTATTTAGTCAAAGGGACGAGGCGAGGCGGCTTGACGATGAGACAATAGCGTTTAAGACTCTAGTGGATCACCTTGCCGAATATTGCCATGCTTCGGACGGACATCTTCCATGTCTGCATCACATCGTTCGTGCTTGGAGTACGGTTACCGAGATTCTTCCTTTTGATGCCGCAGGCATTCTTCAGCACCGCCTGACTCACCCATCCATGATCGAGTTGGTCTGGTCCTATTGGCACGAGGAAGGCATGCTCGCGCAAACGATGAACGCGATTGCCTTCCGCTTCCAGAATCAGCGTTCCGGGCCGAATGACCCCTTGGGTGAACTCGAGATTGATCCGCTACGTCCGCTCAACAACATGATCTGGGGTTTCATTCAGGATGAGCATAATCGCCTGTCGGTACGACGCCGTGCCTTCGAATACGACCACCACTACGGGTTGAAGCTTTTGGGGCGGGCCGTGCCCGAATTGCAGTCTGCCGACAGCCGTTCCAAGTTCATCGAAACGTTCCATAACCTCTTGTATCGAACGGCAGTGTTCTACCGCGAGGATGCGGACACCACGGTGGTCTCCGACGCCTTCCCGCTGCTCAATGCACTCAAGGATGTGCACCTGTTACTGGCCGAAGGCGCGCACAACCAGTACGGAGACCTGCCGTGGACGGCGAGGGCCGAGATGCTGACGCAACAGTGGATGCTGGCCCGGCCCGAGATGCGTGAATTCCTGCGCGGGCGGCATATGGTGCCTTACGAAGAGCCTTGGATGGGCACAGTTGACGCCATGAAACGCCTCCAGGGGTGGAGCGATACGAGCGTCACTCACTTCAATGAACTTGCCGTCGATGGCGAACGCCTGCTGCTCTCGATCCGCTTTGGCGACTGGAGTACTCTCCAGGTCGGAGAGGAGAATGCAAGGAACTGGGCCCGTTACTGGAAACCGGAAATCCAGCGCTACCTCTATGGCTATCTCGCGGTTACCGGCGTGGATCTGATGGCAGAGGTCACCGACAACCGGGAGGCGGCTACGCGCAACCTTCAGCCGTCGATGCTGCTGCAGCGTCGCCTCGCCGCGCAGGCGCGGCAGCCCGCGCTCTCCGCGCCGGGCGCAGCAATGAGGTACAGGCTCAACGCCTCGGGCTACGCCGAACTTCCCAGCGGAGGGGGCATGCGAGCGCTTACCTACGAAAAAGGGGAGTGATGTCGCCAAGTCATGCTCGACTTCACCTCTGCCCTGTATCTGGCGATGGATCATGGCTCTCGCAGCTTGCGCCCCTGGCAGGCGCTGACCACGGGGCGCCCGGCGGCGCTTGAGTCCCCGCCGGGCGCGGTGGCGGTGGCCGCTGACCTCGCTCGATTGATCGGCTGTGACCAGGCAACGCTGGGCACCTCGACGTTGCATATCTTCTTCGACCTGTTCGAAATGCTCGGCGCGGAAGACATTGCACTCTTCGTCGATGCAGGCATCTACCCGATTGCACGCTGGGGCGTGGAACGGGCGGCAAGCAAAGGCGTGCCGGTGACGATGTTTCCTGCTCATGATCCGATAGCACTTGAACATGCACTGGCGCGAAAGTGGCGTTCGGGGGGGCGTTCGGTGATTGTGACGGATGGGCTATCTACTGCGACGGGCCGGCCAGCGCCTCTTGATCGTTACCTGCCGTTGGTACGTGCCAGGCGCGGCTATCTCGTTGTCGACGATACTCAGGCGCTTGGTGTCCTGGGAGAACGTCCCTCGCGCGCAGAGCCTTACGGCCGTGGCGGAGGAGGAACATGTGCCTGGTATGGGCTACGGGCGCCTGAATTGATCGTCGTGTCGTCACTGTCAAAAGGATTCGGCGTTCCTCTGGCGGTTCTCGCCGGGAGCAGCGGATTGATCCAAAAGTTTGAGGCATCCGGCTCCTGCCGGGTTCACTGCAGCGCGCCGTCAGCCGCCCATATTTCTGCCGCCGAACATGCCCTGGCTTTGAATCACAGCCATGGTGCGTCGCTCCGCCGTCGCTTGGCGCTCGGGGTGCAGCGTTTCCGGCAACATTTGCTCAACGCCGGGCTCCCGGTCAGCGGCGGCTTCTTCCCGGTACAAACGCCTTCGCTGGGCGGGTCGGCGGAGGCGATTCACGCAGAGCTTCTGGCAAACGGAATCCGGAGCGTGCTGCATCAGCGCAAATCGGGGTCGCCCGCGCTGCTGAGCTTTCTGATTAGCGCGGAACACCAACCCTGGGAAATTGATGGTGCCGCTGAAATACTGTGTCAAGCGGCTAGCCAACGAAAAAATCGTATGGGGTTTACCCACCATGAACAATTTGCTGACTTATATCCCTGAACTGTTTCCCGAACTGGACGACGAAACTGAGGAGGAAGTTCGTGGCCGCCGTTCCCGCGTCTCCCGGCCATCGCGGCGGGGAGGGGCGCCATACCGTGGAAAATCGAAGGGAATCGTTATGCGGCCGCCGGTCGGGCCATCCGGCTTCTATGCCAGGCCACGTCTGCGGCCCATGCCGCTGCCGCATTTGATCCCGGTGGTGCCTCCACTCTGGCGTTCGCCTTGGGATGCCGGACGTCATGACGACACGGGTCGGGCGCAAGCCGGGTCGCAAGGCAGCGGAGAACCGTCCAGCTCGCAATCCGCCGAGCCGCCATCGGAATACGTGCGCTGGGTACAAGACAGCCTCAACCGGGCGCTTGGACTGCAACTGCCCATCGACGGTGTGATGAACCGGGAAACGCGCAGTGCCGTGCGGAGCTTCCAGGAACGCCAAGGCTTGCCCGTTAACGGTCTGGTCGGCCCGGAAACGGAAGCAGCCCTCAAAACCGCATCCTCCGTCATGCCGGTGCCTTCCCGAGACATCTCCACCAAACCCGAGACTGAGTGGGAAAACCCGAGCTCGGCTTCCTGCAATTGTTCGTCATGCAAGGAGAGAACGGCCATGAACTACGAACCTGGCTTCGAAGCTGACGCATTTGGCGGCAGTACCGCGTTCAATGAGTTCGAAGGATTCGATACGGAAGTGCTTGACGAGTGGCTGAGCGAGACGCCCCAGCAGAGTTCGCAGCGCGTCCGTTGGATTCAGGAATCGCTCAACAAGATTCTGGGGTTACAGCTCAAGGTCGACGGAATCATGGGGGCGCAGACTCGGAGCGCTACGCGCAGCTTTCAGCAACGCCTGGGGCTTCCGGCAAATGGCATTGTGGATCCTGCAACTGAAGCTGCAATAGGCACAAAATTAGGTCACAAACCAACCCGCCTCGTGCCGACTAGGGATAGTCCAGTTGCACCGTCCAGAGAGATACCCGCTTATACGCAGTGTGATTTCATTCATCCGAACATCGACGTTGCGGCGCAATATGCGCTCTACGGTATGCTGAAATTGGATCCAGCAAACCGTAACGCATCCATTCAGATGCTTGCTGCTGTTAAAACCGGGAGGCTCGGTGGTATTTTCCAGGAAGATCAAAGAGTGCCGGGGATGAGGGGCATTCATCTGGGGTACGGCGGGTATGGTCCTTTGATCGGAAAGTATCGTAAGAGTGCATCGAGCGCTGCCTGCATCCCTCCAGCGCTGAATCCTTCAGATAAGCTACCTATCATTTCGTTCAAAAAAGCGTTAGTCAAGAATACCTCTGTTCTTGGTGAACAACTGAGGCAAGCATATCTCGATTGTCGGCTACCATATTTGCATCCGATCCCCGCATCAGGAAAATCCTGTACGAGGCCCCCAATCTCGCCCTCACTCA
>Ga0316604_10002990_pt1 | contig 12249 bp, 10 predicted proteins | sample OWC_soil_day20_C_FD_207650 | JGI IMG/M metagenome (GOLD analysis project Ga0316604, IMG submission 207650) | Wetland soil microbial communities from Old Woman Creek delta, Ohio, United States - OWC_soil_day20_CT | ecosystem: Environmental > Terrestrial > Soil > Wetlands | place: USA: Ohio... | reverse complement strand
CTTTTGCTAAAACACCCATTTCCATACTGAGTGCTTCATACAATCCTAATTTTTGATAATCAAGCTTACTAAGCCTTAAATGTATCACTGGGTGCTTTTGTTCCCAATTCCATTGATCATAGATCCACAGCCCTTCAAATAATTCTTTATTGCCGCTGAAAATCTCCTTGATAGTAGACAGTAATAGAGATTTACCAAAACGTCTAGGGCGACTTAGAAAATAATAATTACCCGAGTCAATCAATTTATGAATTGATTGAGTTTTATCAATATATAAATACCCCTCCTTTCTTATTTTCCCAAAATCCTGTAAGCCTATTGGATATTTTCTCATAAAATCAAAGATAAAATAAAATCAATGACAAAGCTTTGTCACACACTCTTAGTAAGCACAACAGCTAAGTGGTCCTATTTCCACTTTTATATCAGCCCATTGCCACAAAGCCAATAGCACCAGGCAGACATTGCTACATAAAGTATATAATTAAATACACATGTATAGCTTAAAGAAGAAATTTACATGCATTCATGCCGAAAATTTGGAGTTTTGGGCTTATAATTCAATTTTTGCCAACAGGAATTAGTTTTTTTAGCAACTTTCAACATTATTTGGTACCCTTGAACATATTTTATAAATACGCTGGCTTTTATGCTCTTACAAGCTTCCTCCTTTTTTGAATTATATACTGAGTACCCTGTCACCAGTATTTTCATGTTACGTTCCAAAAGCGAACCTACACAGTTTATCAGGCAGGAAGCGTTTTTAACAACTCCGCTTGTGCCAGTGAGTGAGTATATTGATGGGTATGGCAATATTTGTCAACGTACTATTTTACCTGTAGGAACTACCATCATTGAAAGCAGTGTTATCGCTGAGTGCGATGAGAATATTGATGTGAATCCAGACGCAGCATATGTACCGATAGAAGAGTTACCCGGTCTTGTATTGCAATTTCTACTACCAAGCAGGTATTGTGAGTCAGACAAAGTCGGTGAGCTGGCCATGGAAATTATAAAGGATATACAATCGGGGTATGAACAAGTTGAAGCAATCCGGCAATGGTGTTTCCAAAACATATCCCGTCAGTATGGTACTACCAATAGTTCTACATCTGCTGTGGATGTGCTGCAAAGCAGAACGGGTGTATGCAGGGATTTTACGCATGTAGCGATAGCACTGTGTCGAAGTATAAATATACCAGCACGCATGGTGGTAGGATATCTGCATGATTTGAAACCAATGGATTTACATGCATGGTTTGAAGCGTATGTAGGGGATCGGTGGTATACATTTGATGCGTTGATGGAGAAGCCGGTTGGAGGCAGGATCATTATGGCCATTGGCCGCGATGCGGCTGAAGTAGCTTTTGCCAGTCATTTTGGGGAGGTCGTGCTGGTGAAGATGGAGGTGAATGTGAATAAAGTGGTTTAGGGAGGTCCATTACGATGGTAGCAAGTACTGCGGCGTTATCTACTGACAGCAGACTTTCTATTATGATGAGATTACAAATGATAGCAATGCTGGTTCCGGGATGATGAATAATATCATTCCAGAGCAGGGTTAAGTCTTGTGAGATGTTCATGGAAAATTTATTACCTATTCAATACTTACTTCTACCCGCCGATTTTGGGTACGCCCTGTTTCGGTATCATTTGTTGCGATGGGATTGTCAATACCTTTGCCTATAGCAGTGATCATATTTGCATCAACTCCTTTGGAGATGAGGTATTGCTTAAATGATATTGCTCTTTCCTGTGCCAGTCTCATATTTACAGAGATGTCACCTTCACTGCTGGCGTAGCCATAAATGGTGATTTTATGTGCTTTCTTTATTTCCTTTACGACTTCGTCGGAAATAGCAATAGGAGCGGAGTTCCCTTTGTTGAATGAAGCGGCAATACGGGCAGGAGCAGCGACAGGGGGACGAACCCCGGCAGCGGTAGGAGCCCCCTCGGCAGTGGTATGAGCAGTGACAGGAGGAACCCCGGCAGAGGTAGGACCAGGATCAGTAGCAACAGGCGAATCAGCTACAGGGGCAGTAGTTGCAACTAAAGCAGCCGTATCCATAACCGAAGTTGTAGCAGCTGTATCCGTAACCGGAGCTATAACAACCGTATCAGCTACTGCTTTTTCCTTTTTCGGTATAAAATACCAAACCGCCACTCCAACAATCACCACTACCAACAATAACACTATCCACAATTTACTCTTCTTTTCCGCCACCGGAACAGGATCATTATTCTTACTAAGATTAAATGCCATAAAAATATTTTTAAGTGTACATATCAACTAATGTCTGTAAACTACCCGTATGTGCTCTACCCATCGCCTCAAACTCCCACGAATTCCCAACCCTGAATAAACGCCCAAACTCCACTGCATCCTCGTTCGTATATTTATCCTTCAGATCAAACCGCAATATCTCCTCACCTGTACTCTCATTGATGATCCTGATATAACAATCATCCACCTGCCCGAAATTCAGGTTCAGCGTACGTCTGTCCTTTTTATTATCATGAGGGTATTTACAGATCGTACAGCAGATGATGATCTGCTCTACATCAGGTGTAATTTTAGAAAGATCAATAAACATATCTTCATCATCATCTCCATCACTCCTTCTTCCATCAGGGTCATCTATCGCCCCCATGATTGCACCATCTTTGGTAATAGGCCGCATCAACCCTTTCTCTACCGGATCTTCTATACAATTGTCCATCCTTACCTGCCCATAAAAAATAAAATAAGAATCAGATGGAATCTTAAAACTCCCATTCAATGCAAATGCAGATACATCCAGATCAAAGTCAGGTCCTCCCGGCTGATCGTTGGGATCCCATCCCATACCTATTCTCACTACCGTAAGACCGGGAGCCGCTTTTGACAAGGAGAATCTTTCTCCTTTTGTTAGATTAAAACTTCCCATAAAAAAATGATTATTATTGATACATATCAACCAGTGTATCCAGTCCTCCGGAAAATGCCTGCCCCACTGCTTCTACATCCCATTGTCCATTATTCCTTGACAACGTTGCAATGATCACAGAGTCTTCTTCTTTGAATTCCTCATTGAGCCGGTATTGACACAGGAGCGTATTATCCGCCTCATTACGAATATTGATATAAGCATTCCGCACATAACCGAAATGATGTGCCCTCGATGCTGCCTGATCGATAGTCACCGCAAAGTAGAGATACTCGATTTGCTGATCGACCTTTCCGAGATCAATGGAAATGATCTCATCATCTCCCTCTCCGGCACCATCCCTGTTATCACCCGGATAGTAAGCAGCACCATCAGGACTGGTATTGTTATTATAGAAAACAAAAAACTCATCCTTCGGCAACTTGCCATTGGCCCCCATCATAAAGACAGAGAGGTCCAGGTCTACATTGTAACCATTTACATTTGCTGTATCCCAACCCAGTCCTGCTATTATTTTCTGCAGTCCGGGAGTCGTCTTTTCCAGTGATACAGGTTTCCTTTTCTCTAAATGAATTGCCATAACTTACTTTTTTGATGGTGGTAATGGAGGTTTATTCTTATTCACAACTGGCGGTAATGGCGGCTTTGCAGCTGGCAATGGCGGTGCTGATGAAGCAAATGAAGCAGCCGGAACTGCCGGTGGCAATGATGGAGCCGGAACTGGTGGTGATGAAGATGGAACTGAAACCGGCAGTGGTGATGAAGCACCCGAAACCGGGAGCGATGAAGATGGAACCGAACCCCTTGCTGATGACGGTGGCGCAACAACCTTTCGGAATAACCCCGCAAAAACCAACTCCATCGTATCTTTCAACCAAACAGGTTCTACTTTCTTCACACGAGGATATTTCTTCAATAACTTATTCAAAAAATAAGATGTACTGATTTCTTCTCCTACCAATAAAACAACTGTGTTATCCACATTCAATTTATTCTCTTCCAATAAACCATCGATATTGTTATACACCACCTGATCATTGGAATAAAACTGCAACCGTTCATTCAGTGTCCGCTCCTTCACCTGAAACCAATACTTATGCCCATCCGTCAGTTCCACTTCTCCCTTTATAACCGGTGAAAGATGATTGAGCTGATCTGTGCAAAAAGGCAGTATCGCACCTGTCTCCTTCTCTATATCAATCGACAAAAACGACTGCTGTGCAATAATGTATTCTATGATCATTTCAGCCAACAGCTTTACTCTTGGATCAGCGCCCTGCCCATCCATAGACAAGGTACTTACAGGTCCCTGCTGGAAATTTTCATACAACTTAAAATACAGTGTTCCATTCAGTCCATTCAATAACAACACATGATTACGGGGCGTAATAGCACCCCATCCTGCCAATACTTCAAACAACGCGGCATCATAATTCACCCTGCTTGTACTGAAATATCCTGCATCTATAAACAAACTTTCTATCAGCGCCTTCTCTTTGTCTTCGATATCCACATCAAATAAAAAATGAAGCGACAAATGCTGACGATAAGATTCTATTGAATCACTCTTATATAATACTGTATTGATAAAGAAAGACAGACATTGCTCTACACCATAGTAAAACAGTTGCTTTACAGGCTTCTTATTACCATATATGGTAAAATGCTTTGCCGGATCTTTGATGATCTCAAAATAGTCTCCATATGCATTTGGATGATGCTGGTTGAACATATCCCTCGCCGCATTTCCAAATATGAAATCGTTCCCATTCACATAGAAATACAACAATACCTCGTTGCTATCCTTTATAATCAGGGGTGCATACGCATTACTATTAGTCTGGTACCAGAAAGAGACTAATCGCCTGGATATCTTCACTAGCAATCGATAGGTCATAGCTTACTGGATTTTGATTCCTTTTAACAGATGCTTTTCAAAAAACTTCATCCCTTCGAGTATGATGATAGGCGCCACATAATCAAACTTCTTCTGCTCATCCACTTTACGTTTCTTCGCTTCTATAAACTCAGGTATGCCCTTGATGTAGTTTTCGATATTCATATCCTGAAATCCTGCCATGAAGTCCGCCGAGCTCATTTTCAATCCGAACATGGAAGACGCCACCCTGTAGAATAAATCTGCAAAGTCCATAAACCGCGGACAAGGCTGGCTTCCCTGTGGTGGATAGTTGATGAAATAATCACCAATATGTTCCAGCATTTCCGGCGTAATTGAATTGGTAGATTCGAGGTATTTGAATTCGCCATTAGGCATGACTATACAGAAATGATCTTCCCCCAGAATCTCGATGGCCTGCTTATTGGTGGGCACTAATATCCTGGTAAGGTTCGTAGGAATAGCGAGCCCTTTTGATACTTCGTATTTAACATCTGTATAGCTGTCTCCTTTCTGAGAATTGATATCTATTATTTTCAGCGGACTTTGACTCACAGGAATGATGGTCTTTCTTGCCACCGCTTCGCCACCAATGCCTCTGATGAACATCTGGGTATAGTAGTTATTTGCCGCAGACGGATCGACCGCATTGAACCAGTCAAAGATGCGGGCGCCTTTGCCTGCAAAGGCAATCCTGATTTTTGGAGGCGTGTTTTTCACTGCAGGTGGCGCATCTTCGGAACGGATTATTTCTGTTCTTAGCTTATGTACCAGTTGCCCTGCATAGAACATGATCAGCCCTGTGATGTACAGGTTCACACTCATCATCTCTTTACACTCCGCTGCTATGAGCAGATAAAAGGTATTAAAGTCTGTATGCTCCAACCGGTCCAATACCTGTTCAAAGTAATAGGGAGCCGTATTTTCAGAAAATTTATTCTCTCCCTTGTTCAGTCCCTGGATCGAGATGCGTTTCCTTTCACACATTTTCAACAGCACGGTTCTGAAATTGGGGGAATATCGGGTGGCCTGCGCCATACGCTCAGCTGCAAAGCGAATGGAGTTTTGCTTGATCATCGCCTTGCCATCTAACATCTGGCAAAGTGCTGTAATATCTGTTGTACTACCACCAATATCAAAACACAGGATTAACTCACCTGCATTTATTGAATAGCCGCCCTGGGGCCTGACGAGATAATTCGCTACCGCACAGGCTTCTGACAAAGACTCCTGATTACCCAGTTCTTTAAAATCAAAACGAATAGGTGCCGTATCAAAAGGAATTTCTACGATCTCCTTCTTTTTTGTTTCCTTTTCATTGCCCCAGCCACTTTCATCACTTGCTCCCCAACCGCCACCTGCATCACTGCCTACGCCCCAGGTACTTTTCTGCACATCACCAATATCCGACAGGTCAGATGGTGGATATGTCTTCAATTTAACGCTGCTATTGATAGGGCTGATATTCACTAACGAATCCCAGATGGCTCTGTATTCGCTTAAAAGGTCTTTGCCCATAGAAGAGGGATAAGACCATTTCAGCGTATGCGGCTCATGGTTTTCCTCAAAGAGCTGTGCATATACATGCAACATCAGCGTACTCAGGTAAGCCGTTTTATAACTTTTATCAATACGCTGTGTGGACCATTTCATATTGTATACCAGCTCTGCCGTCCCCACTCTGTTGTAGGTCAGGAAATACCGGTTATCCAATGCGCTATCGATAGGAAGGTTCTTTTCAAAACAAGGGAATCCACCTTTTACTGCATCTGACAAGAGAGAATCAGGCTGGTTGTTCTTTTCATTCACAATCCTTCTGGGATCATGAATAGTGAGCACCGACTTGATAGAATTGGAAAAGATCTCATCATTCTGAAAGAAAAATATTTCATCTTCCACTGCCGGACGTTCATCATTATTTTTCAAATCGGTGGACAACAATGAAATTCTTTTGTTCGTAAGTTTCAGATCCTCTTTCACCTTATTATCACTTTCGGAATAGTAAGCAATGGAAGAATTCGTACTACCAAAATCGACGCCCAGGAAAGCCGGGTACAATGTCTTTGTCGTATTCAGCATATTCAATGGAAATGCCGGATCGTTCCCAAATGATTTGTATCGTATAATGCCAAACCCACAATCTACACCTGCATGCGAGAACTTAATGCCTTTGAATGGCTGATTACTTTCGTAGATCTCATACTTATATTTGTTATCAGCCACTGCATTGTTCGATGCGATGTGAAGCTGCACCTGCGTATCAGGAACAGATACAGCGCGGCCTTTTTCCGCCAGGTAAAATGGGATACCTTTATCATCCAGCGCAATGCGGAAGAACTCGTCATTGACATTGCCAATAAACGGCGTGGCCTGGAATTTAGCATCGTTGTGAGGAATCTCGGAATACAGGAAATACCGGTTCCATTGTTTGGATATAAAGTTGGGCCACATCAGTATGTCTTTCCCCATAATGGCTTCCTGCGTAACTTTATACACTACCTGTCTGAGAATTTCATTGCCGGTATCGGTAAATAGTTTGAGGTGTACGATCAGCTTTTCTCCATCCCTGTCATTAGGATCATATACCGCAGAGATACGTGATCTGACATTAGAGTTAGGCGACAATCCTGCAAGCGCATCCAGGTTTGTTCCAAATACATTTAAGGCAAGCGGTGTCAATGGCAGCGCAAAGTATGTATAGTTATTAGGCTGACCCTTTGTTTCGGCGGCTAATAACAGTATGGGTTTATTAGATAAGAAGTTCTTTTTTTCAGCACCTTCTTTACCAAAATCTATCTGCGCAATTTCGGTGGAGTCTGGTAGCAGGAGATCTTTGGGATCAAATGGAATACTGTATGCTGAATTTTCTACCTGTGTGATGATGCCTTCAGAACCGAATAATAAAGTGGAATAATTAAATAACTTACTAAAGGGTAATGTAAACAGAGAACCAACTTCAGGAGGGGTGGAACTATCCAGTCTGGGAAAGTTTTTTTGCTCCTGATATCTCACCATATCCTTTATCCAATCCTGCAGGCAGGCGCTGATATTTTCGTAGGAAGGTCTGATATCTGCCGGCAAACCACTAAAGTGCTGTTTGAATGACTGTATATTGTCCAGGATATGTTTGGCATATCCATAGATTAATTTCAGCTCCTGCTGGCCTGGATCAGATTTTAACGGATCTACAAAACGACCGCTTTGAATATTGATGAAAGGATATTTTCCTTTGATGTTATAAGATACCGAAGTAAAGAGAAAGCAATCGGGCGATGTACCACCGATTACATTTCCTTTGAAAGAGATCACATCTATAAACGGCACCTTCTCTGCATTATCAGCCAGTGACTGATCGCTCCATAGGGGTTGTCTTTCAAACAAAGCATTGCCAAATGCACCAGTGGGTTCATAAATATTTTCTGTATCGGGCAGCTTTTTTCCATCTGAATAAACGAGGGGAACGCGGTTTACTTCAATATCTTTATAGTTCAATGCGAGGCAACTGATAAAACCTTTCCACTCACTCACCAGCGATTTGTAAAACGACATGAGCCCGGATGTAGCGGCATCCTGATCAATGATATTGTTCAAGGCGCTTTCGAACAGGGCCGCTCTTGCAAATACGGTAGGAATACCAGATACAAGGGTACCAATGTTTACAGCAGCACCGCCATCCTGTTCCACTGCTATCTCTGGAATAATGATATTTCTGGTAAAAACTTCCAGCTGTGGGATCTTGTCCCAGGCGAATTGCACGCCCTGTAGTTCTGTCTTAGGGTGTACCTTGATAGTTAAGGCTTTTATTTTATTGCTCATTGTAATTTCAGATTAAATGGAAGCCCTGTGAATGAGTGATTGCATTGTAGATATGAGCGAGGAATTTTTCTTTTGTGGTATTGACCTGTTGCTCTTCGGCTGGTCCCAGGTTGATCAGCTTTTTGACAAAGGTGTCATATCTGTTAGCCAGTAAACCTCCTTTAGGCCAGTGATTTTTTTCATCGGGGAAGATGGTGCCGACATCCAGTTTCTTCAATTCAGAGAGACTATCAGGAAAAGCTTTGCTATCGAAGATGAATGTACCCGGGGCAACCGTGTTCCTAACCTGGTACAACCAACCGGGTGTGAATCGCGCACTTTCGAAGGTGTATGCGAATGCCTTGAAGTAGTCATTGATTTCACCGCATTCAGCATCGGTGATGGTATTATATTGGGTGATTTTTTGCTCCTGACACCTGGTAATAAAACCTTTGATGCCAGCGTCACCGTTTGCCGCATTATTGACGGTGAGTGAAATATGTGCCAGTGAAAAGAAAGCGCCGATTTTGTTGGCGAATCGTTCTCCTGCTTTATTACCATTGCCCACAAAGTCGTGAATAGAGAAACTGAAGGCGTTGCTGTTAAAGTCTACGGCTTTGTATACGTACTCAGTTTTGTCTACATCCAGACCGGTTGTTCTGGTAAAGAAATCATAGGCAGCACAGGCAGCCAGTAATTCAGTGATATGTGCCGCATTTTCCTGGGTAGCACCACCGGTGATGGTTTGGGTACTGCCATTGTCTACAGGTTTACTTTCTACCGGCCAACCGATGTGATAGAGCATTTTATAGCATCGCTGTACGGTAGGATCACTTTGATAAAACTGCAGGGCAGCCTGACTATTCAGGGGAAAATAAGAGGCATCTGCGATGATACTATTTTCTTTATTGGCTTTCTGTTTGTCATTGGGCTTTTTGAAAGTAAAGTATTCAGTGAGCAGGGTAGAGCCGAACTTAGCTTTGGAGAAGTCGATGCTGGAAGCCCCTTTGGACCGGATCTTTATGAATTCCTGCAAGGCTTTGGGAATGATGGGAATAGAAGAAGCACCTGTGCCACCGAAGATAGAGCCGAAGATGAACACACGAGCATCTTGCCCGGCGAGTTCCAGTTTGGTAACAAATTCATCCAGTTCCCGTTCCTGTACTTTTACATCTGTGCCTCTTACAATATTTCTGGCTGCCTCGATCATACCATGGTACATGAGCATAGAGCCCAGGTGTGTTTGTGCACGGTAGCCGTGAGAGAGGTCGAATTCCTGTACAGATTCGTTGTCAAGAAAAAGGTCTGAGATGAGTTTATTGCCTTTTTGTTGTTCAGGTGTGCCTGAATGCAACTTGGAAATATTTTTATAATTCTCTCTGCCCTGACCGGAATAGTTGGTATAAAACCGGTAGAGGTTTAGTTTAGAAGAGAAGAAGGTATTTGCATTGGGGGTACCGCCGGATTTAATCCGGTTGTATAATTGAATCAGTTTTTCCACACGGCCTTTGTTGCCATTAGCCTGATCTGTATCGAGTGTGAGCATTTCGATTTCCTTGCTGTCGAACATGCCTACTGCACAGAGGTGAGTGAAGGCTTCGAGGCAGCGCATGCCGGTACCACCGACGGCGATAACGAATAATTTGTCCATGATGATTGCAGATTAAAACCAGTGACCTAGCTTACCATTTGTGAAGATGCGGCTGAGGATGTAGCCTAATAGGATGTATAAGAAGAAGCCTGCTGCGGTGCCAATGGTTAAGGCGGCGATGTAATTTTTTATCACCATTCTGTTACCATCGGGCATGAATACAAAGAAGCCGAGAAGGAAGATGAGAATAGGATTTACCAGACATAATACCCAGAACCATAGTTTCCTGATTTTGGGATCTTTGGGTCTGCTGCCACCTTCGAATTTGATGAGGTTAGCGATGATAGCTGCGATGAATAAGATGACAAGGGTGATAATGACAGAAACGGTGTAGGCAGTAATTGATTCCATGATTATAATGTTTTGATATAATAGGTGTAGATCGTTTTATTTTCAGGTTTTAGTTCCAGTAAAGTGTTTTTTATAGATTCATATAGCGCGATATTGGGTGTTCCTTTCCCATTGACCCATTTGAATTTTTCCAGTTTTAGATTGTCGATATTGGGGGTAGCCGCAGTGAGCACGATATTTATTCTTAATAAAGTATCAGCTTCTGCAGGTGTAAAATTGGAATCGAAGGTGATTCCAAGTTCTATATGTTTGTTATCGCTTTTGCTGGTATTATCAAATAAGGGTTGATTCAGGTGGAAGTAATTGGAGAGCGGCTTTAATGTTTGCGGATGGTATTTGCAGGCATCTTTTATTGAGCCGTCGTCGTTATAGCATTCGAGTATTAATGGATCTTTTTCTTCGTCGGATATTTTGGTTTCACCATTTTTCCCTTTAGTAGTTTTGGGAGGATTGTGTAATGTGTAATCAGCTTTTGCAAAATTTGTGAAATCGGTAGTGGCATTGAAAGTTTGTACTTCGAATGCTTTGAAGATATAGCTATCCTGATTGCTGAGGTCTATGAAGAGATTGCGGAATATGTCGGAGAATTCTTCCGGCACCTCTTTATGTATGTCTGCTATATTTTTCCAATCAAGACCTAGTGGATAGTATTCATACCATTCACCTTTTATATATTGATCTTTCTTTAGGTCTAAATCATTTTTATTATTGTAAATACCACCTGATTTGGGGTCTGCATAGTTTGTTGATAAAGTATATGCGCTTGTAGACAAATCGAACCGGGTGCTGTAGGGACTGAGTTTAGGCGAGAGCTTAGAGAGTAGAATGTTAGTACTATTGAAGATGGTAAAATAAATATGTTTGTCCACATTACCTTCTTTATAGTCTACTATAAAAAAATGGATGGATTTACCTTTAGCCAACCATTTTGAAAATGGCAGTTTCAGATAGGCGGTATTTGTTACTTCAGTTTTATCATTCCATTCTTCGAAGTCTGTAATTAAGAGCGCATCATTATCGGCTGCTGTGATTTTTTCGACAGCTTTCTGGATAGGCGCCCAGATATCTTTATAATTACTTTGATTACTTATTTCCTGCCCAAGCTGCGTGGTATTGGTCACTGGTAATGGGGTTACCTCATTAGATCCCAGCTTATATACTTCAAATTTGTCGGTTAGTATTGTATTAAAACATTCCGATAGCAGACTGTTGACAGTAGAAGTTTTGAAGGCATTGTTAATACCTGCTGAGAAGTCAATAAATAAATCAGGGGTGCCGTTATTAACATTCGACTGTACATTGTTATAGGCATTGAGGCGTTCAGTAAGACCAGGGCCATAAGGGTCAAAGGAGGGCTCATGTTTGCATCCCCCGAAGCACGCCATCACCAGAAGGCCATATAAAAATCGGGAATTAATAATCATAACATTATGAGTTAAAAGCTTAGTGTCTTGACAATAGAATTCCACCTGCACTGGTTATACACCAGCACCAGAAAAATACTATCTGGAAATATTCGTGAATTGGAGTTGTAAAATCAGGTGAAAATTAGAACTAATTTCCAACGCGACAAGTGCAGAAACGCAAAAAGGGGATAAATCCCCTTTTTTAAAATGATGCTTGAATAT
>Ga0316604_10002989_pt1 | contig 12250 bp, 14 predicted proteins | sample OWC_soil_day20_C_FD_207650 | JGI IMG/M metagenome (GOLD analysis project Ga0316604, IMG submission 207650) | Wetland soil microbial communities from Old Woman Creek delta, Ohio, United States - OWC_soil_day20_CT | ecosystem: Environmental > Terrestrial > Soil > Wetlands | place: USA: Ohio... | reverse complement strand
TGCGGAGAAAGAGGGATTCGAACCCCCGGACCTGTTACAGTCAACGGTTTTCAAGACCGCCGCATTCGACCGCTCTGCCATTTCTCCGCTGCAAATGTGAAAAACTGAATGAAAATCTCCAAATATTTTTTCAAAATGTGTAAAACATTTTTCAAATATATCTCACCAACCCGCCCAAAAACACCTACAAATCACTCCTCAAAACCGCGCCACTACTAGCATTCGTCACTAACGCCCTATACTACCTCAGCCATCTTGAAGTCAACACCTTTTTTACCACCATAAACTCCTTTTTCCTCTTTTCTATCTCCTCATTCCCCAATCTCACCTCCAAAGTATGCCTATCCATATCAATATGAATCTCATCTCTACAATCCTATCACCCCCCTTCAGCGCCTCCGGTGACACATGTCCAATAGACGCTCCCCTCGTCGCCCTACTAAACCTTCCATCAGTAATTAACGCCACAGAACTACCCAATCCCATCCCCCCCCATAATCAAACTCGTCGGTGTCAGCATCTCCTGCATCCCAGGCCCGCCTTTCTGCCCCTCATACCTGATCACCACCACATCTCCGGCCTTCACTTTCCCCATCAATATCCCTTCAATCACCTTCGGCTGCCCATCAAAACACACCGCTTTCCCGCGTATACACCCTGGCACCCGTAATACCCGCCGTCTTAATCACCGCTCCCTGTTCCGCCAGGTTCCCATACAAAATCGCCAATCCACCTACCTGATTATAAGAATGATCAATCTGGTGAATGATCCGCTCGTCCTTAATCTCCGCATCCTCAATCTTTTCAAAGATCGTCTCCCGACTCACCGTCAGGTGATCAATTAACACCCCATTGCCTCTTTTATTCATCGCATTCACCCCCGCCAGCCTGAATCGTTCTCTTGCTACATCATCTTTTACTATCTCACAAATTCTCTTCGCTGCTCTTCTAACAATGCTTCCCGTTCAGGTGTTTGCGTGAGTATCGTTCCATTCCCTGGCAGCGCAATACCCATCACTTCCATCAGCGTATTCATAGAGTTCGCTGTAAACATACCGGAACAACTACCACCACTGGGACAGGCATTACACACAGTATCCCTGCTGTATGTTTTCCTCCGCTTCAAAAGCAGTAGCCATATCGATAGGAGTACCATCTTTTTTATACCCTTTCGCCATAGGTCCACTGCTCACAAACATAGTAGGTATAGTCACCCTGAGTGAATCCATGATCATGCCTGGCACAATTTCATCACAATTAGGAATCGCGATCATGGCATCCGTTTTATGTGCATTCATCACACTCTCCACCGAACTCGCAATCAGTTTTCTACTCAGCAATGAATACAACATACCTTCATGCCCCATCGCAATACCGTCGTCAACACCGATCGTGTTGAATTCAAACGGCACGCAGCCATTCGCCAGAATTTCATCCTTAATGATTTCCGCTACATTATTCAGGAAAAAGTGCCCTGGAATAATTTCAATAAATGAATTTGCAACGCCAATAGCAGGGTTGTTAAAAACTTCATCAGTCAAAATCGAAAAAATGGCAGAGTCGGCCGACGTCGTTAAAAAGTCCTTAAAATATTATTTTCATAAAAATTGATGTTATTTCTACAGGAATTTTTTTTAAATTCGGTAACCTTAACCCACTGTTCTATGCAACTCGAAAAAATCGTAGCTCAGGGAAATAACCTTACTAGAGACCAATTATTAACTGTGCAGGGTGGAAATGCTCCTTCATCAACATTATCAGGCCCTACCGGCATAGATCCCGGAGCATCTGCATCAACAGATTATGAGGACAACGATTCAGATTGATGCCATTAATATAAGGTCGCTTTTAAGAATGTTCTATTTTAGTTAACTTTAGCTAATCCAATGTCCATGCAACGTGAGAAACTTCCCCCCACCAAAGAATGTTTAATACTTTACCACCAAAGGCGCGTATAACAAGGATCTCGGATCATTTACAGCCATTAGTAGGGATGATCAGTACGCAGACTGATAAATAGTGATCATCTACTTTTACTTTCTCTATAACGAATATTGGGAGTGGACATTTATGCCTTGCTTTATTCTCAATAATTATTGAGAACAGAACGGTCATGCCTGGATCTTCATCATTTAAATAAAAAAAAGTATGAAACTGGAAAAACTCAACCCTTCTGATGAAACTCTTAGCAGGGAACAAATGCTTGCATTAGCAGGTGGCAATACGCCTTCGCAGACCTTCACCCGTGCCGCACATCTTACCGGAACGGAGGAAGCAATAGATTACGACGATGCTGACTAATCTTTTTTTAATCACTTAACCCAATTATTATGAGTCTCTAAAAATCACTTCCCAGGAGAAAACCCTTTCTCGCGAACAGCAGCTCACACTGAGCGGTGGCCTTTCTGCATTCTTAACCGGCACACAAGGGCACACAACAGATCTCGGCGCATCTAATGATGATGCAGACAATGATCAACAATCTTAGTCTTTTTTTATTAACCATTTAAACCAGTTTTTATGAAACTCGAAAAACTCACTCCACAGGAGAAATCACTCACAAGAGAAGAAATGCTTTCTCTGCACGGTGGTAACGTCAATCCAACCTTAACAGGTACAAACTGGCATAGCACAGACCTCGGCACATCTACAGCTGATGATTACGATGACGCTGATGGTGATTGATCACAATAATTAGTCTACCTCGCATGCAACTGGAAAACTCACTCCTCAGGAGAAATCCTTCAAAAGAGAGGAAATGCTTTCCCTGTATGGAGGTATCCTCGCACCATCATTAACGGGTACGAAAGCCCACTTCACTAACGTCGGCGCATCGACAGTCCAGGACTATGATGATGCAGACAATTAATAACCTTTAATCCCAATTTCCATGAAACTCGAAAAACTCACTCCACAGGAGAAGTGTCTCACAAGAGAAGAAATGCTTTGTTTGCATGGTGGCAGTGCTGCCCCAACTTTAACAGGCACATTGCCACACTCTACAGATCTCGGTGCATCTACTGCTCAGGATTATGATGACGCTGACGGTGATTGATATCTTTAAACAGAAGGGTGGGTTACTATGACCTACCCTTCCAAATATCTTATAATGAAGGCAATATTGCTTTTTACAGGCATGCTTATGTCACAGTTATTATCAGGACAGCGATTAATTTTATTGGATAATGATCTGCAGGCTCAAAACCTTATCAAAGAAGGGGATGCAGCCTATTTCAGGGGAGATTTTAAAAAGAGTATTCAATCCTATCAGCAACTCGCTGAGATAAAACATCATGATCCGGAAGTCCTCTTTAACCTGGCAATTGGTTTTATGGCGAATGGCAAGACGGACAGTACCTTCCATTTACTCTTTGCTATCATAGACTCCGGCTATAGACAGGCGGACTTTATCCGTTATACAGCAGAGTTTGAAAAACTCCATGGTAGCGCTAAATGGAAAACCTTAATAAAAGAACTTGACGCCCGATTCACGGATTATTGCAAAACAAATAGCATCACGAATGAAAAAGTAGCAAAGCAGTTGGATTACCTTTTTTATATCGACCAAAAGTACCAGCGTATAGGTACTTTCAAAAGAAGATATGCAGGTGCTTATCCACAGTATACTGATAAAGCAATAGACTCTTTACAGGATAATACCTTCCGGAAAAATGTGGATTACCTGAAGCAATTGTTTGCCAAAGACGGATATCTGTGGAAAAGCGATATCGGCAAAGAAGCCGCACACATCTCCTGGATCATAGCTCAACATGCTGACTTCGACACCGCATTTCAAAAAGAATACCTCCGGAAAATGAAGGTAGCCGTTGACATGAATGAAGCCAGTGCCAAAGACTATGCTTACCTCACAGATCGTGTAAGAAAGAACACTGGCGAAAAACAGTTGTACGGTACGCAAATGAATTATATCACCACGAGAGATAGTACCGGAAAAATAAAAGTAGAATCAGGAATATGGCCCGTCGAAGATGAAGCCAACCTGAACCAGCGCAGAAAAGAAGTAGGTCTGGTACCAATAGAAGAATACCTCCAAATGATGAAACTATTGAATAACCACTAATAACTTATCAGATGATATTGGTTATAAGCCATGCTAGTTTTGAGTTTACCACGGAAATTGTAATGGACTGGCTTTTCTATTTAAAAGCAAATTTCATCCGCATCAATGGGAATGACCTGGTAGAAAACAGCCTGCATCGCATAAATATTGAAATCGGGAATGAACATCATCCTGCTGAACAACCTTTAATCACTTATAACGGCAGACAGTTGAACCTCGCCGATATCAATGCAATTTGGTATCGGCGCTGGTCGTTTCATGCTACTTTTCCAAAGATTTCTCCACTTGAAGAAAAGAAGTTTGAAGAGGATATTAATGAATTCAGAACGGAAGAGTTTAAGATCATCAGCGAGATATTCTTCAGCCAGATTAAAAACAAGAAGATCATTGGTTCTCCCAACCACCTGAAAAAGAACCCATCTAAATATCAACAATTACTAGCTGCAAAGAAGGCAGGTATAGATATTCCTGATACTATTATTACCAGCTCAAGAGAGGAATTGTACAATTTTTACCTCAGCCATCATAAAAGAATAATTGTAAAAGCCATGAGCGAAGCCGGACTATTTAATTTTAGCGGAGAGCTGCTGGCCGGATTTACTGAAATAGTATCAGAAGAAGTCATCAACAATTTGCCTGATCATTTTTATCCTTCCTCTTTCCAGGAAATGGTGGAAAAGGATGTGGAATTACGCGTGTATTATCTCGAAGGTAAATGTTATCCCATGGCCATCTTTTCAACTTTGGATAAACAAACCAGTATTGATTTCCGTAAATACAACATCCAAACACCTAACCGCAATGTGCCGTTCAAAATCCCCGATGATCTCGCTGCCAGGATTGTTGTACTGATGAATGACCTGGGTTTAAATACCGGTTCCCTGGATATCATCCTCACGACAGATGGCAAGTTTGTCTTCCTCGAAGTCAACCATGGCGGACAATTTGGAATGGTCTCTGAACCCTGCAATTACCAACTCGAGAAAATAGTTGCCACCAGTCTGATAGAAAGTGACCTGATTCCTTTAAAAAATTAACCAATGGCAGAAGAAAAAAATGTAACCGCTTACCTCAATGCACTTAACCCGGCAGAGAGAACAAGGATTCCCGTATCCGTATATTTTGTGAGCCAGTCCAACTCTTACCACATAAGATTTGAAAAAAGCAGGAAGCATAATTCTGAAAAATATCCCTGCATGGCGTTTTTTAAACCCATCTCTCAGATAGTAGATTGGGAAAATGATCTCCTGAAAAAATAACTGACTATGAAGATTAAACTCTTTGAATGTTGTATGCCTGTAAAAGGGGCACGCCGTAGTGTGATATGCGATGTACAGCGCAATAATTATGAATTTATTCCCAACTCATTGTATGACTTCATTACCCGCTATGATGGTCATTCAGTAGAAGAGATCAAAGCAGACTTCCCCGCAGATGCACATGAGACCATTGATGAATACATCTCCTTTCTGATCAATAAGGAGTTTGCTTTCTTTACAAAGTATCCTGAATATTATCCACCTATCAGCAAGCAATGGGAGATGCCTTACGAGATCACCAATTGTATAGTTGATATCGACAGTACATCCGGGCATGATTACGAAAAGATTTTTTCTCAGCTCGATGAGCTGGGTTGTATAGCAGTAGAGATAAGATGCTTTGATACCATTCCTTGTGCGCAACTCATTACTATATTGGAAAGCGTGAATAACACAATGGTGAGATCCATCGACTTGTTATTAACCTACGATGAACAATATTGTAACGCCGCAACCCTGCAACATATACAAGACACCTACAAGCGTGTGGTCACCATAGTGCTGCATTCCTGTCCTTCGGATCTGGATGTTTCCGCATTCCCGCCATTGGTAATGGGTACGGACAAGGTTATTCCCAATAGCACCTGCTGTGGTACGATCAACAAACTCAACTTCTCCTGCAACCAGAAAAAATTCCTGGAAGCATTATCTTTTAATAGCTGTCTGAACAGGAAGATCTCCATTGATACAAATGGGGATATTAAAAACTGTCCTTCCATGCAGCAGTCATATGGAAATATCGCTGACACCACATTGGCACAGGCACTGGCTGACAAAACATTCAAAGATATCTGGTCTATTACAAAAGATCAGGTAACCACCTGCAAAAGCTGTGAGTTCCGATATATCTGTACAGATTGCAGGGCTTACAGGCAAGATGAGGCAGACATATATAGTAAGCCTGCAAAATGTGGATATGATCCATTCCAGGCAGAATGGATGGGTAATTATGAGTTATCTCAAACAAGCATCAGCATTTGAAATCGTTCGTATTTTATAAGCAACTAAACGCAATGGATTGTGGCCCTACGTGTCTGCGCATGATAGCGAGGTTCTATGGCCGCCATTACAATGCGGATACGCTCAGGCAGATGACGGGCTTTGGCAGACAAGGCGTGACGCTCTTTGGAATCAGTGATGCAGCAGAGAAGATTGGGTTTCGAACCCGTGGCGTACAATTGACATATGAGCGTTTACAGCATGTCACCCTACCTTGTATATTGCACTGGGATCAGAACCACTACATTGTTTTATTAAGTGTGGCTAAGCGTATAAAAATAGCGAATCCTGGCCGTGGTATTGAAACGCTCACACAACAGGAATTTCTGCAACATTGGATCTCTCATAAAAATGGCGATGGAGAAACGACGGGGATCGCATTGCTATTAGAACCTTCTCCTGCGTTTTATGAACATGCGGGAGAAGAGCAGAAGAAGTTTACCTGGAAGGCGCTTTTTCCCTATTTACGTCAGAATCGCTGGCAGATCACGCAGGTGATGCTCACACTCTTGGTAGGTGCATTGCTACAACTGGTCTTCCCTTTTCTGACACAGAGCATTGTAGATACGGGTATTACCACACAGAACATGGAATTCATCGTGGTGATATTGGTAGCACAACTGATGTTGACCTTTAGCAAAACAGTAGTCGACTTTATTCGTAGCCGGTTGTTGTTGAAAGTATCTAACATCCTGAACCTGTCTATTCTCTCTGATTTTTGGATAAAATTAAGCCGGTTGCCCATTTCCTATTTTGATGCGCACCAGACGGGAGATACCTTGCAGCGAATTGGAGATCATAAACAGATACAAAATTTCCTCACCGGGCAGGCACTCAATACCTTGTTCTCGTTGATTAATTTCTTTGTATATGCATTCATCCTGGCTACATTCAGCATGTTGTTATTCGAAGTGTTTCTTACCGGCAGTGTATTGTATTTTCTCTGGATCAGTATCTTTCTGCCTATCCGCCGCAAACTCAACTTTGAAACTTTTCAGTTATCAGCAAAGGAAAACAATACGACACTTCAGTTGGTGCTGGGCATGCATGAGATTAAACTAAACAATGCAGAACAACAAAAGCGTTGGGGGTGGGAGAATATTCAGGCGCTCATATTCAAATTGAATCTCAAAAGCCTTAGTTATCAACAATGGCAACAGACAGGGGCCATGTTCATCAACCAATCCAAAGACATTTTGATCACCTTTTTAGTGGCAAAAATGGTCATCGAAGGCAATCTTACGTTGGGTACTATGCTGGCGGTACAGTACATAGTAGGTCAGCTCAATAGTCCGCTGGAACAATTCATTAGTCTTGTCCAAAACGCACAGGATGCCAAAATGAGCCTTGAAAGATTGCAGGAAGTGCACCAGCTGAAAGATGAGGAACCTGTTGACAGTATGTTTATTGCCAATCTTCCGGAAAACAAAACGATAGATATTAAGGATCTCTCCTTTGCCTACCCTGGACCGGGCAATCTCCCCGTCTTAAAAGATATCACATTAGAGATTCCTGAAGGCAGGGTCACTGCCATCGTAGGTGCCAGTGGTAGTGGCAAAACGACTTTATTAAAACTATTGCTGAAATTCTATCATCAGTTCGATGGTGATATCAAAATTGGGGATAGCAACTTTAAATTCATCAGTCCTGGTTTCTGGCGAAGTCAATGTGGGGCGGTACTGCAAGACGGTTTCATTTTCAACGATACGATCGCTGGCAATATAGCAGTGGGAGAGGAGCTCATGGTCTACGAAAAACTGGTACAATGTTGTAAAATAGCCAACATCTTATCCTTCATAGAATCGCTCCCTAATGGTTTCCATACGCAACTAGGTGCGGAAGGCGTTGGACTGAGCCAGGGTCAAAAACAAAGATTACTGATAGCGAGAGCACTCTACAAAGATCCGAAATATCTTTTCTTCGACGAGGCTACCAATGCACTGGATGCGCATAATGAAAAGATTATCACAGCAAGTCTGGACAGGTTTTTTCGCGGGCGTACCGTAGTGGTCGTCGCTCACCGTTTAAGCACCGTGAAGAACGCAGATAAGATCATCGTACTACATGAAGGAAGAATAGTAGAAGAGGGTTCACATGAATACCTGTCTGCAATAAAAGGGAGATATTATGAGCTGGTAAAGAACCAGCTTGAACTTGGCAATTAATCAAAACAGCATGCCTACAATAACGCAACCAACACCTCCGCCACAATTAAATGGACACGTACCTAAAAAGGAGGTAGTGATCCGTTCAGAGGCTATGCAGGAGATCATAGACAGGAAGCTGGACTTCATGGACAAATGGGCTGTCATCATATTTTTAACGGGTCTATGCCTGTTATTTGCATCTACCTGGTTTATTCATTCACCTAACACGGTAGAGGCGAGTGCCTACCTGACAGCCAGTGATGCACCCAAGGAGATCTTTTCCCGACAGGAAGGCCGGCTCATTCGCTTATGGGGACATAACGACGATACCGTTGCCGCCGGCCAGGTCATCGGTTGGATTGAAAGCACGGCTGATCATGCATCGGTAGCTGATCTCTCTATTCGCCTCGATAGCAGCTTACGTTTATTGGCTGATGGCCGTACCAACAAGGTATCGAAGTTATTCGAAAAGCATTATAATCATCTCGGCGAATTACAGACTGCCTATCAAACCTTCATTACCGCATTACAGGTTTACAATGATTACCTTGTAAACGGCTTTTATAACCACAAGAAGCAATTACTGAAAAATGATATTTCCTCTCTTCAACAAATTAATACTTCCTTATTGAATCAGGAGAAGATGACAAATGAGGATATACAATTGGCAGAGGAATCATTTAATATGAATAACTCTTTATTAAATGAGAAGGTATTATCCCGTGAAGACTTACGTCAGGCAAAAAGTAAACTGGTAAATAAAAGATTATTGCTCCCTCAGTTAAAAACCACCATGCTGGCCAATGAAATTCAGCAGCGGGAAAAGCAGAATGAAATAGATATGCTGGAACATGACCTGACACAACAAAACATTATATTTCAGCAATCATTACAGACATTTAGAAGCACAATTGAAGATTGGGAAATGAAGTATGTGATTAAATCTCCTATTGATGGCGTGCTTTCATTTGTAGTCCCTTTGCAGGATAAACAGTTTTTACAGGCAGGGAAACTATTGGGTTATGTCAATCCAAAAGGTACACAATACTATGCACAATTAAACTTACCCCAAAATAACTTCGGTGAAATCGATACAGGTCTGCAGGTGCAATTGAGGTTCTATGCCTATCCTTATCAGGAGTTTGGGTTTGTACCTGGCACGCTGAATTATGTTTCCAAAGTCGCTACAGATAGTGGTTTCATCGCCACCATTCGCCTGAATAACGGATTGGAAACCAATCATCATATCAGGATGCAATATAAAACCGGTCTGAAAGCCAAAGCAGTAGTCATTACCCGCAATATGCGTTTGCCACAGCGGTTGTATTTTAGTATTGCTAAAGCGATCAGACCGTAAATTATTTCTTAATAATAAATTCCTCCTTATTCGGAAACTTCTCAATAATACTTTTTGATGTGGCAAAGTTGGCTTCCAATATATCTTTTGGATTTCCGCTCAACCACATACTCAAATCTATGGCTTCATAATTCCCACTATTAAAACCTAATAGTACGATCAATTTTTCCTCCCCTGTATTCTTAATATAATGCCCTGCGCCCATTGGTACATATCCTATATCTCCTGCCTCAAACTGATCTTTTACAAACTGTCCTTCTGCAAGAAACACGCCCATCTCCGCATTTCCCTGAATAAAATACTGCCACTCATCAGCATTTGGGTGCCAGTGTAACTCTCTTAATCCACCTGGTTCTATTTCAAAAACAGATCCTGTAATCGTTCTGGAAATCGGAAATTCCTGCTGTGTCACGACTCGCTGTGTACCTGCTCCTGGCACTAATTTAGGCATCTGTGCACCTAAAGGATATCGATGTGGAGAGGTCAGACTTACATGCTCTCTTGCTACGGCCAGTCCAGAGCCCACATCCGGCAACTTCCCTGGTGCGAAGTATACTTCTTTCTGAGGTAGGGTAGCTACTTCTTCCAGCGTCAATCCAAGATTCTGTGCGGCAATTTCAGGAGGTACGCTGGATACAAAATCTGTGATACTGAAAGTATGATCTTCAGAAAAGTCTCCATTATCAAAGATTAAAATAAAGTGACAGGGCTCCTGACTAATACACTGCAATACATGCCCATAACCTCGTGGAAAATACCATACATCACCGGGTCCGAACAGATCGATGTATGTTTGACCGCTGGGATCAATTGTCGTAGTTCGTACATTTCCTTTAATCACATATGCCCACTCTGCGGCATTGGCATGCCAGTGTAATTCCCGCATAGCGCCGGGGTGTAAATGCATGCTCACACCTGCTAAATTTACAGAGGCTGGGAATTCCTTTACAGAGGCGCCACGGGTGATGCCACCAGGGGAGGTTCTGGGGGGCTGCTTTTCTAAAGCGTATTTGAATGTCATGGCTGTTGGATTTTATGGGGTGAATGCTACCAATATTATGCTATATATGGATGAGTTACGATATTCATAAGCTGGAAGTTCCAATGATGCGACAAAAAAAGCCCGCGCACAGCGCAGGCTCAAAAAAATATGGAATCAACTTACTAAAGTTTATCGGCTTTCATTTGTTGAAGACCTAAAATCACGTAATCGAGTGTATCTTCCTCTTGCTCGCAAAGTAAAGCAATCGCTGCTGAATGCTTTCTCACTAATTCCTTGTATGCAAGCGTACTCAATTGATTATTATGCACAGCACGTTTTGCTGCAACTTGTGAGATTTTACGAGAAAATTCTTTGCTTTTGGGACGGTTTTTACTTGTATTACCTAACTTTCCTCTATGATTTTCTACTTTTGACATATTATTAATTTAAGTTTATTGTTTCGAATCTGAACATGGCTGCTGGATTATCTCCTTCCAGATTAACGGTAACATATGGTTGTCCCAATTCGACATCTGTGGAAATAGCTCCGAAACTTTTAAATAGATCACTCCTCTGGCATCTTAGAAAATAATATGTCAAACTCGGATCATTTCCTAAATCGTCGAAGATCATGCCTAACGGTACATAACGTCCTGACTGGTTATATCTCCTGAGCGCCCGAATTGTAGCCTGGCGTTTAGGAAGAGCGGCTAGTGTAAGATGCACCTCATAACCTACCCTTTTTAGGTCTTCGGCTGTTCTGATGAGTTTTTCTGCATTATTACCTATTGAGGGTATAACGATATTATAACCTTTCTCAATTGATAAGGTTTGCAATGGTTTAATTTTCTTAGGATTATCCCGAAACCCGGATGTGATTTGTCTGGATTCAAGATGCACCAGCGACGCCCCCCATGGTAATTTATGAAACTCAGGCAACTTCCTCTTCGCATAATCCGAATCAATAATGATCGCATGATTTTTATCCGCAATCATATTACTAATGCCTGATTTCCCTGAAGCCGGCAGCCCAATGATTAGAAACGCCTTCTTTTCCGCCCATACCCCCGTAGTAGGCAAAGCGCCACCTTTCCCCAAACATATCTCATCATCATCATCCAGCCTTACCATCGTTATCAATTCATCAATAATTTGTTTCCTTAGCGCCCACCTTGCAGCCTCCGTTTTATAATTCCGATCACGATAATTATCGTACATCAATGTATGTACCCCTGGATTATCATAGTCAATCAATGCCTTCTCACTGCTCACAATTTTAAAAGCAATATCTCTTTCATCTTCTTCCGGTTCAAACTCCAACACAGTAGTAAGAAAATGATCCACCTGATTAATATCTAAGAGTAA
>Ga0316604_10002986_pt1 | contig 12260 bp, 12 predicted proteins | sample OWC_soil_day20_C_FD_207650 | JGI IMG/M metagenome (GOLD analysis project Ga0316604, IMG submission 207650) | Wetland soil microbial communities from Old Woman Creek delta, Ohio, United States - OWC_soil_day20_CT | ecosystem: Environmental > Terrestrial > Soil > Wetlands | place: USA: Ohio... | reverse complement strand
AGCTGCCTTTATTATAGGGTCTATTGTATTTTCGCTATTGAACCAGTTAATGAATTGATTCATTTCTGCATCCAGCTTATCTGCATCCGGGGCCTGAAAATGGACTTTTTCCCTGCCCATTCCACCGGAGACTACCTGCATTGGATCATCTTTGGCATTGTTACGCCAGGTGCCGACTACAATTTTATACATACCACTAAAGCCAGTGGGGAACATGGATGCCTGCCAACCGAATAGACGATCGGTAGTCAATGGTTTGGCATGTCGTTGTGTAGCATCCAGCATCATTTCGACAATGCCTTCTACATTTCTGTCAGCAGGGATCAATCCAGCGACTTCGATGCCTAATCGACGGGCGATTGAAGAGCGAACCTGGTCATGGTTTAAGATTTCGCCTTCAATCTCACTGGATTTGATTACATCGAGGGTGAGTGTTTCTAACGTGGCCTCGTCCTGTAAATTAGCGTCTAAACTCTCCATACTACCTACTAGCCGGCCTTGCCTGAAGCGTACATCTGCAAGTATTTCGGTTATTGCCTCCTTATCCCATTGGAAATGGGGCCAATCTTTCAATTGATATAGGTAGATGTAACTCATTCTACGCAAGGTTTGCGTCAAATATAGCTAATATTCTTCGCACGAAGAAATATTCTACGCATTTTTTGCGTAGAATGTGGGGCGTAATCTACGCAAGGCCTATCGTGCGATATGTTTGTTTCGAAACTGTATTTGAAAATACGGGAAGAAGCAGAGTGGCTACTGCCGCTTACCTACAATTTTTGAATTGGTGAAATTCCAATCTCCCCATTATAGCGATGAAGTCATCACCCACGTAGCAGGAACTATACTAGCTCTATGTAATTATAGACTATTTGCTTCATGGCTATAGTATAGCTATACTTTTATTAGTACACCATAAGTACATTAAAAGTACATTTCTATATCTATTCGATATTGAGGTGCTCATTAAGTGTAGTATTAGTACTCATTTAGTAATATAGTTACACTATAATTCCGCCGAAGGTTTTAACATTGTCCTTATTACCCCCAAAATTGTTTGTTATGGCACTTGTAAAAGACAACATACTCCTTCAACTTGTCAGAGGTACCCTCGGCGATCAGATCACGATTTACGAACGGAATGGCCAGATTATAATGGCAAAAAAACGTGGCCCGTCAAAGAATAAGCCGACAGCCAAACAGCTGGAAGCCCGGTATAAAATGAAAGTAGCTGCGGCTTATGCAAAATTGATCTTGCAGGATCCTGTGCTAAAGGCTTATTATAAGTCACTGGCGGGTCCTGGTCAGAATGCATATAATATGGCAGTAAAAGATGCATATAAGTCTCCCGAAGTGCAGCAAATACAGTTCGAAGACACAACGGTCGTCGTGACGGCAAAAGATGAATTTAGGGTAGCAGCAGTGGAAATTCGCATAGAAGATGCGGCAGGTAGTATACTGGAACGTGGCAATGCGGTATTAGGGCGAAATGGTGTGGATTGGTATTATAAGGGGAAAGAATTACCAGCAGGGGGGAAGGTGATAGTACTGGCGGTCGATCTGCCAGGGAATGAGACGGTGAGGGTGGTGAGATTGGAATAGAAAAGTATTACTTATTCTCAGGGCGTAAAATTCTTTCTTTGTTCCCGATATTAACGCCAATTATTTTTACTGCCTGACAAGTAATAGCGGATGCTTTGTCGTTCGTATAGGCTACCCCTATAGCTACAAATAACGGTTGATCATTGTTTATTTCAATATAAACAGGTCCTGCCTGCAGATCGCTCCTCGCGAACCACGCTGTGCTTCCGCATACTGAAGTGGAGGTATAAGATGCAAGATCTATTCCCACACCCAACAATATAATTTTACAATAAGCAGTATGCACCGGCCACCTGATCCCGGCACATGGAATTGTGAGCGTGATCTTATTCTCAATGCCTGTTATTATTCCGGCAGGAATGTAATTCGATACCTGGTGATCCGGGTCGAACTCATATCCCTCAAAAACCTTTAAATTTTCAATGAGTATTTGCCGCTCGCCTGTTTTGTGGAAGGTGTCTGCATGAATGACATGATGTAGTATAAACTTCGCGAGCCGGTGAAAACGACTGCGATCTGGCTTCATCAAAGCAGCGCAAACCCTGATCAGTTTTGCTGCACGGATGGCGGTTGTAAATTCTGGATTCAGTGTTCTTTTGGGGATTTTCTTTTGGAACTTTTTATTATGAAGATGCAACAATAATTTACTCTTTGCCGGCATAATTAATTTAAATTTTGAGTAGTCCAAAATGGCCATGGGAGCGGCATTATTTCTATATTTGTTTTACCCAAAACAATTATAAACAAAATAAATTTCAGCGTATTGAGCAATGAAAAACGGGACGAAATTGACAGTTTTGAGAAATTTACTGTCAATGGCGAGTATGCATATTTATTTCATGAGTTGATAAGAGCAAAGGCGCTCATGTGGATGATAGATGAATCATTATCTACTGCTTACAGATTATTGAATAAGGCGAAAGTTTCGCTGGATAAACCTTTGACCTATAAGTTGACGCTGGGGGAATTTTGCGGTTATTATCGCGATCAGCGGCCCGAGTGGCTAGCGTATCGGTTTTGGAGGTATATGGAAGGTGGAAAGTAAAATCCTTTTTTTAGATGATGGATGATTTTCTTTTTGTTAAACAATCAAATGGGCTTTTCACGAGAGTGGATAGTCAGGGTATTGTGCTGGTGGAGGCATGTGGAGGATGTTCTAAGATCGTTACCACTGGTAGTCATTACCTGGTGAATAGCACGCTGGGGGAACTGGAAGGGATATTGCCTGAGGCACATTTTTGTAGGGTCAACAGATCTTGTTTGGTGGGGATGGGCCATATTAGTGGGTTTACGGTGGAGTCGATTTTTATTTTGGATAAGGAGGTGGCTTTGACGAAGGCGTATGCGGAGAAGTTTTTTGAGCGGGTGAAGGTCGTGTTTTGATTGGTTCATGGCAATTTTGTGAGGAGGACGATGGCGAGGTTGTTTGTGATAGATTGGCTAAAAACCTTTCGTGAACGTAGTGAAGGCTTTTAAAGTATTCATCCCCACCCTCATCACCCTCTTTTCGATTCCTCAATCCCCACTTTTCGATTCCCCAACAGATTTTCTTATTTCGCACCCATTTCTTCCCGATCATTGCTCCAGGAATACAGGCCGTGCCGGGGATAAAAGAGAGGCACCTTTTATCCCACTGTATCCCATCTTTTTCACCCCTTAAAACAAATATCATGGCAAAATCAGCAGCAATGATCTGGAAATCCGCTTCCGGAACCGTAGGGAAAGAACTTACCATTACCACCAAAAGATCCGGTACTGTCCTGATAGGCAAACACCGCAAGGCAAGTTCTGTAGATCCTACGGAAGATCAACTCAAAGTGCAGCAAAGATTTAAACAGGGTACTATCTATGCAAAAGCGGTGATGCAGAACCCTGATCTGAAAGCACAATACCAGGCAGCGGCAAAAAATGACCAATCTGCCTATAACGTGGCCTTACGGGATGCTTTCAAAGCCCCTGAGATCAATGATGTCACCACAGCCGGTTATACCGGTGCTATTGGTACTACCATCACCGTTAGGGCTACCGATGATTTCAAAGTAGCCGGTGTGAGAGTGAAAATCACCAATGCAGCGGGTGTATTGCTCGAACAGGGAGATGCTATACTGTTGGAGAATGGGCTGGACTGGTTATACACCGCTACCGTGTTGAATGATGCGGTGCAGGGTAGTATGATCACCGTGAGTGCAAAGGATCTGCCTGGGAATGAAACGGTGAAGGAAATAGTGCTGTAATCTTAATGAGGCTATTGGATGTTAAGCGGCCAATTGCATTTTAAACCGTCAATTACATTTAAAACCGTCAATTGCATCTTAAACCGTCAATTACATTTTAAAACCGCAATTGCATTTTTAAAATCCAATTGCTCCTTCAGACAATCCAATGTCCTCTTTAGAATACCTGGCTGTTTTTAAAAAGCTTCTGCTTTTTTTCTTAATCCCATGTTGCTCCCGATTATTCGGGAGCAACTTTTTTTTGTAAATATCGTAGTGTCTCTTGTGATACTATCCAGTACTGTATTGGTTTTCACGTCATGGTGTCACTTGTGATACCCCTGCTCGTTGCAGTGATGCCCCGGTACTTTGCCCTATGATCAAATTCAATACTCACATGAATCAATTATCTACCTTCGAACACCTGGTGAACGCCACTGGTCAAGCGGATTTTCCTGCCATCCTGCATGAAGAAAAAAACAGGATTATCGCCGAATGGCAGCATACTCTTTATGCAGATGATAACGGATTGAAACAACGCATCCAGCTATATCAAAACAAACTTTTATTCCTGTTGGCAAACATTACGAACCAGTTTCCTCCTGAAATGTTCACCACAGAGCAATCAGACCATCAGCTAGTGCAGCTTTCCTTCACCTTGTATGATCTGTTGTTATACCTTGAAGAGAACTATCTGGCCTACCTGGATCTTAGTTATAACATTTCCCGGCTTCACCTACTCTCAGCCCGCGAGCAATTAGCCAGGGAAACCCCGTTCCTGAACCGGATACTGCCAGGCTCTGATGTAATGAATATTGTACACTCTTCTATTAAAGAAATCCTGCGATCGGATCATATCACTTTCCGGCAGCTTTATTATACCAGGGAGTTGAGCAAATGCCTGCGAAACCTACAGCCAGACAGTCTCCCCGAAGATGTAGAAGCCCTGTTGCTTTATATGAATTTTAATGATAGCATGTACCTGAAATATAAACTACAGTTGTTATCATTAGAGATCAATTCGCATCCGACAACTCATCAACAACTTACACAAACAAAATGGTTGTTGAAAATGAATAACCAGCAACAGGAACAGTACGGTTATGCATACAATATTGATCAACTCTCATTAAAAGACCAGATCAGTGACTGGCTAATGCATGAAAGTGAATTCCTGGAATATAAAATCAAGATCGATGAAGCAATCCCCTCACACGAGGTGGCCCGGTGGCACAACTTTAAAGTGAAAGTAGATCTGTCTGTCAATGAATTGGCCTTCCTGTTACGGTTAATGATCGAACATGGATTGATCCTGAATAACAATAAAAGCGAAGTGGCGGAGTTTTTTGCCAGGTATTTTGCTACAAATAATCAACCGGCTATTTCAGCGGATAGTCTTCGGAGAAAAATGTATGATTATTCTACAGCCAGTATAGAAACGGTAAAGCAATTACTACTTGACCTGTTTCATACGAGTAAACGTATCAATGCTGATTAAAAGCGGGCACTTTTTTTATTTAATAACACTTTTACAATCAATTAGTCGCAAGCCTGTTTGTCACCCCTGTCACTAGTCTGGCATCGTTTATTGAACTTCATTTGCATCATCAACAAAACAAAAATTCGCTATGATTTCAAATTTACCTTCCGATGAATTTCATCATTTCAAAATAGGTGTGCTGGCTGAAAAGCAGTTGAATATAATGCCCCCGGAACAGGATATTACGGCGGAAGCAGGTGAGATCAACTACATACGCCATATGAATGCTTTCTATGCACGGTTAAAGAATGAGCGCCGGTTAAAAGCACATCATATCAGTTTGTATTTGTCGCTCTTTATGGCCTGGAACAAACATCGTTTCCGGGATATTTTCCCGGTATTTCGCGAGCAGGTGATGGCGACCAGTGGAATAGGATCTACCAAGACGTATACGCATGCCCTGAAATGGTTGCATGAATGTGGATATATCATCTATCGTCCCTCCGGGAAAATATATGTTCCCTGCCACATCAGTATCATTTCTTATACCGGGAGCCGATCGGGTGGTAGCAAATATGCTACTGATGGTAGTAGATATGCTACTGATGCAGGTAGCAATAATGCTACTGGTACGGATAGCAAATATGCCACTGATATCGGTAGTAAATATGCTACTGATGCAGGGCCCAAAAATGGTACCGTCTCAGTAGCAAATTTGCTACACAATTTTAATAATAAACAAATAAACAGGGGAAATGAGTGTAAACAGGCACTCCCATCCCCCCAATTAATTATTCATGAAAAAGAAATTCCAACAATGGAAGCGGCCACGCATTGGTTTGCGCAAAAAGGTCAAACGGCCCAGGAAGCCCGCAAATTTTTCTACCATTACGATGCGATTAACTGGCGGTTAGGCTCGCTTCCGATAGCGAATTGGAAATCGCTCGCCTCGAAATGGATCGAGAGTATCAGAATAACCAGGAATGAAAAACCAGGAAAGTTGCATGTCGACAAAAACAAATTATATAGCGAGCCCCTATGATTATCATTTCATGCAGCAGCATGTGTCCAAAACAGGGAAAGATCTTTTCGGCCGCGATTTTGTAATCGATGATGTTGATAAACCAGTGATCAACAGGTTATTATCTTATTTCCTGAAAGATAAGAGAGTGGCGGAATCGGAAGGGATCAACCTGGACAAAGGCATACTTCTCGTTGGTCCGGTAGGGTGTGGTAAAACATCTATCCTGAAGATCATGAGCAATTTTTGCGCTTCGGCGGAAAAACCTGTTTTTCGTGCGTGCAGCGACGTGGTATTTGATTTTAACACGAAGGGATATGAGGGTATTGAACCATACACCAGGGGCGCGTTTTGGTCATACTCTTCTCAGCCACTCGTGCATTGCTTTGACGACCTCGGATCGGAACCCACAGGGAATTACTATGGAAATAATACCAATGTCATCGCAGAGATCTTATTGTCACGGTACAACTATTTTATTTCCAGGAAAATGATCACGCATATTACGACGAACCTGAATAGTGATGAGCTGGAAGCAATATATGGAAATCGCATTCGTAGTCGTATGCGCGAAATGTTTAACCTGGTTGTTTATAGCAATTTGTCAACAGATAAACGGAAGTAATCATGTTCTTAGTAAAAATAAATAATCAATTGGATGGGTCGCGGGTATTGGAAATTTGTGGTCAGGCATTTACAGCGCAGGCGGATGATTATTCCATAGATAGGGCCATTGAACTGGCGGGCTGTTGGGAACCTTACCAGGTCACGTATGCAAGAGTGGTGCATTTGAGAAATTGGATCAGGGAGAATGAGGAATACCAGGTGTCTTTGATGGATATGTATGATATGGTAGGGTGTAAGCGATTTGTAGATAAAGTGATCAATGCTGCCTTTACTGACTTAGGTGGGCGGTACCGGGAAGGGTTTCTTGCAAGTATGAGGGAGAATGAGCGGATTTTTTTTGAAGAAGATTTTAAAGATATAGCTTGAGGGATCGGAAAATGTAGGCATGAAAAGGGTCTGGTAGTCTTGCCGGGCCTGTATTTTAAAGATATTAAGAGTTATTAGGGTTAACATAGAGTAAGTATGAGTAAGGCCTGGTAGTCTTGCCGGGCCTGAATTTTAAAGATATTTATTTGGGTTAAACATGGAGTAAGTAAGAGTAAGGCCAGGTATTCTTGCCGGGCCTGATTATAAAGATTTTCATCAGAACGGATAATGTGTAAGGCCTGGTAATCCTGCCGGGCCTGTAATTTCCCGCAACCCTCCAATGAAGAATACTGTAAAATGTTATGCAAAATCTCTCCTCTAAATTTCCTCAACCATAAATAGAATTCCCCTAATAAATTTTGTATTCTTCATTTATTCTCTAATTTTGTCCCACAGCATCCCATTTTAACCTTTATCTGTCAGTGAATTACCTATGTATATTATCTGAATACATAGGATGCCACATTAATAATTTATTTATAGAATCTACTTAACTCTATTTTGTCAGATACGAGTAATATGACCATGATATTTTCTTATGCAAAAGCATTGTCTGATTTTTTAGATGTAGAGATTAAGCGAATGGAAGTTAACCCTGAGACGGGAAGTTTTATTTTCCTTGAATGACGGGAAAAGGATTTATTATCCTCTAAGAAAAATCATCGATTAAAAAGGTGGATTTAGAGATTGATTCTGGCTTAATGTCGGTAGTGGTTCTTTCAGTTGCCATCTGATTTTATCAATTAAACCCGCGTCCATACTGCACTTTTTACATCATAAACCATTAAAAAAGAGAATTTTACTTTCTATTAAATCATTAAAATTTAATCTTCAAAAATTTTCTTAATCTAGAAAATTATACATTCCTTTGTATAGCGTTGTTACAGTATACCTATGGCGAATTTGTTAATCAACTATTAATTTTAAAGAAAAGTGAATGTAGCAAATTAAGTTGTTTAGGGGGACCTTAGAATTAGCACTAATATGCTTTTTTGCCTTTATACCTACTGTGTTTCAACCAATTTATTGTGTCTTTTTTTGTACGATTTGACGTCATGAAGCGTCATATCTGTATACCTATGTTGCATTGAACCTTTTTACTATGTACAAAAAGTTTAAAAGGGCTTTGCCGGCAGTCTTATGTCTGTTGGTATTGCTTGAGCACCGTGCGCATGCCGGCCAGCGAAGCCTGTCACTTGTTATCCCGGATTCTCTGCCAGCAGGGTTGACAGCGAGTAGTCTGATGAATCAGCCTGTGTTAAAACAAGCCGTCATTACTGCTATCAATCAGCGTACCCCCGATAGTATCCCACCACAATTCTCTTTCAACGGAGACAGTATTCCGTTTAATAAACTGGGCCTGAACGGCATGAACACTTCAGCCAAAACAGCCTTTACACATTACCTTGAAACAGGTAATAGTGCTGCTGGTATGGCGAAGATGAAAACCATGTTCCAGGGATTGAAGGATAGTACAAAGACTGCGGCTTATATAGATAATAAGCTGCGAGGGTTTTATGCGCTCCGGAATAACCAGCTGGCAAGCGGGTTTTCGCTGCCAGGAATGCCGCAGAACCAATTTATGGGCGCTTCATGGACCACGTCCTATATGGATACAACAGGGGTGATGTCAGGCTGGTGGAATGAAGGTACATTGGAGGATGTAGTAACATTGGGGGGGATACCCGTACAAATTAAATACTCTACATTATCAGGGTATAATTATAATGGTCCTTCTCTGAATGATGCACATTTTGTACAGTTCTCCTTTGATAGAGAGGCCTATATGAGCAGCGTCAGTAAGCAGCTGAATCAAAAATATGACTTAAAGAAATACTTCCTGGAAGACCTGGATATCAAGAGTAGCATGCAGTCTTATGCTAAAACCTCTCTGAGTGGGCTGGAACAGGACGGTATTAAAAATAAGATCAACGGCGATCAGCTGATGTATCTGGACACTGCACAGCTGAGAAGAAGTATCATGGGCAATACAATACCCATTTCTCTTTCAGCAGATTCTGTGAAGCTGTTAAGCGCTTCCAAAGATAGTAATGATCAGGCTTTATATAAAAAGTACCAGCAATCAGAATATTTCCGGCAGGTATTGTCCCTGAAACAACAAATGGGCGATGTGAAGGAAATGAACCAGCTGCTGGGCGCCCAAAAACAAGCAGATGGCAATATTGAGGGCTGGATGCAGAATGACCAGAATACCGGTACTATGGCTGGAAAGCTCCTGCAAATGAGCTTCCTGCAAAAGATGATGATGAATATGAAATCACTGAAAGCAGGTAGTGTAGGTGATTCTTCCGGTCTGTTTATGAATGGTATCGCCGGCTCTTTTCTGAAAGGTAATAAAGCATTTAGCCTGCTGGCTGGTAAGAGTGATGAAATGGGCATTCAGGATGTAGGCTTACAATCCGCTACAGGTAAGACCAGCTATAGCATGCAGGGCTTATCGCTTGGTAAGGGAGCTACTTCCTTCAGTGCTTTAAATGCCAGTGCAAAGACACAAAGTACCAATAGTGGTTTTAATACATCAGCCCTGAGCAGGAATGTGTTTGTAGGATCTGTGGCAGAGAAGGTAAGTCTGGGGAGTTTAGGATATCTGGATGTGACATTGTCCAAATCCAGCAGTACCTATGGCTCTTCCGATGCCGCCGGCCTCTCCAAGTCGGCTGCCGGACAAATGATGGATGACCTGTGGGCGACAGCTTCAGTAGGTCTTGCTTTAAATGGTAGTGTGAAAGAATGGGGGCTGACCCATAAAGTATATGTTAACTATTCAGGCCTTGGTTATGTGAACCCCGGTGCACCTTTTGCCAGCAGGGGAACTAAGCAGTATGGCTTTTTATTAAAGCGAACCTGGTTGAAGAATAAAGCCATGGTGAGTGTACGTACGGATATCAGGGATCTGGCTGTTTCAGCGCTGACGGGTGATAAGCGTAAAAGCCTGACTTATGCCGTAGATGCCCGTTATCGCTTTACGAAGAAAGTGACCCTTAGTATGAATTTACTTCAAAGCAGCCTGTGGGAAGATAGTAGTGGGTACAAATACACGGCTTATATGAACAGGAAGATTTCCTTCTCCTCACAGGTGAATGGAAAAGTAAATGGAAAGGTATTCAGTAATAATGCCACTTTAGGTTTACAGCAGTTGGAATATCTGCAGCCTGCTGCTCCTGTGAAAAGTCTTTTCCTCAATGCAGGTTCTACCCAGACGCTCATGGCAGGTCCAGGTATGGTGGTTACCAGCTTACTCTATAACCGGGATATCAATAATGCAGCTATATATAATAACCTGTTGAATGTAGATGCCGGTTATCAGTATGTACTTTGGCAAAAAGCTTCCTGCATCAGCTCACTTATTTATATGAATAGTACAGGCGTTGTAGAGCAGATCGGGGTGCGCCAGCAGGTGGCGTCTCAATTATATAAACGCTGGAGCGTCAGCATCTCTGCTGATGTGCGACATAACCTGTTCAATTCTTCAGCGAACTATTACTACGGAAAATTCAATACCGCCATGTCGGTTCATTATCAGATAAACTAACAGCAAAATGAAGCATAGAATCAGACTTATAATGACAGTGCTGTTCGGGTGTTTATGCCTCCATGGGAAGGCGCAATATACCTTTTCCTTTATGCCTGAAGTACAGGGGCGTTCAATTGATAATATTTACCAAGTACGTATCGGCAATACGGGCGAAAAAGTCACTGCTAATCTGCGTATAGTAGTGACCGAGGCACAGGTTGGAACAGTGGTGACCATCGATGTACCGGCCTTTGATCTGCTGCCTGGTGTGGCTACAGTACCACCGGCGGCCATCTATCGCGCTGCGGTTACTTTTGGTAATAATAAAATCTCTACGATTATCCGCCAGAGTGGTTATTTCCCTGAAGGTGATTATGACTATTGTTTTGAATTATATGAAGGTACTGCGCACAGCAGCGATCTGCTGGCAGACCAATGTTTTAATTATTCGCTGGAGCCTTTCAGCAATATGCAGCTGATACAGCCTTATGACGAAGACAAGATCTGTGATAAACGACCTTCATTCAGCTGGCAGCCGTTGATACCTGCTATTAATGGTGTGATGTACAGACTATTATTGGTGGAAGTAAAGGACCAGCAACAGCCAGTGGAGGCACTGCGTATGAACCTGGCTATTGTGAACCAGCGGGATATTGCTTTACCATTGTTGATGTATCCTTCTATTGCCAATCAGCTGGAAGAGGGGAAGAAATATGCCTGGCAGGTATCAGCTTATCAGAGTGACCTGTTGTTGTCTCAGTCAGAGATCTGGTCATTCACGGTAGATTGTGAGAAGGATTCTACGAGGTTGCCGATAGAGGCATTCAGGAGTATTGAAGACCTGACGAGAGGGAATTTTTATATCGCCAGAGGGCAGTTGTTGTTTGCCCTGAAAAATACTTATGCAGCAACGAATCTGACTTATTCGATCCGTTGTTTGACGAAGCCAGATCAGACAGTGAAAAAATTGCCTACTGTACCTATAGCGAGGGGATATAATCAGGTGGTGATTGATCTGTCGGATAATACGAGTCTGACGGCCGGATATTATTATATCATGGATATTATCCTGCCAGATGGCACGAAGAAACAATTAAGGTTCATTTATAAAGAAGCAGAATGAGATACGGAAAAATGATATGCTGTTTGCTATTACTATTGTGTGGATGTAAGCATAGCGATAAAGAAGTGATGCAGGCATTGAAAGAAACGGGTATGCTGCAGGATAAGGAGGATAACGGATTTCATTACCGCTTGCAATATATGCCTCCTAAAAAAGAACGGGAGAAAGACCTGTTGCGGTTCCGTCTCCGGATAAATGCCAGCAATGGAGAGAATATGAAAGGAACTGATCAGCCAATTTTTAGTTATGGGGTAGATTCCCTGTTCGGGCTGATCAATGTAACTGATACATTG
>Ga0316604_10002985_pt1 | contig 12263 bp, 10 predicted proteins | sample OWC_soil_day20_C_FD_207650 | JGI IMG/M metagenome (GOLD analysis project Ga0316604, IMG submission 207650) | Wetland soil microbial communities from Old Woman Creek delta, Ohio, United States - OWC_soil_day20_CT | ecosystem: Environmental > Terrestrial > Soil > Wetlands | place: USA: Ohio... | reverse complement strand
GATGCGGACCGACTCGTAGCCTGGGGACTATGCGCCACAACAAACCATGGCGGGGCCAAAAAATGGCAGTCGACTCATGCCGATTACTTTCCGGCGGGGGCCAAAGTGGTCCTGCTGCCGGACCAGGACAGTGTCGGCGCGATTCATATGAGGCTCGTGAAAAACCTGCTGCGGCAGCGCAAGTGTGACGTGACGCTGCTAAAACTCGACGAATTGCCGGAGAAAGGCGATGTGTCGGATTGGATCGATGCCGGACATACCAAGGAAGAATTCCTGAAAATGCTGGCAGATCAGGAATTTGGTAAATTTGCGCTGACCGATGTCGGCAACGCCGAACGGCTGGCGGCTCAGCATGCCGACAAGCTGCGCTATTGCGGGGCTTGGGGCAAGTGGAATGTCTGGGATGGCCGCCGGTGGGAGGATGATGAAACCGGCGAGGCTTGCCGCAGAGCGGTGGAGACTGTGCGGAGCATCAAAGAACAAGCCAGTCAAATTCACAGCCTTAAGCGACGCAAAGCTGTGGTGCAATTTGCTGAGCGCAGCGAAGCGGAGTCGCGTTTGCGGGCGATGTTGAAATTGGGACAGTGTCAGAACGCTTTGGTAGTACGGTCGAGCGATTTTGACACCGATAATTGGCTGCTCAACGTGGAAAACGGAACGCTTGATTTGCGCAGCGGGAAACTGCTGGGGCACGACCCGGCGCGCTTGATCACGAAACTGGCCATGGCTCCCTATGATCCGGCGGCGATCTGCCCGACGTGGGAGACTTTTCTCAAGCGGGTTTTCGACGGAGAACAAGAGCTGATCCACTATGTGCAGAAGGCGGTCGGATATTCGCTGACCGGCGAATGCGGCGAGCAATGTCTGTTTTTGCTGCACGGACATGGCGCCAACGGCAAAAGTACTTTTCTCACCACGCTCATGACACTGCTGAACGATTACGCGCGGCAGATGCCGATGGAGTCACTCTTGGCCCGTCAAGAGAACTCGATTCCCAATGATCTGGCTGCCCTGCGCGGCGCACGGTTCGTTTCCGCCGTGGAAGCGGACCAAGGGCGGCGTCTGAATGAGAGCAAAATCAAACAGATGACGGGACAGGATAAAATCGCGGCGCGGTTTATGCGGTGCGAGTGGTTCGAGTTTGCGCCGCAGTTCAAACTCTGGCTGGCGACCAACCACAAGCCGTCGGTCCGGGGCTGCGACGAAGCGATCTGGCGGCGGTTGCGGCTGATTCCGTTCGTGGTGACGATTCCGCCGGAGGAGCGCGACGCGGCGCTGCCCGACAAACTGCGGCAAGAATTGCCGGGAATCCTGCGTTGGGCGGTAGAAGGCTGCTCCCTATGGCAGACGGAGGGGCTATCTGCGCCATCAGCCGTGACGTTGGCAACCGATGAGTACCGCGATGAAATGGACATCATCGGCGATTATATCAAAGAGCGCTGCGTGATGAATCCGCTGGGGGCGGCATCAGTGGCTGATTCCTACCGCGATTATGAAGCCTGGTGCGGCAAAAACGCGGAGAAGCCTTTTTCCAAGCGAACCTTCACGGCCTTAATGCGCGAGCATGGATTGCAGACGAAGCGAGGCACGGGGAATGTGATGTGCTGGGAAGAGTTGGCGCTGGCCGAACCGCTGTTGTTTCATTAAAAGATAAATGGGTTGATTCCTTCTGTGGCGACGCAGGAGGATTTTTTTATCGACTGGATAGTTACCCAGTTACCCAAGTTACCGACAATCTCCATAATGTGCAATAGCAAAAAAAATATCCGGCTGTAGAATCAACCGGATTTTTGATCACTTTGGTAACTACGGTAACTTTTGCAGAGAAGATCTTAGTCTTGCGATGGGGTCGCGAAGCGTCAGACATCAACAAAACGGGCACATGATACCAAATTTTGGCACGGCAAGGTGCCCCCCCAAAATCCATTATCAAGCAGGATTCGTGAGATTAGCATACAATAGGCAAAAAAATCGAGGCAATGATTGGCGGATACATAGCTTCTTAGGCAACCAAGCGCCCAGTAATTTCTCCTCTCAAGTCTTATCGAAAGCAGGTTGAAAAGAACGATTTTTAACCTAATGGCTGGACCAGTTTTAGGGAACAGGCAAGCGCCGCCTAAGCTAATTTAAAATTTGGACTGAAAAATTAGGGCAAGCCACTCCCTTGAATGATTATATCAAGTTGAGGTTCATAAATTTTCCGGATCTAATCTGCCATGATCTTTTAAACCTGTGATCATATTCGCATATAGCGTATCTGAGTCTTTGGCGTTGAGTAGCCGACGTTGCTTTTCCTCGTCGTCAAGCAAAATTCCGATCTCCGCTAAAGCATCTAAATGGCTGTTTGCATCTGCCGTAGCCAATGAGATCAACAACTTGGTAGGAATACTTTTGTTTTTGAAAAGAACCGGAGTTTTAAGCAATGTGACTGCCATCTGGGTTTTTTCAACGCCATCCTCCGGTCTTGCATGCAGTAGCGCGATAGCGGGGGTCAGCAAATAATATGCTCCATACTGTTCTGTTAAATTGATAATAGTATCTACATATCTCTGCGTAATGAATCCCTGCAATAAGAGCGGCTCCATGCTAAGATGAACTGCTTGTTTCCAATCTTCCGCCCCGTCTTCAATCCGTATGTTTTGTTTAAGTAAAATATCCCTAAGCATCATTTATTGTGACCTCTTCAGTTTCATTTCCATTTCAACCGGATTCGACGCTAACGGCAACCGTGCTTTTCCAAATAATCGCGCAGTTTATCCTCAACCTCCTGAACGGAGGTAAGGAAATTGAGTGAAATTACGTCTCCAATTTTTGAACATTCATCCGCGGTATCCGACGCGCAGATGAACAGGTCGGCGCTGCCGGGTACTACATCAACTACACCGCAGTGATCCACTTCGACATTTTGCAATCCGAGCTTATCCAGGGCTTTCTTCACGTTCATTTCCATGATAAACGATGATCCAAAGCCAGAAATACAACAACAAAGAATTTTTCTGAGCGTCATAGTAATTCTCCTTTTATCCCATACAGACTATTTTTCAAAAGACTCAAGTTTCTTAGTCGTCAGTAGCGAATATGCGATTGGCAGAGCAAACATCACCAGAATCAAGATAAACACGCCTTGGCCACTAAAAATTTTCGACACGCTACCAAAGAATATGCCGATTGCGCTTGCATCTGCGCCTGCAAAGGTGGTATTAGATACTGTCACTTTACCAAATGCAATTAAGAGTGCCGGAAAGATTATTCTAAGGATACCGCTCACAAAGCCACCTATCACGACTCCTCGAATTCCTCCTTCTTTATTTGAAAGAGCGCCGCTGGTCGCACCAATAAAGAACGCACCAAATACGGTAGGGAGGACAATCGGGAGTTCAAGAGGAGTTCCGATAAGCAATATTTGCATCGCAAACCCTGCTAGAATGCCAAATATTGCGGCCATAAATCCAACCATTACAGAGTTCGGTGCATAGGGAAACAAAACTGGGATATCGAGTGCGGGCACAGCATTGGGTACAAGTTTGTTTGCAATTCCCGTAAATGCCGGGATGATTTCTCCCAGAGCCATGCGTACGCCAGCCATGATCACATAAACACCAGCCGCGAACTGAACCGAGTTCATGACGGAAACAATAATGAAATTATTGGCTCCTAAGGCTTTTGCTGCCACAGCTGGATTCACAATCATTGACAAAATGCACACACCTAAGTAGAGAAAAAACATTGCCAATGTGATTGAGATTGATGTATCACGCAGGAAATTCAAATGCTTGGGTACGTTGACATCTTCGGCTGACTTTTCTTTATTCCCAGTATATTTTGCTACTTTGGCAGAAATGAAATAGGCGAGTCCGCCAGTGTGAGCCAATGCGATGTCTTTTGTACCGGTTAGATTGCATACCATTTTATAGGTCAATAACGGTCCCATAGTCATATACAATCCAGTTAACATAGATCCGCCAACAATCACTTGCCAAGCTGGTAGATTTAGGTTATTGAGAACAATTGCCATCAGGCAGGAAATCCACATTGCCTCGTGACCGGATAAGTAGATAAACTTAAACTTTGTGATGCGCGCCAGCAGGATGTTAAGAACCATTGCAATTGCCAAGATGATGGCCATCTGTGTTCCGTACTTTTCAGTTGAAACTGCCATCATCACTTCATTGAGAGGAAGGATACCTGTGATATTAAATGAACCAATAAGCAGGTCATTAAAAATTTTCAGGGAAAGACCAACTATCCCGGCTCCCGAGCTGAGAATCACAAACCCAAGTATTGTCTTGATGGTTCCCTTCAAAACATCTGTGAATGGCTTCTTTTGAATTAATAAGCCGATCAAGGCAACAATGCCCACAAGAATTGCAGGTCGGGCAAAGACTTCCTGTAAAAACATAAAAGTTGCTTGAATGATAGTCAATTGAAACCCCTCTCTTTGCTTTTTTTTCAGAAAGTGATGGACAACAATTTTCGGATGAGAGTGCGCACTCTGCCTATAAACTAGTGTACATTGTCAAATATGATAAAAAAAGTCCAGCTTCTACACTTCTTCAGTGCAAAATACTTGACCGATTTCTTGTATTGCCAAGTGAACCGGTTTTCTAGCAACGCGAAATAATAAAGATAGTTTCCAACGCAATATTTATCTATGCTATAATTTGAGAAAACAAAATTGTCAGTAAGTTTGAACAACATTGCGCAACTTATGGGACGATTATTTATGGATCATAAAAGAACTATAAAATAGCGAGAATTATAGAAGTTGTTATTTAGGGAGAGACAAAAAAATGGCTGATACGTTTCGAAACATTGCTCTTTCAAAGCGAGTGCGTCAAGTGCTTCAATATATGATTAAAGAAAAACAACCTGTTTCGGTAAACCAAATTGCCCGGCAAGTAGAGACATCGAAACGCTCGGTTTATTATGATTTGAAAGACATAGAAAGTTTGTTAGCATTTTTAGGGCTGGGAACGCTTCAGGTGAATACGCAGGGATATTATCTGACGTTGGAGCAAAGCTGTCGGCTTACAGAAATTGTCCAAGAAAAAGCAAAGTTTATTGAGGGAAAAGATCGTATTAACTATATAATTTGTAGCGTAATTTATCCTCAAAAAGCTATCCGTATTATGTGTATGGCGGAGATTTTCGGTGTTTCAAAAAACACAGTCATTAATGACCTTGCCCAAGCGAAAGATACACTGGCTCAGTATCAATTGACTCTCTGCAATACCAAAAAACGGGGATATTATGTGGAGGGTGAGATCTTTAGAAAACGCTCTGTATTGCTTTATTATTTCAGGATACTCTTGCGTAATATTAGTTATAAAGATTTGCAGATATTTAATGTGGCTACAGTTGATACTTATTATGAGAAGCTTCAAGATATATTTTCTCAGTTAAATGCGCCTGCAAAAGATGAAATATTGCTTGCGTTAGCCTGTTTGATTATTTCGATACAGACAGCACAAGAGTCTTACAACTTTATCGTCTCTGATCTAACCAGTATTTACGCTTCAGATGAACTGAAATTGGTGGAAAGCCATTTCCCTGAACTCAGCATGCACGAGCGCTTCTATTTGGCAATTCATCTCATAGGAAACCGGACATATTGGGACTTTGTTCCAGAAGATGAGAATTATGATATTGATATTTTGAAATTGTCCAAGGAATTAGTTGACCATTTCGAAGTTGTTGCCTGTTTGAGTTTTCAAGAAAAAGAGGGCTTGATTCAGTCTATTTTCTTGCATCTAAAACTGTCCTTTTATATATGCCACTATTCGGTACAAATGATCAACCCCCTAATGGATGAAATAAAAAAGAATTATAGTGATCTATATCAAATAACCAAACAATGTTGCGATAAAATGATAGACAGATTTCCGTTTCCGATATTTGACAGTGAAATCACATATCTAACTATGCATTTTGGGGCGTTTTTGATTCGCAACAATTCGCCCAAACACCTTAGTAGAGTTCTGATTGTCTGCCCGAACGGAAGAATCAGCTCAATGCTGCTTAAAAACGAGATTGAATGTCACTTTGTTGACATTCAGGTCGCCGCGGTAATCCCCTTGCACAAAGTGATTGATTACAAAGAAGGAGTGGACTTTGTTATTTCCACCGTTGATTTTCCATGTCAATATCCGTTGGTTTTGGTAAATCCAATTCTAACAGGTGAAGATAAATCGAGGATTGCGTCATTTTCAACATTATTACGTTTGGAATATCAGATTGACAAGCAGCAATTTGTTACATTGTTGGATATTGTCCGAAAATATGTAAACAATGAGACCCTTGAAAAGATCCAAAATGAGATTTGTTTTTTCTTGAATACGGAGAAAAGTCTGGTCCAGATGACGGAACACCCACAAATCAATCTCCCGTCAATGTTGAAAAGATTTGGTGTGCGGATAGAACCCTTTAACGATATCTGCTGGGAGCAGGCCATCAGCGAGACAGCCCAAAGTCTTCTGCTGAAAGGTTATATTACACAGAGTTATATTGACCAGATGATTAGCTTGGTTCATCAGCATGGATCCTATATCGTAATTCATCCTCGGATTGCGATTGCCCATGCAAAGCCGGAAAATGGCGTGCGACGTCTTGGTGTTTCCTTGGCGGTCTACCCTAACGGACTTTCGTTGGGGCATCATACCATTCAATTTCTGTTTGTCATGGCTACACCGAACCAAAACGATCATCTTCATATCTTGCAAAACATTGTTTCCTTAAGTCAAAGTACAGAAACAATGGATGGCCTTGTACAGTTGGATTCTGGGGAAGAAATCATTCGTATGTTAGAGACGTTAGTGCACTAAACATCGCAACCGATTAGTCCAGTATTTTGCGCTGGAGAAGTGTGAAATTTGGACTTTTTTTGTCACTGTTAATAACTTAAAATTCACCATAGAAAGCAGGTGTCTTTTGAGTGAAGTTTATTTGTGCCGAAACGAATTGCGATTCAAGCAAAACCTTTATTTTCGGCATTATCCGCACTCTAGAAAGGAGTCGGAGCTTTCAGTCAAGTGCTAATCCATCTCAATGTTATACAAGCATCTATAATAAAGATATACCAAACAAGAAATTGGGAAGGCTGGTAATAGCAAGTGGAGATGTATGCGGACAAGACGCAGAGAAATGCGGTACAGGCGGACATGATGCATGAAAATAGGTTGCGGAAGATGTTAAACGAAAACCGTCCCACTGTTGGTACACGATTGAGCAGCACATGGCCCACTGTAACTGAGGCAGTAGCGGCAACCGGTCACTATGATTACATCGAGTTTCTTGCGGAATACGCCCCATATAGTCAGTATGATTTGGAAAACATCTGCCGCGCGGCGGAGTTGCATGGCATGGCGACGATGATTAAGGTGGACTACCAGAACAGGGGATTTGTAGCGCAGAAGGCAGTAGCTTCAGGGTTTCAGGCTATTTTGTTCACGGACCACCGGACGGCAGATGAGGTCCGTGAAACACTGCGGCTAATCCACCCAGATTGTCCGGGACATGATGGCCTCATGGGTTTTGCCAACCGGAGGTGGATCGGGTTCCGCCCCGCAAGCACACAACTTGAATTCGCAGCGATGGCGAAAAAAACTGTCGCCGCGTTTATGATTGAGAAAAAAGCGGCTATGGATAATATTGAGGAGATCTGCTCCGTACCTGGCGTAGACATAGTACAGTTCGGGCCATACGACTATGCCATGAGCTGCGGAATTAACCAGGATGAAAATATTGCAGAGATCAAGGCTACAGAACGTCGGATGATCGAAATCGCACTCAAACACGACGTGCGCCCTAGGTGCGAAATCCAAAACCCTAATGAAGCCCAGTATTACATAGATCTGGGAGTTCGGGATTTCAATCTCGGATCCGAACTGAGGATTATGCAGAATTATTGGAGGTCAGAGGGACAGAAACTCCAGGATATGATCCAAGGGTAAGTGCGAGCCAATATCGTCCACAGTAAACAATTTTGTTGGATGGGAAACCATCTGGGGAATAATATTAGGTACGAGGATATTCCTCTTGATGAAGACGGCATAAAACAAGCGATGAAACTTTCTAAGCGAACTGTAGATTTTCAGGTTAGCAAGATTTATTCCAGTCCGCTTTCTCGAACAAAACAAAATGCAGAAGCAATGAACTCATTATCTTGTGTGAATATTGAGTTTCGTGATCCACTAATAGAATATGACCACGGTATAATCTTAAAATTAACTTTGAATGAATTAGCGGACCAAGATGATGATGGTCTCACGCGAACGCTCGTTCTAGGGGCTGAGTCAGTATGCGCGCTGCTGGAAAGGGCTCGAAGTTTCAATACGAAATTGACGTATCGGTATGGAAGATCCTTAATGCGTAATATGCAGTAGCTTAGGATATCAATAAGGGGGGGCACAGTGTCGATCTTTAAGGGCATCCCAGTATCAGCTGGAATTGCAACAGCACCGGTGTATTTGTATAAAACGGAACCCATTGTTATTGACTATTCACCGCTGCTACTTAATCAAAAGGAGAGTGAGCTGCAAGAATTTTCAAAAGCACTAACACTCTCAATTTCCCAAATGACTAAACTGCGCTCTAAGGCATATGAACGATTAGGGGAAAGTTCGGCTGAAATAATAGATTCACATATTATGATTGCAACGGATCCATCCTTTTATAAGGATGTCGAAAGGGAAATCCACTCATGCTGTATTAGAGCAGCAGCAGCAGTTGAAAAGGTGATTAAATGCTACCTTACTACTTTTTCTGAAATCTCAGATGAGTATTTACGGGAACGTGCAGCAGATATCAAGGATGTGGGTGAGCGAATATTACGCAATCTTCTTAAGATGCCGCCAACAGGATTAGAATTGTTAGATAACGCAGTAATCGTTGTGGCTAAGGATATTTCCCCGTCGGACACTATAATGCTGGATAAAACTTATATAAAAGGATTAGCGACTGATGTTGGCGGTCGAACATCGCATGCTGCCATTTTAGCGCGATCTCTTGAGATACCGGCAGTATTGGGCTTGAAGAATATTACGGAAGTCATTTCGCAGGGAGAGCAGATCATTATAGACGGATCTGAAGGGATTGTGCTAAGTAATCCAACAACAAAAGAAATTGGTGTATACGCAGAGAGAAAGGAAAAAGAAAAAACAAGAAAAGCACAGATGGATGCATTTAAACTAATGCCAGCAGATACTTTAGATGGCCATAATATACATGTTGTTGCCAATATCGGCTCACCTGATGATGTTGAAGCAGTAATCCAATATGGCGGCGAGGGAATTGGCCTTTATCGAACTGAATTTTTATTTATGAAATCGGCTCATTTTCCTACTGAAGAGGAGCAATTTAAAGCATACAAAGTGGTAGCGGAAAAAATGGCCGGCAAGCCAGTTATCGTTCGAACGATTGATATTGGTGGCGACAAAAAATTAACATGCTTTAATATGCCAATAGAACTAAATCCTTTTCTAGGGTGGCGGGCTATTAGGATTTGCCTAGACGAACCTGCTATCTTCAAGATTCAGCTACGGGCTATACTAAGGGCCAGTGCTTTTGGGAATCTGCTTATAATGTACCCCATGATATCCGGAGTTAGCGAGCTTCGAAAGGCAAATGCAATATTGGCTGAAGCCAAAGCAGAACTTCAGGCTGAGGGAATACAATTTGACTCCGCTATAAAAGTCGGGGTTATGATTGAGACTCCAGCTGCGGCATTGACGGCGGATTGCCTTATCAAAGAGGCGGATTTTTTCAGTATCGGCACTAATGATCTATGTCAGTATACGTTAGCGGTTGACCGCATGAATGAAAAGATATGTGATTTATACCAGCCTTTTCATCCTGGGGTCTTGCGATTGATTAAAACCGTAATTGATACTGCACATGCTAGCGGAAAGTTCACTGGCATGTGCGGCGAAACTGCAGGAGATCCTTTGGCCACAACTTTGCTATTAGGATTAGGTTTGGATGAGTTCAGTATGAGTGCATCGTTAATTCCTGAAGTTAAAAAGGTAATTCGAAATATTTCTTTAAAAGGCGCACAAAACATTGCTGAACGTACGATGACGATGGAAACCCACGAAGAGATAACGGCTTATTTGAAAAAAGTTAGAGATAATCTAACAAGCAGCATATAGGGGGATTTGTAATGTATTCACAAGTAGTGACTCTTCAAAATGCTACCGGACTTCATGCGCGACCGGCTACTCAGTTCGTGAATCTGGCAACAACCTTTCAATCCCAAATTTCCATAAGTGTGGCCGACAAAGATGGAGACGCAAAATCAATTCTCAAGGTCTTGTCCTTAGGAATCGCACAAGGGACTCAGGTGAAAATTGCTGCGGAAGGCCATGACGAAAAAACTGCTGTTGAAAGCCTGGTAATGCTAATTGAGTCTGGTTTTGACAAGTAAATGCGGGATGATGCAACAGGAAATGTCCGTTGTTGATAAGCAAATTGTTGTCAAGCCTTCTGAAAATATTTACGAAAATGATGCAAAGACAATGAAATATTACATATTGTGTTCGGATTGGCGCTGAAGCGGGCGTAGATTATCAAGGGCACCTATGCGATCCACATTAGAACGGTGCTTGAAATGTTGCATGACCTTGAAAGTGCTGCGAAAAAAAGAAGTAATACACTGATGAAAGGATAAGGAATGGCCTATGAAAATAGTAATTCTGGACGGTTATACGGAAAACCCCGGAGACTTGAGCTGGAGTGGATTTGAAGCACTGGGAGATCTTACTGTTTACGATAGAACACCCCAGGAAAAGGTCGTTGAACGAATTGGTCAAGCGGAGATCGTGATTGTGAACAAGACCCTTATGGATCGAACAACTATTGAGGCCTGTCCTAGGATACAGTACATTGGCGTTCTCGCAACGGGATATAATGTGATTGATGTACAAGCGGCAACAGAAAAAAACATCTCGGTCTGCAACATTCCAACGTATGGGACAGATTCAGTGGGGCAATTTGCGATCGCGTTATTGCTGGAGATTTGTCATCATGTGGCGCACCATGATCAAGCAGTCCATGCAGGGCGCTGGGAAACCAACCTGGATTGGTGCTTTTGGGATTATCCCCTGATTGAGTTGGCAGGGAAAACAATAGGCGTTCTCGGTTTTGGCCGTATTGGACAAACAACCGGTCGCATTGCCAAGGCATTAGGAATGAAGATCATCGCCTGCGATGAATACCCCAATGACGCTGGACGGATCATTGCGGATTACGTTTCGCTTGATGAACTCTTTGTCCGATCCGATGTCATATGTTTGCATTGTCCACTGCTTCCATCAACTGAGGGAATTATCAACAAGAAAAATATTGCTAAGATGAAAGATGGAGTTATTATTATCAATAATTCCAGAGGGCAGTTGGTCCGTGAAAATGATTTGGCAGAGGCATTGAATTCCGGCAAAATATATGCTGCGGGAGTAGATGTCGTTTCTAGTGAACCGATTTGTGGAGATAATCCTTTACTTAAAGCTAAGAATTGTATTATTACACCCCATATTTCTTGGGCGCCTAGAGAAAGCCGCCAACGTCTTATGGACATTGCTGTGAATAATTTGCGGGCATTTCTGGATGGAAAGCCAACCAATGTAGTGAATTGAGATATTGACTTTGGGAACTGTCAATTTAAACTTGACACGAAGATATGTGGGTTTTATAAATTCGTTTCTTCAAATTGAGTAGGAAAAAGATACCTTCGGAACTATCCGTAATGTGTTGTAGACATCATAGAGTGTTTCAAAAAATCAGCCCACAGATTTTCGTCTGTGGGCTGTGCTATAGGAAAAAATGGAAGATAATATAAAAATGAAGCAATCTTCGTCACTTACTCCTTCGACTATGCCACCAGGAGCAAGATCCTCTGGCATAAAGATCTTACAAAAAAAATTTGTGCGCCAGTTGTAGATAACGTATCCTAAAACAAGATGCCAGCTCCCCATCGTCCTCGGGAGTCGGCATCTTGTTTTGGCACTCTTTTTGCATTGGTTATTCAAAAAGCAGAGTACTCAGGACTATATCACATTAATTTCATATAGTCCTGGGTACAGTAAAAAAGCGCATAATGCTGATAGTTTGAGAAGCTTCATTAATTTTGTACAAAAGCACATAGTTTTTGATCACCGCTTTGCGGTAGCCTTCTTTCCCCAACCGCCTATCTTGGCACCGTTCATACATCATCGGATTGTTTTTTAAGAAACCATAACACGTAGTCACTTCATCAAGAAAATCTTCGGCGG
>Ga0316604_10002984_pt1 | contig 12264 bp, 10 predicted proteins | sample OWC_soil_day20_C_FD_207650 | JGI IMG/M metagenome (GOLD analysis project Ga0316604, IMG submission 207650) | Wetland soil microbial communities from Old Woman Creek delta, Ohio, United States - OWC_soil_day20_CT | ecosystem: Environmental > Terrestrial > Soil > Wetlands | place: USA: Ohio... | reverse complement strand
CATACCCCCGAGAGGACCCATGCCTGGATAACTGTCTGGCACCTCCACAATCCCCGGCAAATTATACTTTGCTGTATTGTTGCTGGCAACAATTATTTCATCCACAAAGTTCCGCAGTTTTCTCACAGTACGCTCTATGAGGGTTTCATTATCATAAAGTAATAAAGTTTTATCACGCCCCATTCGTGAACTGCGTCCCCCTGCTAAAATTATACCGCTCACTGCCATGATACTCCCCCTGTCTTAGATTTTGAGCTTATGCGAATAGGCATCAGATAGATCACCTATTGTAAATGTCTTTAAGATTTACCCAACAATTGCCTACCAGATAGCTTTGCTCGTTAAGACTTAGACATACATATGGTTCTCACCTGCTCGCCTACTAATATTTCTAGCATAATTGTCAAATAAGAAACCAGGTTGCCGTAACGGCCTCCTGGTTCTTTTGTAACCTTACCAATAGATTCAATATATATGCTTATTTATGAAGGATATATTTCACAACAACTATACTAATCTCGTAGAGAACAAGTAACGGTATCGCTACCATCGCTTGGGAAAAAACATCCGGACTTGGGGCTACAATCGCGCCAATGACAAACGACAAAACAATCACCATTTTACGCTTGGACACCAAAAATCCCGAACTAATCATCTCGAAGTGTGCCGCCACAATAATAAATAAGGGTAGTTCAAAAATAAAGCCGAAAGGCAATAAAAAAGAAATTACCATAGATATATATTGGCCGATAGAAATCACAGGCTGAAGGTCTTCGGTAGCAAACCCCATAAAAAACTTAATACCAGCTGGCAGCACCAAAAAGTAAGAAAAAACTAAGCCAGCCAAAAACAGGATGAGAGAAATTGTTACTAGCAAAAATGAAGCTGTGCGCCTGGTTTTGGCGAAAGCCGGCATGACGAACGCCCAGATATGATAAAATATTAGCGGCAAAGCCAGTAGAATTCCAGCAAGTAACGCTACCTTTAAATAAGCAAAAAATGCTTCGGCCGGGTTCATATAATATAATTTTCCTGCCGGGGCCGTTATAATACGCACTAGTTCTTCGGCAAACATATAACAGCCGGTACTTGTGACAAGTACCGCTCCTATACAGATAATCAACCGCCGCCTCAACTCCTGCAAGTGGTCGAATAGAGACATGTTGCCCACGTCCGCGCTTTCAATTTTCATATATTGGTTATTCACAACTTCTCACTATTTTGTTTCACCCTGCTTGTTTTCCGTTGCCTTACTCTCAATATTTATAGTATTAGACGACTCACCCGATACAGCCTGCCTTAACTCACTAAGCCCTTTACCTAATGCCTTACCCGCCTCAGGTAGCTTACCCGGTCCGAATACAATGAGCGCAATGACTAGTATTACACCTAATTCTGGCATACTGAAATTAAGCATAGTTTCTCGTCCCCTTTCTTATAAAAAATTCCGTATGAACCAATCAAAATATAGTCCGGTATCTTAACTTATGCTCTTTCTAAGTCAATTTTTAACCACACACCCCAACAAACGTGCCATACGCTGTTCTAATGGCTCCAACAAGTCATCGATTTCTTCTTGTCTTTTTTCGATGAGTACTCGCGGCGTCTGGGCAAACATTGCGTCAAGATTGACAGTTGAGAACATTTTGATACTTTCACAGCAACAGATATCTTTGCATAAACCACACTGCGTGCAGCGCGACATATCCAAGGAGATGCTGCAAAGACTATCCTGGTTATGAATAACGATGGCCGAAGTCGGACAAGCATCCGCACAGGCTCCACAGCCATTGCAGCTGTCGGCAATGCGAATATCCCCCCAGAGGCTACTTTGAAAGCCCGTAGCTGCCGCCGTGTTCTGGAGTTGTTTTAGGGAGTTAACCAACGAGCACCACTTTTCCGGCAAATATTTGGGTTCTCCCATGGGATTCTGCAGTCTGTTACTATCTTTCGGGTGCTTGTCAACAGTTCCGAAGACGATTTCCGGCAACACCTGTGTAACGAAGCTCTCACCTTTTCTCTTAAAAGCGGTGAGAAAGGCTCGACGAGATATACCTGTCGCCTCACCTTCCGTGATAGGCAAAGGTTTAATTGTCTCCGGAATCTTCTGGGTAAGCGCAATCACGTTAGGATACTTCCAGCATTCCAATAACCGGTTTGCGGTGTCAGTCATTGTCTGAACCAGAACGCAAAGCTTGCTTTGCGAACAGTTTGCACAAGAGGCATTGAGGATAGACACGTTAGTTGCTCCTCGAAGAACCGCATCGACAAGAATGGATTCATCGCACCGAGCGATACACTGCACGGCAATAGCGCGTTGCCGCTCAGTGGGATGAGCTTTGAGATAGGCCTCACAAGCAAAGGCGACCACTCCCGAGTTTTGCACATGGAGTGCGACAAGAGAGTGCAGCTCTTTGTTAGAAGGCTGCTTGGCGGAAAGCGCACCACTAGGGCAGACCGAAACGCAAGCACCACATCCGGTACACTTTTCAGCTAGTAAGACAAGTCCTTCCTCACAGCTGATGGCGCCACTGGGACACACCGAAGAACAGCGTAGACAAGAGCTATGAAGATGCCGCTTGCGCAGACACCGTTTTTCGTGCATGACAATACCCTGCTTGTCAAGCTTGGCACAAGCTTCTGTAAATTGTTCAAGTTTAGACAACATTTACGAAATTCACCTCCAGGGGAATCGAATCGCCTGAACAGGGCAGTTATCTGCACATTCTCTACACTTAGTGCAGTCGCTGATACCACCGGTTCCCTTACCGTTCTTAAGATCCACATCAAAGCTGCACGCACTGCGGCAGCGCTGACACTTGGTATCATGACCTTCTTCCAGACAGCGGGAACGATCCACGGTGGGCACAAGAGTACGGTTGAACCTGCTAAAGATGCTGAGCAGCGCTCCGACAGGACATAATTTGCTGCACCACTTTTTCAAGAGCACAAGTTCAACAATGATCATAACGGGAAAAATAATAAGATCGAACGACGGCTCGTTAAAATGAAGGAGGCGGAGCAGGGCAAACAAAGTCGCGAAAACGAGTCCAATCGGACAGATGAGGCAGAATACAGGAAACCCGAAGATGGCGGAAGATCCCAATGTTACACCGAGAATAACCAGCCCTGAAGAAGAATTCTTTTCTGTACTTGAATTCTCCTGGGAACAGGAAGCCTTTGCTGCTTCTCCGTCTTCAAGAATCGGCTGTGCCGAATCATCATTGGTAGTACTATTCGTAAAGGTCTTCTGGCCTTCATCGACTTTGTTGATTAACACTTTGCGCACTAGGGGAACGGGACAGATCCAACCGCAGAAGACACGCCCCAACAGGGTAGTCAGTCCGGCAATCACAAGAAAAGAAATTAACAAATGCGGTATGAACTCCCTGCTGGCAAGCAGTGTTTCCAGGTAGCCCAGAGGACAAATTGCGGAGATATTATCAACACCAAAGGCAGAAAGAGACCCTGTACCAGTACTCCTAACCGCCCCTATCATGATAGTGATCGCAACGACTGCCATCGTTGTCATTCTCAGCGTCCTTGTTCTATTCCTGTTCATACGTTTCCTTCCCCTCTTCTGGAAATGGGTGTAACGACGATACCGCGAACATTGCCACCAATGTATGACCTCATCACCAGTGCGGGGCAGACTTTCTCGCAAAGGCCGCAGCCATTGCATTTGTGGGAATCGACCACAGGATGCCCCTGACCATCAAGCGTGATTGCTTGATAGGGGCACTCGTTCATGCACACCATACAACCACGTGAGTCCCATGCAATGCAGGTGTCCTTCTGCACTGTGGCCAGTCCAATCTTCACAGTCTTGCTGTCAAACGGTTTTAATGCCTGAGTGGGGCAAACCTCGACACATTTATTGCAAAAATTGCAGTACCCGAGATGAAACTTCATCACTGGCGTACGCGCGTCCAGTATGCTATCCGATAAATTCGCCAAACCGATCACTGAAGTTGGGCAGACACTTCTACAACGGTCACATCTTAAACATCTCGAAATAAATGCTGCCTCGTCCTGTCCCCCCGGGGGACGAAGAAGAGCCTTACGCGGCAAGATCTTTGCAGCCCCTCCAAGCCCGAGAAGAAGGGAAAACGCTCCTACGGTTATTTTTAGAAACGTGCGCCGTGAGGACATTTATGCTCCGACCTCCACGACAATTTCGTCAATTAGTTCTTCAAGGATGGTACGTTCCAAGCGCAAGTAGCCGTTGGTGATTTGCGCAATAGCTTTATAAAACTCTGTCTTGCTATACTTCTCGATGTCGGCACAAAAAGCGGGAACCCAATTTAGTAGATGTTGTGCAAGAAAGTCTATTTGTTCCTTAAGACAAGCCGAGACCGCCGTCCAGTCCCGCACAGCCAAAGCCTGTTGTGTCTCATGACATAGGTATGCCATAAATTCAAGTTCGAGGGCTAAATGATCTTCCGGAAATTCGAGCGTTTCCAGCTTGGTCAAGCCTTTTGCGCGGTAAACCGCTACCACTTGATCTCGCGCATCTTGCATGATCAGCCTCTTCGTGCTCGTATAAACCGACTCGTATGGATACGCAGCTTCGTTTCCGGCTACTCCCGCACCGAGGAATACCCTCGCGTAGTCGACGGCCAGATCGGTCAATGGATCGCTGCCAAGACAGCGACGATACTCTTCAAGCATCCGGTATCCTTTGGCAAGTTCGTCTTCGCCGCACTCGGTAGGAAAACATATGTCTGCCAGCTGATCCAACAATGTTTGATCGGCTTCAACCTTGTAGAGACGTCCCAAAAACCGGTACAAATTCTCTCGGTTTAAGATAATCGCTGAGTACTCTGATATTTTCTCCACTTTCTTCCCCCATTTTTGGTTATGACATCTGGGGAAGAAAAACATGTCTCTTCCCCAGACTTCATCATTTAAAAAAACTGCTTAATACTACTCCCCATTAAGAACATCAATGCTCGAAATGCAACACCTGCTACCAAAACGGAGACTAACCCGAACTTGACCGACGTAAGTGGCGCGTTATTCTTTCGGGAAAACTTTGTCACTAGCGCTGTAGGAACCACTAAACCGAGCAACACCATTCCGCCCCAGAAGAGGATGGCTAAATTGCCTGCCAAAACCCGCGTGACTGATCGAGTCACATCAGGATACGGTGCAATGGCTATATGTACCAAGTACGCTACAATAAGTATCGCTTGAATTATAAGTGCAATCAGGGTCACACGGTTTACCTTTGCCAATGTAGTTATATCGGCGTCTTCTGAGCGTACAAGCAACATATCGATACTGAAACAACCCATAACTGCTGCTGAGGCTACATAAAGTACCGGCAGAATCCAGGTGTTCCAAGCAGGTATGGAAGCCATCACATATGCATCACCATTTACAAAGGCAAGTCCAACCGCAAGTACTGCACCGATTGTTCCAATCATTTTACAAGTCGCATCAGAAGCATTTCTCCTGAGTGCCAAAAGATAAACGACGATGGTCAGACCCAACAGGAAGCTCATCGTGGACTCCATGAAGATCCCTGAGGTTGGGTGACCCAACGCACCAAACATCCGCTCCGGATGGCCTAAGTGCAAGGTGCTTGACATACCACCGACGCCTATGGACACAATCGCAAGTATCGAACTTATTGTTCTAATTTGTTTTGCCTTACCATACCATTCGGTCAAGATAACCGAGCTAACAAAGGTTCCACAGCCAAGTCCAATAAACAACGTAAAGAAAACCAATGGCCATTGAATACTCATGTGATCACTCCTTCCATGTCGCCGTTTTGCTATGCAGAATATACCGAGCAGAAGGACGGTTCCCTACATCTGGCAGAACATGCACATTTTCATTGCCAGCTTTTTGGATTACTTTTGCTACTTCACTGTTTGGATCGTCGATGTCGCCAACAAACCGGCACCCAGCCGGACAGTTCTTGACACAAGCCGGTTGCTCGCCAACGGCTTGCAGCTGCGTGCATAGCGTGCACTTTTCCACTACCTTGGTCTCTTCGTTGAAGGTGCGAACTCCATAAGGGCAGGCCATCATGCAATACCGACAACCGATACATTTTTCTTTATCGATGAGGACAGTTCCATCTTCACCTTTATAGGACGCCCCTGTCGGACATACCTTGACGCACTGCGCCTCTTTACACTCTTGGCACATGGTCGGCAGATAGTACATTTGTATGTTTGGATACGTGCCTGTCGGTCCTACCGTCAACACTTTATTCCAGGTACATCCGAGGATGACTCCATTCTCCTGTTTACATGCTACCTCACAGGATTTACAGCCAATACAGCGATCCAAATCCACTACCATAGTTCTTTGTGACATAATTACACTTCCTTATCTTTCAAAGGAGTAGGATCAGACGGCTCAGGAAGCCATTTCTTAAACTCCTCTGGTTTCAGCCAAACGCCTTTAGGCGGCCCGTCGGCTTTCGATATCTTGACGAGGTAACCCCGCAGGGTGTAGGTACCTATTACATCATTGAACGGAGCATCATTCTTAGAAAGTACGTTGACGTTCACTTCTTTCCAGCCATGAGTATCGGTGTTCAAGGTTTCCGGCGTCCAAAACCGTTCCATGTAAACGACTCCCGGATTGATGCCTTCCATCACCCAGGCCATGGCCTTAATTTTGCCTCGCTGCGACTCGACATTCACCCAGTCTCCCTGGGAAACACCATATTTAGCTGCGGCTTTCGGGTGAATCCAGATTTCCGGTGCAGGGTAAATTTCCCGCAACCAAGGAACGTTTCGTAATGTCCCGTGGTGGAAGTACGGAAGTCTGCCGTTGGTCATGACTAGAGGAAACTTCTTGGCAAGTTCACTACCCTCAAGCGGACTTTCGAAAGGTTCTACGAAATAAGGCAGCGGATCATAGTCTTTTGATGCCGGCGGCAACGGATGAGGAGTAAAAGGAGCCCCAGTCCGCGCTAAGGTAATGAATACTTCACCATAAATTTCGACTTTTTTGCTTGGCCGCCCAAAACCTTTAGGCTTCCCGGTCTTTGGATCGATCTCCTTATATGTGTAATACTTACGCCATTTGTCGATAGGCATGGCTTCGTAAGGCACTTTTTGGGCGAGCTCCTTAAATGTCATGCCCAGCTTTTGCTTGCAATTGTAGTCAAGAAATTCTTCCATAGAATTCCAATAGGGCTGCTCTGGCGCCGTCTTTGCCGGGTCAAAGGAGTCTTTGCAGGCCTGATGCCCCAATTCTCCACACCGCTTGGCAATTTTAGCCCAGATTACAGTTTCGTTCATGGTCTCATAAGTGTGTGTAACAGCTTGCCGAACAAACAGCATATTGAGCGGTGGAACGACATAATCCGACTCCAGCCACTCCGTAGTCGGCAATAGAACATCCGCATAAGCCGAAAATGATGTAGGATACATATACATGTGAACGATGAATTCCATTTTCTCCAAGGCTTCGATCCATGACGACGCATTACCGAGCACAGCCAGCTTATTACCTGATCGTTCAAGCCACACACGAACCGGATAAGGATCTCCAGTCTTAATGGCCTTCAGGACAGTTGGATTATGGCAGGATCCCCATGAGTTTGCTCCCTTGTACTCGGCGCCGCCCAGACGTTTTTTAAATTGTTCAGGCGATATAAATTTGTACAGCGGCGAAACCGCAGAGTCACCGAATTTGACGTCCCCAAAGTTCTGAAGGAGTGTCCCTGGTTTTTGCACATACCCCATCATTAAGTCAAGTGCACAGGCTGCCATAGCTGCCTGGGCCGATTGAGGATGCTGGTCTGTTGCAACACCAAGACAGAGTCCACCAGGGCCTTGGGCATAGATTTTTATTGCTTTTTCAATTTTGTCCGCATCAAGCCAGCAGATTTCGGCTGCTTTCTCAATGCTAAACGGCTCACACCGCTCTTTATAAAGCTGGAATCCGGTCTTACATTCGACACCGTTCACTGTGAACGTCCCAAACAGTTCGGGATCAAGATTGTCATCCCATGGATAAGGAAGCGGCTTAGCTGATTGGGTTTTCTTATCCCACACCACATAGGTGTTGGAATCACCGCCAGGGGTGATATCGCTTTCGCGGAGACACATTTTGGTCTGCGTGTTTACGAGGAATGGGAGATTCGACCATTTCATTACAAATTCTTCGTCGTAGAGCTTATGTTCGATAATATACCGAATCCAGCAGAGCTCAAGCGCCACATCGGTGCCCGGTCTGATCGGCAGCCAGACATCTGCCTTAGCGGCATCTGCTGTAAAGCGTGGATCGACTACAACAGTCTGCACGCCGCGTGCCCTGAGTTCAACAACAGCCCGTCCGCCCTGGGATGGACTATTGTTCGCAGGACATGTCCCCCACAACACCAATGTCTTCATTGGCGTGTCTTTATAGAAGTAAATTTCGTGGGCCTCGCTGTCCGCGATACTGGTGGTTTGATACCACATATCTGTTTGCCCATACATAAGTTTATAGCATACTGTCCTTGGCATGTAGCACTGCTGAGCACCTGGCTCGAACCAGTTTGGCGTACCGAATACGCTGGCAAATCTTCTAACACTGCCAAACTCCGGATTTCCACCACCGCCGGTAGTACAAAGAACTGCCTCTGCTCCATACTTTTCACGAGTTTCCATAAGTTTCTTAGCGATTGTATCAATCGCCTCTTCCCATGAAACGCGCTTCCATTTATTCTCACCCCGCTCACCAACGCGAACCATTGGATACTTGTTGCGGTTGGGATTGTAAAGAGCCTGTATGCCAGCAAGTCCTTTGGCACACACCTTGCCTCTGGTCATTGGCTGATCGGGATCGCCTTCCAACTTAATCAAGCGGCCATCTTTCACGTGGGCCAAGATGCCACATTTGCCGATACATGCCCTGCAACACGTTCTGATGATTTTTGTCTCCGATGTTTTTGCGACCTCTACTGCAGCTTCACCTTGCGCAAAACCCGTTTTAAACGAGCCGCTTAATGCTGTCGCAAGTCCGGTTATAGCAGTCGCTTTGAGAAACTGTCTTCTGTTAAGTACTAGTTGTTTCATCTGTTCTCTCCTCTACCGATGAATAATCAGGTAAGACATCTCTTATGTGTAAGCCGGATCGCTCACCCCCTTTCGAAAAGTTCTTATTGGGGCTTATGTGCCATCTTTCTTTTAAACTTACATTATGCAAGTTTAATGCCAACTGTCCAACATCCACAAAACCAGGTATAACGGCGGTTCGTAAATACCGTTTCTTTTTTTTAGTAAAAAAATAAAAATATTAGTTTTAAAATTTAACTTTTTTTATAAACACTTAATTTTACATTTTTCAACAAAAAGGTCCCGCGAAATTCGCGGGACCTTTTTTAGTCTACCAGAATTTACAACTAAATTCTGTTGACATAATAACAGCTAAGGCTTGTGCCGACGTCCTGAGGGACTTGGCACAAGCCAAGTCTTTTCTTAAGTGTATGTCTGCACTAGAAGTGCCTGATTTAAGTTACAATATTATATTCTTTAATTTTTCTATATAACGTAGGCTTAGATATTTCCAACAAATCAGCTGCCAGGGGAATATTATTATTCGTCCGCATTAGCGCAATTTTAATTCCTATCTTTTCCCAGTCCTCCAATGAAAGCGGGGCGTTTTCCCCTTCAGTTGCATTGTTTCTATCAGACCTGCCAAGCTTCTCGCCCAATATAGCATCAGGCAGACATTCCAGCGTGATAGTATTACTCTGGCTGACATTAATAGCATAAATCATAGCGTTTTCTAATTGTCGGACATTTCCCGGCCAACTATAGCTTAGTACTTTTTTCTTGGCAGCAGCATTCACTTGAGGAACTTGGCGGCCAATTTTTTTGCAATATCTTTCGATAAAATAATTGCTAAGAATTTCTACATCATTTTCTCTTTCCCTCAGAGATGGCAACTTTATGGTTAAAACCGACAAGCGAAAGAAAAGATCTTCGCGAAACAAACCCTCTTCCATTATTTTCTCAAAATCCTTATTGGTAGCAGCAATTATTTTAAAATCAACTTTTTTATAGTTCCGTCCGCCTATGCGCATAACCTGCTTATTTTCTATAACTCTTAATAAGACTGGTTGAAGCTCCAGTGGCATATCACCAATTTCATCCAGAAAAAGCGTACCTCCATTAGCCAGCTCAATTTTCCCTGGACGCCCGTTACGATCAGCACCTGTAAAACTGCCGCCTTCATAGCCAAACAATTCACTTTCAATCAAGTCTCGCGGCAGCGCAGAACAATTAACCGCTATAAACGGACCTTGCGGACAACATTTATTATGAATGGCCTGGGCAAATATTTCTTTGCCCGTACCACTCTCCCCTGACAATAAAATGGTTTCCTGCAAACAAGCAAAGCGCTTTCCTAAATCAATCGCTTTTTTCATTGTCTTGCTTTCCCCGATTATATCAATAAAATTATATCTTGCCATGGCTCCGGATCTACTATTTACCATGGCATTGATTTTTTTGACATGATTGAACCTGAGTATCGCCCCGGTTAATTGACAGGTATCTTGGTTTAATACCGGATGAATATCTATAACATAAGATTGCTCATCCCTATTTGCGCAGATAATCTCTTCAACACTAGTTTTTTCCCCTTTTGCAACGAATTCCATGAGACAAGAATTTTCATCTAGAAAGTCCCTAATATTTTTACTGTCCATTAGATTTAGCTCCAAATTAAAAATCCGCAGACCTTGCTGATTCATTCGAATTATCTGACCTGTTTGATTTACATTAACGATACCTTCATCAATGCAATCCAGCGTAGCTTCAAGTGTATCATACGCAAGCCTAAGATCATTATTGACAGAACTTACATACTGATTATTTTTTTCTAGCTCAATCTGAACTTGAATAGCCTCTGCCATCGCCATAATTAGGCCCAATGTATGAGCACACAACTTTTGATAATTACTGTCTAGAATTGGATTAACCGACTCCTGATTCAACACTAAGGTAGCAATTACTTCTCCTTTCGCGTCTAATATGGGAGCCGATGATCCAATCATGTTTTTAAAAGCAACGCAATACTGTTCCGGCCCGATTATCTGTATCGGACATTTATACCGCATACATAATACATGAGCACAAGTTCCAACTGTACTTTCATTGCGAATTACTCCAGGTTTACCCGCAAGCCAACCATAATCTTTGTTTTGATATAATACGCCATTAAACAGCAATAATACGCCATCTTTATCAAATAAATACAGTGAGTAACCTGAAGAATCCACCAGTTTTTTAAAAGAGTTAAAAAGATTTTGGGTAATATCTATCAGAAGCTTATTTTTATGTAAAACGAACTCAAGTTCTATACTATCTAAGTATTTACTAATTGGCGGTTCAAAAGGATTCACCCCTAATCTACGAGATCTGATCCAGGATTCAGCCACGCCCCTATCCATATAAGGAAAACTACACGGATTTTCTGATTCATTTTTTAAAAAACGCTTCTTGTTTTGTGTCATAGCCTCCCATCGTTCTTTATTTACAAATTGTTGTCCATTTAATGCTGTTGAGTAATTTTCGTCAATCATGTATACCGTCCTTCCCTATGTCAGCGAAGCGTTATAACCAACTGAGCTATAACCCGTATGAACTTGTTATTGATATCAGTCTAAAAGTATCTTGTCAATAGGATGTATTGGTCAAGCAACCGAATTCGAACCTGCGCCCCCTAATCCCCAAGCCAAACACTCTACCAGGCACTCCGACGTTCTTAATTTTATAATATATCATTTGTTTGATTATTGCCAACTGATATTACGTCAATTTCAAATTCTTTATTCTTATCACGCGTTTCTATCACGAATATTAGTTGGTCTATCTGTTACCGAATTTCTCTTGTCTCTGCTACTCTCATCACAATAAAAAAAAGCCGGTTTGTGTAGTATCCACACCACACGAACCGGCACCCTAAAGTAAAGGATGCTGTTTCTAAAGGGTCATTTGAAGCACTCAAATACCTACACCCCTTTATTCACCTCAATTGAAGCTCCAGGCACAACTGGCTCACCATCCAGCCGCCGAGCATATTGCAATGCCTTGGTCGGGCAGGCGTTCAGGCACGCGGCGCAAGAATAGCAGTCGGCTTTGGTTTTATCACCGTCCAGCAAATGCTTGGTATGGCCGGTAGGGCAAACGCGACGGCAAGCACCACAATCAATGCACTTGGCTTGGTTCCAGCGAACGCGAAACCATGAAACACGTTCCACCAGCCAGCCTGTCAGTCCGAACGGGCAGGCCAACGTACACC
>Ga0316604_10002983_pt1 | contig 12266 bp, 15 predicted proteins | sample OWC_soil_day20_C_FD_207650 | JGI IMG/M metagenome (GOLD analysis project Ga0316604, IMG submission 207650) | Wetland soil microbial communities from Old Woman Creek delta, Ohio, United States - OWC_soil_day20_CT | ecosystem: Environmental > Terrestrial > Soil > Wetlands | place: USA: Ohio... | reverse complement strand
CATCAATATTTCCAAGCACAAATCCACCGCCATGAATAAAAATCAAAGCAGGATGAACGCCTGTTGTTTTAGGATAATACACCCTGATTGGTGTATCCCGTACGGAGGTTTTTACAACACGGTTTACTACAGAACCCACTTCCTCCGGAATTCCTTTAAAGTCATCCCAGCTTTTGCTGTAGTACTCTCGTAACTTTTCAACCCCCAAAGAATATAAACTTTCAAAATCGGTTTTTAGTAAATTTTCAAATTTTGGATTTAACGGCATGATTCATTCCTTCTTTCTTTAATATTTAGTATCCACTTGTTTGTCAGATATTGCCGGAGCATACGGCGTATGGCTGGGCTGTACTTTGTACCAGGCTGCGTACATTGTTGGCAAAACCAGCAACGTTAATACGGTGGCACCCAGTAAGCCTCCGGCAATGGCAATAGCCATGGATCCCCAGAAAACACTTGATACTAAAGGAATCATCCCCAGTATGGCTGCTGCCGCTGTTAACAGAATAGGACGCAACCGGATGATTGTCGCGTCTATAATCGCGTCCCACATGGGTTCTCCAGCCGCAAGCAGTTGATCAATCTGATCCATCAATATGATCGAATTACGCATAATGATGCCGACCAAAGCCAGGATTCCCAGTTGAACAACGAAGCCCATCGGACTTCCCGTGAGAATAAGGCCGATGGCCACGCCAATGATGCCAAGCGGCGCAGTTAACAGGGTCAGTACCATTTTTGCTATATTTTGCAGTTGAATCATTAAGAGAATCATAATGACAATCATCATCGCCGGTACTGGGGCTTTGAGGAATCCGGTGGCTTTTATGCTATTTTCCATTGCCCCGTCATATTCAATGCTGTACCCCAAAGGCAGACTGTCACGCAGTTCTTTAAGATCATTTTCATACACTTGCTGCGCAATGTCGTTTCCTGTAATTCCGGGCCGGATCTCCGCCTGTACCAGAACCATCGGTTTTAAATCACGCCGCCAAATGCGGCCTTCTTCTGCGTCGTAGCGGATTTTGGCGATTTGATCAAGCGGAACATATTTTCCGTTGCCAATATGAATATTCAAATCTTTAAGAAGGGCAGGATTGCTTCTGTCCTGAGCGTCAAAGCGAAACAGCATGCTCACGGTTTTGTCACTTTCACGGAACTCGGCAATCGTTGCCCCGGATAACTGGGATTGGAGAGAAGCGGCCAGCGCCTGGGTACTCATTCCTAACATTCTCGCCTTGTCCTGATCAATCTCCAAATGCATGACTTTGCTCTTTTCATCCCAGTTAAAACTTACATTGCTTACTTCGGGGTGGGTCGCCATAGTGTCCCGAACTTTGCTGGCGATTTCCCGGACTTTATCATGGTCATATCCCTTAACCCGCAGCATGACCGGGTAGTCTGACGGCATACCGCTGGCGATCACCTTGACATGACCCTGGACACTGCTGAATTCTTCAGAGAGCAGGGTGTTGATCTTTTCGGACAGAGCGCTGCGCGCGTGCAGGTCTTTGGCTACAATAACAAATTCGGTAAAATTCGTTTTCGGAAAGACCGGTTCAAAACTTAGGACAAACCGCGGCGCCCCTTCGCCAACATGGTAGGTGTAGTAGGCAATATCAGGATCGTTTTGTATGCGTTCAGCAAACTGGCGGGCAACGTCTTCCGACGATTGCAGGGAAGCCCCCTCAGGCAGTTTGAGTTGAACAATTAGTTCCGGGCGGGTGGAAGGAGGGAAGAATTCCTGTTTAACAAAGCCGAGCAGGCCAATCGATCCGATAAAGCTTGCTACGGTAGCAATCAGTACTTTTTTTCGATTTTGTAAGCACCACGATAAAATCTGCTTAAACCAACGGTAGAATTTGGTGTCATATACATTGTGACTGCTTTCTTTTTCTGCCTGCGGTTTGATTTTAATGAACAGGTAACCTAGCAATGGTGTTGCTGTGCCGGCAACTAACCAAGAAGTAAGTAAGGCGATGGTTATTACGGAAAAAATAGTAAAACAGTACTCGGAAGCGGTTCCCTGAGAAAAACCAACCGGGATAAAGCCGGCGCAGGTAATAAGTTCACCGGTCAGGCGGGGATAGGCTGTCGCCGTATACGCATAGCAGGCGGCGTTAAAACGATCCCAGCCCTGTTCCATTTTGACGACCATGGTTTCGATGGTGATAATCGCGTCATCGACTAGCAGCCCTAAGGCCAGGATGAGGGCGCCCAGGGATATTCTTTGTAAGTCAATGCTCAGCAGGTTCATGAAAGTGAACACGGCGGCTATGACCAGTGGAATGCAAAGAGCCACGATGACGCCCGAACGCATGCCCAGACTGGCAAAACTTACGATCAGAACAATAAGGATGGCTTCCGCCAACGATTCGACAAACTCATCAATTGAGGTTTCCACGATTTTTGGTTGATTGACGGTCTGGTGAAGTTCCAGTCCGGCAGGCAGTTCTTTTCTTATACGTTCAATCGTCTTTTCCAGGTTTTCACCGAGCGTAAGAATATTGCCGCCCGGCTCCATTGCTAAGGAAATGCCAATAGACGGCTGTCCGTTATAGAAAAACTTCGGATCTGTCGGTTCGGAATAACTACGGGTTACTTTCGCAATGTCCCCCAGTCGAAATGTGCGTCCATTTGCTTGGATGGGCGTAATGCGGATATCGTTCATGTTTTCAAACATGCCTGTGATTCTTACGTACAGATTATCTGACGATGTTTCCAGCATACCGGCAGGAGTCATTGCATTTTGTGTTTGCAAGGTAGAAGTAATGATGGCGGGATCGAGACCCAATTGGGCCAGTTTGCTATTTTCCAGCTCAATGTAAATTTTTTCGGTTTGCACGCCAAGTAACTGGACCTTTCTCACATTCGGCGTACTTAATAGAAGGCGGCGGATTTTTTGCGCTTTTTCCCGCATTTCTTCATAGGTATAGCCATCGCCTGTAAGGGAATACATTACTCCGTATACTTCATCGAACCGGTCGTTAAACTGCGGAGCCGTGACTCCGGTAGGTAACGTACTGGCTATGTCATTAACCATATTCCGGGCTTCTACCCAGCGCGACCGGATGTCGCTTTTGAGAACTGAATCTTTTAGATTTACGTAAATCACGGCGGTTCCAGGAGTGGAATAACTGCTTAAATAGTCAAGACCCGGTAAATCCTGCAGTTTCTTTTCAATTTTGTCCGTCACCTGTTCTTCCATTTGGCGGGCGGTAGCTCCCGGCCAGGCAACGGCAACAACCATTTGCTTTATCGTAAAATCAGGGTCTTCCATACGACCCAAATTTTTATAAGAAACTACGCCGGCGATGAAGAAGAGGGCAATAAAAAAATAAATAAACTGCTTATGGTTCAGCGCCCAGTCGGTGAGGTTGAAATTTTTCATAAAGACTCACCACCTTCCTTCACCTTTTGTCCTTCTTTGAGTTTATGTACTCCGGCTGTTACAATTCGGTCACCCTGCTGCAAGCCTTCCAGCACCTGAATGGTTCCGTCACCGAATTGTCCGGTTTTAATGGGGCGCAAAGTAATGATATCGCTGGTTATTACCCAAACGGCCGGTGTATCGCCGTTTTGATAAATGGCCGCCAGCGGAATGGTGACAGTTTGCCGTGAATTGCCGCCAAGTACGGTGACGGCAGCGGTCATGCCCAGTTTCATTTCCGGCGGAGAGTTTAGTAAGCTGATGCGCACTTTATAGGTGCGGGTTGCCTGATCAGCCATGGGCGCGATTTCCCGTACTTTACCATCCGCCGTTATCTTGGACAATGCCCAGAATGTTACTTTGATTTGCTGTGCCTTGCGCAGTTCCTCGATCCGGTTTTCGGGGACGCTGATTTCCACTTCCCGTTCCCCATCCTGCACAATGGTCAGTACCGGTTGTCCGGCACTGACCACCTGTCCCATTTCGGCCGTAATGCCGGAAACGACCCCCGACTTGTCGGTGCGCAGCAGGCTGTAGTCAAGCTGATTGGCTCCTTGTGTATACTGGGCTGAGGCCTGCTGCACTGTTGCCACGGCTACCTCATAGGCACTGATATATTGATCATAGGCCATGCGCCCAACAGCGCCTTGTTCGTAGAGCTGCCGGTAGCGGTTCAAATTGCTTTCTGCCAACCGGAGCTGTGATTCGGCGGAGTATACCTGGGCGGAATTGCTATTGACGGCTTGCTGAATATCTTTGGGATCGATCTGCATCAGCACATCACCGACGTTAATTACACTGCCCAGTTCCACATTTCGTTTTATTATTTTTCCGCTGACCTGGAACGCCAATTGACTTTCATATCGCCCGCGGACTTCGCCGGAATAAGTATATCCTTGAGTGGCTTCGGCAACGCCGATCACGGCCGTCCGGATCACAGGTATATCGTCTACAATTGCTTTGGACTGGTGCTTTTCTTGCCATAGAACGCCGCCAATGATACACAACACTACCACTGTTGCCGTTAATCCGTAATATAATTGTTTTTTTTGTATTTTTGTTAACCAGTTCCACTGTCGCATCCTTTCACTCCTCACTTTTACTATTTTTTAAAGGGACAAGTTTAATAGAAGGTTTTTCATAGGAGCAGATATGGATCAATTGTCCATTGCGAATCAGCTCGATTTTTCCTAGTTGCCTGCCGACCCAGGCCCATGTTTGGACAAGTTCGTAAACAATGCGGTTGATTTCTTCACGTGATAAGGCTGGGTCTGCCACGATGGGTATGCCGTGAATGATAGTACACATTTCCATAAATCCTCCTGAGCAGCAGTTGAATGACTTAATAATTCTTGTACCAAAATTACTATAACGGTATTTATGGTACAAGAATGCAATTTTAAATCGCACAAAGGTGCGATTTAAAATTTAATAGAGGAAAAGTTTTTATTCTTTAGATGGGAGTAAGCCGAATACGATGATATCTGCCATTGCCGATAATGCATCTGCATGTGTCATATTACTTTCTTCAAGAAACCGGTAGTTGAATAAATCATTCATAGCACTGGTCACGATTTGTCTGAGTACAGATACATTGATGGGGCGAAGCGAGTTATTTTCGATGCTCTGAACGATAAGGGATGTTAGATGATTCAGTTGCTCCTGGCGGAAATCTGATACCAGCTGCCATTCATCAGGATAATAATGGCGAAGATCATCATAAAGGCTATGGTTGTTAATGGAGCCAAATACTTTTGGCGCGGCCTTAAGCAAGGCCTGGACTTTTTCCACAACGGATAATCCGGAGTTATTGTAGATTTCCTGTTCCTGGTTTTGAACATCCTGGGTGGCTGTAGCTATAATGTCATGCACAAGTTCATTTTTGGAGGCAAAGTGCTCATATAAAGAAGTTTTGCTGAGACTAAGACGTCTTGCCAGGTCGCTCATTGTAAATTTTACGCCGCGGGTTTTCATCTCGTCGGCAGCGGCCAGGAGAATTCGATTACGCAAAATGGTATCACCTCAATCAGTTTTGTACCGAAATGACAAAATGAGTATTGCATTTTAAATTCAGGATATACCACTTTTTCGTATGTGTCAATAATCATTTTTCGCCTATTAAATAAATTTTGAATTGACAGATGCTAATAATAGGCATAGTATGAGATTGTAACTCCTGTACTTATTTTGTCATAATAGTACGGACGCAAATCGCGGTATGCGATTTCAGGTCAATATTCGTAGATTTGAGTCAACAAACTTTGCTGTACTTTCAAAACTAATGTAAAGAAGTTAATAAAATTATATGAACAAAGGAGAGAAAAAGTATGGACAGACAAATGGAAAGCATAATAAAAAACTATAAAGGAAACGGTATAACCAAAATTGATATGCATGTTCATTATGTGCCGCAAGCTTATAGGAAAGCGTTATTGAATTGCGGTGAAAAAAATCGCGATAGATTTCCAACCCCAGATTGGAATGTAGAGACGCATTTGAATGTAGCTAAACAATTAGGTATTTCTACAACGATGCTATCGATTACTTCGCCGCATATTAATTTTGGCGATAATCATGCTGCTAAAATCCTGGCACGAAAAGTGAATGAAGATGGAGCAGAACTTGTGCAGAAATATCCGGGACATTTTGGCTTGCTTGCTTCTTTGCCATTACCTGATGTAGCGGCCAGTATAGAGGAAATTCAGTATGCAATGGATGTTTTGCATGTCGATGGATTTACATTACCCACTAACACGCAAGGAATTTACCTGGGGAATCCTTGTTTGGATCCCATCTTTGCAGAATTAAATAAACGGAAAGCAGTGGTTGCCCTTCATCCCACTACCCCCAGCGCTGTTCCGGAAAATATCCTTGAAGATTTACCCATGCCACTCATGGAATTTTTCTTTGACACAACGCGTACTATCGTCAATATGATCTTAAAAGGAACCTTGAAGCGGTTCCCTGATGTCAAATTTATTGTTCCACATGTCGGCGCATTTTTGCCGATACTTGCTGATCGAATTCATATCGGTCTGCAAGTGTTAAATAGCGGGGAAGACAGTATTGATGTGTATGCCGCTTTACGAGGATTGTACTTTGATGTGGCAGGACTTTGTCTACCCAGACAATTGGCTGCTATGATGCAATTGGTAGAGACTGACCACTTCTTATATGGAAGTGATTATCCCTATACACCAACGGTTGGTTGTATTTACTTAGCAGACGCATTGGACAAAACGGACCTGCTTACTAATGACCAACGGCGTGCTATATACCGGGACAATGCGGTAAAATTATTTCCCCGGCTAAGGTAGGCAACATGATGGAGAAAGACCATTTGCCTAAAGATGTCATATTGTTGGATACCTACAACTGAATTATACCTATACCAGCAGGCCAGTTTTGAACTCTATTAAGCAGGCTAATCCATTCAGCAGTTGATAGAATAACTTGGCCAGGTTCCAACACAGTAGATGGTATACGGAAGTTTTCAGAACTACCTAGGCTCGTTCCTGACAAATCACCACCATAAGCGGAAATTGATATACGATCAATTTTCTTGATAGGCAGAGTTTGACTTAAAAAAAAATCTTTGCTTACAATAGCTCTCATGAAGCACTCCTCATTTTCTTTTTTTACAATTCGATATCAACCATGCTACCAGATTCTTTCTGAATTTTGCTGACAAGGGCACGCCATTCAGCGTATGACAGAAAAGCCTGTCCGGGGTCCATAACATAAGCAGGCACCCTAAAGTTCACAGTATTACCAAAGCTGGCAACAGCAAGCATGCCTCCATATGCCGCTAATGAAATGCGATCAAAGTCGATGATAGGGAGAGCCTGGTCTAAGAAAAAGTTTTTGTTGACTGAAACTTTCATGTATACGACCTCCTATGTGGAATAGTAAATTCCTATGGGGGCGATCCCTAAGGACTACTTACCACCCAACACAATATAGAGCATAAGAGAAAAACCTAAGATAATAACCCAATTCATAAACCCCGAAGACTTCGGCTGCCGAGTACGTGCAGCCTGGATGCGCTCTCGGGCTTTTATACGTTCGAGTTCTTCCTCATAGATTCTTTGTTTCTCCTTTCGTGTAAGTGGCACAGGATATCACCTCTATGCAAATGTTTTTTAAACCCATCGACTACGCACCCTGGCCGTCAAGCTTATCGCAGCTAAAGCGGTCGTATCATTCGTGTCACCAGCCTTGACTAACAACTTGTAGATTCGTGTCTCAGGCGTGACCGTGCCCAGGGAATGTATAATCCAAAGGTTATATACTGTCATGAATAGTATATAAAGCATGTTCCTGGAGAATACGTTCTATATTATTCAGCATATTCCTTGCGGAGTCTTTCGTTAACAACGCATAAATTAATGTGTAGTATTCTGTAAGCTACCCTTGGACCACTTTAAGTCAATTGCAGTAATTTAGGTGAGATCAAATCCAAGAGAAGTATTTTAGGAGTATTAAGCAAACCTAAGCAAGCCAACACAAATAAGAAAAATAAAAAGGCCAGCACATTGGCCGACCTAATTAATAATGCTGAGTAGAAACTTTGGGTGGTTCAATAGTGTGGTTTTCTTTCTTTTCAGGTGGTGCGTTGGGATTTATTTGGAGACCCGTACTTCCAGTAATAAATTTAGCTTCGGTATGAGCCGATTCAATATTACTCTGCCCCTGTTTTTCAACTGAAGTATTGTCGAATCCATTAATTAATGCGTCAATGTAAGTTTTAGAGCTATTATTTTTGGAATTAGTTTGGGTAGACGATTGTAAGCGTTGTGCCATGTCGGCTTCACTGGGCGCGGCTTGATCATTCATTGAACCGCTGAGCGCGTTTATAGTATCACTCAAAAGTATCACCTCTAAAATAGTGTTTCTAATGCAGGGGGTTTTAATACCAGTGTACCTATTTTCTACGGTATGAACAAAGGTAAATGGAAATACTGACACCGACCAAGCCAAGCAGAGAGATGGCTAACAGCTTTTGCGATGAATCAAAGCTTTTCTGCTAGCCGGAAGCTTACTTGGTTGATAGGCGGTGCACCACAAAAATAGGACCTTTTACCCATAAAAAATAGTTCTTTTATCTTAAGGATATCTGTTAAGAAATGACGAATTAAGACTAAAATAACTGTATAGGGTGATTGGATGGTTGACGAAATTTATTCATTAATAGATCAAATGGTACACTTAGGCTATACAACTGGAGAAATAAACGCATGGATACATCATGTAATGGGAGATATACCAATTGAGCAGTTAAATGATCAAGACTGTGTTGAACTGATTGATTACCTGAATAGCTATATTTTGTTTGCAATAAAAGCAAAGCAATCACAAATACTGAGTAATGCTTGAGCCCACCTGGGCTCTTTTCTTATTACATCCTCTACGTCATAAACAATAGTTGCCAAGCATAGTATTTGTTAACGGCAGAGTGGAGGAGGGTAGGTTATATGATTGAATTCATTTATACGGTTATTAAAGCAGTATGTGATTATTTTCAAGAACAGAAAAATCAAGAGCGTTTAGAAGAAACCAAAAGTTATATTTACGAATCTAAGGAATATATGAACGAAATCCGTGATTATATGAAGATATCTACACAGGAACTTGCCTGTAAAATGCTTGACGACCTTAGAACCAAAGACAGAGATAAAATAAGAAGAATGGTTCAAGAATTAATTCGTAAAGGTGAATTTGATTTAGCTTATGATTTGAATCGCCTTCTTGGCGAGAATTTTAGGTTATCAGAGGAATCATTTTCTATATTGAAGGGTTATTTGGGTCGATAGCGTCCATTGCTACGTTTTTCTTTTACCCAAACATCAGCCGCTCACAACCGAGCGGCTATTTTTTTAGTGCGCCCAGCATGGGCGCTTACTCGTCGGTGAAAGTCCGATACGGGGGTTAATAGTGCCAACCGTTAGCTAATGACAAGGGTGCCCATCGCGAGGTGGAATCTAAAGGAAGTCGGCGGCAAAGCTCTGGTCTGAGGAACACGAACTACATATAAGGCATATGTTCGCTGGGTGAGTTTGCTAAACAAAACAAAGCCCTAAACTATTCGAAGCGGGCGGTGTAAATGTACCGTAAACCATGACAAACTAATGTGCCTGATGTCTGGAACAATTGAAGATGGTCGGGTACTATCACTGATACGAAAATATTTACGATCAGGAGTAATGATGAATGGGACGGTAGAAGAAACTGAGATCGGATGCCCCCAGGGGGGGGTTATCTCCACTTTTGAGTAATATTATGTTAACTGAATTAGATAATGAACTTACACAAAGGGATTTGAAATACTGTCGTTATGCAGATGACTGTAATATATACGTCAAAAGCAAGAAATCGGCAGAGCGAGTTATGGAGAGTATCACTCGATTTATTGAAGAAAAGCTGAAGCTTAAAGTTAATAAAGAAAAGAGTGCAGTAGGTAGACCATGGAATCTGAAATTTTTAGGTTTTTCATTCTACCACAAGAAAGGTGGAATCGGAATAAGAATCCATCCCAAGCCTGTTACAAAAATTAAGCAGAAACTTAAAGAAATAACAGGAAGAAGTAAGGGAATGAGCATAGGCCAAAGAATGGTAAAACTCAAACAGTGCATAATTGGTTGGGTCAATTACTTTGGTATAGCAGATATGAAGATCCTTGCTAAAACTTTGGATGAATGGCTACGAAGAAGGATTAGGATGTGCTTTTGGAAACAATGGAAGAAAATCAAAACAAAGCACGGCAATCTTGTGAAGTTGGGTATAAAAAATGCCCAGGCATGGCAATTCGCCAATACAAGAAAGAGCTACTGGCATACAGCTAATAGCCCAATCCTTTCAAGGACGTTAACTAATGGATACCTAAAGAAAATCGGTTTCATATCAGTCAGTGAAAGATATTCATTAGTACATTAATTCTATTGAACCGCCGTATACCGAACGGTACGTACGGTGGTGTGAGAGGTCGGCTATTTAAATAATAAATAGCCTCCTACTCGATTTAAGTTTAAGCCTGGTTGTCGGCCGAACAGCGTGGGTTAGCGCAGACCATGGGAGGATGTTAAATAATGGGTATATCGCAGTGATAACGAGGTGGTGATTTGACTAATTATGAATTAGTAGAAAAAGATTATATGCTTGGCCTGAAATATAAGGATATTGCCGTTAAATGGTGTTAGGTGCAACTCAGGCAGCCATTAAGAGTGGGTATTCAGAAGATTGAAGACTCTCGAATATTTTAATGAATACAAGCACATGCTGTCATAGAGAATCAATAAAGGAGGGTATCTATGACGCACATAAATAGGCGTGAATATTTAAAGATTCGTAAAAACCACCCTGAAGAACTTAAACGAACTAATCATGGTTATTGGACTTGGAAATAATATTTATGCCGCCATTGTATTCCCTTTTGCCTAATAACTTAAAAAATGTAAAGGGGATAATGATATGGAGTCTCAATATTTTTGGATGAGTCTGGATGACTTAGAGTAAGTAGTAATAGGAAACTGAGAGTAAACGTAAGCATAATTAAACCTGGGTAATAAACCCAGGTTTAAAGAGGTTAGTCTCGATGATAGATTTGATAGTGATGTAAAGCTTTTATACCAACGTACACTACAGCACCTATAGCCAGGACTTTTAATAATGGTGAGCCGCCACAACAGTCGCGTTGCGAATGATGATGATGACAGAGCATTATTAATCACCTCCTTATATGTTTAGCTTGCCACATATTCATGATAATTATCGCTGGAGGTGATATCAATGGTACAACAGGTAACCTGTTCAGATTCGGGTGAAAATACGTTAAAGCTGGTCAGTGCATTGCTGCGGGCATTGACCACACCTCAAAAAGATTCTGCACTGTTGGCCGCCGCCGTCCGAGGGATGAGCAGGTAATACCTACCGCAATGCAGGGGAATGATGACGTATTCTAAGCAAAATATCGCTAATGACGGAATCCAAGAAATTAATCAAAACTAGACACTATCATTGACTACATGAAATGTCTCCACAAAATCCGATTTTCTTTTTTATTTTTGATGGTAACGCCATCCCTAAGTCAACTACATCAATCTTTATCGGAGTTCGGCAGGGAGGAGAAGAGTGGTTTCAAAAGACTTGTATATAATAATAGCAGGAGTATCCGAGGCACGATAGAGTAAGAGCTCAAATATTGAGAGATTATTCAAGTAAAAAAAATTGCGCGGAATTTGATTAAGGAAAAGCATAGTTGCAATAGAGGATAATATTACCTTTTGTTGAAAATTAACCCAAAGGGGGGTGCTTAATGAAATGTTTGGTCTGTAATAAAGATATACCTTTTGATTGTACATGTCTTGATATGGGGAAACGCATTCAGCTTGTTAGGGATGCCAAACAAATTGCTAGTTCAGAAGGGATTTTTAAAGAATTTTCGAAAACAAAACTTGGTATAGATGTAGATAATAGTGCGGGAAATTAATCCCTTCAGCCGAAGCAATATCTATAGAACTATCAAGTTTAAATTGAGCGTAGATAAATGTGGTGCATAAGTTGATATTGGGAAGCGTCCTTATGGGCGCTTTTCTTAATGTACTAGAATTTATAGTGCGACCGGGCAAGGTCGTAGTTCCAAGCGGGTGGAACCCCCGTCTGGTAAAGCCTAACCAGCAACCAGTACCGAGTCTTTGGATTCGGCGTGGTAATGCGTCGAATTAAGCGTAGGACAGGGAGGTAGTAGGCCGAAAGCGAAGAGCTGAAGGGATTGAGCTGCGAAATCTGAAATGAGAAGGCCGATGCTTTTATACTAGCAGAAGGCAACACCCCACAGTGC
>Ga0316604_10002981_pt1 | contig 12269 bp, 9 predicted proteins | sample OWC_soil_day20_C_FD_207650 | JGI IMG/M metagenome (GOLD analysis project Ga0316604, IMG submission 207650) | Wetland soil microbial communities from Old Woman Creek delta, Ohio, United States - OWC_soil_day20_CT | ecosystem: Environmental > Terrestrial > Soil > Wetlands | place: USA: Ohio... | reverse complement strand
TGATCGGACAAATCGACCTGTTTGGAGACTTCAGCACAGTTGAATTGCCCGCATTGCCGGAACCCTTGCTCAATGTTCTCAAGCGCACGCGCGTACGCCAGCAGCCCTTGAACATCCGTGCGCTGGCCGAAGGCGAAGTGTTCGAGAAGAAGCGTGATCCCGTCGGACGCAGCGGATCGCGTGACTTCCGTCCGGATTCACGCCCGGACTATCGGTCGGAATCCCGCGACAGCGCACCACGCAAGCCCTGGCAAGGCGACAGCCGGCCTGCACCGCGCAAGACGGATGATCGTCCCCGCAGTCCCTACAATTTTGAAGATCGCCCAGCCCGCCCACGTGAAAGCACTGAGCGTGCAGGCCATTTTGCGGGTGGCGAACGTCGCCCCTATCCGCCGCGAGACAGTGCAGAGCGTCGCCCGTTTGATGGCCCAGCCAAGCGTAGTTTTGGTGGGCCACCCGCCAGCAGTTTCGGCGATGCCCCACCCAAGCGCAGCTTTGCCCGTGACGACACACCGCGCCGTAGCTTCGACGAACGCGCTCCGGCACCGCGGGAAGGTTTTGCCAAACCAGCTTTCAAAGCGGGAGAAAAGCCCAAGAGCAGTTTCAAGGGCAGCAAAAGCAGCTTCTCCGGCAAACCCAAAAAGGGCTGGTAAAGAAAACGGAGATTGATCAGGCTGCATGATCAATCTCCGTCAAGCCGCTCCGCTGTGCAGCGGAGCGGCTTGTATTCTCAAGAGGTTTCGAACATTTCCGGATAACGTCGTGCCAGCTCCGGAAGTTGCTGCAGGATTTCTGCCATGTGGATGCGGACAGCCATCTCCGCAGCATCGGCATCGTGCGCCGCAATGGCATCAACGATAGCGCGGTGCTGGGACAGTAACTGGTCAATCGGACTGACATCGACGTAACTCAAGTAGCGAACCCGGTCCATCTGGGCTTTGACCTGATCCACGATGCGCCAGGCAGATTCCCGCCCTGCAATCAGCGCGATTTCGCGGTGCATGGCTTCATCTGCACTCAAAAAACCCGGATTGTCGTGCGCAGCCGCCTGCGCTTTGAGCGTAACGTGAAGCCGAGCAATCGCCGCAGCGTCGGCGTTCATGGCTGCCTCGCGCGCAACCGCGACTTCAACGGCCTCACGCACGAATCGGGCATCCAGCACGTTGGCCGCAACGATACGACGCACGAAAGTTCCGCGCTGAGGACGGATCTCGACCAGATCTTCCTGCGCCAGGCGGATGAAGGCCTCGCGTACGGGTTGGCGACTCACCTGGTACCGCGTGGCGATATCGGTTTCGGACAGTGCAGTGCCAGGCTTCAACGTGGTCTGAACAATGGCTTCCCGCAACAGTTGATGCAATTGAGCCCCCATGGAAGCTGTTCTAACAGGAAGTTTTTGCATGTGTGACTCGCGCTCCTGGTTTGGCTGTTGCACTCAAAAATCTTGCTGCTATACTACCATACAAGCAGTTATTGGACATGAAGCCGACGCAATACCCTTCATGACCACAGGCCGGATCTGATCTTCCAGCCCCTGAACCTGCTGCTCTCCCTGACCAATACCGAACAGAAAGATGTCCTATGAGCACCGCTGACAATTCCCTGCCTTTCTCTATCAATCTGAACAACAAGGTGGCCGTTGTCACCGGCGGTGCCGGCGTGCTCGGCGCAGCCATGTGCCGGGCACTGGCTGCCTGCGGCGCCAAAGTCGTCATCATTGGTCGCGACCTGGCCAAGGCCGAAACACTGGCTACCGAGATCAGGAATGCAGGGGGCGTTGCACAGGGACTGTCCTGTAACGTGCTGGACCGTACTGCGCTCGAAAATGCCGCTGCCCACATTGCCACCACCTTTGGCCCATGCGACATCCTCATCAATGGCGCAGGTGGCAATCACCCCAAGGGGATCACCGGCCAGGAATATTTTGACGCCGAAACGACCGGACCAGATGCAGACAGTACCAGCTTCTTCGATCTGGACATGGAGGGCTTCAAGTTCGTGTTCGACCTGAACCTGATGGGGACACTTCTGCCAAGCCAGGTCTTTGCCAAGCAAATGCTGGGGCGCCCCGGCTGCTCAATCATCAACATCTCTTCGATGTCGGCTTTCCGTCCGCTGACCAAAGTCGCCGCCTACAGCGGTGCCAAAGCAGCCGTCAGCAATTTCACGCAATGGCTGGCCATACACTTGGGTCAGAGTGGCGTTCGCGTGAATGCCATTGCACCGGGGTTTTTCGTCACCGAGCAAAACCGCGATCTCATGCTGCAGCAGGATGGACAATACACTCCGCGAGCCCAGAAAGTGCTCGCCCAGACCCCGATGCGCCGTTTCGGCGAGGCAGACGAACTGGTAGGCGCCATGCTATGGCTAGCCGAGAGCAAAGCCTCCAGCTTCGTAACAGGTTCGATCATTGCCGTGGATGGCGGGTTTTCGGCCTACGCAGGGGTTTGAGCCAGCACAAACAAAAACTCTTTAGTCTGACAACCTAGGGTAAATCCCTGTTTCTGGCATAATTGGTCAGACAACATAATGACCCTTTCGCTTGCAGCCTGATCCAGGCATCCAGACATTTCAGGAGATTCCCGCATGGCCAAGACCTTCATGGACGAAAATTTTCTGCTCGAATCCGCGACCGCGCAGAAGCTCTACCACGAATTCGCCGCGCCACAGCCGATCATTGATTACCACTGCCACCTGCCACCCGAGCAGATTTCCGGCAACAAGCAGTTCAAGAACATTACCGAAGTCTGGTTGGGCGGCGACCACTACAAGTGGCGTTTCATGCGCTCTTCCGGTGTGACCGAGGATTTCATGACCGGCAATCAGCCGGATGAGGCCAAGTTCCGCAAATTCTGTGAAGTATTGCCGATGGGAGTGGGCAATCCGCTGTTCCATTGGAGCCATCTTGAACTGCAACGCTACTTCGACACGAAAACCCTGGTTTCGGGCGCGACGGCCGGCGAGCTGTGGGAGCATTGCAACAGCTTGATCGGCAAGCCGGAATTGTCAGCGCGTGGCTTGATGGTACGTTCCAACGTGCGTGCGGTCTGTACCACGGACGATCCGGTTGATGATCTGGCGCACCACAAGGCCATTGCTGCCGATGGATTCCAGGTGAAGGTGCTGCCGACCTTCCGTCCTGACAAAGCCTTCAACATCGACCGCGCCGGTTTCCAGGATTACATCCGCAAGCTGGCTGCCGTATCAGGCGTTGCGATCAACAACTTCGGTGACGTACTCAAGGCCCTCAACCTCCGTCTGGACTACTTTGCTGCGCATGGCTGCAAGGTCTCTGACCACGCCATTGACATTGCCTTCTTCTCGGAAGCTTCCGAGGCGGAGCTGTCGCAGATACTCGCCCGAGCCATGAACAACGAGCCGGTGAGCAAGGATGAGGCCGACAAATACAAGACCGGCATCATGCTGCACCTGGGCCGTCAGTATGCACAGCGTGGTTGGGCCATGCAGCTGCACATCGGCGCACAGCGCAACAACAGCGCGCGCATGTTCCGTAACCTCGGCCCGGATACCGGCTTCGATTCCATTGCGGATGATCTCATCTCTGCCAAGCTTGCCCATTTCCTGGACACACTGGACGGCGACGACCAATTGCCCAAGACCATCCTGTACAACCTGAATCCGATCCACAACGAAGTGCTGGCAACCATGATCGGCAACTTCCAGGACGGCAAGGTCGTCGGCAAGATGCAGTTTGGTTCCGGCTGGTGGTTCCTTGACCAGAAAGACGGGATGACCCGTCAGCTCACCGCACTGTCGCAGTTGGGCAATCTCGGTGCCTTCATCGGCATGCTGACGGACTCACGCTCCTTCCTCTCCTATACCCGCCACGAATACTTCCGCCGTATCCTGTGCAACTTGATCGGTGGTTGGGTCGAAAACGGCGAGTACCCTCAGGATTGGGCGCAATTGCAGAAGATCATAGAAGGTATCTGCTACAAGAATGCGGAAGCCTATTTCCAGTTCTGAGCTCCAGCTTTGCCACAAGAAAACGCCCACCTGCAAGTGGGCGTTTTGGCATGTAGCCGCAGGGCACATGAACGAGCTGATAAACTCGCATAAACCCATTACAAGACGCCATTCACGTGCCTCCCCTGCAGCCTGCCCACCTCAGTTTGACGCCCGAAGGCGTGCCTTGGTCTGAAACCTACAGCGATGTCTATCACTCAGCAGCCGGCGCGCTAGCTCAAGCTGAGCATGTATTCCTGGCCGGCAACGGTTTACCGGACAGATGGCGGTCGCGCGATAGCTTTGTCATTCTCGAAACCGGTTTTGGCTTGGGTAACAATTTCCTGGCCACCTGGGCAGCTTGGCGAGCGGACCCTGCACGCTGCTCCCGTCTGCATTTCATCTCGGTTGAACGTCACCCCTTCAGCAAGGCCGACCTGCTGGCCGCACATGCCGCTTCAGGCGCAGCAGCAGATCTGTCTTTCGAGCTTTCCCAGCATTGGCCGCTGTTGTCACCAGGGTGTCATCGGCTTGAACTCGACCACGGACGCGTAATCCTGACCTTGTTATTGGGCGATGCGGCAGTAATGCTTGCACAAGTCGCGGCACGGATCGATGCAATCTTTCTTGATGGATTTGCGCCCAGCAAAAATCCTGAAATGTGGTCGCTTCCGGTCTTTCGCGCACTGGCAGCACTGTCTGATAGTGACACCACATTGGCAACCTGGTCCGTTTCGTCGCATGTACGTGAGGGGCTTGCCCAAGCCGGTTTTGCCGTTGAAAAAGCACAAGGTTTCTCGGGAAAACGGGAAATGCTGCTGGGACGATATCGGGGCGCCCGCCCTCGGTTTGCGACGGCTACGGATAAACGGGTTCTGGTCATTGGTGCCGGTCTGGCTGGAACATCGGCGGCCGAACGACTCGCCGCGCGCGGCTATGCTGTCGAGATTCTGGAAGCTCAGGACGAAATTGCCCAGGGAGCATCCGGTAATCTCGCCGGAGCATTCCGCCCACTCCCCAGTCTTGACGACAATCGCCTCTCCCGAATTACCCGGGCAGGATTCATCTACGGACTACAGCATCTGACAACCTTGCACGAAGCCGGACATCCCGTCCTCTGGGAAGCCTGCGGCGTGCTGCACCTGGCCCGTAGTGGCGAGCAGGAAAAGAAGCAGCGAGCGATTGTCGACGCCCTCGGCCTACCAGCTGATTTCTTGCGCTGGGCGGATTCTGCCGAAGCAACTCAGCGTGCCGGACACACTGCTGCATTCGGTGGCTGGTGGTTCCCGCAAGGAGGCTGGATTCAACCTGCCAGCCTGTGTCAGGCCAATCTGGCTGTCGCAGGGCAACGGGTCACGTTGCGCGCCGGACAGGGGGTCAGCGCGATCAGACGTGAAGGCCAAGAATGGCAAGCACTGGATGCCGAAGGAAACGTGCTGGCCAGTGCCCCGCAATTGGTTCTCGCCAACGCTTATGACGCGCGCCGTCTGGCCAGCGCCGACTGGTTACCCTTGCGTGCAGCACGTGGCCAAGTGAGTCACCTGCCAATGGCACAGATCGCCCCGCTAGGTGTGGTCGTGTGTGGCCAAGGCTACATTACGCCCGGCATTGGCGGACATGCCGCGTTGGGAGCCAGTTTCGTGGTGGACGACTTCGATCTTGGGTTACGCGAGGACGAGCATGCCGAAAATCTTGCCAAGCTTGGTCGCATGCTGCCTGGAATGGGCGAAGCACTTGGCAATGCCGAGCTCAACGGACGGGTCAGCCTGAGACCTGTTTCTATCGACCGTTTGCCGATGGTGGGACAGTTACCCGCACTGATGCAAGGCGACGGTTACAACCTCGGAACACTGCCCCGTCAGGAGGGTCTGTGGCTGATTACCGGTTTCGGTTCCCGAGGACTGGTCTGGTCCAGCTTGTGTGGCGAATTATTAGCCGCCCAGATGTGTCACGAACCTTTGCCTGTGGAACGTGAATTGGCCGAATCAATGGACCCTGCCCGTTTCATCATTTCTCCTCCTGGCAACCTTGCTCAACCAGACGATTGAGCACGCCAAGTGAAAACGGGCGCAGGATCTTTCGATCCTGCGCCCGTGCAAACAATCACGCGTAAAAACTATTTCTTCGGCGGGGTGATCTTGACCCCGAGGCGAGCACGCACACCACTGATGTATGCGCGCAAATCCTCTTCGCCCAGAGCCATTGCATAGCGCTCGCTGATGCTCTTGAGTTTGGCGACATCATCGGCCAGCTTGGGAGTATTTACCGATTCAATCCGGTAGATCACGTAACCCTGATCACGCGTCACGCCTTGGAACGCGGGCAGCTTGTCTGTCTTGGCAGAAAACACAGCCACGCGCGCTGCAGGCGTCAGATCCTGGTTGGAACGCTTCACAGTACGGCTTGCACTCCATGCAGGAGCCGTAGCAAGGACATCACCAGCCTTCAATTTGCTCAACGCTTCTTCACCACGCGCCTTGGCAATCTTTGCTGCTTCTTCGTTCTTGACCACTGTTTCCACTTCGGCACTAACCTGCTCAAACGGTTTCACACTGGCAGGTTTGAATTCCAGTACGCGCGCCGCCGCAAGCTGCCCATCCCCCACATCCACCGCTTCGGTGTTACGACGTGTACTCAGCGATTCGGCAGAAAACAAAGCAGCCTGCAGCTTGAGGTTTTGCAAGACGCCAGCGGGCAATGCATTACGTGGCAACCAGTCCGTCTGGATCAACTTGAGGGAAAACTTCTCGGCAGCCGGCTTGAGCGAATCGGGCTGCTCATACACCAGATTGCCGAATTGATCGGCGAGCTCAGCAAAGCGTTTGGCCGCAGCCTGCTTGCGTGCATTATCAAGCGCTTCCGCCTTGACTTCCTCAAAGCTCTTGGTCTTGCCTCCACGCACATCCGTCAACATGATGATGTGGTAGCCGAATTCGGACTCGACCAATCCGGAGATTTCCTTGTCTTTCAGCGTAAAGGCAGCGTCTTCAAAGGATTTGACCATCGCTCCGCGCGCAAAAAACCCCAAATCCCCGCCCTTTTCAGCCGAAGCCTTGTCATCCGAGCTTTCTTTGGCAATCAACGCAAACTTGGCCGGAGATGCTTTCACTTTTGCCAGCAGTTCTTCAGCTTTCTTGCGTGCGGCAGCCTTCACTTCTGGTTTGGCCTTGGCATCAACCTGCACCAGAATATGGCTGGCACGACGCTCTTCAGCTTGCTCGAAAGTCTTGATGTTTTCGTTGTACCAATTCCGCGCATCCTCATCGCTCACCTGAATTTGTTTCGCGATATCCGCAACGCTCATCACCGTGTATTCAAGCTTCACTTGTTCGGGCGTCTTGAAGAGCGAAGGATTGCTTTCGTAATACTTTTTCGCTGCATCAGCCGGGAGTTTTACTTCTGCAAGGAAATTTTTCGCATCGAATACGAATTCCGAAATCGTGCGCTCTTCATTGTCCAGAGCGATCCAGCGTGCGGCAGTCGCCTGCGGCGTGACGGCAGACTGGACGATAGGCGCGAGCAATTGATTCTGGGCGAGACCTTCTCGCACCTGTTGCTGGAATCCGTCCCGCGTCTTGCCTTGAGTCGAAATGACAGAGTCGTAAAGACTCAAAGAGAACTGCCCGTTTTCCTGAAATTCCGGCCGCGATTTGATGTAGTCCTGAACCATGCTGTCCGGAACAATCATCTTGCTTTGGCGGATGGTTGTTTTGATTGCCGTTTCATTGATCAACCGATCCAGTACGCTGGCTCGGAACTCTGGCGTATCAAGAATGGCGCGGTCAAAAGAATCTCCCATCTGCTCACGCAGCACGTTCTCCTGTTCACGCGATGCGTACTCTACTTGCTGATTGACGATATCTACTGAACCGACACGCGCGGCAACTTCTTTGCTACCACCGCCATCGCGGAAATATGAGTCGATGCCAAAAAGGGCAAAAGGCAAAGAAATGACAAGCAGAAAGATCTGGACAAATTTCGGATTGTTGCGAACGGCATCAAACATGATGAGCGACCAGTATTGAAGATTTCACATATGAAAAAGGCGAACTTGCGTTCGCCTTTTTGCATTCTGGCGGAGTGGACGGGACTCGAACCCGCGACCCCCGGCGTGACAGGCCGGTATTCTAACCGACTGAACTACCACTCCCCTAGTGCCAGGCAAATTGCAGAACTCTGGTGGGTGCTGACGGGCTCGAACCGCCGACATTCGCCTTGTAAGGGCGACGCTCTACCAACTGAGCTAAGCACCCCCAACCAGAGCGCCTACAGCGCCCGGAAAAGCCGGCTAGTTTACCGCATCTTTCAAAGCTTTGCCAGGGCGAAATTTTGGAACCTTGGCGGATTTGATCTTGATCGTAGCGCCGGTACGCGGATTGCGGCCATTACGTGCAGCACGCTTGCCAACCGAGAAGGTGCCAAAACCAACCAGCGTAACGTCATTATTCTTTTTCAGCGACTGCTTGATGGCAGCAACCGTAGCATCCAGCGCACGGCCTGCTGCGGCCTTGGAAATTTCTGCTTGCTTCGCGATAACTTCAACCAGTTCGGATTTGTTCACAACAACCCCCTCAGTGTTATCCAGCCTTGAATAGACGAATGCGGTGCAATCAAGCTTCAACGCGGCATCAAGCACAACCATGACCAGCGTTGCCTGCGGAAAGTTTTATAACAAGTCGAATTTGATTGGTCAAGCGGCTATGTAGTGGAGTTCCTGCTTTCTTGCTCAAACTGCCTGCATGCCGTTCATTAAGTTGGGGAAATACGACATTTCAACGTACGGCGATGCGGCGGAATACCGTGAGCAAAAGCTCTTCGAGAAACAGTCGCTGGTTCAGCGGATGGTTCGCCATTCGACGGTGGGACTCGATATCACGATAAGCGGCAAGCCAAGCCTCCCCGTGCCCTTGCGATTGCTTGCCGAGCTCTGCGGCGTAATCAGCAAAGAATCTGGGGGCACGCCCTTCCGCGACACGAGCGCCATCACTGAGCCAACGCTGCAGCCAGTTGATAAGCGTTGGCAAGACAAACCCGGCTTCTTGCGCGCCTTTGGCCTTGAGGCGAGCTTCCCACTCAGCCGCAAGTTTGAGCGGATCTTTTGTAGTCAGGTTAGTCAGATCGTTCGCAAAGTTTTTGCGTGCGTCGGCAAGAACGCCGTTTGCATAGGTACGCGCGGCAAGCGGCAAACCGCTGGCAAAACCCAACAAAGCCGGATTGCTTATGCCTTGGCGTTTCATCCAGTTTGCGGCCTGCTCCAGACCCGGACGCGGAAAATCAAGCACCTGACAACGGCTGCGAATCGTTGGCAACAAACGACGCGGCGCATTGCTCAATAGCAGGTACACCGTATTGCCATTGGGCTCTTCCAGCGCTTTGAGCAACGCATTGGCTGCCGCAGCATTCATGGCTTCCGCCGGATCAATGATCACCAGTCTGCGCCCCCCTGCATGCCCCACCGCACCAACTTCAAGTGATGCCTGCAGGCTGCGGACCTGATCGATCACGATCTGGGTGGATTTTGCTTTTTCTTTCTTCGCGGTCTCGGTGTTTTCGTCGCCCTCTTCACTTGAAACTTCATCGGCAGCAGGAACCAGCGTAAAAAAATCGGGATGATTGCCGGACGCTATCCAGGTACAGTCCGGGCATTGACCGCAAGCAAAGCCCTGCGCATCAGGCGCTTGGCACAAGAGCGCATGCGCCAAGTGCTCGGCAAACAGCCGCTTGCCACTTCCTTCGGGACCACAAAACAGCAGGGCGTGTGGCAAGCGAGCGTCGCGTCCACGCAAATCTTCCCACAGCGGTAGCAACCAGTCGGGAATCTGCTCAAGGCCATTCACTCCAGTACTCATGAGAAGCGCTGCTCCAGGCATTCCAGCACATCGGCGCAGATCGCTTGAGGATCGCGTGCCGAATCGATCACGGCGATGCGTCCATTGCTGCTGCGGGCGCGCTGCAAGTATGCGTTACGCACCCGTTCAAAAAAATCGCGCTGCTCACGTTCAAAACGGTCGGCCTGCTCGCGACCACTTGCCAGACGCTGCGCAGCGATAGCAGGTGGCAGATCAAACAAAAAGGTCAGATCCGGTTGAAGATCCGGATGAACCCAATCTTCCAATGCACGAAATTTAGCTTCGGCCAACCCGCGCCCACCAGACTGATACGCAAAAGTCGCATCACTGAAACGATCACAGACAACCCAGGCGCCTCGTGCGAGGGCAGGCTCAATAATTTCTGCGAGATGCTCACGGCGTGCGGCAAACATGAGCAAGGCCTCTGTCTCAAGATGCATGGATTCATGCAGTAGCAACGCGCGCAACTTCTCACCCAAGGCTGTTCCGCCCGGCTCTCGGGATTGCACTACCTCATGGCCGTGCGCCCGTACCCAGTCAATACTTGCCGCAATCTGGGTGCTTTTACCCGCACCATCAATGCCTTCAAACGTGATGAAGCGCCCGGGTTGAATCATTTCTTTCCTGCTTTCTGAAAGCGCATTACGGCGCGATTATGCTCTTCGAGTGTGCGCGAAAATTCACTGCTGCCATCCCCTCGAGCGACAAAATACAAATCCTTGCCTCCAGCCGGATTCAGGGTTGCCTGCAATGCCGCAGGACCAGGCATGGCAATCGGCGTGGGTGGCAAGCCAGCGCGCGTGTAAGAATTGAACGGCGTGTCGTGCAACAAGTCACGTTTGCGCAGATTGCCATCAAATCCGGCCCCCGCGCCGTAGATGACTGTCGGGTCGCTCTGCAAAGGCATGCCGATACGCAAGCGATTGATGAAAACCCCAGCAATCCTTGCCCGGTCTTGCGCTTTACCCGTTTCCTTTTCGACAATGGAAGCGAGAATCAAGGCTTCATAAGGCGTTTTAAGAGGCAAGCCCTGCGCACGTACAGCCCATTCCCGTTGCAAGACCTGCTGCATGCGTTGCTGAGCCCGCCGCAGCAAATCCAGATCGCTGCTGCCACGCGAAAAGCTATAGGTATCCGGCGCAAACATCCCTTCAGGCAACGCATCGGGCAGCCCCAAACGGGCCATGATTTCCGCATCGCTCAGCCCATCACTGTCGTGCGTGACATCCGGGTGAGCCTTCAAGACGGCGCGCAAACGCGCAAAATTCCAGCCTTCTATGAATGCCACTTCCGCATAGGCATTTGCGCCGGTCGACATCAGCGACACCAGTTCCCAAGCAGTGATTGGTTTGTCCAGACGATAACTGCCGGCTTTGATGTGAATGGAATGACCACTCAGACGCGCAAGCCAGGTCAGCGCAGGTGGCCACACCTCAACCCCTGCATCGGCTACCTGACGCGCAATCTGCTTCATAGATTCCCCCGGCAGGATTTCAAAATCCACAACGGACTGTCGCATCGCAAGGGGTTGCGTGGCATACCAGGCGCAGGTGGCCACCAGCAAAACCGCAAGGAGAGCACTCAGTTTGAACAGGCGTGTAAGCGTACGCAGCATCGACAAGACAAATCAGGGAAGGAGCCGGGCTGGACCGGCGGCGCCCTATAATAGCGGAAACAACCGCCCCCTCGACAGGACCCACAACATGAGCACTTCCTGGACCGAATTCCTGCTGCAGCACGGCGCTCTCATCGATGCCGCCCTGCCTGATCAGATCCATTTTCGAACCCCACGTGAAGAAACAGCGCTGGCTACAGATTCAACCCTTCTCGTTCCTCTCACACATCTCGGATTGATCCGGGCTACAGGTGAAGATGTCGTCACCTTTCTCCACAACATGGGCTCCAACGACATCAAGAAACTCGCTACCGATCGAGCCCAGCACAACAGCCTGAACAGTCCGAAAGGCCGCATGCTGGCCAACTTTGTGATTTGGCACGCGACAGGCGGGTACCACCTGATGCTTTCGGCGGATCTGCATGCGGCAATCCTCAAGAAGCTCAGAATGTACGTCTTGCGTGCCAAGGTAAAACTTGATGATGCAGGGACAGATCGTGTGTTGCTTGGTTTGGCAGGGCCCCAAGCATCTGCGGCACTTGTCGCAAGCGGACTGAACGCTCCAGCCGCCATACTGAACGTGGCTCAGGGGTCTGATGAAACGGATAGCCATGTGATCCATCTCGACAACAACCGTTATGTTCTCGATTGCAACGTTGAGACCGCCATCAAACTCTGGCCACGCTTGCTTGCTGCAGGAATTCAACCCGCGGGTACCACTGCATGGCGTTGGCTGGACATTCAAGCCGGGCTCCCCCTGGTGACCGCACAAATCCAGGATGAATTCGTAGCCCAGATGCTGAATTTTGAATTGCTGGGAGGCGTGAATTTTCAGAAGG
>Ga0316604_10002980_pt1 | contig 12269 bp, 5 predicted proteins | sample OWC_soil_day20_C_FD_207650 | JGI IMG/M metagenome (GOLD analysis project Ga0316604, IMG submission 207650) | Wetland soil microbial communities from Old Woman Creek delta, Ohio, United States - OWC_soil_day20_CT | ecosystem: Environmental > Terrestrial > Soil > Wetlands | place: USA: Ohio... | reverse complement strand
GCATCTCCACCCTGCAATGCCACCCTCGCCAGCAATGCCATGGCCGCCCATTTATTGGCTCTTACATGCTCCGCTCCCGGATATTTTTCAGATAATAAGTTGATCGCACTGAGTAGATCCTGTTGCATCCATGCATAGATACTATCTGTTCGCATACGATACGCCAGCGCAGTTTGATCCACATCTGTCGTGGTTATATATGGCACATCCCCCCAGCAGTTTACGAGATAATAATAACACAATGCCCGCATAAACTTTGCCTCTCCCGTCCATTGCTGCACCCTTTCTGGAGATAGCTTTGTTGATTGCGACAATCCTTCCATTACTGAATTACAACGATAAATCGCTTTATAATAAGCTTTCCAGATCAGGTTGATCTGTGCATCATCCGAAGGAATACTATTGTTCACATAACGCTGATAGTACGCATTCAATGTTCCCCCTTCATCCCCTGTCATCCCATTGATCACAGACAGTAAGTTACCATTGTAATACATACCCATGGTATAATAAATATCTGCCACAGCGGCATCCGCACTGGCATCTTCACTAAATACGTCATCAGAACTCTGCTCACTGTCCGGCGTGGACACTGTGAGCAGTTTCCTGCACGAGACCAGGCTAAGCGCCAGTAATATGATTCTTACATACCTCATTTACTATAGTGTTAACTGCACACCACCCGTGATGATCTTCATCGGTGGCAGTGCCAGCTGTGTTTCAGGGTTTGCACCACTGTATGGTGTAATGGTGAACAGGTCCTGCCCTTCTGCATATACCCTGCACTTGCGCAGGTGCGCCCGCTTTGTCCAGGTCACAGGCAGTTCATAAGAGACACTGATATTCCGGAGCCGCAGGTAAGAAGCATCCATATAGGCAGCATTGGACAGTGTCAGGTTTGCACTCAGATCATACGCCTCATTACCCGGCGTGGCACTGGCCCGCTGCACATTGGTCTGATCGCCATAGTGCTGCCAGCGGCTAAGTGCTGCAATGGTTTCATTGCCCTGACCACCCGGCGCATTGACAAATGTTTTGCCCTGCTGCCGTACATATTGCAGAAAGCAACTGAGCGAAAATTGTCTGTAAGTAAGATCGTTTGTAATCCCGGCATAATAACGGGGATCTTTGTTAGATATCGTTACAAAATCATTGGCGCTGGAAAGCATGCCATCCTTATTCACATCTTCAAACTTAGCGACACCCGTCTCCGGATTCACCCCCTGAAAATGATAGCCCCTCACAATGTTCAACGATTGCCCGATCACAAATGTATTTGCATAGGAAGATGCCGCTAACCCCTGGAATGACTGTAATTTATTGCCAAAGAATGTGGCATTCAGAGTACTCTTCCAGCCGAATTGCTTATTTCGTATGATGGTGGCTGTCAACTCTATCTCCCAACCTCTGTTGCGTACTATGGCCGGCAGGTTCGCCTGGTAACTGGAAAAACCGGAGATGCCCGGTAACTGATACCCTACCAGCTGATTACTACTCCAATTGTCATACCTTGCAATGGCAAAAAATAACCGGTCATGCAGAAACCCCAGTTCCAATGCTGCTTCCAGCTTTCGGTTCTCCTCCCAGCTATAATCGTCATTGGCAATGCGCAAAGGAGATAATGTACTACTGTTCTGGTAATTTCCATTCACCCCATAGTTGCTCTTATACTGGTAATCCGGTATCTGGTCATTGCCCGTGATCCCGCCACTCAAACGGAGTTTACCAAAACTCAGCCAGGTCAGGCCCTGCATCCACTGTTCTTCTGAAAAGATCCAGGCTGCACCGATAGCACCAAAGTCGCCAAACTGTCTGCCAGGTCCAAAACGGGAAGAACCATCTCTTCTATAACTCACATTCAGCAGGTACTTGTCCTGCCAGTTGTAATTCCAGCGGGTAAAGAAAGAAATGTACCTGTATTCCCCATGCGTATCCGCCTTACGGATAATGGTATCCGCACCCTTCAGTGAGCCTAGCTGATTTTCATCTGCATAGCCCCTGCCTTCGGCAAACTGCCCATTGCTCAGAGTACGCTGAAAGGTGCCGCCTATCAAAGCATGCAAACTCCCCTTGGCAATACGTAAGGTGTAATCGGCCTGTGGTTCTATAATATATCCCGCCCTTCTGTTGTCCGCCACTCTTGTAAAACTGGTCACTGCATTTTCCGGATGCTGTGAAGATTGCGGGAAGGAAAAGGTCTGTTGCATATCAATACGGGCATAACCGCCACTGGCCTTCAGGTACAGCCCTGGCAATAACCGATAGCGCAATACGGCATTGCTCAGTAAGTTGCTTGTCTGACTATTCGCATGTTGTATTAAATACGCTGCCGGATTATCGAGATAGGAACCCCAGAAGAACTTTCCATTACGGTCGTACATAGGATAATCAGGGGGCAGGTTCACCAGCGAAAAGAGATCGTTGGAAATACTCTGGTTATTATCTGTTGTAAATAAAGTCGTACTGTTGATTTCAAAGCGCTCACTGACATCGTGGTGCTGTATACTGAAATGCCCGCCCCCCCTGGCATACGTCAATGCAGCAGGCAATACGGAACCCTGTCTATAATAGTTACCTGCCAGTCTGAAAGTAGTGCGTTCACTCCCCCCGGAATAACTCAGTTGTACATTGGTAACAGGGGCGGTGCCACCAGTCAGGTATTTCGGCCAGTTCATATTACGGGTAGTATCCCAGAGCAGTAAGTCGGGGGCTTCTGCCACAGTAGGTGTAACGCCGTCATTACGATAAGCTTCTCTGCGCAGGGACAGGTATTGGGTGGTATTCAGCATGCTGAGAGATCCTGCAGTACGGCCGGCGCCCTGTGAAATATTCAGGTCAAAGAGGGGCTTTCCCGTTTTCCCTTTCTTCGTGGTCACGAGTACGACCCCATTGGCCCCACGGGAGCCATAGATGGCCGTAGCATCCGCATCTTTGAGAATGTCGACACTTTCTATATCTGCCGGATTGATGCTGTTAAACGGGCTGATATACTTAATAGCACCCTGTAGTTCATCCAGGTCATTGAGCGGGGTGATATCAAAAGGCACCCCATCTATAATAAACAAAGGGTTATTGCCTGCAGCAATGGAATTACGACCTCTTATATACACTTTGATTTCAGCACCGGGCAGTCCATTGGCATTCATGACGAGTAAACCGGGGATCTGTCCCTGCAGGGCCGTGAGTGGATTCACCACCGGCTGGGTAGCGATCTGCTGCGCGGAAACGCGGTTCACATTGCCCGTGAGCAGGCGGCGGCTACTGGCACCATAACCAATTATCACAGCGGCATCCAGGCTATTAACAGCTTCTGACAGGTGGATCACATGTGTACGAAAAGGTGTCAACACCGTATCCAGCGGTGCAAACCCCAGTGATGAAATATGTAATACCGCATTGCGGGGCAGGTGGCTCAGTTCAAATGCACCATCGTTTCCCGTAGTAATGCCACGGGAGGTACCTTTGAGTAGCACGGTTACACCGGGCACGGGTTGTTCACCTTCTGTTCTGATGTATCCCTTTACCACATACGGCAGGGAATCCTTTGCAGGAACCGGTATGGGAACAATGCTGACATCCGCCGTTTTTTGTAAAAAGATCCTGTTATTCAGCAATGTCCAGCTAACGTTTCTACTTTGTAAAACGACTCGTAATACCTGCTCCCAGGGTACTTTTCGAAAGTGTACAGTTACTTTTTCTGACTCATCCAGGATAGCATTATCATAAACAAAATAGTAACCAGTCTGCTTTGAAATACTTTTAAAAATAGCAGATAATGGAAAGTGTTTACCCACCACCGTTACTTTCACGCTGTGGTCAGCAGGTTGGGCCAGGACAGCAGACGGTAGTAAAAATAGGTATAAAACACAAAGGGTTCCAATAGCGCTACAAACATGCTTCGCCATCCTTGAGTTTTAATGTTGGCTTACTTTTGACAAGTATCGAATGGGTTGAGTTTATATATCACAACGTAAATGCTTTCGTCCGGAGGAAGGCTTGTATTCCGGGATAAAACGGCAATACCCGCAGTGCGGAATAACCGTTTACCGGCAATGAAAGACACCCTCTTAATTATTGCTACTAAGATATATCTTCTCTGCTGTAATTTGGTATGCTATACCAGAAGTTTTTTTCAGACCGTCGAGGAATTCGGTGATAGGATGGTCTCTCTCTATCACACCTGTGAGCATTTTAGTAGTCAGTGTAGTATCTTCAAAAACCAATGTTTTACCATACCAGTGGCGGATCACTGCATCGATGGAACTCAATGGTTGATTATAATAAGTATATTCTCCTTTGCGCCATCCCAGCGTTATATTTTCATCAAATGCACGCACAATTTGTGGGTGTCCTGAAGCATACACAGTCTCCATACCGGGCTTTAACAACACAACAGCTTCCTGACTACGGGTTGTACTCACACTTCCCTGTACCAGGGAGGTAACGACCATACTATCTGTATAGGCATTCACATTAAATGCCGTACCCAGTACTTTGGTAGTGATTGTACCCGTATGCACTATAAAAGGATGCAGGGGATCAGGGGCGATATTGAAATAAGCTTCTCCTTCCAGGTAGACTTCCCGGGTACTGCCATTAAAAGCAAAGGGGAAGCGGAGTCGGGAAAATGCGTTGAGATGTACCTGTGAACCATCGGCAAGGACTACCCTGTAGTCTCTGCCCGTAGGAACCAGCAAGGTGTTCCAGCCATTGGCATTGCCGGTAGGCGTAAAAGTGAGCTGACCGGGTACGGGATGCAGTTTTACCTGCTGAGCAGCAATATCCGCACTGTTGTTTTCAGGCAGACCGATGGTATCCCCGTTTTCAAGAAGGAGTTTGATCATCCCCTCATTCAGGGAATTACTGGCAAATGAAGCAGGCGATCCATTTTTCTGCGCCGAGAGGAGGAAAAACAATCCTACCGGGACAAGCACAAGCAAACTGGCCGCTGCCAGCCATATTTTTGAAGGTGATTTTTTAACAATCCGGACCTGTTCTACTGGTTCTTCAGGTATGACAGCAGGTGCAGGAATTTCTGAAGAAGAAGGTGCTCCGGCCTTCAGTTCTTCCTGCACATGTTCTTCCTGCACATGTTCTCCATGCAAATGTTCTTCCTGAAAATGTCCTTCCTCCTTGTGTCTTCCCTGCTGCTGTCCATCCATCTGATCTGCATCCAGCAAGGACAACACCTTTCCCCACGCCATTTCATTGTATACATCCGTCATAAAGCCGGGGCCTGCGGCATTCAGCGCGTCTTCCATTTCATCCAGACAGCGTTGCACACTCGGATCCTCCCCGGCCACCTTATTCAGGTAGTCGAGATTTTCCTGGCTTATTTCACCGCTCAACTTTTCTAGTATCAGTTGAAAGATATGTTCTTCGTTATGAATCATTGGGCTAAAAAGGAAAATTGCCACCTACTGAGGGCGACAGGTTTTTCGTTGGCATTATTATTTCTTACTTACGAAGCCTGAGTGTTCTGAGTACTTCTCTGCATAACTGTTTAGCATAAAGGACACCGTTTTCCATTATTCTTCTAAACTGCTCTACCCGGTCTTTTTCCGGGCCGGATAAACTAAGCACACTATAGGGTGTCGGTAAAGGGAACTCAATGTGGCGGACCATCAATAAGCCGGGATCAGCGGAAAAGCGGTCGTCGGAATCGCTCTTCTTTACCAGATTAACACAACTGTTATGAACCATTTTATATAAATATCCACCCATAGAGTGGTCTATTTCAAGATAAAGCTGTTCCTCCCATACCTGTACAAATACATGCTGCACCAGCTGCTCTGCCTCCTCCATCACCGTTAGCATGGTTCTGGCTTTCAGGCACAATGGCTTATAATATTTCATAAAGAAATACTGATAAGCTTTCAAATCTCCGCCTTTCAGGGCAGCCAGCATTACCGAATCATCCATGTACTGCATACAGCGTAATTTTGGGAAATCGTTAACAGTTGTTACCGTAAATATCATATTTCCCTGATCTCCACGACGTTAATACCATGTTAACAGGTATATTTTACGTTTTTTAAGCCGCCCATGGCTGATTCTGGTATGTAAATTAATGTAGATTTTACCATTAAAACGGGCATAAACCTACAATTTATTAACTGAACAAAGATCGCTTTATTGCTTAAACGATTTAGTTTTTTTTAGGAGGGGTTCAAATTATCCAGGTATAAAAAAGCCCCCTGCGAGGTCTCGCAGAGGGCTATCAAATAAAGTCATTATTGTTGCGCCAATAATTCTAAAAGTATATCCACATCGATCGGTTTACTCACATATCCATTCGCGCCTGCCGCCAGACACTTTTCTCTATCCCCGACCATCGCCTGTGCCGTTACCGCTATCACAGGAACCTCCGCCAGTTCCGGGTCATTCCTCAAAATGGACAGCGCTTCATACCCATCCATCTCCGGCATCATCATATCCATCAATACCACATTAATTCCTCCACCTTCTTTTAGGATCTGAATCCCCGCCGGGGCATCCACTGCCGTTAATACCTCAAAACCTCTTGCCTTCAATACCAGTCTCAATGCGTAAATGTTACGCGCATCGTCGTCTATGATCAGGATCTTTTTCATGTGTCTTTTAAGCGTTACGGGAATTATCGTACAACCATACTCTTAATAAGGATACCAGCTGGTCTATATCAACCGGCTTTGAAATATAATCGGAAGCTCCCGCACGGATACATTTCTCTCTGTCACCGACCATCGTCTTGGCTGTCACCGCCAGTATAGGTAAGTGGCGATACCTGGCTACCTGTCGGATCTGGCGGATCGTTTCATATCCATCCATTTCCGGCATCATCATATCCATCAGCACAATGTCTACCTCCCCGTTATTTTCCAGCTGCTGCATCGCATCTTTACCATCCAGCGCCGATACGATCTTCATTTTATGTTGTTCCAGTGCCTTGGTCAGGGAGAAAATATTACGTACATCATCATCTGCTATCAACACCGTCTTACCATTCAGTACTTCCTTCAAACTACCCAGTTGCTTACGGCTGGGTTTCTGTCCGCCTTTTTCCTCTACCAGGTGAAGGAACAGTGCTACCTCGTCCAGCATACGCTGGTAAGAATGCGCCGTCTTGATCACAATACTGTCCGCATACTGGCGAATGCGTTGCTCTTCTGCACGGGACAGGTTCTTACCTGTGAAGATGATGATGGGCAGATTCTCAAGCCCCGGGTTATTCTTCACTGTTTCCAGCGTTTCGTACGCATGCTGGTCTGGTACCCCCATATCCAGGATCACACAGTTCACATCCTGCTTTTGCAGGGCGGTGATACTGCTGCTGATATTGCCCGTGATTTCTGTACTTACACTGAAGTTTTCCAGGAAGTATGCCAGCGCCTGCGCATGTTTCGGATTCTCTTCTACTATCAGTACCTTCTTAGAGCCTTTGCTCAGGGCTTCTTCCAGTTGCTGGAATATGCGTGGCATCTGCTCCAGTGCCAGTGGCTTATTGATAAAGTCTACCGCCCCTTTCTGTAAGCTTTCACGCTTCGCATCCATACTCGATACGATGTGTACCGGAATATGGCGGGTAGCCGGATTAGATTTCAGGGCATCCATCACCTGCCAGCCACTTTGTATAGGCAGTACAATGTCCAGCAGGATCGCTACCGGTTTGTATTTCAATGCCCATTCCAGCCCCTGGTCACCTCTTACTGCCACAATCCCTTTATACCCACGCTTACGGGTAAAGTCGAGCAATATGCGGGCATAACTCGTATCATCTTCTACTATGAGGATGATCTTATCATTCGCGGTAATATCGTTTCTGTCATCAGGTATTTCTTCCGGAATATCAGTCGCGATAAAGTCAGCGTATTTATTAACAGGTTGCTGCGCTTCCTGCCATACTTTTTCTGCTTCTTCCTGTGTAGGTTCTGGTATCACATTCTTCTCCATTTCCTGTGGACGTATGGGGATGATCACCATGAATTCACTGCCATGTTCAGGTTCTGAATCCAGCTTCAGTTCACCATGTAGTAACTTCGTCAGTTCACGACTGATGGAAAGACCCAATCCCGTACCACCGTACTTGCGGCGGGTAGAACCATCTGCCTGCTGGAAGGCTTCGAAAATCACCACCTGCTTATCTTTTGGAATACCGATACCGGTATCTCTCACTGCAAAACGTACATAGCCCGGCTGGTCAGGCATCAGGCCCACCTGCAGAGTCACACCTCCTTTGGCGGTAAACTTCAGCGCATTGGAGAGCAGATTTTTCAGGATCTGTTCCAGTCGCATTTTATCCGTTTCGATCAGTGCCGGGGCATCTGCCAGGATGTTTACATTGAACGTGAGGTTCTTTTCTCTGGCGATCGGTGCAAACAGGGATTCCATGTCTGTACAGATCTCGTGTACCGGTACATTGGCCATTTCAAGGTCCATCTTACCAGCTTCGATCTTGGAGAGATCCAGGATCTCATCGATCAGGTTCAGCAAGCCCTTGCCGGAGCTCTGGATCACACGGGCAGATTCTATCTGATCGTCTACCAGGTTGCCTTCGTTGTTTTCAGCCATGAGACGGCTCAGGAGCAGGATGGAGTTCAGCGGGGTACGGAGTTCGTGGCTCATATTGGCAAGGAACTCTGATTTGTACTTCGTGCTCACTTCCAGTTCCTCTGCCTTCTTCTGGATTTCCAGGTTACGCTCTACGATCACCTGATTCCTGTCTTCCAGCATGCGGGAGCGCTCTTCCAGTTCCTGGTTCGCCTGTTGCAGTTCCTCCTGCTGTACGCGGAGTTCTTCTTCAGAGGCCTGCAGTTTCTGGGCCTGGGCTTCCAGCTCTGTATTGATATTTTCGAGCTCGGAGTGTTGGGTTTGCAGTTCTTCTGACTGTGCCTGTGTTTCTTCCAGCAGTTCCTGCATACGACGGCGGTTTTCGGCCGTGATGATGGCGAGACCTATGTTGTGGCCTACTTCTTCCAGGAACGAGATATCATTTTTCGTATACGGGGTCAGGCTGGCAAGTTCTATCACGCCTTTAATCCTGCCTTCGAAATTGATAGGAACCAGGATGATGCCAGCAGGTTTTATTTCGCCGGAAGCATAGCTGATGCTGATGCTATCAGGCGGCACATCAGAAAGTAAAATAGTTTTGGCACTGGCGGCACATTGACCTACCAACCCATGACCAAATTCGATCTCTTCTCGATCTGTCGTTGGAACGAAAGCATAGCTGCCGGAGAGCCACATTTTCTTGTTGGAGTCGTTTATATATAAAGCACCTACCTGGCTATGCGTATATTCAGCGAGGAATTCGATAATGTGTGCCGTGAGCACCTCTACCGTCTTTTCTCCCACCATTTTATTATTCAGTCCTGCTACCCCGGTCTGGTGCCATTCTTTATCGTTCAGCAGGTTGAAAGAGGTTTCAAGGGAGGCCGCCATTTTATTGAGCGAGAAAGACAGGCTGCCCAGACCATCTTTTTCTTCATCATTCACTCGGATAGCATAGTCGCCAGCCGAAATCTTTTCAGCAATATTTTGTATGATATCGATACGACGGGTGATTTCCCTGTCTTTTGCTTCTAAAGCGTGTTGTAATGATGTACGGAGTTCGAAATCCCGTTTTACTCTTACATAAAATACGGATGTGATCAGTAATGCAAGGAGGGCTGCGATCACAATAAGGATGGGTGTATAGCCGGACACACGGTTCAAACGTTCGGTACGTGTCAGTAACAGGGATTTTTCCCTGGCTTCCATCACCTTCACAATATTGCGGGCATCGTCCATGATCATACGACCACTTTGCAGGGTATCATAGCTGATATTCCTGCCCATTTTTTTTGCTTCTACTGATCTTTGAAGGAGTGCCTGTCTCCTCAAAATGAGGAGTCTTAACTGTTCTATTGAGGTTTGTTGTGGAGGATTATCCACAGTTAGTAGCCTTACCTGTTGCACACCTGCTATCGCACTGTCGTATGCTCCCCTGTAAGGATCGAGAAATTCATCATTGCCTGTAAGCAGGTAGCCTCTTTGTCCTGTTTCCCCGTCCTTCATGTAGGAGATGGTGTTTTCAAGACCCTGGATCACCTGGTTGGTGTGGTCTACCATTGCAGCACTTTCCATCAGGTTTTTAATACTGAAAAATGATGCGACGGAGCTGATGATCAGCAGGAATAAGGATAGGCCGAATCCAATTAGTAAATTTCTCCTGAAAGTAGAACTAGTTTTCATCCATTCGTTGTTGTGCGGTGTATAGGCCCGTAAATATAGTGCCACATTATATATAAGTTGCAGAAAAAGGGTGTATCCTGGATAAATAAAACTTTTGATAACTGGAATCTGGCTACACCAGGTATCCGAAAAAAAAGAGGGTGTACCTCACTTTGGATACACCCTCTTTTTTGCGCGCGTAGGACCTGCGGCCGGCTTTATTTTTACATCTTTTCTAAGTAAGCTGCGAGTTTATTGATCGCACCTGCCACTATTATAATCTGTTCCTGTGCTTCTTTCCAATTTCTTTGCTCTATCGCCTCTCTCACACCCGGCACCGTTTTTACCCCATAACCGGTATAAAAACCCGGTGCATAAATAGCGTGTTTATACCAGTCTCTCCGTGGCAAACCATTCGCTACTAACAGCTGTTGTTCCGCCTGATAAAGTGCCTGGTTGATAGCCGCCTTGTCCCCTGTTCCTGCTGCCTTTACATTTGCATGGTTCGCTGCTGTATCCAGTGCCACCAATGCATTCTGCAAAGGAGAGAAATCCAGGTAAGGTACCTCCGCCTTTGCAACCGGCGCCTTTACCTTTTCCTGGGGATCTGCTGCCAGATCGTACTGGCGGTTTCGTATCAGTTCATTTTCGATAGCCGTATTTTCTCTCATGGTCGTCACCAGTGCATCCAGTTCCTTTACATATCCTGCAATAGTTTTTTGCAGATTGCTGAAGTTGAAAGGCAGTACCGGTGCATCGGCCAGCCGTAAGGCAGCTCTGCCCGCAGTTTGTGCCAGCGCTACACCGTAGGCAAATTCAGGATCACCGAATCGACGATAGTGATCCCAGCTATCAAAGATAGAGTGGTAATCACCCCCTTCATCTTCCCCTCCAAAACCGATATTCAGTGAAGGCACCCCCAGGTGCTGTAAGAAGGAGGAATAGTCAGACCCGGAACCAAGTGCACTCAGGGTAAGCTGTTGCTGTTGCAGCAGGTCTTTCTTTGCTTTGGCATTACCGGCTTTTAAAACATCTGCCGCTTTTTTACGTTCATAGATACTCACTTTGGTTTGCGGATCGGTCACTGTCTGTGCTATATCCGCCACCAATGGTTCCAGTGCATGCGAGCCACCTGCATACAAAAAGCCACGGCCGTTGCCATCGCTGTTGATGTAAGCCACCGCTTTCTGTTGCAGCTCCTGTGCATGATCTTCTACCCACTCCGTAGATCCGAGCAAACCGGGTTCTTCGCCATCCCAGGCACAGTACACCAGTGTACGTGCAGGTTGATAACCATATTTTACGAGCTGGCCGATGGCCTTCGCCTCATCCAGTTCTGCCGCCATACCACTGATTGGGTCAGAAGCGCCGTTCACCCATGCATCGTGGTGGTTGCCCCTTATCACCCATTGGTCAGGATATTTGGCGCCTTTTATTTTGGCGATCACATTATAGGCAGGTACTAATTTCCAGTCAAAAGCCAGTTCCAGGTGCACTTTGCCAATACTGGGACCTACGTGATAGGTAATGGGCAATGTACCTCTCCACGCCGCCGGTGCTACAGGGCCTTGCAGACTTTTGAGCAAGGGCTGCGCATCGTGATAACTGATGGGTAATACCGGTATTTTCAGGATGGTAGGTGCCTGCGTTCTTTCCAGCCTTTTCGCAGACGCCGTAGCCCCGGTACCCGGTGTGAGCGGGTCGCCGGGGTAAATTACCATGTCCATGACTGATCCCCTTTGCACCCCGTATTCATTTTTATAGGCACCTTTGGGATATACATCCCCCTGGGTATAACCGTCATCTGCCGGATCTGAATAGATGATACACCCGATCGCCCCATGTTCGTAAGCGACTTTAGGTTTGATACCTCTCCAGCTATGTCCGTATTTTGCAATGACGATCTTGCCTTTTACATCCACTCCCTGTCTTTCCAGCCACTCATAATCTTCAGGCAACCCGTAGTTAACAAATACGAGTTCCGCGTTGACATTGCCATCTGCGCTCCATGCATTGTAAGTAGGCAACTGTCCCTCCTGTGCAGAAGTGCCGTCCTCTTTCAATGCAGGTTCTTTTAG
>Ga0316604_10002979_pt1 | contig 12269 bp, 12 predicted proteins | sample OWC_soil_day20_C_FD_207650 | JGI IMG/M metagenome (GOLD analysis project Ga0316604, IMG submission 207650) | Wetland soil microbial communities from Old Woman Creek delta, Ohio, United States - OWC_soil_day20_CT | ecosystem: Environmental > Terrestrial > Soil > Wetlands | place: USA: Ohio... | reverse complement strand
TCCTTTGTTAGTTATGCGGTCGGCAAACCTGCATTAATTCTAACAAAGGAGGCTTTCTTATTCTACTTATAGCTATAAGCTTTTCGGAACCACATGCCTAGCATGTGGTTTTCTGCTTACGCAAAAATGCTATTTGCACCACTAGGCAAATAGCCGCTTCCGTTTTGTGTGTCAGGCAAAAATATCTTACTATATATTTTACCACAGATGCACAAGGAGTACAAAATAATTGCTGTCATGGATGTACGGCGATATAACTTACCTGCAGACGGTGTTGCTGCCGCCTGATGGATGGAAATGCGTCTTGACAAGCACAACTATCCGTACTACTCTTGAAATTATATGAATATTGGTCATTAAACATTAAAACAGGGTGGTAATATGATGCACGATTTAAATACCGCTCGTCCAGTTAAAAAAGTTCCCCGACGGTTAAGAAAAGGGCGGGCGTTTACAGCATTACTAATTTTCTTTTGTTTGATTGCCGGAATTACCTACGCATTTTTTCCCGGGAACGATCAACCCAGAGCAGGCCTTGCCACTCCGGGAAAAGGGAAAATTAACATTTTGGTCTTGGGTGTAGATGAGCGGGACGATGATGTGGGACGCTCCGATACTTCCATCGTCGTTACCGTTGATACGGATGCCAAAAAGGCAACCATACTTTCTATTCCCCGGGATACGCGGTTGAAGATCCCCGGCCATAGTTGGGATAAAATAAACCATGCCTATGCATTCGGCGGAACCAAACTCTCCAAAACAGCAATCGAGGATTTGCTGGGAATTCCAATCAATTATACAGTCGTCATTAATTTTTCCGGGTTTGTCCGGATGATCGATGCCATTGGCGGCGTTACGATCGATGTCGACAAACGGATGAAATATTCGGATCCTTACGATGACAACGGTGGATTGTACATTGACATAAAGCCCGGCGTTCAAAAAATGGATGGCAAAACAGCGATCCAATACGTGCGCTTTCGGGATGAAGAAGGGGATATCGGCCGCGTGCAACGGCAGCAAAAATTTCTAAAAGCCGTGCTGCATGAATTTACAAAACCGCAGTTGATTACTCGCTTGCCGGATATCGTCAAACAATTCTCCAAAGCAGTAAAAACAGACATGCCAACCTACGAAATGGTGAAATTGATTCCCGTGATCAATGACGCTGCTAAAGCCGGACTGGGTGCCGAATGGGTAACAGGTACACCGGCCTGGATACGGGATATCAGCTATTGGCTTCCGGACATCAAGCAATTGAGGCAGAAAATTGCGCAACTGCAAGGAATTACAATCGACGAAAAATATCGCCATGCAGCCGAACTCTTAGCAGATGAATACACACAATCCGTACCCAAGGAACGAAAAATCTTGACTACTTCTCCTTCCGGACCTAAAACTGCAGCCACAGAAAAAAAACCTGCAACGCCACTTGCTAACACAGCAACTGACCAAAAGTTGGATCCGCCAAAAACAAAAGTTGATAACACGACTCCAGCAACCGGATCGAATCAGAAAGAACCGGCCAGCCACAGTACCGGATCCGCATCAACTACTTCCGATACAACCAAAGGAAAAACTCCGTAAAAAAAATGGGCTTGGGGAAAATCCTCAAGTCCATTTTCTCTCGATAACCTATTTTGCTTCTGCGAATAGCAGAACCTAATTTATCTCGTTAACAGCCTGTAAGACCCCGCCCTCTTAGGTCGGGGATCAACAGGCTATAAAACTCGAACTAAGTTCGCTCTAAGGGTTCGGCGGGGACAATAACCCCCTCCGAACCTAAGGCTCACTTATATTCTTAACGAATAAAGTTCGTCATTATTTTATTTTCTTTCTCTGGTTCGGCTACGGTTTGTTTTCCCGCTTGAACCAGTTTCATCAGCCATGCCATATTTTTCCCAAGAACCCGCATGATTTGCTTGCCTTCTTCATCTTGCAACGCCTCACCCGGCGCAGTTCCATGGATAACATTCCAATAATTTGTAGTCGGCATCAACATTTCTGCATAATTGATATAGTTATTCAATTGATTGAATGTAGCCACACCACCGGATCTCCGGACAGCGACAACCGCCGCCCCGACCTTGTGCCGAAACAACCCTTTATTGGCAACATAAAATGCCCGATCCAAAAAGGACTTCATGGTTCCGGCAATCGCCGAATAATGCACAGGGGAACCCAATATAATGCCGTCTGCCATTTTCATTTTCTCGATCCACTCGTTCACCGCATCATTCGCAATGATACACTTCTCATCGCCCTTTTCTGTACAGACATTGCAAGCAAGGCAGCCTCTAATTGCTTTGTCGCCTACATGTACAATTTCAACTTCTATTCCTTCTTTTTCGAGTTCTGCCGCGACCATTTTTATAGCATGATACGTATTACCTTCCTTTTTAGGACTTCCGTTGAACGCAACAACTTTCATCACAATACCTCCCGTTTCATTATTGTTCAGCACTACTTAGCCACTAGCTAGGCTTGCACCGCTCTAGCGGCTCTTGATCATAAAATCAAATCTAAAACAAAAATCCGGAAGATCTTTTCAAGACTCTCAGGATTTTTGCTGACTTAACATAATTCAACTATATTCAAATTATTAATGACATCCGCCGCAGCATCCGCCACAAGAACCTACATTATTAGGCATGCTGCATCCATGTCCTGACCGCTTAGCCATATGGGATGGCGCCATTACAGACAGGACTTTTACTAAAGCATCTTCACCACACACAGGGCAGTTTGTACCGGCATTTTCCGTGCCACTTTTTTGTAATAACTCTACTGTTTTCCCGCATTTCTTACACGAATACTCATAAATTGGCATTGAAAACTCCTCCTTAAATGTTAGTATCGTCAATCATCAAATTATCCATTATTTACTAATCAAAACCAATCGACTATGTGTTACTATTTGCCGTTGTAGAACCATTTATGCATGATTCATTAATCTCTGTGAACGGGCTGCCGGACGTTTTTTCATAAACAAACCGATCATTCCTGCAAGAAGAGGCAAAAGAAAAATAACATAAACAGCGGAAGAAAGACCCCATATATCTCCAATGCGGCCAATTGAAATGACCGCAAGACCGCCAATTCCTCCGGCAAACCCCATAGTCAAACCAGACGCCAAGGCTTTATTATCAGGAATTGCTTCTTGAGCCGCAACAACGGTAACGGAAAAGCTAGCCAAAAGGGCCGCTCCGCCTAATGCCAAGAAAAGAGTACTTACGATTCCCTGCGTATAATAAAAAGCTAGAAATAATGGCGTAGACAGCAGGAGTGAACTTACCGTCAGTTCTTTTCGCCCATACCGGTCAGATAGGAAGCCACCCGTTATGCCACCAATCGCTCCGGCAAAAAGCATCAGTGTCACCATGTGACTGGCGGCAATATTGGATAAGTTTTGTTCTTTAAAATATAATGGCAAGGTAGTCAATAGTGCCGTATAAGCTAAAGACCGAATAGCGATTACGCCAATAATCATCAACAGTTCCCGTTGTGCAGATTTTAGCGAGTTACAGACCGCAGCGAACGATGGATTCGATCCGTTTAAAACATTGTTTCGCGGCGCAAAAAAGAGCAGTAATACAGCCACAAAAATCCCGGGAATAATCGTGACAACGGTTGCTTGCAGGCCATAAGTTTGGAATAACGGTACCAAAAGAAGCGGTCCTAATGCAAAACCAAAGTTTCCAAAAGCAACGAACGCAGACAATAGTACTGCCTTTCGCTCGCCACTTAAGACGTTGATCATAGTAGATGCTTGCGGATGAAAAGCGGCCGTGCCAAGGCCAGCCAACCCGGAAAGAACAACCAGCAGCCAATAATTTTGTACCAAGCCCGTGACGCTAAGCATTCCAGCCATCCATAAGGTCCCCACATGAACAAGCCAACGTTTACCCTGGCGATCTAAAAAGTAACCAAAAAGCGGCTGCACTAATGAAGACGAAATCGTAAAAGCAGAAACCAGGATCGCTGCGCGAGTTACCGTAAATTCCGGATGCAATACCACCAAAAACGGAAGCATCTGTGGAAGATAATTGCTGTACATATCATTGAACATATGGGCTAAGGAAAGTATACCGATTTTAGAATATTGTATCGGCGATTTTCTCATATTAAAACTCCTTTCGCATGAGTAAGAAAAAAAACAAAGATTAGCAGATGTTATTTCTTGCATTTTATTATATAGTAACAATAGACTATTCAAGCCAACCTGTACAAATTAACTATTTTATTATAGGGAAAATAAAAAATAAATTCTACTCATTTGCCTCAGATTAAACTAAAAACCAGAATCGTAAAATATTCTACTGCAACAAGGGAGCGTGCTTGGGAAAATGGGAAATACGACCCTATGGACAAGGAATTTTATTATGGTATGCCTCAGCAATCTTTTGCAATTTATGATATTTTATATTTTAGTGGCTACCTTGCCGCTCTTTGTTACGAAACAGTTACATGGTGGCGAAGAGGCGACGGGTTTAATTATGTCTGCTTTTTTGTTGAGTGTGGTTCTCTTCAGACCGATAGCCGGAAAACTAATCGATGATTACGATAAAAGAAAAGTATTGTTATTTTCCTTGGCTTTATTTATGATCGTAGCACTTATTTACCCACTTGCAAGCAATATTTTTTTACTTCTTGTTTTGCGTTTTTTTCATGGTATTTCTTTTGGTATTTCAAATACGGCTACCGCGACAATGGCTGTTGAAGCTATTCCTGATCAACGTAAGGGAGAAGGAGTGAGTTACTATAGCCTGTTTATGACTCTCGGAATGGCTATTGGCCCATTTATCGGACTGACCCTTACTGCGAACTCCAACTTTTCCGTACTGTTCGGTTTCTGTATTTTTTTGGCGGTCTTATCATTGCTGGTCGGCATTCTGGTACAGCCCGCAAAAACGGTGAAGAAAACAACCGAAACCAATCTGGCACGGTTTAGCTGGCAGCGTTTTTTTGAACCGGATGCCATGGTAATTAGCCTGGCTGGATGCTGTGTCGCTTTTGCCTGGAGCGGTGTAGCAACGTTTTTTTCCGTTTATGCGCAAGAAAATGGCCTGGCATCTGCAGCACGTTATTTTTTTGTTGTCTATTCGGGCACAATATTGCTTTCGCGGCCCTTTGTCGGCAGGATCTTTGATCGAAAGGGAGCGGGAGTCATCATTTATCCTGCCTGCAGCCTGCTTGTAATTGGTTTACTATTACTCAGCCAGGCGCATACAACAGCGTTGTTTCTAGCGGCTGCAGCTGTTATTGGTTTAGGCGTCGGTTCGCTGTTTTCCAGTTACCAAACATTGGCCGTGCAATATTCGCCACTTCACAAGAGAGGACTGGGAACTTCAACCTTTTTTTGTTTTTATGATATCGGCATGGTTTTAGGTTCGCTCCTGCTTGGCATTTTGGCTGCCTACATCGGTTACAGTTCTATGTATATCATCTCCGCGGTACTGATCTTCTTATCGGCCTGGTTGTATAAACTCGCGGCAAAGAAAAATCAGTCAAGCGAAAAATGAATAATCAAAGAATGGCATTGAGGTTTCGGTATTAGCAAAGGAAAACCTGGTAGTCCGTTTGAAAACGGACTACCAGGTTTTTTTGTGGATAGCTACTATTTGTATAGATCGCGTACCCTCATTCAGCACGTCATTGAATAATCCTTGTTACCGCAGAAGAGCCCCGGAAATGACCATTCTTTGCACTTCATTAGTACCTTCATAAATCGTGGTGATCTTAGCATCCCTATACAGTCTTTCCACTTTAAAGTCTTTAATGAAACCATAGCCGCCATGGACTTGAATTGCTTTATTGCAGATCCAGTCCGCTGCTTCCGACGCGAACATTTTAGCCATTGCCGCTTCTTTACTGAAAGGCTTTCCTTCCTCTTTCAACATAGAAGCATGGTAAACCAAGAACCGTGCCGCTTCCAAACGGGTAGCCATATCGGCTAACATCCATTGAATGGCTTGATTCTTAGAAATCGGTTTGCCAAATTGTACCCGTTCCTTGGAAAATTTCACCGCTTCATCCAATGCCGCTTGAGCGATCCCCAGTGCTTGTGTCGCAACACCGATCCGGCCTACATCCAAGGTTGCCATAGCGATGCCGAAACCTTTGCCTTCCTTGCCGACCAGATTTGCTTTCGGGATGCGGCAATTTTTGAATATCAGTTCCGCAGTCTGTGAACCGCGAATTCCCATTTTGTCTTCATGTTTGCCAATTTCAAAGCCAGGCAGCCCTGCTTCGACAACAAAAGCGCTAATCCCTTTTGTTCCGGCAGTTGGATCGGTCAAAGCAAATACAACGTATATATCGGCTACACCGCCATTGCTGATAAAGCACTTCGTTCCATTCAATACATATTCTTCGCCATCAAGAATAGCCGTAGTTTGGCCCGCTCCGGCATCAGTCCCTGCACCTGGTTCGGTTAATGCAAAAGCGCCCAATTTTTCGCCTGTGCACAACGGGGTAAGATATTTTTGCTTTAATTCTTCGGAACCATAGTTATAAATCGCAGAACAAGCCAAGGAAGCGTGCACTTCATAACTAATCCCGGTGGAAGCGCAAGACCGGCAGATTTGCTCTAAAACTAAAGTGTAGCTGAGAAAATCAGCGCCAGCACCGCCATACTCCGTCGGATAGGAGATGCCCATAAAATCGAGTTCCGCCATTTTTTGATATATTTTTTGGGGGATCTTTTCTGTTTTGTCAATCTCAGCCGCGATCGGTTCCAGGTACTCCAGAGCAAATTCCCTTGCATTTTGTTGGATAAGCTGTTGTTCCTCTGTCAGATTAAAATTCACTGAAATGACCTCCTTGTTATTTGTTTGGTAATGGATCTCTTCTGCCATAATTCCAAAAATACTGTCTTGCTTATATATTAGACCAGTCGTCTATAAATGTAAAGAACTATTTTTATAGTATTACAACTTTTTATTTTTAAATAATTCGTAACTCTTCTGTTTATAGAAAAGACCTTGACTATTCCAGCATACCTGTCTATGATAAAATCATGAAAAATATTACACGCGATAAACTTATCCGGGCCGGCGCCAAAGCGATGCTGGCAAAAAGCTACAACGCTGTAGGAATTCAGGAAGTATTATCTGAAGTGAATGTCCCAAAAGGATCTTTTTATTATTACTTCAACTCAAAGGAAGATTTTGGCAAAGCAATTATCCACTACTACGGCGAACAACTGGCGAAATCCATCCAGAAAAGTTTATCAGACACAAATGTATCGCCGCGGGAAAGAATGGTGAATTATTTTTCTTCCCTCAAATCATATTTTGTAAACGTTGGCTGCAATCAAGGCTGTCTTGTGGCAAAATTAGCAACAGAAATTGCAGATAGCAGTCCTTCCATGCGTATCGCTTTAAAGCAGGAATTTGATAAGTGGGCCGCTTTATTTGCCGATTGCATACGGGAAGCGCAAAAAACCGGGGAAATAGCGAAAGAACATGATCCGGAATCTTTGGCTGAATTTATCTATACTTCCTGGGAAGGCGCTCTTATTCGCATGCAGGTAAATCTAGATCCCAGCTCGATCGATAATTTTATGACCTATATATTTGATAGGGTTATTCCTAAACAGACACAATAATTCTATGCGACAAGAAGACGCTGTTAAGCCCTCCGGCTTAACAGCGTCTTTTTGTCTAAACTCAAAATTACCAATCGGATCTGCATTGCATTGACTGCTGCAATACCGTCGAATTAATACAGTTTCTTCAAATCTTCCTCTTTCATCCCAAAAGAATACTCCGGCCCAGGGAAACTGCCGTCCAGCGATTCTTGGTAAAACTGGTTCAGGGCATCCACCATTTGGCCGTTGAGTTTTGCATATTGTTTGACAAATTTAGGCACAAACCGATCGAACATTCCTAATAGATCCTGCGTAACCAATACCTGCGCATCGCAATGCGGTCCTGCGCCAATTCCCATCGTAGGAATCGTTACCTGCTCCGTAATCAATTTCGCTACCGGAGAAGGAACACATTCCAGTACAATCGCAAATGCGCCTGCTTCTTCCAACGCCTTGGCATCCTCAATTAACTGTTTCGCTGCGTCCGCATCTTTGCCTTGCACCTTAAACCCACCTAATTGGGCGGCTGTTTGCGGAGTTAAGCCAATATGACCTACAACCGGGATTCCACCATCCACCATTGCTTTGACGATGGGAGCCACTTTTACTCCACCTTCTAATTTGACGGCGTCAGCTCCGCCTTCTTTCATGATCCGATTGCCGTTGCGGATCGCATCCTCGATGCTCACATTGTAAGAACCGAACGGCATGTCCCCTACGACAAAGGTTCCGGGCGCGCCGTATACGACCGGTTTCGTGTGGTGGATAATATCATCCATGGTAACCGGGACAGTACTGTTGTACCCAAAAACAACCATGCCCATCGAATCACCGACCAAGATCATTTCGATCGGGGTTTTATCAATCACGGATGCCAGTAAAACATCATAAGCCGTAACCATAGTAAATTTCTTACCGGTTTCTTTCAACGCCTTGAATTGGGGGATCGTTAATTTTACTTTCGCCATTGCAGTACTCTCTCCTTTTGCTTTAATTTTTTAGCCTTGCACAGAATTGATGGCCCTATGTATCGTATTAATCATTTTTTCTCCTAAATAAGTAAAAAACTGCAGGCCATGTAGTCATTATAGCACGAAAGCAAAAAAATGTGTCGAGGGAAATGTGTCGAGGGGACGGGGTTGTGACACGCCCTAATCACTGCTCTAATCTACTGCCGGAATATCTGTCGGCACAAAAACATATCCGCCATCGTCATTGATTTGTACATATCCCATTCCAGGAAACGCAATGTGATCATCGCCAATCAGCCAATTGTTTTCCGCCGCTTCGGCCAAAAACTGCTGCCGCGTCTTCGCAGCTTCGGCTTTATCACTGTCGTAAGAGATTGCCACTGACGGGTCTTCAAACTGCACGGCTGCAACATGGACGATATCACCACACAGAACCAAAGTATTTCCTTTACTCTCAATAACATATCCTGTGTGTCCGGGTGTATGACCGAATAATGCCCTGGCTCTAATTCCTGAAGACAACAGGTCCTTTTCATCAAAGGTTTTAAACTTGCCCGCAATCATATAAGGGGTAATCGCTGTTTTTGCCGCTTGAAACGTTCGCCTTACATCAGCCGGAGCTTCATTCCGGTTACTGTCGCCCAGCCAATAATCGGCTTCGCGTTGATTGGCGTATACGGTTGCATTGGGAAAGACCCGCTCCGAGCCGGACACCAGTCCTCCGACATGGTCTCCATGCATATGCGTGAGATACACTTCTTCGATTTGTTCCGGTTTGTAGCCGGCAGCACGCAGATTATTCAGCACGTTCCCCATGCTCGGGCTGCCCATTTCTCCATTACCGGTATCGATCAGCACCAGCTTGGATCCTGTATTAATAAGATACGCGTTCACCGTGCTTTCCATTTGCTCATCAGGATAAGCGCGTACTAACATCTCTTTGAGTTTTTCCCGGTCTCCTTGCAACAACTGCACTTGCTGGTCGAGCAGCCGCTTATTAGTGCCGTCAGACAGCGCAATTACCTCAACGTCGCCTACCATCATTCGACAATACCCCTTTCCATCCGTTTGTTCCCCTGCCCAAGCGGCAGCATTAAACATTACGGTATACAGCAAGAAAGCGATAGTAAAAAAGATAGTATGAAGTTTGGAAGGCATCCTGTCACAAAAAGTATTCATAAAAGAATTCCTCCTTTTTGTATTCTTTCATACCGTAAAAAATACTAAAGGTAATGAAACAACCATATTCGGCTATTTTTTCAAGATGAAATCCGGGGACATTTCTTGCCATTTTGCCATTTTAGCAGCTAAAACCGCCTTACTTTCTTCATCTTCTTTCATGGCAATCAGTTCCCAATCCATTTCTTTAAGAGCAGTAACCACTTCGAGTAATTTCTGGTATGGGATTGAAATGATATGCATCCCCGCCGGGTACACCTTACGGCGTTTCATCCCATGGTGCATGCCGGTTACACAGAAATTCACTTTTCCGCTGACGTAAGGATAGGCATAGGTCCAGGCACAGCTAAGGACATTCGAAGTTTTAGACTCCCACAAATCGCCGGAAATATAGCTTGTGGCCCGCATAACGATATCGGCCTGCTCCGTGTTGGCCACAATAATCACCAGATCCGGATCAAAATCACAAAGCGAAACAGGGCAAAACACCACAAAATTATGCGCACCTCGAACCAGGGTAGGAAGCATATTGTACAATCTGGCATTGGCGGCCGGTGTTTTAAAAACGCCAAAATCATAGCCGGCTTGCCCACTGGCGCCTAACGGAGGCTTATCGATCATCCCTAAGACCATTTTGCCAAAGCAAGCATCATCGTCCTTTGTTATAAAAAACTGTTTACCCGTATCCTGCGCTTCACGCACGAATTGACAAAACGATAAGCTCTTGTCAATCCGTTCTACATTTTCCGGCTGGCTGTAATGAAACTTAATTGCCACAGCAGGAAACTGCAGCCCCAACTTTGCAAACACTTCTTTTGCTGCTTCCTCTACCATACCAGTATCGCCTTCTTTCGATTTTTTGTGTCAGGGGGTGTGTCAGGGGGACGGGGTTGTGACACACTATCATGTTCTTAAAATAATGCCTCGATTAATTCCAGTAAGTCTTTCTAGTTGACGAACAGATAAGTTGTATTTCCCTTTTAGCTTCTTTAAATATTGATTTCTATCTACAATCTCTAATTTTTGTAAGTCTAATGTGTTCTTTACCCGGCATACCTGCTTTATTATTTCTTGTGCTTCCTCATCGGGCATTCGTTGCTTATTTTCGTGATTAATATCCAAACAGTTACTGTCATTTACTGCGGTTGTGTACTCTATAAAGTTTTGTATTGCGATTTTCCTATCAGTACTTATTATCTCAAGAATAAATTTTACATCGACCAAGTTTGCTGCTTTCAAATACTCATGATAACTACTCCACATATAGTCCTGGATTTGTTTTACCAATCCGGCTTTTACCGGATTTTGATGGATATACCTCTGCACAGTCTGAAGATATCGTTCGTCTTCTACCGGTTCACTTTTAAATCGATCTTGAAATAAGTTTCCTACTCTTTGATACTTGTTATTGTACCAATAAACATAACTGCCGCCTATTCTCCGCATAATCTGCTCCAAGGGTTCCGTTCCTGTTTTGAGCAACAAATGTATATGGTTTCCCATTAAACAGTATGCATAGATTTCGTATCCGCATTTTTCTTTATATCGCTGAAGGGTTTTGAGAAACTGGCTATAATCTTTCTCCTCTTCAAATATTACCTGCCGGTTAATTCCCCTCATAATGATATGATAAATTCCACTTTCACTTTTTTCTCTTGCTTTACGCGGCATTTTCTACCACCTCAGCTTTGGATTAAATATTGTAGTCTATTGTGTCAACAACCCCGTCCCCCTGACACATCCCTAAAATCACGCCGTTAATGAGTACATTCTCTTTCAAACATATTTTTCCTACCAGTCAATCTTGGAAAGTCTTCTCAGACTATGGTAAGCTTAGTTAGAGGTGTATAGGATGATAACACAATATCGTACGGTCAAAGGCTACAGCGAAAGCGAATTGGAAATTAACAAATCACGGTTTATTACCTATGTAAATCGAATTGAAACAATAGATGATGCCAGTCGGTTTATCGAGCAAATAAAAAAGAAACATTTGGATGCCTCCCACAATTGTTCCGCGTATACGTTAGGTGACCAGGATCAATTGCAAAAAGCCGATGACGACGGAGAACCGACCGGGACTGCCGGCCGCCCTATTTTGGAGGTTCTAAAAAAAACAGCGGTAAAAAACGTAGTCATCGTTGTAACCCGTTATTTTGGCGGAATCAAGTTAGGCGCAGGCGGATTGATCCGGGCCTACGGCAAAGCAGCCAGCAACGGCCTGCTGGCGTCCGGATTGGTCGAACGGATACTCCACACCCGCTTATCAATTTGCCTGGACTATTCATTGCAAGGGCTGGTAGAAAATAGCTTGCGTGCCGACGGATACAGGATTGAACACAAGGAATTCGCCGAAAAGGTAACTTTGACGGTACTGGAAAAGTGCGGCCACGAAGAAACTTTCATAAAAAAAATCCGCGATTTGACAGCCGCTCAAGCAAACATAACCTGCTTGGACCAGACCTATGCGGAAATTGCAATTTGAATGCGTGTCAGGGGGACGGGGTTGTTGTGCCCCACAAAAATTG
>Ga0316604_10002977_pt1 | contig 12281 bp, 7 predicted proteins | sample OWC_soil_day20_C_FD_207650 | JGI IMG/M metagenome (GOLD analysis project Ga0316604, IMG submission 207650) | Wetland soil microbial communities from Old Woman Creek delta, Ohio, United States - OWC_soil_day20_CT | ecosystem: Environmental > Terrestrial > Soil > Wetlands | place: USA: Ohio... | reverse complement strand
AGCCGATTATACCACCACGAATGGTCTAATCATTCAATCCCTTCGTTCTTCTTCGTTCCAGCTTCGATTAGGCGGAGTGATCGGTAAAAAGGCACAGCTGGCAAATGGCGGCAATCGCCAGGTATACAGCAAGCTCTCTTGGGTACACGAGTTTGACGGGGACAGCCAAACGGTTGTCAACCAAGCCACTTTTGATTCCAGCTTAAAAGGCAGTCAGGTGGTCGCTGGTTTAGGATTCATTGAAGATACCGAAAACCACCAGATTTATTTGGATGTGGAAAAATCCTGGGGCAATACCACCAGTAAACTTTGGGGCGCCAACATAGGTTACCGTTGGAAATTATAAGGAGAAAAGCGCTTGTGTTTCTACCCTGTAATAAAGTTTGTGTGGGCATTGTAAAAAAAAATATTGATAAACAATTGTTTACCAAATAAAAAAGGTGTATAATAAATATGCAATATACTTTTTTTTGTTACCTTACCTTTGGTAAGGTTTTTTTCTTGCGTGGTGAAATGTATAAGAATAATTATAGTTGTGCTTGACAGGCTAATATCTAAATGGTAATATAACTATTGTCGTCAATTGAATACATGCCCGGGTGGCGGAATGGCAGACGCGGAAGACTCAAAATCTTTTGTTGGTAACAACGTGGGGGTTCAAGTCCCTTCCCGGGCACCATCAAGTTCTTGACGGAATGCAAAAAGCGATAGGAAAGACTAACAGCTTGTGTGATTGTTACACAAGTTTTTTTGTTTAAGAGGAAGTAAGTGAGGACTTTCCCCGAAAGGTGGATAGGGATGGATTTTTCGACAGTGACGCAGCAAGTGATCGTTATTTTTTTAATCATGCTTATAGGGGTAGTTTGTACTAAACGAAAAATATTGAACCAGGATATTAGTAAAGGGCTTTGCGATTTATTAATAAATGTTACTATTCCCTTTACCATTATTTCTTCTTTTAATCAGAATTTGTCGTGTTCGGAACTGATGGAAGCATTTCATGTTATGGTGTTTGGCTTTATGAGCCATATCATAAGCATCTTGTTAGGCTGGATAATGTACCGTAAATATGAGAGTCGATCAAAAAAAGTGTTATGGTTTATTACGGTTTTTTCAAACTGCGGCTTTATGGGTTTTCCTCTGCTGGAAAGCGTGTTTGGCAAGATAGGTATTTTTTATGGGTCAGTATATCTATGTGTGGCAAATCTTTTTACATGGACTTTTGGACAGATGCTATTTACCGGGCAAAAAGATATGCAGTCTTTTAAAAAAGGCTTTTTTAATCCAGGAATTACAGCAATTTTCATTGGCTTAATGATGTTTTTCAGCCCGATTAAACTGCCTTCGGCGGTGCTGCAGGTTATTGATATGATGGGATTGCTGACAACACCGCTGGCAATGATTATTATTGGGATTATGTTGGCGGAAGTTAAATATAAAGAAATATTTTCCGGGACGCAAATTTACTATGGTACGATAGTTCGGCTGATACTTATGCCGGTTTTAACAATTTTGGCTTTAAAAGCTATGGGAATTAGCGGTGCTTTGCTAGGAGTATGTACTCTGGTAATGGCTATGCCGGCAGCTTCCATTTCTGTGATATTTGCCGAAATGTTTAACGGAGACGCCATTCTTGCATCTAAAATTGTTGTGGTGTCTACAGCACTTTCGATTATAACCATTCCCCTGATGGTGTTGTTGTTATAAGCGTCTATTTGGGTTGATAAAAAAACGAACCATATTTTGTAGACTGGCCAAGACGGTAATTCATACCCAAGCTAGGATTTAACACTTTATACTGAAAGGTTTTTTCAATATCGTTTTAAATCCACTTGTTATAACCAGTCTACAAAATGTGGTTCGCTTTTTATAAGAATTTAAAGGGGTGTTATAAAATCAAAAACCCCTACCCGGAAAATGAGCAGGGGTAAATAGTCTCCTATACCCTATCTCTCCTTTTCCAAGAGGAAGGCACTCCAGTTTACCGGAATACCCTGTGGACAACAGTCCAGGCCAAGTACCTTAGGAAAGGCTCCTTTAGGTAGTATGGCTCGAAGAAATGAATTGTATACAGTTCATTTTACATTTTACTCTGAATTAAGCATGAAAGCAATAAGCTTGTGTCAAGTATTTTTGAAGATTTTTTTAAAGGTTTTTTCTGAAGCGGCATTAAAGAGCTAATCTTGTAAAAGTAGTTTACTTTTTGCAAGTATTATGTTATTATCAATAAGTGGTTGCCAAAAGAAATTAAATAACAAGTGAAACCTGTGCAGTTGCTGGGTTTATACTATGCCCGGGTGGCGGAATGGCAGACGCGGAAGACTCAAAATCTTTTGTCGGCAACGACGTGGGGGTTCAAGTCCCTTCCCGGGCACCAAAATGAGAAAACAAACTTACAGGTAGTTCCTGTAGGTTTTTTATTTTTGACCGTACAATAGGTGTAAATATTATGGAGTAATCTTTTACAAGTGGAGAAGAAAATGGGAAATTTTTTAAAACGCAGTAGTATTATAGTATGGTGTATAGCTTTACTGGGAGCATTATCATTTACTCAGGTAGGATATGCAGCGGATAAAGGTATTCCGGTCTTGCTGTATCACCGCGTTGGTTATACCAATGATGCCTTGACGGTAAAACCTGAGCGATTAAGAAATGATTTAATCAAGCTCAAAAAAAATGGGTATTCCACCATATCATTAGAAATGTTTGAACAATATATAACTGGGAAAAATGTTGAAATTCCCGTAAAACCTATTTTAATCACATTTGACGACTCTTATCAGGATAATTATGATAATGCTTTGACTATATTAAAAGAGAATAATTGTGTGGCAACTTTTTTTGTGATTACTGGCATGGTTGATCATAATCAGGATAGATTGACCTCTAGTGAGATTAAAGAGATGGCGGCTTTGGGGATGAGCTTTGGGTCGCATACGGTTTCGCATACTCCTCTAACGCAAAATTCCGAAGAATGGTTAGGCAATGAATTAGCATTTTCCAAGCAATTTTTGGAAGAATTGCTTGGAAAACCAACGGTGTCTATTGCGTACCCGGAAGGAAAGTATACGCCAATGAGCATTTCCTTGGTAATAGAAAAAGGGTATGATTTAGGGTTTACGGTTGAACCGGGAATATGTACCCGGCAAACCCCTCTCTTAAAACTACCCCGGATACCCGTTTTTTTCTATACTGGGGACATTGTAGAAATTGTCCATAAATATGAAAATGGCATGTAGGTTTAATTAGTGATGTAACCATAATATCTGTGTGATTTGTTTAATAGGGATTGACAAGTCTTCTATATAATGCTATTTTAAAATATGTAATTAACATAATAGGCAAACCTAGCGAAAGCTAGGGACGCAAAGCAATGGGTCTACCGTTGAAAAACAACTATGATTGCCAGGCCGCCATTTTTACCAAAGAGATGTGTTTTTAGGTCAGGAAGGGTCCTGATCTTTTTTTATTTTATTAAGAATTGGACATATGGTCTTGGCGGTAATAGGAAGGAGTGAAAGAAAGCCCTTCGGCTTAGGTTCAGGGTGAGATTGAAAATAAGTTGTAAAAATAATAACAGTACTATAAGGAGTATTAGGATGCAGTTAAAACTTCGCACTAAATTATTAGTAGTTTTCTTTCTACTTATTTCTATTCCATGCAGTGTAATAGGGTATCTATCTTATATGCAAGCAAGTAAGGCTCTTAGGGCTTCGATCGAAGATTCGCTGCAATCATCGGTGATGAGCACTGCTGATTATTTTGTAGCAACAGTACAAAATGCTGCAGGGATGCTGAACAATGCTGCCGGAGATAACGGAATTATTGCCGCTGCGGTTACCGGTGATGCCAATATTGCAATGTCTTCTCTTAATAATTTGAAAAAAAATAATGAAGCTCTGATAGAAGATATTATGGTAGTACGTACTGACGGGCAAGTTGTGACAAGTGTTTCTGGGGTAAAGGCCAACTTGAAAGACCGCGACTATTTTCTACAGGCAATGGACGGAAGAACAGTGACTAGCAATGTTATAAGTTCCAAGCGAACCAACCAGCCGGTTATTACTATTTCACAACCAATACGTCGCGATGGAAAAGTTGTTGGGGTATTGGTCGCAGCTTTGGATTTTTCAAAGCTGGCTGAAAAAGTTAGTACCCTAAAAGCTGGTCAAACCGGTTATGCTTTTATGATTGATAATAGCGGTATGACGGTGTATCACCAGGACAAGAGTAAAGTGTTGAAAGAAAATCTATTTGAAAACCCTAACGAGCAGCTTCATATATTGGTCCAAACTATGATTACAAATAAAAATGGCAAAACGATCTATTCGCTTAATGGGCAAGAAAAGCTTGTAGCGTATGCTTCAGCGGGAGAGTTTATTATTGCTTTAAATGTTCCTGTTGCTGAGTGCCTGTCCCCGGTGAAAGCTATTTTGCAGACCAGTGTAGTAACCTTGCTTGTTGCAATTATTATAGCCATGTTATTAGCCTATTTTGTTGCAAATTCCATTGTTAAACCGATTTTAAGGCTACGAATGCTCATGATGGCGGCTGGAAAGGGCGACCTTACTGTTATCAGCAATTATCAGTCTAAGGATGAAGTGGGTGATCTTAGCCAGTCTTTTGATACTATGATCGCCAGTCAAAAGAATATTATTACTGAGGTTCTTTCTACTAGTGACGGATTAGCCAAAGCGGCTGAAGAAATGGCAGCTTCGACGGAGGAAGTGACTAGTGCAAGTGAAGAAATTGCCCAAAGTATGCATTCTCTCGCAAAAGAAGCTGAAACAGGGTATTCTTCTATGATAGAAACAAGTGGAATACTAGGTGAGCTTATTAAGACAATTGAAGAGGGAAGATCGAAGGCAGAACGAGCTATTAATGGGTCTCAGACTGCTTTTGCCGCCGCTGAAAAAGGTGGTTTAAAGGTACAAGAGGCTGTAGGTAAGATGAATGATATTAAAACTAGAAATGAGGCTACTGGCCAGATCGTTGCTGATTTGAATGAATATTCGAGGCAGATACGTACGATTATCGATACGATTACGGCCATTGCAGCGCAGACAAATCTTTTAGCCCTTAATGCTGCCATCGAAGCGGCCAGGGCGGGTGAACATGGCAGGGGATTTGCGGTTGTTGCCGAAGAGGTTCGCCAGCTTGCGGAACAGTCGGACCAAGGGGCGCAAGAGATTATGGCCCTTATCAATAAGGTGACGGATAAGACAAGTCATGCGGTTGAGGCCATGGCCAATAGTACGCTGGAAGTGGAAAATGGAGTTTCGATTGTATCCGAGACGGGTGAATCTTTGGGAAATATAGTTGCGGCGGTAAAAATAATTGTCGGCGAAATCGAAGAAATAGGACAAGCCATTGACAGAGAGGTTGCTAATTCTAATAAAGTTAATGAACATGTCAGTCGTCTGTCGGCAGTAATTGAGACCGTTGCGGCCCAAGCGGAAGAGGTTGCCGCTGGTAGTGAACAGCAGACCGCGGCAATGCAGACAATGACTGCTTCATCCGAGGAGACAAGTGCCTCAGCAACTATTTTAAAAGAAATGGTGGAGGCATTTAAAGTTTAGTTTTGTTAATACATAAGTAATATGGCTATAAGGCAAATAAAAGGGTTGTCTCAATAAGATAAAATGAGACAGCCCTTTCATTTGCCTTTATGATTGTCATCTTTGCTTAATGGTATTTGCCAGAATATACTGACGAAATTCGGCAGGAATTATGATTCAGAATGGCTAAGCATTAGGACATCATATTTGTAAGTGATTACTTACTTACAACGGAGGTCATAGTATGAACGGTAGGCGGGATATAAAAACATCGGTTATCAACGCTACTACTGAGCTTATTACCGAAATCGGCATCAATGACCTTACAACAGCCAAAATCGCGGAGCGTTCCAGAACTGCTGAAACGGTTATATACCGCCATTTTAAAAACAAACAAGATGTTATTAACAAGGCCATCTCTTTTCGCTTAGGAGAGCTGCACAAAGAATTCGAAACGATAAACAATCAACCCTTACCAGCTATATTACGGCTGGAGAATTTACTGGACGCTCATTTGAGTTTCAATGAAAAAACAAAAGGATTTTCTCGAGTTGCTTTTTCCGATCAACTGCATCTAGGTGACCGGGAGCTAAAAGAAATCGCGAAAAGTCGTCAAGAAAAATATGAATTTTTGATGATAGATTTAATTCGCGACGGGATTAAGGAAGGAGTTTTTCGCCCAGATTTGGATACTAAAACAGCCGCTCAGAGTTATATTGGACTCATTTACTTTGTTATGCATAAATGGTCGTTTGACGATTTTTCCTGGGATCTGCTAAATGAAAAAGAACGCATGCTCCAATACTGGACAAAAGAATGGAAATAAATCTGATTGCCGGTTGCCGATTATGTTTCAATAAGGATGACCAGCAATTCTTTTATTTACCAAAGAGGTGAGTTGTGAAAATATTTCGGGCAAGAATTTTGCTGCTAAATTGAAATACTCTAGTACGATGAAATTTAAACAGAGGACGGTAGCTAAATGAAAAAACTCAAATACAAACTAATTTTGGCTATGGTGTTAACGAGTTTCGCCTCTCTATTCATATTAAGCTGTTACAATATTGTGGATACCGTTCGCAAAAACGACAATGACGTGCAAGAATATAAAAAAACGTTACTGCTGCAGTTCGATAGAAATATAAAGCTCGAAGTTGAAACAATCCATTCAATGATCCAAGCTATCTACAATCAACAGCAAAGTGGCTTGCTGACGGAAGAAGAAGCGAAAAAGAAAGCGGCGGAACTGGTTCGAAATATACAGTATGATAGTGGCAACTACTTTTGGATAGATACAACAGAAGGCGTTACAGTAGCTTTTTTAGGAAATAGCCAGGAAGGGAAGCGGCGCTTTGACGCTGTTGACTCCAGAGGTGATAAATATATTCAGAAAATCATTAAAAATGCGATAAACCCCGAAGGCGGCTATACTGACTATTGGTTCCCAAAACCTGGACAAACGGAGCAATTGCCGAAAAGAGGCTACTCTTTACTTTTTGCTCCATACAACTGGGTTATTGGAACCGGCAACTGGATTGACGACATCGATAAACTCGTTGCGGTCAAAGCCGAAGAAAACAGGAATAAATTGTTTTTTAATATTGGCTTCACAGTTATACTTAGTTTTCTCGGATTACTAATATCGGTTTTTTTAGCTTTATATATAGGCAAAAAAATATCCGCCCCGGTAGTTGCGGTAGCGGCCAGTGTGCAGCAAGTAGCGGACGGCGATCTTAAAGTAGAGGATTTGCCGGTTACAACCAACGATGAAATAGGGACTTTAATAACTTCCTTTAACTCCATGAAAGGCAATTTACGGAACCTTATTAAGCAAGTCTCTGGCATGTCTGAACAGGTAGCGTCCTCAAGCCAAGAACTTACCGCGACCTCCGAACAGTCGGCTATGGCATCTACCCAGATTGCGGCATCCATCACCGAAGTAGCATCCGGCGCGACCGGGCAAGTCAAAGCGGTAACCGAAACTTCGGCGGTAATCGAACAAATATCGGCGACCATTCAACATGTAACCGATAGTGTCAAAGCCGTTGCCACTGTTTCCGATAAAGCGTCAACGGCCGCTGATACAGGGGAAAAAGCCATAAACACCGCTATTACTCAAATGGCGAACATTGAAAAAACTGTAGTTGAATCTTCACAATTTGTTACCAAACTTGGCGAACGCTCAAAGGAAATAGGCCAGATTGTCGATACCATTTCCGGTATTGCCGGACAAACTAATCTTTTGGCTTTAAATGCAGCGATCGAGGCGGCACGCGCCGGGGAACATGGCAGGGGCTTTGCGGTTGTAGCGGAAGAAGTCCGTAAATTGGCAGAGCAGTCCCAAGTGGCATCAAAACAAATTAGCGACCTTATCAGTGTAATACAGGAAGATACCGGAAAAGCCGTTATTGCCATGGAAACAGGGACGCGGGAGGTTAAAGTGGGAACGGATGTTGTAGGTACTGCAGGCGGAGCTTTTATCGAGATCGCAGGCTTAGTTGGCCACGTATCTACCCAAATAAAAGAAATTTCCACGGCTGCCCAAGAATTAGCGGTGGGTAGTAGGCAAATTGTCATTGCGATATCTCAGATTGATAAAATAACGAAAGTTACCGCTGGGGAAACGCAGACTGTATCTGCTGCTACCGAAGAACAGTCTGCGTCTATGGAACAAATTGCCGCCTCCAGCCAAAACCTTGCACAGCTGGCGCAAAACTTGCAAAACGCAATAATCAGGTTTAGATTGTAGCCTTTTTAGGCGAATAAGAAACAGGCATAAGAAATGCAAGTCCCAACAGCATTTTAATTGACCGGAAACTCTTATGATAAAAGGGGCTGTCTCGTATAGGTTCAAATAACCTATATTGAGACAGCCCCTTTTATTTGCCCTTTAGCCCTTAACCATTAAATGTCTATCAGGTGACGATTATTTGGATTACTTGCGGCAATAGAATATAAAAGCAGGGGGCAAATTCATAGGAACAAATTGTACGTGTACTTCGCTAAAATAGCGTTTGAGAATATTTTTCATCTGAAGGGTATATTGATACCCGATATAAATGCCGCCAGGTTTGAGAGACTGATTAATGGCGCCCATGATGCTGTCGCGGAGCGCGGGAGGAAAGTTTGAAAAGGGTAAGCCGGATACGATGCAATCCGCTTGCGGCAGTTCGTGTTGATTTAAGAGCCAGTCAAGCTTTTCGGCTTTTGCACCATAGAAAAAGGAGGGGAAATTAGTCCGTAATTCTTTGCGCATTTGAAAGTCTTTTTCTACAAGCAATACTTTGCAGGAAGCTTTTTTGTTTTTTGCAATAACTTCGGTAAAAACCCCATTTCCTGCACCTAACTCAACAAGAGTGTCGACATTCTCCCAATCTATATTAGATAACGCTTTTTTAATCAAAAAAGAAGAGCTAGGTGTGATGCTTCCGATTTGTTGGGGATGGAGAATAAATTTATAAAGAAAAGAAGCTCTGGATGTTAGCAAATTCATTATCTCCTTGTAGTAAATTTTAAAAAAATCCGTATATCAAATACAAAGAATTAACTCATAGGGTACTCCTTTCTTATAATGTAATTCAACGTGAGTTTCGAAAGTATCCATTTGAGTAATTACCAATGATATAAAGAGTGCGTATATTTTAGCATAATGACTAGTTATCTTTTCGCTCTAAAAATGGGAAATCCTTCAATGCCTTTGAATTTTCATGTAAAGACGGGAGAAAATTTACAGTTTAGCCGGATAAAAAGCACAACCGGTTTAGATTGCTTTGTGGTATAAAATGGATGAGAAATGAGAGTATAGAATGAAAGCTGTAAACAAAAAATATTGAAGAAAAAGTAGGTTAGTATAACTGGCAGGGGGGCCTTTTATGGAACTCAGTGTACAGGAGATTCGAGATGAATTTATTAAAAAGACAGCTCAGATACATGCAAAACCGCTGTCGGAAACCACTGATTGGGAGCAGTACCAAGTATTGGCGATTATGCTTCGCGAACATATCGGCCAGCAGTGGGTAGAAGCGAAGCAACAACAAAAGGGGCAGAAAAAAGTATATTATTTGTCAATAGAGTTTTTGCTTGGCCGGATGATGGATATGTATTTAATCGACCTAGGACTCAGGGATATTGTAAAAACCGCATTGTCTGATTTAGGACTTAGCCTGGAACGTCTGGAAGATGTAGAAGAAGATACTGGTTTAGGCAATGGCGGACTGGGCAGACTTGCGGCATGTTATCTTGATTCGATGGCGGCTGTTGGTTTGGCGGGGAACGGCTCCGTGATTCGCTACCGCTATGGTTTTTTTGAACAGGATATTGTAAATGGATACCAAACGGAGGTTCCCGATGATTGGTTAGCTAACGGATTTAACTGGGAGTTTCGGCGCAGAGAAGAAGCTGTGCGAGTAAAGTTTGGCGGTACTGTAAGGGTCGAAAGCAACGGAAAGCTGCGTTACTACCACGATAATTACCAAGCGGTGCTGGCTGTACCTTATGATGTTCCCATGACTGGCTATCAAAATGGAACTATTAATACGCTGCGGTTGTGGAGTGCTGAGCCGACAGCGCGCGAATACGTGTGCGCAACGGACGGAAGTTCTGACTGTCAAAAGGTGATAAGTGATAAACAAGCAGTGGAGAGGATTTCAGATGTTTTGTATCCGGATGATTCAAGCTATGAAGGACGGGTGCTAAGACTTAAGCAACAGTATTTTCTTGTTTCTGCTAGTTTGCAAAGCATTATTTCCTGTATGAAGGCAGAGAAAAAGCCGCTGCAAAAATTAGCGGACTATGCGGCTATTCACATTAATGATACCCATCCGGCGTTGGCAGTTCCGGAATTAATGAGAATATTAATGGATGAAGAAGGGTTTGGTTGGGATGAGGCGTGGAAGATTACGGTAAATACCTTATCTTATACCAATCATACGGTATTGCCGGAAGCCTTGGAAAAATGGCCAACTGACTTAGTTAACGGGTTTCTGCCGCGTATCTATATTATTATTAATGAAATTAATGAGCGGTTTTGCCGGGCAATTTGGCAACGGTGGCCGGAGCAGTGGGACTTGATTCGGTCTATGGCGATCATCGCCGACAATCAAGTGCATATGGCACATTTGGCAATTGTTGGATGTCACAGTGTTAACGGTGTCGCAAAAATTCATACTGAGATTTTAAAAAATAAAGTAATGAATAATTTTTATCGGTTTTATCCAACCAAGTTTAACAACAAAACGAATGGGGTAACTCATCGCCGATGGCTTATGAAGGCAAACCTCGAGTTGGCGGATTTGATTAGTGATACGATAGGTCCGGAGTGGATACAGTATCCGTGCAATTTGTTATGGCTGCTTCGGCATGAAGGGGATACCGGGTTTAAAGAAGGGTTTAAAGCAATTAAACGACGGCAGAAAGAAGTATTAGCACGCAAAATCAGAGAAGAATGTGGTGTAAAAGTAAATATTGATGCGATCTTCGATTCCCACATTAAGCGTATTCATGGTTATAAACGACAGACGCTAAATGCTTTCCATATTATGCATCTATATAATACAATCAAGGCCAACCCGAAAATGGATATATATCCACGTGTCTTTATTTTTGCTGGTAAGGCGGCACCTGGGTATATGCAGGCGAAACGGACGATAAAGTTGATTACTTCTTTAGCGGACGTCATAAATAATGACAAGTCAATAAAAGATAAAATCAAAGTAGTTTTTCTGGATAATTATAATGTTTCGTTAGCCGAACTGATTATTCCGGCCTCCGATGTGAGTGAGCAGATACCTACAGCCAGCCGGGAAGCTTGTGGAACCGGGAATATGAAATTTATGATGAACGGGGCTATAACCATAGGCACTCTAGATGGTGGAAATATTGAAATGATGAATGCTATGGGGGAAGAAAATATCATTACTTTTGGATTAACTGCGGAAGAGGTTTTAAGTTATTACCAAAGGGGCGGATATAATCCGAGGGATATATATAATTCAGATACACGGGTCCGCCAGGTAATGGATCAGCTCATAAACGGTTTCTTCCCGGTGCCGGAAGATGAGTTTAAGTCCCTGTATGATGCGTTTTATTATCATGATGAATATTTTGTACTCAAAGACTTTGACTCCTATGTCGAAGCGCAACATCACCTGGAAGAACTATATCGGGAACAAAACCAGTGGCTTTCTATGTGCATGAGGAATATTGCTCACTCGGGAAAATTTGCCAGTGATAGGACATTTGTAGAGTATTCAAAAGATATTTGGAAGCTTCCGAAAGCGGAAGATGTAAAATGCTATTGTGTTGCTGATGAGGCTTTCTCCAGTATGAGTAATGGTTGTAACTATCTGTCCGGTTCCGGTTTAGGGAAACAACCTGGATGGCAAGAACAAGTTCAGCTCAGTTAGGGGGGAAGGAAAGTATGGAACACAGCAAACGAAAAAGTTCAAAATATAAGGATAAAGGGATTATGATAAATCCTGCGGTACCGGCTAAAGGCGAGGCAGTACGGATATTGTATACGGGGCTTTTATCGCAAAGCGGTGCTGACAAAGTATATGTTCATGTTGGTTTTGGTGGTAATTGGCAATCGGCTATGGATTATAAAATGGTACGAACCCTGGAAGGGTTTGTAGCAGATATACCGGTGACGACTGCGGCACCTCTTGCGATGTGCTTTAAGGATAGCGCCGGCAATTGGGATAATAATTCAGGACAAAACTATAC
>Ga0316604_10002976_pt1 | contig 12288 bp, 11 predicted proteins | sample OWC_soil_day20_C_FD_207650 | JGI IMG/M metagenome (GOLD analysis project Ga0316604, IMG submission 207650) | Wetland soil microbial communities from Old Woman Creek delta, Ohio, United States - OWC_soil_day20_CT | ecosystem: Environmental > Terrestrial > Soil > Wetlands | place: USA: Ohio... | reverse complement strand
GTCGGTTGGTTTTTTCCGACACTTCTCGTGCATTTTTCAGTGTTGTTTTGAGATTGCCGACTGTTTCCGGATCTGTCGCCACCGGCTCCAATGCTGCAGCCATTTTCTCAATTCGCGCACTGGCGCTACGCAGGTTTGACAAAGTTTCATTGAGATCTTTGGCAAACTTCCCATCATTATCTACCGAGACAGCCATTTTGTCAACCCTTGACGCCACATTGCGCAGGCTGGCGGACATCACAGCCAGATTACCGGCAATCGCGCTGACATTTTGCTCGTTGTTAACTGCCATGCGGGACAATGCCGCTGTTAGTTGATCGATATTGCGAGCCGATTCCTTGAGAGATCCTTGAACGTTGGGATCGCCGAAAACAGACTCTAGCGTGATTGCCAATTTATCCAACCGGCTAAACAGCCTATCGGCTGTCGAAATGAGCGTTTCCATTCCCTGCGACTGAGAGCCGATCACGACTTCATCCGGTTTTAAAAAAACCTCCCGTTTTTCCGGCGGCGAAATGCTGACAAACTTTTCGCCCAGCAACCCGTCGGAACCAATCCCAAAATCGGATCCCACCGGAATCAAATTCCCGGCGAATATCCGTAGGGTAGCTCGCGCTTTACCCTCTTCAGTCATGCCAATTTTTACGACCCGCCCAACATCAACTCCGGCATATCGAACCTGCCCACCCAATTTCAGGCCGTCAACACGATCAAAATCCACATGTAAGGGATAACCGGTTTCTCCTACTCGAATCGCACCATAAAAAACAGCAATTCCAATCAGTAGCGCTATGCCCAGTAGAGTAACTGCGCCAACTTTAGTTTCTGCATTCATTATTGTTCGCTTGCCCTCCTCCGGACTGGGACGCAGTGGTTCTTGACTCCGTAGATGAACTGCTGCACCAATGGATTCGATGACTCTCTAAACTCGTCCGGCGTTCCGACTTCAATGATCTTTTCATCGTACATCATTGCAATGCGATCCGCAATAGCAAATGCACTATCCATATCATGAGTCACTACGACCGCAGTCATGCCGAGAATGCGCCGGGTGCTCATTATCAGACGGTTGATGGTGGACGACATAACAGGATCCAGTCCAGCTGTTGGTTCATCGTACAAAACGATTTTGGGATTGAGGGCAATGGCCCGAGCTAAGCCGACCCGTTTCTTCATGCCGCCGGACAGCTCGTTTGGCATCACGGATTCCTTGCCCATCAAGCCGACCATACGCAAAGAACGTCGAATAACTCTTAAAATCTGATCTTCCGGCATATCGGTATGCTGCCGAATTCCAAAAGCTACATTATCCCCTACAGTCATGGAATCAAACAAGGCGGAATACTGAAAAACCATCCCCATGTTGCGGCGAATCTTGTTGAGTGCTTCCTCATTGAGATGGGATATCTCTTGACCCTCTACCCAGATTTCTCCGCCTGTCGGCCTTAGCAGACCAATCATAAGGCGAAGCAGTGTACTCTTGCCGGCGCCGCTCGGTCCGATAATTACCATGATTTCACCGGGTTGAATCTGCAAATTTACATTGTTGAGAATCTTATGGTCCTTAAATGACATGTCGATATTCTTAAGTTCAATCAGCGGTTCCATCACATCACCTAAACAGCCAGGTAGAAAGAAAGTAGTTGACGACAAAAATCCAAACAATAGAAGTAACCACCGAACTAGTGGTTGCATTACCGACTCCCCCGGCCCCGTCTTTAGCCCCCATACCCTTCAGGCAACCGACGATGGCCACGATACCGCCAAAAAACATAGCTTTAACAAGCCCTCCCGTAAAATCGGAAAGTTCGGTAAAGATTTCGATCGAATGAATAAAGGTATAAGGTCCGACGTTCGTGTAAGTAGTCGCTACCAAAAATCCGCCGGCAATTCCCATCAGGTTGGCAAATGCAACGACCAGAGGCGTCATCAGAATGCAAGCAACAAAACGAGGAACAACAAGATAGCCGATAGGGTTGGTGGCCATCACACGCAACGCGTCGATTTGCTCGGTGACTTTCATAGAGCCGATCTCCGCCGCGATGGCAGCCCCTACGCGCCCCGCCAAAACAACGGCGCTGAGCACCGGGCTCAGTTCTCGAAAAATGGCCAACGCAACCAAGCCCCCTGTGGTCGACTGCGCTCCGGCGCGGGTAAGCGCCGGCGTTGCCTGCCATACCATGACCATCCCCGTAAATATAATCATCAAAAAAACAATTGGCATGGTGTCGACTCCCAGATGAGCCATTTGGTAGATCACATGACGAATATTCATTCGACGCAACTGCAATAGTGTCTGAAAAACAAGCTGCACCGTTCGCCCTGTCGCTTCAAGTAAGTCAAAAATGATTCTCCCTGTCCAACTGCATAACCTTATCATTCTAAGGAAATTCTATGCTGCATAAGAAATTCCCTTCTTTTCAAGATACATTTCATCCGTTTAAAAAGGCGGCAGCAACAAAAAGCTGATCGCATTTTCGGCATTTTTACAAATGGGCGAAAAGTAATCAGCCGTATTAACGAAGATTATTTGCTGCAGAAATATATTTCCTATTTTGCGCTCTCGCCTTTAACGATTTCGATGCTGACTTCAGCATCGCCCTCAATAATGTAATCCGTTGTCACAACGCCCTTGTTTTTTTGATCCGGCTTACGGGCGGTTAAGAGAGAAGGCGATGATTTGGTTTTTCCCGGTTTCTCCGGTTTCAGCGGCTCCTTATCGGCAGCAGCCTTTTCAGCTTCAGAGAGTTTGATTTTGATTTTCTTATCGCCGGCTGCATCTTCGTCCAATAAATCGCCTGCGTTCGGCAGCTCTACCACAATGTCATTATTGCGGTCGCGACCGGAAAACTCCTTCATCATTTCCTCGAATGATTTGGGCGGTTTTCTGGTTGGTTTCGGTATCTCGCCTTCCGCCGCCACCAGTTTTTTCAGCAAAGCAGCCAGCGAAAAGAATCCTCCGCCTCTTACGCTCAGATTCAGTAAGCCGGCGCCCTGGTCTTTCGGTACAGTAAAGCTGACAGTCCGCGTAATCGGCTCTGTACGGTATGGTTTGAGTTTCACTTCAATATCGATGACCTCGCCCGGTTTCGCAGACAATTGAACGGGATGCGCCGACAGTATCCTTGCGGTACGGCGTTCCTGGCTCACACTGACATCAGCCTGAATATCCATAATTGTTACCGGGTTATGGGGATTGGATGTCAAAAACGCGACAAACTCATAGAATTCCGCCAGAGAAGCTTCCGCCACATTCTCCGGACTGTAAAACATATTTTCGCGTTTATACGTTTCACCCGGCATGCCCCGGGCGGAAATTTCAAAAGTGATGTTTGCAGTGCCGGAACCGGTCCGGTCTATGGCTTTGTCGATGGCATTCAACAGGGATGCCGTAGCGAGAATGGGAACGATATCTTCGTCCTGCACTATTTGCACCGACATTTCTTTGGTTTGCGCAGTATCAACAGCGCGAATATTCATCCGCATCGGAACGACTCCTGGATACAGGTTCATTTCGCCGGCAATCCCCGCGCCGCGGTCCTGGCTGATTGTGCCGATGACTTCTCCGGTGGAACCCACTTTAAAAGAACTCTCTATCCCGCGAATGGTAGTAAAAACATAGGCATTGGTCATAAGAAATCCAGTCTGCCCCCGTTTGAGAAAGGGGTGACCAAAGGCCAACACTTTACCTTCGTCGACATAGGTAACGGTCCCCAAGGCGCCGAGGCTGACGTCGCCGCGAACCAGCTGCACTCCGACAGAACTGCCCGGCTCCAGTTCGCCATAAGCAATGTCGGGAGGCGGATCACCCACTGTATAAGGAGTCAAATTCAAAGATTTCAGTTTCAGTTGGAGAAAGGATAACGCATTCGTGCCAAAGCCGGCTGCCATAAGCGGTGTTGCCAGCAGTTCCTTTTTGTCAATAGACTCCACTGTTGGTGGTTCCAGTGCTTTTACAGGCGTCCGATCCAACAGTTTCAACATATCATGAATAGGGGTAACCATGGCAGTCCGCTGATCCGTCAGGCTAAAGCCATAACCGATAGCGCCGATCAATCGGCCGTCAATATAGACAGGACTGCCGCTCATGCCCTGAGCTACGCCGCCGGACCGTTCAATCACATCTCCATAGGTCCTCACGAGAATAAGATCTCCGACTGCCCCTTTATTTTTCATGATCCCCAAAACTTCGACCCCGAATTCCTCAATCCGTGTTCCGGAAATTACCGTGCGGGCAATGCCCTGCGCTCCTACCTGAATCTCCTCTACCGGCATCAGCGGAACCGCGGCGTGCGCAGCCCCCATCAAACCCACGGTTAGCAAAAAACTGAGTATTAGCAACACACTCCTGCTGCCACGAATAAAAAACGGCAATGAGTTCAATCCTCTCGTCATTTAATGGCAGGCTCAATTCTGGCGATCACTTGACCGGCACGAATCACGTCACCCGACTTTACAAGAACTTCACGCACGACTCCGTCACGCGTGGCCCGAGCGGCGACTGCGGGTCCGGTAATGCTTTCGACGCGCGCCAGTATCGCTCCTTCCTTAACCGAAGTACCAACAGTGACCAGATTTTGACTCACTACACGGCCAGCCAGCACCCCGTTCTGATCGATCAGGTTTCCGGCGGACGCTACCCATATGGTAGCGACCAATAAAACAGCAACACTCAGTAGAATTGTTTTTTTATGAATCATCATGAGAGATTCCTCCTTATTTCGCAGGTTTTGTCTTGATAACGGCAAGTCCGGCGCCCATACGGCGTTCCCGACCATCAGACGGTTCGTTCATAATCTGGTTGCCGACGATCATCTCGCTGGATCCACCGCCATCGAGATTCATAGCCTCTACGGCGCCTTGGTCCAGCATGAATTGCGCCAGTTCCAACAATGTAAATCCTACGCTTGTTCGGCGACGGCCATCCACCACCACCAGCAGGACTTTTCCTTCCTTCGTTATGCCTATCGCCGTCCGGGGCGCTCTGCCCCCCGCCACGTCGCTGCCGAATTCTTCACCCAGCGTAGTCACATAAATTTCTGCATTTTTGACCAAACAAGGCCCTGCGCCGATGGCATTCACCACTTTGTCCCAGATGGGGCCCATTGTTTGAACAACTTTAAGCCGATTTCCCACTTTCAGTCCTGACATCAGCCACGCTGAACGTCCGGTAGCGGATAAAACAAAACCGCCGTCCGGAATCACCGAGTTGAAATCACGAATATCGACCACTTGATCACCACGCACAATATACTCCGTACCATTGCCTGACGTCAATGTCCAGAATGCATAATACGGGTTGTATAGGATTAATTCGGATTCACCGCGTCCCCGATTGATCCCGTCAATGGGAATCTTGGTTTTATCCGGCAGTTCAACAAAGCCGGAAAAACCAGGTGCATCAAAAATCATTTTTCCGTCCGGCATTACGCCAAAGGAAGTCCGCGGAATATCCGGGGTACTGACGATGGTCCGGTCGATTTTCATCAGACCGAGGATTTCTCCATTTCGCATGAAATACGGGCCGTTGATCATCGCCACGCCATTGACTCGTTCGGCCATTTCAGATAACGTTTCAATACCGGCCACAGAATCATTCGACAACACCGGTTTCAATGAATACCCCGCCTTGAGGTCGACTTCCAGCACATGCGCCTTGATGGGCCCTTCCGCGCGCCCCTTAACGAGTTCCCGATACACAACTCCCGGCGCGATGACATACTCATTTTTGCTTTCATAATTTTTCAACAGGTCAATAACGAGCCGCGTAGGCGAAGTCATAACATTGACCTTCGGCATAACCGGAAGCTTCAGCGCAATAACCGCTTTGAAACGTCCGCCACCTAAATCAACGAAACGAAGACTTTCCACAAATGGATCGTTAAACGAAATTTGTCCGGCGCCACTGCGGTTTACGGTATCCGGCAACTCGACTTCCATTTGCAGCGGCAGATCCACCGCATTCACCGTAAAGGCAGGTATGGCTGTCATATCCATCACGATACGAAAAGAATCGGAATCCGAACTGAAGCGAACTTTTTGAATCGAAGCCGTTGAAGCAGGGGTCTGGGAAGGAACAAAAACTGGACTAACAGGCGGTGGAGCGGCTGGTGCGGGAGCTGCCCAGGCAGCTTGGCATACGAAGATCAAGCCAACAATCCCAACCAAAATCCGACTCCGATTTTTCTTCCATTCCATGGCGTTCACCTTACACTTTCTATCACATCTTTATTATATACCAAATGAGCGTTAAATGAAAAATGGCCGGCGAAGCATGCCAGCCAAACTCACTATCGAATGGAGCTTTACGCTATTTTTTTTCCGCTTGGTTTGTAGACGGGGTTGAAGGCTGCGTCGCGCCGACGCGGGCAGTAAGTGTCCGGTACATCATGTCGGCAATGCCGGTCCCGCCTGCCGCGGCCATATTACGAGTCATTTCCATATCAAACATTGATTGCATGGTATCCGACTGCATACTGTCCCCGCCAAGCTTGCTTTTGGGAACGGTAGCCCGCATACTTTTCAACAGCATGTTCAGGAACACGCCTTCCATTTCCTGGCACGCTTTTTTTAGTTTTGCGTCATCATCAGCCGGTTCGCCATTCGTCTTCAAGGCGCCGGACATCCGCGAGTCCCATGCCGGCATATTAAGGGCCGGAGAAGTTGTTGTTGTCAGGGCCATATCAGATCAACTCCATTTCCGCATGCAAGGCGCCGGCGGCCTTCATGGCCTGTAATATCGTAATAATGTCCCTTGGTGTAGCTCCCACCGAGTTCAGCGCCGCGACGACATCTCCCACGCTTGCGGTAGAGGGTAGAACCAGTAGATTGCTGTTCGCCTCTTGCGCCTTAACAGTCTGGCGTGGCGTGGTCACCGTTCGCCCTCCGGAAAACGGTCCAGGCTGCGACACTTCGCGTGTCTTGGAAATTTTAATCGTGAGCCCGCCTTGAGCCACGGCCACTTCGTCAATAGACACATTGGCGCCCATCACGATGGTGCCGGTTCTCTCGTTGATGATCACGCGAGCCACTTCATCGGGTTTGATCCGTAACTCTTCGATCGCAGCGACATACCCGACCAAATCCTGCGCAAACATTGGCGGAACCCCAACGGATACGGTGCCGGGATCCCGTGCCGTGGCAACCGTGCCAAAACGAGAAGTAATGGCCTCGGCAATCCGGTTGGCCGTCGTAAAATCAGGTCGGTTCAGCGCCAGGTTAAATTGCCCGTTGGCCCCCAATTGGAAGGGAACTTCGCGTTCTACGATGCCCCCGCTGCTAATCAACCCCACTGTAGGAAAGTTTTTCTGAACATTCGCGCCCGTGCCTCCGGCGGAAAATCCACCTGTTGTGACCGGTCCCTGCGCCACGGCGTATACGTTTCCATTAGCCGCCCGTAGCGGCGTTTGGATCAAAGTGCCCCCGGCCAGACTCTTGGCATCCCCCATCGAAGACGCCGTTACATCAATGGTATCCCCGGGTTTTACAAAAGCAGGCAACTTGGCGGAAATCATGACGGCAGCCACGTTTTTCGATTGCAGCTGCGTCTGATCGACTACCACGCCGAACGACCGCAGCATATTCACAATAGATTGAATGGTGTTGACGCTTTTATTGGAATCTCCTGTACCGGCAAGGCCGAATACCAGACCATATCCTGTTAACTGATTGGTCCGAACTCCCTGCACTTTGGCCACATCCTTGATGCGCGTATTCACCGGCGCCTGGATCGTAGCCGCCGATACCGGTCCCATCCACGCCAACGTTAAAATTATTGTCCATATCACACCACGCCACATGTTGCGCATCTTTTCACCCCGTTCATCAAATTAGGGACTAACCCCAATTTATAAGTTAATCCAAAAAATTATAAAAGCCAATTAGAACAGCCAATTCCAAATTTGAGTAAGAAGTCCTTGCTTTTGTTTGCTCGCAATCGGTCCGCTGCCTGTCACCGTAATTTTAGCGTCGGCAATGTTACTCGACAAAACACTGTTGTCAGCTTGAATATCTGATGGCCGAACTTGTCCGGAAATGACGATACGTTGTTCTTCCCCATTTTGTTTTATATTTTGCGTTCCGGAGATGACCAGATTGCCATTGGGTTTTATTTCAACTACCTGTACCGTCAAGCGGGCTTTCACAGTATTTGTATTGTTGATGCTACCCTTCGCGGAAAAGCTGTCATCCTGGCCCTGCGAAGATTCAGGCAGAAAACCCAGCAAGCCGGTCCCTTGATTTGTTGTCCCCGACGCAGCCTTTGTGTTGCTGGACGAGCCGGTTCTGGCGGCAGTTGAACTTTCGTTTACAACAATCGTTAAAATATCTCCCACTGCACGAGCCCGCTGATCACCAAACAGAACCGACGTTGCTGCGGAATCCGACCATAGTGAATCCGCGTAAACACTTGTCGTTGGTAAAACAGTTGCAAAGCCAATGATAAAAGCTGCGGCAACGACAAAAACCTGTTTCCTCGTCTTTTTCGTTTTTAGCATATTGTTCAACCTCCCGGCTGGTTCAACACCAGTACCGATTTATCGTCTTGCACCCGACCGTTTAGAAATCTTTTGGTCGTTGTATTTTGCACCCGAACAAGATCGCCGGATGCTCCCTGCGCAAAGGAAATTCCGTTGGCATATATTTCGACGTCTCCAATGCGGGCGACAATTCGCACGAGTTCTCCACGCTTAACCAAAATGGGGCGTACGAGAGATCTTTCGGAAATGATACTGCCGGGAACAATAGCGTATCGCGCCTGTAATCCAACGGCCTTGTTTATTTCCGTCAGATATCCGGCCGGGATTTTTCCCGAATCCATCCGTTCCAACCGCACCGACTGCTCTGACAGGATATCCCCTGCATTCAGATTGGTCGCCGCCACCAGCACATCCAGATAGCGACGAACTTCAAACTGAACCGGAACCTTGATGAAACTACGCCCATCCGTCCGAATCGCAATATTAACCGTAGAGGGCCCATTGTACCGGAGCACGCCGTATAGTTCCGGAACCAACTCCAGTTTTCCCACCGGAGCCTGAACGTCTGTCGGCATATCGATCATATTTACAGTAGATCCCAGCGCCGTCTGCGTCAGGAAGGACTTGGCCAACTCAGCAATTTTTTGACCACTAACAGGTTGAGATGATGTCGTAATCTTAAACTGGGGCGGAACGCTCCAAGTAATGGCGGAAAAGTCGGCGTGAGTATCGAACAGCTTCGGTTCAAGCGATTCCGGCGTCATGAATACGGTAGCGCCTGGATCCGGCGCATCGCCCAGCTTCAATTCCTGTAACAGCTTCACGCGATCAAGCGAGCCGCCACTGATAACGGCAATGTCACCGAGCGTAACCCACGGCCCGCTAACCTTAGTCTCAGACTTAACGGCAACCGTAACATTAGCGGCAAAAGCAACCGGACAGAACACCCACATAAGATAGGCGCAAAGGAAAGCCGTCACGGTCCGCTTCATTTCATTCACCTACCGTTTCATCGTGTTCGCCGTGGACAGCATTTCATCCGAAGTGGTCACAGCCTTGGCATTGATTTCGTAAGCTCGTTGCCCCACGATCATATTGACCATTTCTTCCACGACCTGCACGTTTGACATTTCAATATATTTTTGTACCAGCGTTCCTGCGCCTTCGTTGCCGGGATTTCCGACGGTAGGCGTTCCGGAAGCCACCGTTTCTTTGAACAGATTGCTGCCAATGCTATCGAGTCCAGCCGGATTCACAAATCGGGCAATTTCAATCTGTCCCAGTGTCTGCGGCGCCGCCTGGCCAGGAATCGAAGCTGTAACGATGCCTTCGGTTGAAATGGTGACGTCTGTGGCTGTTGTAGGAATCGTAATCTGCGGCTCAAGGAAATAACCTTCCGAGGTCTCTATCCGACCCTGTCCATCTTTCTTAAAAGTGCCGTCACGCGTATATCCTATGGTTCCATCCGGCATTGTAATTTGAAAAAATCCATCGCCTTGGATGGCCACATCCAAACTGTTTCCTGTGGACTGCAAGCTTCCCATGGTAAATATATGCTGCGTCGCCACTTGCCGGGTCCCATGCCCCATCTGCACCCCAGTCGGCAAAACATTGTCCGGTCCGGTTGTAGCGCCAGCCTGACGAACAGTTTGGTAGATTAGGTCTTGAAAATCCGTCCGCATTTTTTTGAACCCGGTAGTGTTTACGTTAGCCAGATTGTTGGCAATGACATCGATATTGGCCTGTTGCGCCACCATTCCCGACCCGGCTGTCCACAATGCTCTCATCATAATGCAAAATAACCTCCTCAGAAAATCAGCCGTCTCAGTCGTTCAACGGCGCACGGGGCTTCCATGAAGGTCCAGCCCCTATATTGTTCCCCTGTTCAGTCTCGTTATTTATACTCTTGCTACTTCGTTCACTGCTTTGTCAAGCAACGTATCATGGGTCTGCACCACTTTTGAGTTTGTCTCGTAGGCTCGAAAGCCGGCAATCATGTTCACCATCTCGGAAATCACATTGACATTGGAAAGTTCGAGGAATCCCTGTCGGACTGTGGGAGTTACCTGTTGCGCCTCCACGCCTTCGGGCGGTCGGAATAAACTGGAGCCTTCTTTACGCAGGCGGGTTTCATCTTCAAACCCATTCAACATGAAAGTGTTGTTTTCGACTCCATCCAGGAAAAGCCGTCCGTCTTCCGCCGCCGTGACTTGAGCGGCCTGCCCTGTAGCGCCTAGATTGATCGGGCCGGTTAGTCCAAGTACCCTATACCCGTCTTGGGTCACTAGATCCCCATTTCCACTGCGGGTAAAGGTCCCATTCCGTGTGTACCTGACACCTGCGGGCGTTTCAATCGTAAAAAATCCTTTTCCTTGCAATGCGAAATCCAGACTGTTATTGGTGTTTCGCATAATCCCGGTGCTGTGACTGGTTGCGATGGTGTCAATCCAAGCACCGGATCCCATGGTTCCTATTTCCGGCGTTTGCTCACCATCATTGATTCTCTTGATCTGACGGCTGGCGTAATCCTTCATCACTGCGAAATCTTTCTTAAAACCAGCTGTGTTAACATTGGCCAGATTATTCGCGGTCACGTCGGCGCGCAAAGATTCGACCAGCATGCCGGATGCGGCAATATAAATGCCTCGAATCAAAAAAACACCCCGCTTCATTGTTCCTTCTACCTACTGGTATCGGAATAATGCGCGAGGTTCTTAAATCAGGCTATAAGTACCGGTGCATGGGAACGCTTCGACACTTCGCTTAACCTCCGCTTATCTCATGCACCGGTACTTATTATTATTTTATTTATGTCCCGTCTTGCGGACACTGGTCAGGTGGCTACTCAGCATCGCCAACGAATCAAGCGCGATTCCAGTTCCCCGCGCCACGCAGGAGGTCGGATCTTCCGCCAGATGGCTGGGGATACTCGTCTGCTTTGTGATCAGAATATCCAATCCGTGCAGCATTGCACCGCCGCCGGTCATCACGATTCCGCGGTCGATAATGTCGGATGCAAGCTCGGGAGGAGTCCGTTCCAAAACATTTTTTACGCAATCAATAATCAATCCAATCGGTTCCGCCAAAGCCTGCCGGACCTCCGCAGAAGTCATGACTACCGTTTTGGGCATTCCCGATACCATATCCCGACCCCGGACGTCCATACTTTCCTGGCGCAGATCAGTATAGGCGGTGCCTATTTTAATTTTGATATCTTCCGCCGTACGTTCGCCAATCATCAGTTTGTGTTCCTTACGTAAAAAACGAATGATCGCATCATCAAACATGTCGCCTGCAACTCGGATGGAGGAACTGACAACAATGCCGCCAAGGCTCAACACCGCAACATCAGTGGTACCACCGCCAATATCAACCACCATTGCCCCGCAGGGTTCAGCGATATCCAATCCTGCTCCAAGAGCTGCCGCCAATGGTTCTTCGATGAGATAAGTTTCTTTGGCGCCCGCCTGGATGGACGCTTCCAACACCGCACGCTTTTCCACCGTGGTCACCCCTGATGGAACGCACACCATAATGCGTGGTTTGAAAAACAATGCTTTCCCGGCAACTTTTTCAATAAAATATCGCAGCATTTGTTCCGTGTTTTCATAGTCCGCTATAACGCCTTCACGCAATGGACGCACTGCGACAATATTTCCGGGCGTACGTCCAATCATCCGGCGCGCTTCCTCACCAATGGCAAGAATGCGTCCTGTATCAACATCCTTGGCTACAACCGAAGGTTCGTTTAACACAATCCCTTGCCCCTTGATATAAACCAATATAGTTGCAGTTCCCAGATCAATACCGA
>Ga0316604_10002975_pt1 | contig 12292 bp, 8 predicted proteins | sample OWC_soil_day20_C_FD_207650 | JGI IMG/M metagenome (GOLD analysis project Ga0316604, IMG submission 207650) | Wetland soil microbial communities from Old Woman Creek delta, Ohio, United States - OWC_soil_day20_CT | ecosystem: Environmental > Terrestrial > Soil > Wetlands | place: USA: Ohio... | reverse complement strand
GCGACATCGCCTTCACCCACCACGAACGCTGGGACGGTCAAGGCTACCCGCGCGGTCTGGCCGGCGAGGCGATTCCGATCGAAGGGCGGATCACCGCCATCATCGACGTCTACGACGCGCTGACCTCTGCGCGCCCGTACAAGAGCGCGATGCCTGCGGAGGATGCACTGGCCATCATCCGCGATGGGGCCGGCAGCCAGTTCGACCCGCGCCTGGTCGCGCACTTCATCGCCGTGTTCCCCGAATTTCAGCGCCAGATGCGGCAGTTCAATCACCACTGAGCCGCAACCGCAGGGCTGGAGCATGAAAATTCGTTCACGCTCAATGGCCCACGCTGTGGGCTCGTAAACTTGTAGAAAATCGTGTCCCCCTTGCCATTTGAAGGCGCGAAAAATGGCTAAGGAACCGGCACATTGCAGCCCGACGCTGACAGAGCAGCCAACGGCGGCAAAGGCCGAGTTGTCCGCGTAGGCGATCAGCAGGTTTCTGAAGCGGTCGTTCAGATGAGTGCTTCCCGGAAGCATCGAACGGCGGCAGTTGGCCGACTAGAGCCGATTGCTCTGCCTGATACCGGCCATTCCTGGCTAAGGCAGCTTCCAGGGAGTTGTCACGACCGCAGCGTGCCCAATCCGGCCAGTCGGCTTTCTCCTGAGCAGCCATACAGCCAAAGGCAGTTTCTGCGAACTGGAGTGCTACAAAGCCGCCGCTGGCAGCCTCATCCTACCGGCCACGAGCTGCCGGTCGAGGTCAGCTTCCAATTTGAATAACCGAGGCCTCAACTACCCCCCCTCAACGGCCGGTTTACGGCTAGCAAGTGGCCGGCGTCACTGCCTCAATCCGACCCTAAACCGCCATTGGCGAAATTTGGAAGCAGACATTCGCAATACCAAGTTCATATTTTGGCCAAAATAGCAGCTTCGCAGCAGCTTTGCTGCCGTTGGGCCTCATCACGGGGTACAGGCAAGTCCCAGAAAACTCCAGGCAACCGGCCGAAAGAGTTGGGTGCCCCGTGTCAGTCGATGCCTGCTGCTGAGACGCCTAAAGTGCATGCCCCTGATCAGCGATGCAGCAACTCGGTTTTCATCTCACTTTGCCCGTTAGAGTTTCGAGACAAGCCTGCAGGGCATCAAGCTCGATGGGCTTATGCAGCACGGTAATACCGCGGTCGGTCATGCTGCGCATTAGCGTCGGTGCAGTGTCGCCGGTAATCAGTATGGCCGGTAATTCGGCACCGAAGCGCCTTCGCAGAGCCGTGATAACGTCAAATCCAGTCTCGCCCCGAGCCAGCCGATAATCGGAAATGACGACGTCCGGCGACCAAGTGTCGAGTGCGGCGAACAGCGCCTCCTGGCTGACGGCGGCAACCACCTGATGGCCCATCGCCTGCAGGCTTTCGGTCAGCGCATTGCGCACCAGGTGGTTGTCTTCAACCAGGGCAATACACAGGGGCATGACTTCTACTGAGAGCGATACGGACTTGGTAGCCGTCGACTCTCCAACCGGCAATTCGATAGCGAATATCGAGCCGCGCCCCGGCCGGGAGCGCACGCTGACTTCCAGTCCGAGCAGCGCCGCTGTCTTGGCGACGATGGCCAGCCCCAGCCCGCTGCCGTTATTGCGCGCCTGGTCGCCCAGTTGCCTAAACTCCTCGAAAATATCCTCCGTTTGGTCGGCCGGGATGCCGATGCCGGTGTCGCAGACCTCAAGCCAGGTTTTATCCCGCCGCCTCCGGCAGGCCACCAGTACGCCGCCGTGTTCGGTATAGCGAATGGCGTTGTGAATCAGATTGCCGACGATGCGCCGGAATAGAACCGAGTCGGTGCGCCCCGTCAGGCCCGTCGGGCGGTAGCGGAGTTGCAATCCTTTGACAGCGGCTTCCATGGCATGGACGGATTTCAGGCTGTTCAGCATCGCGGCGATGGAAAAGTCGCTGACGTTCGGCGTGACCACCCCGGCTTCGAGTTTGCTGAGGTCGAGCAAATCGTTGAGCAGTCCGCTCAGGCTATCGACACACTCCTTCAATTGAGTCACCAGCTTCTTGTCAGCTAGGGTGACCTTATTTTTCAGTATATTTACGTAAAGGCTGAGCGCGGCCAGCGGTTGCCTCAAGTCATGGCTGGCGGCTGCCAGGAAACGCGACTTGGCGTTGTTGGCACGCTCGGCGGCTGCTACCGCGGCGCGCAAATCCGCCTCCGCCCGTTTGCGTTCACTGACGTCGAGGATTTGCGACAGGATGGAAACCAGATTGCCATCCTGGTCGTGCAGTGCCGAGTTGTACCACTCGCAGTCGATGACTGTGCCGTCCTGGCGGTAATTGCGATTGCGGCAGATGTTGCTATTGCAGGCACCTGCTTGCAATTCGGCCCGGGACTGCTGCACCTTTTCGCTGTCGGTCTCATCCACCCAGCGCATATCGAGGCAGGACTGTCCCAACATGACCTCTTCTGACCAGCCGAAAAGACGTTCCGCTTCCGCAGACCAGCGCTGCACATGAAAATCGCGATCAAATTCGATAATTGCCAAGGGGGAGTTACGCAGATGCGCCTCCAGGCGATGGGCCGTGGCGGTGAGCTTGGCATCACTTTCAAGACGCAGCGTTTCGGCTCGTCTCAGGAGATTCGAGGCCGTGACCAGCGCTGCGCCAACGTCATCGGCTTCCTTCAGGTAGAGGGGGGGCACCGGCACCACCTCGCCCTTGCCCAGCGCCAGCGCCGGCTCCCGCAATGCTCGTACGGACCCGCCGATGCGCCTGGCCAGCGTCAGCGCCAGCAACGTTCCCGCGCCAAGCAGGCCGGCAATCGCCGCCGCCAGCCAGAGAAAGCGCCGCTGTAGCTTGGCCGTGGATGACTGAGTGGGAATGCCAATGGCCACTGACCAGTTCGAGGCAACAGAACGGCTGAAAACGGCGCTCACGGGAATGCCTTCCAGGGTATTGGCTTCTAGCATGCCCTCGGTAGTTTCTGCCATCAGCGCCACCAAGGCTGGGGCACCTTTTTGGCCAACGAAGCGGTCCGCCCCGTGTGAGCGAAAGGCAATCCTCCCTTGGCCATCAAAAATCGACACCACCCAGTCAGGAGGGAGTTGCTGCTGCGTCAAAATCTTTCCCATGCTCTGCGGCGCGAAGGTAAAACTCAAGACATACTGTACGCTGCCGCCTTGCCATACGGGGACTGCAATTGCAGTAATAGGTTGATTCCGCACTGCACCGACATAAATGTCAGAAATGACCGGTTGCCCTGTCGAGATAATCCGGTGCACCAGTTCCAGGTTACCGTGACGCGGCAAGACGCTGGGAAATGGCTTCAGGGTATTCAGCAACTGCTGTCCCGTACTATCTATGAGGATCAAGTTGCAGTCGTACCCAAGAAGCGGCACCACCGCCTGCGCTTGGGCATGAAACCTGGCGAAATCGTTGGTGACAAGATACTTTGAGGTCGCCAGCGTCTGTGCTACCGCTTTGGCTTTGCTCAATTCGGCGTCAACCGTCTGCATCAATGCACGTGCGGTCTGTAGCGTGTCGTGTTCAAGCTGGACGCGCTCGTTGATGTACGAACGATAAAGAATGGCCCCCGCCCCAAGCGCGCCTGGCAACAAACAAGCCAGCATGAGCCAGAGCAGGAGGGCACGCACCGAAGCGGGTTGAGCGCCCCGATGCACGATTGCCTTCCAAGTTTCCGCAACTGCAGCTGTCAATTTATTGACCCGCATAACCGAAAAATATTTTCACGCACGTCAAGCATAAAACGCATGCAATGCCCTCCTATTTTTTTCCCAAAGTTTATTTCATTTTCGAAATTTCAACTTGCCTGCCGCCCGATTGGCACATGGAACGTTGCAATCCCTATTAATCTGCGATTTTTTCGTAGTAGGTAGCTGCCTTCGCTTGAAGGCTATCGTGCAAAGGCCCACCGTGCGAGTGCACTTTTCTTGCAAGCTGGCAGGGATGCCTGTGGATGTGTACTGATCGAGGGCGCGTTGCGGTCATACCTGATAACACGGCACAACCGACATGGATGCCAAAAAACTCTAGCAGCTCCAGTTCAATGGCAGTTTCGGAGTCGCGCACGCGATAGCAGTCATTGACCCGCAACAACGGCTGGCCGGCAGTTAACTGGCTTATAGCCGCCCGATGCTAACCACGGTCCCAAGGTCGGCTTTGGCCGAGTTGTTCGCGTAGGCCGTCCGGCAGGTCTCAGGGTGCAGCTGTCATTCAGGCGGCAGCTATCACGTAGAGCCGTACGACCGCAGTTGGGCGACAGTACGCCTACGACATGATGCCGAAAAGCGGCCACACGGTTTGAGCGTAGCCGCCCTGGGGGCTGTCAGATTTCTGTCTGCTCTGAGATTTCCAGCGCGTCATCGACCTCGATGCCAAGATACCTGACCGTGCTTTCCAGCTTGGAATGCCCAAGCAACAGCTGAACAGCACGCAGGTTCTTCGTGCGCTTGTAGATCAGGGTAGCCTTCGTTCTCCGCATGGAATGCGTCCCATAGGCCGACGAGTCCAGCCCGGCAGATTTTGCCCAGTGATGCACGATCCGCGCATATTGACGTGTCGAGACATGGGGAGACCTCGTCACTCTGCTTGGGAATAGGAACTGATCTCCGCGCAAATGCGACTTCTCCAGCCAGGCTGAGACTGCCGTTCTGGTTGGTTCAGTCAGTTCGAACTGCACAGGTCTTTGGGTTTTCCTCTGGATGACCATGGCACGAGATAGCACCTGGTTTCCGTGAGTGATGTCGCGCACCCGCATGCTAACGAGATCGCAACCCCGAAGCTTGCTGTCGATGGCCAGATTGAACATGGCAAGGTCGCGGACTGCATGAGCATTCTGGAGGTAGATGCGGATGGCCCAGATGTCCTTGGGTTTCAGCGGTGGCTTCTGGCCGACGAGTTTGCCCTTGTTCCAAGCTTCGCGCTTGTTGATGGTTTCCATCTTTGACTCCTTGGTTGTTGATCGGAGTCATATGTTCGGTCCATGGGTGAATGGCTGCTGTGAGGCAGGATGGCCTACGCGGGCTGCTGGCCATCAAGAGACTCCCTGACCCACAGAAAAATTCATGATAAATACGTCCGCTTCCTGTCGTTAACCGGATGATGAAGTAGACTCGACAGCTGGTGATTACCACACCGGTTGACTCAAATGAATTCACTGAGCATCCTGCTTGCCGGCCCACAGAGCGACTGACAAATGCTGAGCAACCTGATCAATAACATTGCCTTCTTGATTGCGCTGGCAGCCGCTGGCCAGCTAGTCGTTACACGATTTCACCAGTCCCCGCTGAAATACTCTCTGGTGCTCGGGGTTCTGTTTGGCAGCGTGACCTTGCTGGGCATGGCAAATCCGGTGAACTTCGCACCCGGCGTATTTTTTGACGGGCGGTCGATTGTGCTGGCGGTCGCCGGTGTGATCGGCGGGGGTCTGCCTGCGGCCATCGCCGCAGGCATGGCAGCCATCTATCGCTATCAACTGGGCGGTATCGGCGCACCGGTGGGCATCACGGTCATCTTGTTCTCGGCCTTGCTGGGGGTGCTGGCGCGGCAGTGGTGGCAGCGCCGCAGCGCCCCGCCACATTACGGGCACTATCTGGCGCTCGGGGTGGTGGTGCAATTGATGCAGTTGGCCGCCTTCACGCAGGTTCCCGATCAGGCCGGGTATGCATTCATCGAGCAGGCCTGGTGGATCCTCTTGCTGTTCTACCCCCTCACGACCGCCCTGCTGTGCCTGATCTTTCGCAACTACGAACAGCAGTTTGAAGAGCGGGCGGCATTACAGGCGGCACAGAAGGCGGTCATTGCAGAAGAACGCGCCAGCATGGAACGCTTCCATGCCTACTTCGATCACTCCATCGTCGGCCTTGCCATTACCAGCCTGGAGAAGGGCTGGATCGAGGTCAATGACGCGCTCTGCGAGACGCTGGGATACACGCGGGATGAACTGACTCGCATGACCTGGACAGAGCTCACCTTTCCGGAGGATCTGGCACCTGACCTGGCGCAGTTCAACCGCATGCTGGCTGGTGAAATCAACAGCTATGCATTGGACAAGCGCTTCATCCACAAGGACGGCCACCTGGTCTATACGCGCTTAGCGGTCAGCCATGTGCGAAAGCCGGATGGCAGTCTGGACTACGTGGTTGCCATGGTGGAGAACATTTCGGACCGCAAGCGTTCGGAACTGGCCCTGGAGAACAGTGCAAAGCAACTGCGCTTCGTACTGAACGGGTCAGAACTTGGCTTTTGGGACTGGGATATTGCCGCCGGCAAAGTGGAGCGGAACGAACGATGGGCCGAGATGCTGGGATACACGTATAGCGAAATACAGCATACGGTAATGCAGTGGACCGACTTCATTCACCCGGAGGATCGCGAGCGCGCATGGGATTCCATCAAAGCGGTGATTGATGGACGCTCGACCATGCATCGACTTGAGTACCGGATGCTTCATAAGGATGGCAGCATTCGGTGGATTCTTGACCAGGCCAGCGTGATGCAGCGTGATGTAGATGGCAAGCCGCTGCGCATGTGCGGAACCCATACCGACATTACCGCGCGCAAGCAGGATGAACTAGAACTGCTGCAACATCGCCATTACCTTCAGACACTGGTCGAAGCGCAAACCCGTGATCTACGCGTCGCCAAGGAAGCCGCCGAAACCGCCAACATCGCCAAAAGTGCGTTCCTGGCCAACATGAGTCACGAAATCCGCACCCCGCTCAATGCCATCACCGGCATGGCCCATATCCTGCGTCGCAGCGGCCTGACTGTCGAGCAGACCGACAAACTCAACAAGATCGAGAACGCCGGCAGCCACCTGCTCAGGATCATCAACGATGTCCTCGATCTCTCCAAGATCGAAGCCGGCAAGTTCGCCCTGGAGGACGCCCCGGTCCATGTCGAAGCCCTGCTCGGCAACGTCGCCACGATGGTCGGGCAGAAAGCGCGCGACAAGGGCCTGCGCTTCAACATTGAAACCGCTGCCTTTCCCCATCACCTGCGGGGCGACTCCACCCGGCTGCAACAAGCCCTGCTCAACTATGCTGCCAACGCCATCAAATTCACCGAGCAAGGCCACATTACCCTGCGCGTAACGCAAGAGGCCGAAACCGACAGCACCGCCACGTTGCGCTTCGAAGTCGAAGATACCGGTATCGGCATTGCTCCAGAAATGCAGTCCAGACTCTTCAATGCCTTCGAACAAGCCGACAACTCGACCACTCGCAAATATGGCGGCACCGGCTTGGGCTTGGCCATTACCCGAAAAATCGCCGAAGTTATGGGGGGAACGGCCGGCGTAACCAGTACCCCGAGCCAGGGCAGCACCTTCTGGTTCACAGCGGCTCTCCAGAAGACTCACGAGACAGCAGCACAAACCGCCCGCGCCGGCAACGAAAGCGCCGAGCAGATCATCCTGCGCAACCATGTCGGCAAACGCATTCTTCTAGCGGAGGACGAACCGGTCAATCGGGAAATTACCCAGATGCTTCTGAAGGATGTGGGCCTCACTGTCGATATTGCCGAGAATGGCCAGGAGGCTGTGGAAAAAGCTAGGTCAGGCAACTACGCCATCATTCTGATGGACATGCAAATGCCGGAGATGGACGGACTGGAAGCGACGCGCCAGATTCGGCAGCCACCAAGCCACCAAGCAACGCCTATCCTGGCGATGACGGCAAACGCCTTTGCTGAGGACAAAAAGCAGTGCTTCGCTGCAGGCATGGACGATTTTCTTGCCAAGCCGGCCAAGCCAGAGATTCTCTATACGAGCTTGCTCAAATGGTTTGAGCAGCAGCGGGGCTGAGCGGTCGGTTTGTGACCAATTCCGGCGATCGGGTTCTCGGTGTGGCCAGTGCCAGCAAAGGGTCGGGGCCGGCTGTAGAACGGATGAGGAAGCAGACATTCAGTGCTGTCGGGCGCTGAAGGACGGCTTACCGCGACGTAGCTGCCCGACACCGAGCGATGGACCAACGGCCGCAAAGGCCGAGGTGCTGCCTGTTGACGTTGGCATGAGGCTGAATGTCGACCTAAACGATCGTTGGCTTCCTGGCTGGACAATTCGGCAAGGTGTAGCCACCGGTCATTTGATGGCTCACGCCGTGGGCCTAAGCAGCATTGACAGCTACATGCTGAGGTAGATAATCTAGTCGAACTCGCGTCACGGTCCGCTATGGGCCAAGGTGGCATTTATGCAGGAAGTGGGTGTCCGCCCGAACTGCAAGGCTGGCAGCCTTTGCTACTCTTCTACTGACTATCGCAGTACGGTGATGCTTATCGGGAGGTCGGTGCGATGCCGCCTCGGTCCGTATACAGGAAGCCACCACTCCGGCTGTCGTACGGCATAACCTGAAAAGGTAATGTCATGCCTGTAAAAATGCAGTTCTCAAACAAACCACGTTGGCCGCCCACAAACAGTTGTCGTATGAGCAACTTTTATCTGCCTGGCTTCTAAGCGATGGCTGGGAAGTTCTGATTCCTGTGATTGATCACGGCAAAAAAACTGATCTTGTTGTGGCCGACGATGACAGTTTCTACCGGATACAGGTCAAGAGTATTCAGACCAAAGATGAATCGATCCGAGTTGAGAACAAATGGCAGGGGGCGAAAATTGACTATGTTGTCTATTTTTCAACACTTGGGGATTGGGGTTATATAACTCCTGCTTTCACGGAAACGAATCGCCCGCTAAATTCGCAGGGCCACATTCGGTTTTGCAAGCATCCGACAAATTTTCTGAAAGCGTTCAAGCGAATATGAGGTAAAACACCGCGTGTTGTTGCTGGCATGAGGCTAGATTTCGGCCGTAGCGGCCTTTGTGCAAGGCATAATTGAATGGCCGGAAACAGACATGTTGCTGACTTTTCATTTTTCTCTGAGCACTTGCAACACGCCCAACTTAAGCAGCTGGTCGCCGATAGCCACCTTCGCGATACCAGACGGAACCAGATAGCGCTTCATACAGCGCTGCTTTCCAAGAGTTTTTGCGGTGTAATCGCTCCGCCTGAGCAATCAGACTTAGGTATTCACCAATCCGCTGACTTGTCTCGAATCGACTTAAGATGTCCGAGAGCGAAGCGAGTTCACTCGCTGCTTCAATTGCAAATCTGCTGGTCAGGTTGAGGTCGCGGATATAGTTGACAACCCGCCTGGCCAAATCCGCAGACCAATTGTTGGGGGGGGCGCCGAGAATGCAGCCGTTGCCGGTGAAGTTTCCTGCACATTGGCATACAACCAAGTATCCGTCTCGATCCTTGAGTCCTCAAAGTACGGATGGGGAATTTGGTTTTCCCCCCCAAGCACTTCAGAACCTTTGCCTTTGTTGCAGTCAGTGCAAGCCGGAATGAGGTTGATGGGGAGCACTGAGAAGGATGGGTACCTATACCAACTCGGACTCCGATATTTCCAATCATCCCCCACCACGACAAATCCGCAATCGACCTTGAATGAGCTAACGGAGCTCCTGAAAAACGCAACAGGGTTGCTAGACCTAGTATCCGGCACGTATGAACTCATGTTTGCCCGGGGGAATGATGTCCTCAAGATACTGAGGAATTCGGCGATCTATGATTCTGTGTTTATTGTGACTCAGGGGAAGGTTAATCATGTGCGGGAATACGTCGAATGGATGATGCGGCACGCTTCGTTCGCTTCGCTCAGGGGCAATACAGGCGCATCTGCTGATCAGGTTTTGTCTCTCGCGCTGCTGCTCCTAAATGCATGCGAAAGGACGCATGTTAGCGAATTTTGTGTGATTCCAAAGTACGCGCCTGCATTCGCGACCAACCTTAATGTTGAACCAGCAGCGAGACTTCTAAAGGAAGTTTTCTGCCACCTCGAAGGTGCCAATCAAAATCTCACTTTCCCACCAAAGGACACGGATATTGACGCCGCATTTCGCCCGCTCCTTTTCGCGAACAACACGTTCGTCCTGCAACCCCCGCCAATAGCCGCAAGAGCAATCCTGAACGCGACAATAGATTGGTGTCGCCGTGGGTTGGTTCGGGCCTACACCGATTGTGTAGCCCAGGCGTTAAAGAGCGCGACCAAGATACCTATCGTCAAGGTCAGAACGCTCCACTGTGCCGTGCCCTACGCCTTGGAAGGCTTGCTGCGGCGAGAGCTTGACGCGGCAGGAGGCGCATTGCTGAGCGTCCAGCACGGTGACCAGGTCAAATTTACCTTCAGCTTGGCGGAGACTTCAGCGGATGCCCTGGTGGCTCATTTGAATGAAGCAGGCCAAGGCCGAATTTCCTGGCAGAGCAACGGGTAATCAAGGTCTCAGAAAGGCGAAAGCCCCGCCGGGGGAGTGCGGGGCTTTCAAGGTGGCCGGTTCAGGGAGGGGGAGAGGTGGCCGCCTAGGCTGTTGGGGTTCAGCGCATGGGGGTAATTTACGGGCCCCCACCATCAAGCTCAAGTAACCGATTGCAACAGCGAGTATCGGTTTGTTGAACGCTGGCCAAGACGCGATTGGCATACAGTATTGCCCCTTGCTGGTGGCTGTATAAAATTACAGTATTCAACAAAAGGAGCATGCCATGATTCGTATTGTCTGCCCGGGCTGCCACAGCCCGCTGTCCAGCGCCGAACTCGAGCAAGCCACCATCGACGGGCAGCTCAGCCTCGTCTGCCCAGAGTGTTCAATGGTTTTGCTAACCGAGCCTATCGATGAGCACCAAGTCCCGCGGGCAGTCGAGGTGCCGGCGCATGCATGAGCCGCTGGGTGGCTTCTATTGGTTAGGCCACATTTCCTTGCAGCGGTATGACTTTCGCTCCCGTTTTCAGCTTGTCGAGATAGTCAGCCCATAGCTGCATCATGGTGTTGCGCTCTTTCAGAAACTTGGTGCGGTTGTAGGCGGTGCCAAGGGCATCAGGAACTTTGTGTGCTAGTTGGTGTTCGATGACCTCCGGCTTTTGGTGCAATTCCTCATGCAGAATGGTTCGCGCCATCGCTCGGAAGCCGTGTCCAGTAATTTCGGTTTTTGTGTCATAGCCCATTCGGCGCAGGGCGGCGTTAATGGCTGCATCGCTCATGGGGCGTTGCGGATCTCGGCCGGGGAAAACGTAGCGACCATGTCCGGTGAGGGCGTGTAGTTCTCGCAAGGTGGCGATGACTTGTGAGGCGAGAGGGACCAAGTGCTCAGTCTTGGTTTTTGTGACGAAATAGCGCCATTCGCCTTTATCCAAATTGAAGCTCACCCATTCGGCTTTACGCAGTTCGCCTGGGCGAGTGAATACTCTGGGGGCGATTTCCAGTGCGCATTTGACGACGAATGTACCCTTGAAGCCGTCAATTGCCCGTAGCAATTCGCCGACTTGCGTGGGCTCGGTGATGGCCGGTAAATTTTCCGTCTTGGGGGCGGGGATGGCTCCTTTTAGATCGGGACAGGGGTCGCGTTCGGCACGGCCGGTCACAATGGCATAGCGGAAACACTGACTGATTTCGCTCTTGGCTTTGTGAGCTGTGTAACGAGCACCCCGAGCATCGATCCGGCGCAGTACAGCCAGCACCTCTGGGGCAGTGATTTCGGCAATTGGTCGCGCCCCCATCCAGGGGAAAACATCCTTTTCCAGCCGAGCCTTGGCCTTCGAGTATTGGGCTTCCTGGATATTGGAACGCTTGTGCTCCAGCCACTCCCGGCAGATCACCTCGAAGCTGTTGGTAGCAAGCTCGCTGGCGGTCTCTTTGACGGCTTTTCGGTGCTCGCTGGGGTCGATCCCTTCAGTCATCATTTTCCGTGCCTCATCGCGTTTGCTACGCGCTTCCTTGAGGCCTGTCTCGGGGTAGGTGCCGAGGGACAGTAGCTTTTCTTTACCCCCAATCCGGAACTTCAGGCGCCACCACTTATTCCCGTTGGGATTGACCAGGAGGAAAAGGCCTTTTTCGTCTGCCAGCTTGTACGGTTTTTCGCGCGGCTTGGCGTTGCGAATGGCGGTGTCGGTGAGTGGCATGGCTGCAGCTCCGTCGAAGCGTCGAAGGTGGGCCGTCATCAGTGGGGGAGGTGCTTGGGGGTAACACCTATTGGGGGTAGGTTGGTTACCCCCAAAGTTACCCCCACAGAGGTCCGGATTTGGTTGAATTATTTTGGACGCTACTGGACTAAAAGACAACAAAAAACCCGCACTGGTGCGGGTTCTATGGACTTCTTTGGAATTGCTTGGACTGCTTATTGGTGCTCTGGGCGAGACTCGAACTCGCACACCTTACGGCACTACCCCCTCAAGATAGCGTGTCTACCAATTTCACCACCAGAGCACTGGTGCGTCCTGACGGGGTCGAACCGCCGACATTCGCCT
>Ga0316604_10002974_pt1 | contig 12309 bp, 7 predicted proteins | sample OWC_soil_day20_C_FD_207650 | JGI IMG/M metagenome (GOLD analysis project Ga0316604, IMG submission 207650) | Wetland soil microbial communities from Old Woman Creek delta, Ohio, United States - OWC_soil_day20_CT | ecosystem: Environmental > Terrestrial > Soil > Wetlands | place: USA: Ohio... | reverse complement strand
GAACTGGCGCGCAACGGCTACTGCCATGTCATTGATAAAGGACAGTTTGAGTTTACGCAAGACGAAATCATCGAGTATTACCGCTTGTGCGGGATATGCCTGAAGCCGATTGAAGCGGCCGAACTTTATAACTATACCGAAGGCTGGATCAGCGCTCTGTATCTTAGTATGCTGAGTTTTTTGCGGGAAGGACGGATTGAACATCAGGTAAGCCTGCATGAGCTAATCGAGAAGGTTGTCTACCGGCAGTGTGCAACAGACGTAAAGGAATTTTTATTGACCATCTGTATCTTTGACAGTTTTACATTGGAGCAGGCAAGAGTGATGTGGCCGAGCCAAAATGTCGAAGAGATCATTAACTATCTTATAGCCAACAATGCTCTTATTAAATATGATAATTTCAACAAAACCTATCAGATGCACAACATTTTCACCAGTTACTTGCGGGAGATTCTGGACCAGCAGGATGAGAAACAACGGCAAGGAGTCTGGCTATTGGCCGGAAAGTGGTATGCAAGTATCAATGATCATATCCATGCCATGGAGTGTTTCTATAATGCGAATGATTTTAATAGTCTACTTACTATTTTAGAGGTGGATAAAGGACATAGCATAAAAAATGAACAGAAAGAACGTGTAATTCGCTATTTTCACGATTGCCCCCCTCAAATAAAAAAAATGCACCCTTGGGCCGGATTGATTTATGCGGTCTATCTTTTTGTTTTTAATGAGCGAGAGCGCTTTGCCTTTCAGTGTGCGGAAATTGACGGATATATCGAACAGTTGACGCAAGACGACCAACAGACGAAGGAACAGCTAACGGGAGAATTCGAACTGCTACTTAGCTTTTCCCAATATAATTGCATCGCCGGGATGACGAAGCATCAGCAAAGAGCCGCAGACTTGCTGAAAGGGTTTTCACAGTTCATTGACAAGAGAGCGTCCTGGACGTTTGGCTCGCCGTCAGTACTTTATATGTATTATCGCGAGAGCGGGCAGTTGGAGAACGAAGTAAATGAGATGGCTGAAGCAATGCCGCACTATTATCGCCTGACGAACGGCCACGGATCTGGAACGGAAAATGTGATGCAGGCTGAGAGATATTATCATATCGGTGATTTTAAAAGTGCGGAAATTGCGGCGAATAAAGCCATGATTGCCGCACTGTCTCAGGACCAGACGTCAATTGTGCTGTGCGCTTTGTTTCTTCAGATGCGGCTTGAAATCGTGCGGGGAAACTTGTCGGCAGTGGTGAACAGCTTGCAGCAAACACGCGAGGAACTTAAAAGACGGAAGCTGTATTCTTATATTCACACCTTGGATTTGTGCGAGGGATTTGTTTATGTGTGTCTTAACCGAAGCGAAAAAATCCCCGCATGGATTGTGCAAGGCGATGTAAAGGACAGTTCCCTATATTTCGCAACGTATGCTTTTTTTAATATTATTTGGGGCAAGGCGCTGCTTTTGGATGGGCAGTACCTGAAGCTGATCGGAATATCGGGGCAGTTTTTTTGTATTGCTGATGCTTTTCCAAATTTGTTGGGGCATGTGTATACTCATATCTATCTGGCAGCGGCGCAATATCAGCTGAAACGATATGCAGAAGCTCAAGAATCTTTAGTACAGGCTGTCAATCTTGCCTCCCCCGATCGTTTGTTCATGCCTTTCGTCGAAAACGGGGAGCATATCCTTACTCTACTTGTAGCGATGAGGAAAGACGGGCAACACATTGAATTTATCGAGAACGTGAGAAATCTATATGCTGCGTTTGTAAAAAAATTAGTGGACATGAGATCCGAAGAAGAAAACAGTGATCCACTATTCAACCTTACTGCCAGAGAACTGGAAATTGCCGGGCTCGTGGCGGCTGGAATGTCTAATCGACTCATAGCTGATACGCTTTATGTAGAAGCGGTAACTGTCAAAAAGACTCTCCAGAACGCCTACGCAAAATTGGGCATTAGCAGCAGGACCATCCTGGTGAAAATGATGCTGGAACGAAATAAGAGATAAAAGATTCTACTTTTGGATAATATCGAAATAGATGGATTTGCTTTATGATTAAGGAGAACCCGCCTTTTTCTTTTTTTGTGCTTTTCTAAGATATTGCGAGCAGCAAATTTATGACGAAAGGAATTTGCATGATGAAAATTTCTAATGTAATTCCCAACAATGAGTATTGTATTATCGTTCAATTTGACAACCAGCATTCGATAACTCTTGATTTGAAGGGGAAGCTACATACAGCTCGTTTTTCTGGACTCAGAAGCGAGTCTGTGTTTGTTGCGGCGAAGACTGACGGGAAATCAATTCTCTGGCCTGGAGGAGTCTCTATCGCCATAAGTGAGATGTTGGAGATCGTTACAAAATAAAAGGTTTGTGGATAAGCGCATCGGTACGGAACACAAATAAAAATTACCGATGTAACGAAGCCTACGGATACAAAAAAGCGTGTGCATGAGTAAAGTGAATATTGTGATATAATAAAACTGGAAGTACAACAAAATATGGGGAGGTGCATTCATGTGACGCGACCTAAAAAAATTTTAGTGGCGTATGATGGCTCTGCCCAAAGTAAAGAGGCTCTTAGTTGGGCTACTGATCTCAGTGTCCTATCTGGTGCACCGGTAATCGCAGTAAAAGTAGTGGAACCAGTGGAAATGAATCGGGCGTATGCCATCTATGAAGCTGGATATGGTGCTACGCTCGGGGAACGATTTGCTGAAATGCATAGAATTGATGAGAAACAAATGGCGGATGCGTTGGAAATTGGAAGGCACAAAGGGGTTACGATCAAAACAGAGATGCTCCAGGGAAACATTGCCGCAACGCTTATTGATTACTCGGAGAAGAATGGCGTGGATTTGATCATTGCCGGCACGAGGGGGCACGGGGTTCTCGAGGGATTGCTGATGGGCAGTGTGACCCGAAACCTCGTAAGTTTGTCGCATATTCCGGTGCTAGTTGTGAAAGACTAAATAGAATAATCATAGTGGGTCCGTGCGGCTATTATGCGGCGCGGACTTTTTAAATGTTGCAGGTGTTTGTGATCCTTACATTTTGAGTAATAATGGCAGGGATACAATAAAATGACAGAGAATAACTAAAGATCAACAGTAGGGAGGATTTTCCGATTGGCAGGTAGTATTTCGATCCGAGGAATGTCATTTCAGTATCCGAATGCTAATAAAATTGCGCTGGAGGAAATCGACCTCGAAGTTTCGCCAGGGCAAATGATCATGGTTATGGGGGCAAGCGGCGCAGGCAAATCGACGCTCGCGAACACGCTCAATGGATTGATTCCCCACTTTATTCGGGGAAATCTAAGTGGAACAGTTTGTGTCGGCGGCATCGTTCCTCAAGCCAGAGGAGTCGGTGGCATGGCTGAGATCATCGGCCTGGTTTTCCAGGACTTTGAAACGCAATTGTTTTCCACCCGTCTCGAATTGGAGATCGCTTTTGGCATGGAGAACCGGGGAATGGAACGTTCCACCATGCAGAAACAAGTGGGGATAATTCTTGCGGCGATAGGCTTGAAGGGATTTGAACAGTTTGCACCGGCAGAACTGTCGGGTGGACAGAAACAAAGATTGGCGATTGGTGCTGTTCTGGCTGCATCGCCTCAAGTACTGTGTCTGGATGAACCGACGACTGATCTGGATCCGATCGGAAAGATGGAAATTTTTTCATTGCTCAGGAATCTTCGGACCCAGACACAATGGATTGGTAACGCAGGGCCGGAGACGATTATTGTCATTGAGCATGAAACGGAAGAAGCGATTCATGCCGACCGGATTATTGTGCTGGAGGAAGGGCGAATCGTAGCGGAGGGGACACCCGCTGAAATTTTGGCTGATGTGGCATTGTTTGATAGGCTTGGATTGCAGCCTCTTGCTTTTTGCGATTATTTTCATCGTTGCGGCTTTTTAGCCGATGTTGCGCCGCTGACGCTGCAAGACGCCGAGAAGTGCTTTCATCGTCACGGATTGAGCATTGATGATGTTCGAAACGGGGAGGTCAAGGAAAAGGACACAGCAAAGGCTAAAATTTACGGAGAGGAAATCATTCGTGTTGAAGAGCTGACACAAGCCTATGCTGAGAGGGAAGTTCTGAAGGGGATCAACTGGCGCGTCAAGGAACGTGAATTTATTGCGGTGCTTGGCGCGAACGGCAGTGGAAAAACAACGCTGGTCAAACACCTCAATGGATTGCTGCGTCCGAAGCGGGGGAATGTTTATCTGGATGGACGCGATACTGGAGCTTCATCGGTTTTTGAGATGGGGCAGATCGCCGGTTATGTGTTCCAAAATCCGGATCAGCAAATTTTCTGCGATACAGTATATGAAGAGATTTCCTATGCGCTGAAATTGCGGGGTTTTACGGAGGCGGAAACGACGGCGCGGGTGCGGGAGGCATTGGATGCTGTCGGGTTGACTGGCTGTGAGGCTGAAGATCCATTTTCTCTTTCCAAGGGGCAGCGCCAGCGGGTGGCGGTTGCGTCGATCCTGGCGCTCAAGCCACGGGTGATTATATTGGATGAACCGACTACGGGGCTGGATTACAAGGACCAGAGACGAATGATGGAACTGGTGAAGAGGTTGAACGAAGCAGGACATACCATCATCATGATTACTCATACGATGTGGGTGGTGGCCGAATATGCCCACAGAGTCGTATTGATGCGAGACGGCAAGATCATAGCGGACGGTGGTGTTCGGGACATCTTTGCCGCGGAAGCGACATTGGCATTGGCGGATGTTTGCCCGCCACAAATCACCCAGTTGGGAAACCGCGTTGGCGTGACCGCTCTGTCAGTGGATGAACTGCTGTATTGCACCTGCCGGAAGGCGGGACAGTCATGAATTTGTTTTTATATGTTGAAGCAACCTCATGGTTACATCGAGCTGATCCACGAACTAAAATTTTCTCCATGTTCTGCGTTTTTTTTCTAGCGCTCGGACTAAATGGGCCATCGGCGGTTTTGGCGCTGGGGTGTGCAGTCGTGGCCGCCGGATTTAGTGCAGGATTTGCCTCTGGTTTGCGCCGTATTGGTGGCTTGCTCTGCATGCTGTTAGTGATGATAACGGTTTTATGGGGAGTAACAACCGGCAATGTTCCGTTGTGGGGGCCGTTCAAGTCGGACGGGATGCTGCAGGGACTGACAATGGGCATCAAAATGGTGATTATGGTCACGACAGGTCTGATTTGGCTAAGTAGTACCAAGATTGAGGAAATGACCGCCGGGATGGAAAAACTAGGTATTCCTTATCCTGTTGCGTTTGCGTTTTCCACAGCGATTCGGTTGGTCCCCTGGATTGTTTCCAGTTGCCTGACTGTCGGAGAAGCGCAACAATCGCGTGGCTTAGACTTGCATCATGGTTCGTTTTTGCGGCGGATGCGCAACTATGTTCCTTTATTTATTCCAGCACTGATCGCCGTGATACGGAATGCTAATTATTTCTCCATGGCACTGGAAAGTCGCGGTTTTGGCAGTAAAAACAAACGGGTTTCTTATCTGCAAATCGGCTTTGGTGCAAACGATGGGGCGCTGATTATCGCGACTATATTGGTGTCGGCATTATGTTTGCGGCTCAACGAAGGATCAATGCAAAGCCTGTTGTGGAACGGATTGATTCTACTAACATTCTTTGTCGGATTCATTTTGGTATTGCGGATTGTTGTGAATCGTGAAAGCGGAAGAGCTTTATGGCTTAATACCCGGATGGTTGTGCTGACTGCCATGTCGGCGGCGATTTATGCCGCAGTGGTCATTCCGTTCAAGGGAATTGTTTTTGTTCCCGGGGTGACGGAATTTCGGCCGGGGATGGCGTTGCCGCCGGTACTGGGAGTATTGTTCGGTCCTGCCGCCGCATGGGGTAGCGGGTTTGGCTGTGTTATAAGCGACTTTTTTGGTTCGCTGAGTCCGGGCAGTTTCTTTGGATTTGCCGGAAATTATGTAATGGCCTGGCTTCCATATCATTTGTGGTGGAAAACTGGATTGGTGCGAGCCGATGACCTGGAACCACTGCGGCTTGATTCTATGCAAAAGATCGTCAATTTTTTCGTTCTGGCGATTGTGGGAGCATTATCCTGTGCGTTTATCATCGGCTGGGGGCTGGAATTGATCGGCCTTGTTCCATTCAAAGTATTGACGGTGCTGATCGCCGTCAATAATTCGGCGCCGATTCTATTACTGAGCTTGCCGGTGATGATGGTTCTGTATCCGCGAATCAAAAAATGGGGCTTGCTGTGGACCGATATTCTCGACCCGGCGGAAGTGGCGGCAAGCATACAGCAAAGTTGGGCCGGGGCTGTGATTACACTGATTGGTATTGTCGTTGGTTTTGGTGGCGGTTTGTATGTGGCTGTTGGCTTGGGCGGCAATCCGCTGCCTGTGGCGGGGATAGGGATTGGACTGCTGATTGTCGGTGCGTTTCTGTAACGCTTGGATCAGAAAACGGTTCTGGCAGGAAAATGAAATATTCAGTTGAATTCTATACAATATGACATATTATCGACGCTTTGTTTTGCTGATTATTTTTATCATGTATACGATGGTTTTCGGGAACCGCATTAGTATTGGCGTAACGATTCCAGCCCTGACCAACGAGTTTGGCATGACCAATACGGAAGCCGGCGCGTTATCCGGGTTTTTCTTTCTCGGGTATTTCATGACCCAAGTTCCGGCTGGATTTTGGATCGCCCGGTTCGGCAGTCGTGGACTGGTAGGGGTGTCACTGTGTCTGATGGCCTTGTTTTTGTGGCTGTTCGGGGCAATGACAACGTTGTTGTGGGCAGGCTGGTATCGGTTTGGATTGGGCGTTACGCAGGGGCCGATTTCTGTCGGCGGTAATGCACTCATCAGTCAGTGGTTTCCTCCGCGTGAGCAATCACGGGCTGTTTCAGTCATGGTTGCTTCAACGATGTTGGCTCCGGTTATTTTTCCGCCGTTATCTGCATGGTTTATTGTTGAATGGGGATGGCGAATTCTGTTCCAGTCTTTTGCTGTTACCGGTATCGTGTTGGCGGTGTGGTGGAGTTATTATGTTCGCTCTTGTCCAGAAGACAGTCTGCGATGCTCGCCGGAAGAACTCAGTCTTATACGATCCCCGGAAATTTTGGTTCCAGTAGTGCAACGTATCGCCTTACCTCGGTTTTTATCACGCATTCTGTTCGCAGGCCATACTGTGCCGATGGCCGACACTAAATCGTCTTTATTTCAACGTTCTGATTTGTGGTGGGCGATGCTCTCGTATTTTTGCTTTGTTTCCGTGTTCTATGGCATGGTTACCTGGTTGCCCTCATATTTCGTGAAAGTGCGCGGCATGGATATGATCCAAATGGGTTGGCTAGTTGCGGTTCCTTGGGTGGGTGCGCTTGCGGGATCGTTAGTCGGCGGCTGGATTGTTGATCATTGGTTGGGTGGAAATCCGCTTCCAGTCATGCGCTGGGGCAGTTTGTTCACTGCTGGAAGTCTATATCTGTTTACCGAAGCACCGGCGGGAATGGGCTGGACTGTGGGGTTATTATTGTTGTTTGGCTTTTTTATTGGGTTTGCCCCGTTGGGATTTATGACATATCCTCTTCGTTTGGCTGCGCGCGGGGTATACCCTCTTGGAATAGCCTTTATGAATTCGGGCGGCAACATCGGCGGTTTTCTGTCCCCCTTGGTGGCAGGAATTTTACTGGACCGATTCGGCGATTATTCGGCGGTTTTTGCCTACTTTATTACCTGTGCATTATTGGCAGCACTTCTGTCTTGCTTGGTACGTACACCAGTTGATGGTTATTGCACTAGGGACTAAAGTCCTGGGGCAAAGGTCCAGTTGACAAGGGATAGTGTCTAACCTAGTATTTAACATAGTATTATGTGTGTGTTGTCTGAAATGGCAGATAAATTCCGTGTGGCCGAGAAAGGGAGGGTTACCATGCAGCCGAAGAAAAAGATTCATGTTCGAAAAGCTATGCCAGGAATGGTATTGGCGGCTGATTTGCTCTCTGATACCGGACGAATTATCCTGAGCCAGGAAACCCGTTTGACGGAAATTATGCTTCGAAGCTTAAGTGCGTGGAATGTTACCTATATAGACATCTACCACTCGGACCTGTTGCCGGAAAATTTCCAGACGGAGCAGTTGGACGATAAATATTCCGATATGATGCATATTATAGAAAATTCCTTTGTTACGATGCGGTTCTGCAAAGAACTTCCACTGGCTGAGATGCGGGAGATGGCCGTAGATTCGGTGCTGCACATGACAGATACGGTCGGTGTTCTACCCTATCTGCAGTCCATGCGCCGTACAGGGGAGTATACGTTTCATCATTCAATCAATGTGAGCATTTTATGTGGCGTTATCGGCAAATGGATGGGGTATAAAGGCACTGAATTAGAAGACCTTGTATTGGCAGGGCTGCTGCATGATATTGGAAAAACGCAGGTTTCCGAGTTGCTGATCAATAAACCTGAAAAATTGAATGCCGAGGAAATGGCTGAGATGAAACGCCACAGCAAACTGGGGACTGAGTTGATACAAAAAGCCGGTACAATCTCTTCAAATGTCACGGATGCTGTATTGCAACATCATGAAAGAATGGATGGGAGCGGTTATCCGAATGGACTGGCCGGTCGTTATATTCATCCTTATGCTCGTATTGTTGCGATTGCAGATTTATATGATGCGGTGACCTCTGATCGCCCTTTTCAGGGCAAAGCAAGCCCGTTTGCTGCGGCGAGGATCATTGCCTCCGAAATGTTCGGTAGACTGGATATGAAAACGGCCACGACTTTTCTAGAGCATATTCGGGATCATTTCATCGGGACCCGGGTTTGTTTAACGGATGGCAGGCAGGCTGAAGTGATACTGCTCGGAAATGATTTTACATTCAAGCCGATAATTCGTACGGAGGCTGGTGAATTTCTCGATACGAGATGCAATCCGGAAATACAGATCCGCGAAGTAACGCTGGTATAAAAAGATAGCTACAATTTCTGCAGAAAAGAGCTGTGCAAACCGTTTGGTTTGCACAGCTCTACTAATTTTGTCATTTGCAGGTGAGGGATCAGATACGGAATTTGCTGATGGCCATATTCATTTCTTGCGCCAGTTGGGCCAAAGCTCGACTGGAAGAGGCGATTTCTTCCATCCCGGCGGACTGTTCTTCGGCGGCGGCCGATATGTTTTCGGCCTGTCCGGCGGTTTTCTTCGCGGCGCCGTCAATTTCCTCCACAGAGGTGACTATGCGTTGGCTGCCGTTTGCAACCTGATCGACTGCCTGCGCCGTTTGCCTGATTTGTTCTGAGACTTCGAGCACTTTTTCAACAATCTTGTTGAATGTCGATCCTGCATTACTGACGACTTCGGTTCCGTGCCGTACGAGCGAACTTGCTTCATTGACCCCCTTGACGGCATCGTTGGTATCTTTTTGTATCTCAGTAATCAAATCAGATATTTGTTTGGCGGCTTCGGCGGATTGTTCGGCCAATTTGCGAACTTCTTCAGCGACCACTGCGAAGCCTCGCCCCTGTTCACCAGCTCTTGCAGCCTCTATCGCTGCATTGAGCGCCAACAGATTGGTTTGTCCGGCAATACCGGAAATCGTTGCAACGAACATGCCGATTTCTTTGGAGCGTTCTCCAAGTTTGCCAACTAGTTCGCCGGTGTGGGTTGAAGCGACTTCAATATTTCGGATTTCATTGACGGCGCCGTTGACGTCTTTGCTGCCGGATTGGGCTAATGAAGCGGTCGAATCAGAGGATACAACGATGCTTTGCACGGTTGCAGCCACCTCTTCAATACTGGCTGAGATTTCAGATACTACCGAGGCTGCATCGCCGACTGAACGCAATTGTTTCTGAACCTGCTCGGTCACTTCCACGGATGCTTCGGCGACGTGATTTGAGGCATTGGCGGATTCATCAGCGCTGGCAGTAAGCTCTTCGCTGGCGGCTGCAACCTGCTGCGCCTGGGATTGAATCTGCCTGACCAATTCCCGCAAATTGTTATTCATGAGGAGGACATTGTCGGATAGTTGTCCAAATTCACTCTTGTCATGGATCGTTTTGGCAATGACTTTCAGATTACCCTGTGCAATATCATGAACAACTTGTGCTACCCGGACAATGGGACGGACAAACGATCCGCTGACCCAAAAAGTCATGACGATAGCCAGTAACAGACAGACAAAAGAGAGGCCAATGATGATACGGGTCAACGCAATGGATTCGCTGGTAGCGTCTTCTGCTGTAGTAGATAATACGAGAATCCACCGTTGGCCGCCTGCCAATTCGATTGGATTAAGTGAGCCAGCCTGGTCTATGCCTGCGGTGGATTTGTAGAAAACTTGTGTGCGGGTGCCCTTGTCAGCCACTTCCTTGAATTTTTCAATGATTTTTGGATCCAATTTTACACTAGATCCAAGCTTTTGTTGGAGTTCAGCCGACATTTCACCGGTTCGCATGTTCACGTTGCCGACTTGTTCCGGACGTGTCGGGTGGGCCAGGTAAACACCTGTATCATCGACGAGAAACCCATAGCCCTTTTCACGATATTTAATGGCTTTGACCATTGGAACCATGTTTTCTAGGGAATAGACTCCACCAAGAACTCCGATGACTTGACCCGCCTTGATAACAGGAACCGTGAGGAAAATTACACTTTTTTGGGTAGTGCGGTATACAACCACATCAGAGACGTAGGACTTTTTGCTTTCCACCACTTTTTTGAAGTAGTCCCTGTCTGCAACATTGACGACGGCGTTTGTTTCATTGATGGCTTGCCCGTCAATCGAAGCGAAAATGATGCCCTCGAACTTACCGATACGCTTGTGGGCTTCCTGAATCGCCGGTAGGATTTGCACTTTGTCGCCGCTCTGCAGACGTGCGATACTGGCGAGATCTTCCAACTGAACAATCAGAGTGTCCATATTGGTTTTGATGCGGAAGGCCGTATCGGATGCCACCGAAGCCTCAGTAGCATCAATGCTGCTTGAGAGATATTGCCGGGCATAATAGTAACTGGTTCCGGACACTACTAATAAGGACCCGATAAGAAGAGCAGCAATAATCGCCATTAGCCGAACGCGGATTCCCTGATACCATTTCATGCCGGACACTTCCTTTCATTTGGTTTTGGGAGGTAAAATACTATTGTCGTTTGGCCCAGGCCTTATAAAAATACTCAATTACAGAGCCATTGACATCGGTGATGTTGCCAGCGAAATCATTAAGCGCCGATTCGTGCATCAATAAATAGTGAAGTCCCATATAACTCATCGAGGCGATTTCACTGTTCAAAAATAAATTCCCGTTTACTGGCGGATGGGTCCAAGATAATCGCCCACTATTATCACGATGTAAGTTAGTGATTACTTACTTAATAATATACCGAAAAAATAAGCGTTTGCAACATATTGTCTGAAAATTGTAAGAAATATAATTTATTGAACCGTTCGCAGGAAGTTCCTATGAGATTGAGGAATCTATATCTGTTATGTAAACGTATGAGGAGGTACCGCCGTGGCACGGATTGTCTTCATTGCTCCCAATTCCAGATTATACGAGGTAGGGCAGCAGATCATTGCAGACATGGGCCTATCTCATCAAGTTGATGTCTATCAAGCAACTCTGCGGGATGGGGTGACAATTGCCCGTCGTGCTGAAGCGGATGGAGTGGATGTAATCGTATCCCGCGGCGGAACGGCTGAGATGATCAAAAAATCTGGAGTTCGTACACCTGTGATCGAAGTGCCGATAACCGGTCCGGATTTGGCGCAGGCTTTGCTTGACGCCAAAAAAGTTACAGGATTGGAAAACCCTAAGATTGCCGTCTTGGCTTTTGAAAATATGATGTATGATATCGAGCTTTTTACCAAGCTTTTGAACTTGAACCTGACCGTCTATGAACTAGGGACTGATGATGATATTCCTGCCGCGGTTGAAAAAGCGGCAAAGGATAAAGTTGACGTTGTCATTGGCGGAATTATGACTGCACGGTTGGCGGCAATGCGAGGACTCGATACTTTAATCCTGAGTTCCGGCGAGTCTGCATTTAGGGTCGCATTTCTGGAAGCGGAAAAAGTTGCTGGCGCCCGAATGCTGGAGAAAGAGAAGACACAGCAGTTTCAAGTATTGGTGGATTGTTCAATGGAGGGAATCATTGGGGTGGACCGCGAGAATATCATTCGCGTCTTTAACCCCGCCGCGTCAAAAATTTTGGGAAAGTCGGCGGCGACGATCATCGGAACCGATATTCGTGACATATTGCCGGAACATTATATTATTGACTGTTTGCAACATGGCAAGGAATG
>Ga0316604_10002971_pt1 | contig 12321 bp, 10 predicted proteins | sample OWC_soil_day20_C_FD_207650 | JGI IMG/M metagenome (GOLD analysis project Ga0316604, IMG submission 207650) | Wetland soil microbial communities from Old Woman Creek delta, Ohio, United States - OWC_soil_day20_CT | ecosystem: Environmental > Terrestrial > Soil > Wetlands | place: USA: Ohio... | reverse complement strand
CCGTGCTTTATCCGGGGAGACTTCAAGGGCTTGATCCGGGTGGGAAAAGAGGAGCCCCAGGCAAGAGGTGTCAGCGGAATGTTCGGGATTGTCGGCCTCGTATTCCAGGACTTTGAGACGCAATTGTTTTCCACCCGGGTGGAACTGGAACTTGCTTTTGGCATGGAAAACAGGGGGATGCAGCGCTCGGACATGCAGGAAGGAGTGAAGCGGCTGGTTGAGCTGGTGGGGCTAAAAGGCTTTGAACAATGTGCTCCGGCCGGCTTGTCCGGGGGGCAGAAACAACGACTTGCGATTGGCTCCGCACTGGCCGGAGTTCCCCAGGTGTTATGTCTGGATGAACCGACAACAGATCTGGATCCGGTCGGGAAAACAGGGATCTTTTCATTGCTCCGCAAGTTTCGGACTCAATCGCAGCTGACTAAGGATGCGGGACCGGCGACGATCGTGATTATTGAGCATGAGACGGAAGAGGCGGTTCATGCCGATCGTATCATTGTATTGGATCAGGGCCGCCTGGTGGCGGATGGCACGCCGGAACAAATTTTGCCGCAGGTCGCCATGTTTGAACAATTTGGCCTGATGCCGCTGCCCTTCTGTGCTTATTTTAGCCGTTTAGGTTTTCCGGCCCAAGGGTGCCCGCTCACGCTGACAGAAGCGGAACCATTTTTCCACCGTGCGGGTCTGAGTTTGGAGGAAGCCTGCGTCAAGGACCTTACAGCGCGAGACATAGAGCGGTCCCTGACGTATGGAAACGAAGTTATCCGCACTGCAGGCCTGGGACAGTCTTATGGCAAGCGGGAAATCCTGAAAGGGATTGATCTATGCATCAGAGAACGGGAGTTTATTGCAGTGCTTGGCGCGAATGGCAGCGGGAAGACCACATTAGTGAAACATCTGAATGGATTGCTGCGACCGAAGCAGGGCAGGGTATTCTTGTCCGGGAAGGATGCATCGGGGCTGTCGATTTTCGAGATGGGACAGGCTGTGGGGTATGTATTTCAAAACCCAGATCAACAGATTTTCTGCGATACGGTATATGAGGAAGTAGCCTATGGACTGAAGCTGCTGGACATGTCTGCCTTGGAGGCGGCGACGCGGGTCCGGGAAGCGCTGGAGGCTGTCGGACTCTCTGGCTGCGAGGCGGAAGATCCATTTTCCCTTACCAAAGGGCAACGGCAGAGGGTGGCGGTTGCTTCAGTTCTGGCACTCAAACCTCAGGTGCTGATCCTGGATGAACCGACTACCGGCCTGGATCACAAGGACCAGCGGCGGATGATGGAGCTGGTAAAGAGTTTGAATGAATCGGGCCGGACGATTGTGATGATCACCCATGCCATGTGGGTGGTGGCTGAATATGCTCACAGAGTCGTATTGATCCGAGATGGCCAGGTTGCGGCGGACGGCAGGGTCAGAGAAGTTTTCGCAGACGAGGCGAAGCTGGCTTTGGCGGAAGTTTCACCACCGCAGATAACGCGTCTGGGAAACCGACTCGGCGCTACCGCGCTTTCGGTGGATGAATTGTTGTACTGCACCCGCCGGCAGGAGGAACAGGGATGAACTTATTTTTATATGTTGAAGCAACTTCTTGGCTGCATCGGGCTGATCCACGAACCAAAATCTTTGCGATGCTCTGCGTATTCTTTCTGGCGCTTGGCCTGAAGGGTGCGTCATCGGTCTTTGTGCTTGGGTGCGTAGTCATGGCCGCTGGACTCAGCGCCGGCTTCGTTTCCAGCCTGCGCCGCATCGGCGGGCTACTGTTGATGATTCTGTTGGCGACCACTTTTTTGTGGGGCTTGACCACCGGCTCGACGTACCTATGGGGTCCGTTTACACTGGACGGGTTGCAGCAGGGAATGACAATGGGGATTAAGCTGACGATCATGATCACTACCGGTCTGATTTGGCTGAGCACTACGAAAATTGAAGAAATGACCGCTGGCATGGAAAAACTGGGGATCCCTTACCCCGTCGCCTTTGCCTTTTCAACCGCTATACGTCTGGTTCCCTGGATTGTCACCAGCTGCCTGATGGTTGGCGAAGCGCAACAGTCGCGTGGACTGGATCTTCACAAGGGAAACGTCATTCAGCGCATACGCCACTATGTGCCGCTGCTGATTCCGGCATTGGTAGCAGTGGTCCGGAACGCGAATTTCTTTGCCATGGCCTTGGAGAGCCGTGGTTTCGGCAGTCGGAACGAGCGGGTTTCTTTCCTGCAGATCGGATTCGGCCGGAATGATGTGGCTCTGATTGGCGCGCTGATCCTGTCTGCGGCAGCTTGCCTGCATTTTAATGAAGGCACACCGCAGGGATTACTGTGGAACGGGTTTTATTTATTGACCTTCTTCGTTGGCTTCATTTTGGTGCTGCGGGTGGTTGTGAACCTCGAAAGCGGTAGAATTTTGTGGCTCAATACCCGTATGGTGGTGTTGACGGCACTTTCGGCGGCGATTTATGCCGCAGTGGTGATTCCCTTCAAAGGCATTGTGTTTGTGCCGGGGGTAACGGAATTTCGACCGGGAATGGCTTTGCCGCCTGTGTTGGGGGTGCTGTTCGGGCCAGCAGCCGCATGGGGAAGCGGCTTTGGCTGTGTGATCAGTGATTTTTTCGGATCCCTGGGGCCAGGGAGTTTCTTTGGGTTTGCCGGCAATTTCGTGATGGCCTGGCTTCCGTACCGGTTGTGGTGGAAAACGGGACTGGTGCGTGCTAATGATCCGGAACCGTTGCGCCTTAACACTACAGCGAAAGTGATAAATTTTTTCGTGGTTTCTCTCGCCGGAGCCGTCGCCTGTGCGCTGATCATCGGCTGGGGGTTGGAACTGCTTGGACTAGTGCCGTTTAAAGTTTTGGCCGTTTTGATTGCGATCAATAACTCGGCGCCGATAGTGTTGCTCAGCCTGCCTGTAATGCTGGTTCTGTATCCGCGAATCACGAGGTGGGGTCTGCTCTGGACTGAGATCGTTGGTTCGGAAGGCGTGCGGCTCAGCACGCAAAAAAGCAGTGCAGGCGTGCTAATTACGTTGTTGGGGATCGTTGGTGGCTTTGTTGGCGGACTGTATGTGGCGATTGGTTTTGGTGGCGATCCTTTGATCACAGCCGGAGCAGGTATTCTCTTGATCGTACTCGGTGGTTTTTTATAAAAAAGAACCAGCTGGCTTCTGCAGAAGCCGGCTGGTTTGGATTGATTCTTGATGAGTCACGGCCTTGGTCGTTGGACTCTCATGTGTACAACAATCGTTGTACGATTAGGTGCTTTTAGCACCCGTCACAGCCTTATTCAATTCGGGTTCCCATTCCAGTTTATTCGATGGAGTCACCCCTTCCGAAGAAGTCGATCCGCTCGCAGGCGGTTCGGAATTTCTATTCCATCTACCCTTTGGTTATATTATACCACGAAAAAAGATTATTCGCACTATTTTGTTATTCGCCTGAAAGGATGACGTGAACGCTAGAGCTGGTGTAGGTTACCCAAGGCAGGAACAGTGCCGATACTTAGTAAAAGGGCTGGAGGTATATTTTTGAATAAGAAAATAAATGCAATGTATTTTAGCGCAACAGGCACTACGCAAAAAATAGTGTCCGGTATCGCAAAGAGAATCTCAGAGAAGGCTGATCAGGCAATGAATATCAAAAGTATCGATTTCACCTTGCCTGAAGCGCGAAATGAAGCCGTGGCCTTTTCACCCGACGATGTTGTGATCCTAGGAGTTCCGGTGTATGCGGGACGAGTTCCTAATATATTATTGAAGTATTTGAATTCACTTCAAGGGAATGGTGCGTTGGCCATTGCTGTGGTTGTTTATGGTAATCGGGACTATGACGATGCATTAATTGAATTAAAAGATATTATGGAATTCTGCGGCTTTACCGTTATTGCAGGAGGGGCCTTTGTCGGCGAGCATTCGTTTTCTCGCATTCTCGCACACAACAGGCCGGATGAAGAGGATATAGTTATAGTCAATGGGTTTGCCGATCAGATATACAGCAAGATCATTGGTCCGGCGCAGATTGCAACGGTGACTGTAAAGGGGAATCGGCCCTATCGAAAATATTACATACCCCAAAATAACAATGGTGAACCGACTGATATCCGAAAGGTTGCGCCCAAAACCCAGAATAGCTGCATCGATTGCAAAGTCTGTGTAGGTGTTTGCCCGATGGGGTCCATTGATTATCAAAACGTTTCAAAATTAAATGGGATTTGCATAAAATGCGGGGCTTGTATCAAAAAATGCCCTGTGCAGGCTAAGTATTATGACGATGAAGACTATTTGCGACATAAAAACGAGTTGGAAGTTAACTGTGCTCATCGAAGACCACCAGAATTGTTTCTATAGATTTCCCGAGAGCGTTTGGTTAAAATGCATCGCGCTTTCTATAAGCCTATCGGTTACGCCGTTGGATGGATACGACAAAGTGGTGTTGCGATTCCGCACATCGGTGCTCGGTGTGGACGAAGCTGAAAATACCCCAAAAGTACAGGAGTTTTAGGAATAATTCATGATGGATAAAAAAATGAGTCAGGGAAAAGTGTTCGGGCTGTTGACCCTCACGGCCTTTCTTTGGGGCGGCAATGCTGCGGCGGTCAAAAAAGTGCTGACGGAGCTTTCCCCCTTTGTGGTCACCATGCTGCGCTTTGCGGTGTTCAGCTCCCTATTGCTGCTGGCAGCTTGGTTCCGGGAAGGAAGACGTTGTATTCCGCAGGTTCGACAGCTGCCGATACTGATGCTGATGGGGCTGTGCAGTACGGTGCTGAATAATGGCGTACAGTTTACCGGCCTGCTATACTCCTCCGCCATTAACTGCGTCGTGATCACGGCTTTCGGTCCGGCCATCACCGGCGTGCTGGCAGCGCTGATGCTGAACGAGCGGATGAATGGCAGGCAATGGATGGGCGTGGCTATTTCCACAGCCGGCGTTCTCGTGATCACCAGCGGCGGCTCTTGGGAGCGGTTAGCCGGACTCAGCCTGAACTGGGGCGATGTTCTGTTTTTGCTTTCCTGTTTTGGTTGGTCCATCTATTCAATCATCGGACGACGTATCATGAAAGAAATGTCTCCTATGACTACGACAGCCTGGGCCGGAGCCTTCGGAACACTCATGATGCTGGTTCTTTGCCTGGCACAGGGTTTTGATGGCAGTATTCCACTGACAGGCACGAACTGGGTTTGGTTTTCTTACATTTGCCTTGGCAGCGGCCTGGTGGCGTTCACCCTCTGGAATGTCGGTGTGCATGAGGTAGGACCAAACAAGGCTTCGTTCTTCATCAACCTGATTCCGCTGTTCGGCATCCTGTTTTCTGTGCTGATGCTCGGCGAAAATGTTGGTTGGTTTCATGGCGGCGGAGCGATCCTAATTATCGGCGGTGTGGTATTGGCGACCCGCTCGAAGAGTATATATTGACAGGGAGAAAAAAAGGCAGTACAATATCTTTAATTCAAGATAATTTATGAAAATGATAGGTTGAATGATGGAAGATACTGTAACAGAAGTAAATAAGCAAGCCATGAAGCTTTATGTCGTTTTAACACGAACATACAAGGCGTTGCTCGATCAGGACCAACGTAACATTCGCAGTTACGGACTTAATACGACGGAATTTGGCGTACTGGAGTTGTTGTATAGCAAAGGCTCGCATCCCATTCAGCAGATTGGTGATAAAATCCTTATTACGAGTGGGACCATGACCTATGTTGTTGATAAATTAGAGAAAAAAGGACTGATCGTCCGACGACCTTGTGACAAGGATCGCCGCATTGTTCATGCGGAACTCACTGAAGCTGGGCGGGACAAAATGTCGGGAATTCTGCCCAAGCATTATCAAGCTCTGGCTAAATCTTTAAATGGGCTAAATCAAATGGAACAGGAGCAAGCGATTGCGTTGCTAAAAAAAATCAGTTTTCCTGTACCGGAGTAATATAATTTTTTACATAAATATCTTTAAATCAAGAATCTTGAATTTGATTTAGCGCAAGGGGGAGTGTATTATGTACAAGTTTAATCAAACACAAAAAGGGTTGGAAAAGTACAAGGACGAGGTGTTTTTGTTTGTTAGGTTGGGTCTTTGCTTTATGTTTGTTGTTGTTCATGGCGGGCCGAAGCTTTTCGGTGGCCCGGCAAAGTGGCTGGAAGTAGGATCGATGCTCAAAGGCATCGGGATTACAACGATGCCTACAGCGCTTGGGTTTATCGCCGCCGTTTGTGAATTTTTTGGCGGAATTTTCATTGGGTTAGGGCTCTTTACTCGTCTGGGTGCTGCCATGATTCTGTCTACCCTAGTTGTTGCCACAGGGGTTATGTTCATGATGAAAGGTCTGTTTGCAGCCGCACCGGCCATTGAGGATTCCTTATTCATGCTGGTTCTGATGGTGGTAGGCGCAGGGAAATATAGCCTGGATCACAAATGGTTCGGGGGTAATTGAGTATTATGGGTGATGTACGGGCTATTCGAAAAATTGTCGCCGGAAGGCAGGCTGTCGATGGCGCTGGGGTAAAACTGGTAAGGGTTATTGGGCATGATGACACGCAGGACTTTGATCCTTTCCTCATGTTGGATGCCTTTGACTCTGTGAATCCGAACGATTATATAAAGGGGTTTCCCTGGCATCCGCACCGCGGCATCGAGACGATCACCTACCTGATTCGGGGGGACATCGAACACGGCGATAGTCTGGGGAACAAAGGCAGTATTCTGGATGGGGAATGTCAGTGGATGACGGCAGGCTCCGGCATTATTCATCAGGAAATGCCAAAACCGAGTGACAGAATGCTGGGAGTTCAGCTATGGCTAAATCTGCCGGCAAAAAATAAAATGACGGCTCCCCAGTATCATGGGATAACCAAAAAGGATATCCCGGTGATCGATGAGGGCGACAGCAAAATACACATTATCGCGGGAACTTATAACGGCAAAGCAGGTGCCATGGAAGGCGACTATGTTAAGGCGTTGTATTTCGACGTGGAAATGAAGCCGGGGGCTGAGTGGTCATTGGACACAGAGAAGGATGCGACCTTGTTCGTTTATATTGTGCAGGGAGAAGGGGCCTTTGGACCTCTTCGCGATAACTTTGTCGCTGCCAAGCAGGCCGTCCTGTTCGAGGCGGGGAAAACATTCCGGGTGAAGGCTTCTGATAACGGTCTGCGGTTGTTGCTGATGTCCGGAATACCCCTGCGGGAGCCAATTGCCTGGGGCGGTCCGATCGTTATGAATACCAGGGAAGAACTAGACTTGGCCTTTCAGGAACTCAAGGAAAATACCTTCATCAAAGGTTGAAAGAAAAGACGGGCAGGCGGCAAAACAGCCCCGCTACCCGTCTTTTTTTTGTGTGAATATGGTTCTAGCATCGATTGATGACATGCGCGATCAACCGTCCTGCAATAGAAGTTCCCGTTGGTTTTTGCGGCAGATTATCCTTGCCATACCAGGCGGCATCTTCGATCTCTTTGCCATCAACGATGATTTCTCCGCTTTCATGTTCGGCAGTAAACCCAACCATTAAGGAGTCTGGAAAGGGCCACGGCTGACTGTCGAAGTATTGGATGTTCTTAACCCGGATACCGACCTCTTCCATTACTTCTCTTATGATACAGTCTTCAAAGGTTTCCCCGGGTTCCATGAAGCCGGCGATCACACTGTACCAATTCTTCCTGAAATTTTTATTATGCGCCAACAGGATTTCATCACCCCGCACAATGGCAACGATAACAGCAGGTGAAATTCGGGGATAAAAAACGGAACCGCAACCGGGACATTTTTTTGCCAATTCATCTTGCAGGGCTTCTGTGGGCGTGCCGCATTTGCCGCAGAACTTATGCATCCGATTCCAATTCACGATTTGAAAAGCTCGGCCTGCCAACAAAAACAGATCTTCCTCGATTTCGCCGAGCAGGGAGCGTAGATCCTTGAAAAGCATTCCTTCTGGAGGCGTGAATGTGTCATCAACTTCCATACAATAACTAGGACGCCCTTCAAGTTCTCCCAGATATTGCTTAAAAGTAGAGGAAAATTCGATTCCGTTAAAATCCACACCTGTGGGGATGCTTGGATTCTCCAGGCGAGTATTGATCAGAATTTTGGCCGAATTGAAAATAAACAGCCATTCCTTTGCAGTGGTATTGCTTGGGGCTAAAACAGCTGGAACGTATCTTTTATAAATGCTAACCTCAGCCATTGACGTGGACTCACCTCTCTTTTAATAATCCAGCAGGGAAGGCGTTGACGGGCGGGCATCCAATCGCTCCAGCAATCGGTCAAAATTGGTGGTGCGAAAAACGGGGATACGCCGCATCAGAAAGACATTGTCCCGCTCGGGTTGATTCACACCGGACAGCACACTGAACGCGCCGTGGTAGCCAGCTGCCTCTACCGCTTCCACAGCCTCTACATTATAATATCCACCCGGATAAGCGAAATACCCGACCTCCAGCAAGGCCACCTTCTCGGCTTTTTCCTTGCTCCGCGTTACTTCATAACGCAGTTTGGAAGGGCTTAATTGGGTCAAGTCGGGGTGCGTCATTGAATGAGAGCCGACCGACAGGTTGCTCGCGGTCATTTCGCGGATTTGCGCGCTGATCAGTCGGTTTGCCCGGTCAAAGTTTATCCCGACCATAAAAATAGTCGCACCATAACCGAATTGCTTCAGGATGGGAAACGCGTGGGCATAGTTGTCGGCATAGCCATCGTCAAAGGTGATTAGAATCGATTTAGCGGGCAGCGCCACCCGATCTCCCTGCATATAGGATCCCAATTGCGCCGGCGAGATGGTTTGAAAACCATGGCGGCGCAACAAGCTGAGCTGTCGGGTAAATTCCGCCGTGGAGACTGTAAGCTCAGGCATATCCGATTCCCGGTCACTGACATGATGATAGAGCAACACAGGAATTCCTTGACTCGCGTTCGCCAACGAAGAGGGCGAAAACAAAAAAAACAGCCCTATAAGCAGCAGGCTGAGCCTACCCCAATGGAACCTAGTCTGATTCATTGAGCACATCCTCTCTGGTTTCTCATTATAGTATTTGCAAATCCAAACTTCAATGCATTTGGTGTCGAGAGTATCGTGCAAGGGTATAATGACTCGCTTGACACGCGGTAACAAAATAAGTATCATATATATGATCATATATTCATATGTTGGAGGTGCCTCTTGACGGATCTTGAATGTGACGTCTGTACAGAGCTTTGTGAACATCCTCAGAGCATATGTTTGGCGAAAGCTGAACTGTTGCCGGAGAAAATAGCCCAACGAGTGGCGGAAACATTTAAAGTGCTTGGCGATCCAACCCGGGTGAAAATATTGCAGGTGCTATCCAAACGGGAACTTTGCGTGTGTGATATTTCAGCTGTGGTCGGGATGGGGCAGTCAGCGGTGTCGCATCAACTACGCGCGCTCAGGAATGCTCGACTGGTTAAATATCGCAGGGATGGAAAAATGGTCTGGTATTCCTTGGATGACGACCATATTGGCGAGCTGTTGGCCCGGGGGATTGAGCACGTCGAACATGATTAATGGAGCTGGTGGTACTATGGATGTGAATAAAGCGGCAGTCGAAACAAAGGTGACTATATTTCAAGTTGACGGGATTACCTGCATGGACTGTGCCCGGAAATTTGAGCAGGCAGTCAGTGAGATGGCTGGAGTTATTAAGTCTTCACTCAATACGATCACAGGCACGCTGACGGTTGAAGGACAGCCTGACCTTGCGGAAATTCGCCGGTTAGGGATGGAAGAAAACTATACAATCACTCCTCAATCAGAAAAACCAACGCAACACACACAGCTGCAGGTTGAAAACCCTGATTGGGACCTCCGCCGGGCTGTATTATCCGGCTTGTTTCTAGTAATCGGTTATGGACTGGAGAAATTTGACGGCGCAACGAGCGCATTTCTTTCCTTTTATATTGCCGGAACGGCGCTGGGGGGTTGGGGAAATTTCCGCAAAGCAGCCATAGCCTTACCGCGCGGAAACTTTAACATGAGTGTCTTGATGAGCGTGGCCGTTGTGGGCGCTATTCTCATCGGACAGTTTGAAGAAGCTGCATCCGTTGCGTTCCTTTTTTCGGTATCAGAAATGCTGGAACGCTGGACGATGGAGAAAGCACGGCGTTCCATCCATGATCTGATGGATATCGCACCCAAATTTGCGAGAGTGCTCAGAAATAGCAGTGAAACCGACATACCGGTCGAAGATATCGTTGTTGGTGACATCATGCTCATTCGCCCTGGCGAGAAGATCGCCATGGATGGCAGGATCCTGAAAGGCGAGTCCACCGTCAATCAGGCCGCTATTACCGGCGAATCAATGCCGGTGGAAAAGAGAGCGGACGATGAGGTGTACGCAGGAACTTTTAATACGCATGGCGCACTGGAAGTCGAAGTAACGAAACTCGTACAAGATACGACCATCGCCAAAATCATTCATATGGTGGAGTCTGCACATGGCAATCGTGCGCCTTCTCAGGCATTTGTCGAGCGATTTGCGGCCGTTTATACCCCAATCGTCATGGCGTTGGCTGGTGTTATCGTATTGATACCGCCGCTTTTCTTCGGGCAGGAATGGACGCCCTGGATATATCGCGGGTTGACTCTGCTCGTGGTTTCCTGTCCGTGCGCTCTCGTAGTGTCCACCCCGGTGGCGATCGTTAGCGCCATCAGTGTTGCAGCGAAAAACGGTGTACTCATCAAGGGAGGCATTCATCTTGAAGAAGTAGGGTCGCTCAGCGCCATTGCTTTTGACAAGACAGGAACCTTGACGAAGGGAACGCCTGCCGTCACGGATATCATTTTGCTAAATGGTATTTCTGAAGAAGAGATGCTGCGAATTGCTGCCAGCTTGGAAGCGCGTTCCGAACACCCCCTTGCTGCGGCCATTGTCAAAGCTGCGGCAGAACGCAAGATTGAGGTTGTTCCTGCCGAAGATTTTAGTTCCATTGGAGGTCGGGGGGCGCAGGGGAACGTAAATGGAGAGTTTGTGTACATCGGAAACCCGCGTCTGTTCGCGGAAATGGATATCGCGACAGAGTCAATTGCTGAACAAGTGGAGCGGTTGCAAGGCGAGGGGAAAACCGTAATGCTCGTTGGTACCAGCAAGAAATTTCTCGGGATTATCGCTGTCGCCGATGAAGTGAGGGCGGACAGCTCGAAAACGATCGCAGCCCTAAAACAAGTGGGTATCGCTCATACTATAATGCTGACGGGAGATAATGCTGCCACTGCTTCAGCCATTGCGTTGAAAACGGGCGTGGACGAATTCAAGGCTGAACTCCTTCCACAGGACAAGGTAGCTGCAATACAGGAATTAATAGATAAGTACGGTAAGGTGGCCATGGTGGGCGATGGGGTCAATGATGCGCCAGCGTTGGCGCTGGCAACAGTAGGAGTTGCCATGGGCGGTGCAGGAACCGATACGGCTCTTGAAATCGCGGACATAGCACTGATGGCAGACGATCTCCATATGTTGCCGTTTACGGTTCGATTGAGCCGCGAAGCGCTTGCGATCATTCGCCAGAACATTGCTTTTTCGCTGATCATCAAAGTTATCGCAGTGCTTGCTGTGTTCCCTGGCTGGCTGACATTATGGCTGGCGATTTTGGCGGATATGGGTGCATCCATCCTGGTAACGCTGAACAGCCTGCGCTTGCTGCAGGTTAAACCCAAAGAATGAAAAAACAGTTAGATACAGATAGTCGCTGGATTCTTCCAGCGGCTTTTTTTTATTTGCGGCAGGATTCAGGTTCTCAATATCGAAAGAAATATCTTTAGAATTGAGGCCATGGGCTTGTGTCGGCGATAAGGTGGCAACATATGGGGGGTAAACTTATGATTAGGGAATGTCGCTTGAGGTTATGGATTTTCATTGTGTGTCTGATGGTTCTTTATTGTGGCGAGACCACGGTCTGGGCTAGCACTGAGGATGCTGCCAAATGCAAGGCGGCCGCGGAGAAAGGGCAGGGTAGTTCGGCCATTGAGGCGTGCACCCTTCAAATCAATAGTGATGCAAGTGATCTTGAAAGTGTATTTTGGCGAGGTGTGGCCTATTATAAGCGTGGATTTAGCAGTAAGGATGATTACAGGTCAGCTTTGGAAGACTTCAACAGGGTACTGGCCGTGTATCCAAATGATATGCAGGCGCTTGAAAACCGGGCATCTTGTTATATGGAGCTTAAGCGATATGAGGAAGCAATTTCTGACGCTAACGAAATAATTGCTGCGGACAGGACGTCGTTAGGAGCACTCATGGTCAGAGGCAAGGCTTACTGGTGGATCAGTCGTTATGAAGACGCGATCAGCGACTATACAGCGGCTATCGCTCTTAATCCCCGGA
>Ga0316604_10002968_pt1 | contig 12328 bp, 11 predicted proteins | sample OWC_soil_day20_C_FD_207650 | JGI IMG/M metagenome (GOLD analysis project Ga0316604, IMG submission 207650) | Wetland soil microbial communities from Old Woman Creek delta, Ohio, United States - OWC_soil_day20_CT | ecosystem: Environmental > Terrestrial > Soil > Wetlands | place: USA: Ohio... | reverse complement strand
TATTAATTCCTTCAGTCCACTTATCAAAATAGCACGGATAGTGATTCCCACATGCCCTACATTCTATATATTGCTTGGCATCCTTTTGTTCACGACTATCATACATATACGGAAGAAGCTCTTTAGTATTATTTAGCCCAGGGGCATTTGAATCTATGATATATGAATATTCATATGTAGCTTCATATTTTAGTATAAGATGATCATCATTGCAAACAGGACAGACAACGCGACCGATATGATACATATTAGCTCACCTCTATTTCAATATATATGCTTTAGTTTGCAGAAAAAATCTCAAAATATTTATTTCGAGTAGCGCTTCAGCTATACTATTTTCCTGATCGAGGAATCTTAAGATTCACTTCAATAGTTATTGTTATTCTATCCATTTTTTCGGGATATCAATCATAGTTACTATGATTGAATCTGCTATATTTAATTATCAATATAAAACTAATTAGTATTAATTATAGGTGTATTTTTTAAGAAATGAATAGATGGCAATTATGAGGACTTGTTGACATTTATTGTTGGGATGATATGATTAACATAGCAAAAAAGCCAAGATTAATAATAAGATAGGGAGTAAAAAATGTTTAAATATATATTATTTGATATGGATGGCACATTATTGCATTTTGATCATGATGAATTTGCTCGGGAGTATTTTACATTGCTTGGCGCAAAATTAGCTCATTTGGTGGAGCCTAAACGGCTTATTCAGCAATTGTTATTCTCAACAGAAGAAATGGTAAAAAACCTGGATAAGAATAAAACCAATGAGCAAGTATTCTGGGATCATTTTACTAGAAATTTAAATATATCTGCAGATGTGCTGATTCCTGTTGTAGATCAGTTTTACGCACAGGATTTTGGCATGGTCCGTCGGGTGACTAAAAGTGATATAAATGTCAGAAAGATATTGAATACCGTTATTGGTAAGGGGAAAGGGATTGTAGTAGCAACAAATCCAATATTTCCAATGGCTGCTGTAAAGCAACGCTTAGAGTGGGCGGGAGTGGCGGATATACCCTTTCATCATATTACCAGTTATGAAAAGAGCCATTTTTGTAAGCCGAATGTCGAATACTATCAAGAAATTCTACAGCAGATTGCTTGTCGGCCAGAAGAATGTTTGATGATTGGTAATGATGTAGAAGAAGATTTAGCTGCAGGGAAAATAGGCATCAAAACCTATCTTGTGACTGATAATGTGATTAATTCTAAAGGATTAGAGCCCAAGGCAGATTATATAAGTACGCTGGCGGAATTGGCCGCAAATATAGAGAAATTGTTATCAGGGGATTAAAATAAAAATTTAACATGGTCGTTGCCAGGCAAAGCAAGAACCAACCCAAGCAATAAAGGGGTTGGTTCTTTTTGCAGTCTATTTCAATGCATCTTAGATTTCATCATCTTATTGTCCACGGAGCCCAATAGGATTTAAATTAAACAATTCTAGAATCCCTGTTCTACTCTCGGTAAGGTATTCGCTGCCTGCGGCATGATATGGACCTTCACTGTCTCGTCATTTTTATCGGCAACGAGTTCCATCGCCTCTTCCAATGTCTTCACAATTCTGATATTCGCTTTTTGCAGCAGATTAGGATCTAATGAGGAGACAAGGATCAAATCATACTTCTCCGCTGTCTCACAGAAATAATATCCAACATACTTAGAGATGCTGTAGTCGGCCCGCAACTCATCTTCCCGTTTCAGTACGGTATCATATTTTAAAATCATATCCTGCACTTCTGCGTTGCCGCCTAGCCCCTCAGGACACTCAGTCAGAATGATGATCGTACCGCCTGGTTTAGCCGCCTCCCTTGCATTAATCAGTGTTTTAATAGATTGATACAGATTTACATCTTTAGGACTGCCGCCCGCGGAAGCGATGACGAGGTCGGCTTTTTCGCTGATGCATACTCCGTCGATAGCGTCAACCATATCCCGCCCTTTATCATGGGCGGTGATATAATTTCCTGCCACGGCACCAGCAATTCGATTTTCGGCGATTATTACATTGAACAGGAAGGTAGGCCTGACAAAACTAGCAGCCTCCAGCATATCCAAATGAAGTAGATTGTTATCAATATTACCGGAACGCACATCTGGGTGGGGGCCTTCCCCCCGCACCGGATTTAGTGATAAACTGTGATTTGCCATTACGGTTTCATAGGAGGAAATACCCGGCAGGATATACTTTCTTCCTCCTGCCCAGCCTGCCAAAAAGTGATATACAATGCCGCCTGCAAGCACAATATGATCGCACTCCATGGCTGTTTTGTTGATCCATATCGGGGTACCATATGTTGTTTTTCCCAGATAGATCAAATTATTTTTATCATAGCAGTCATGATCGATCACTGTAAAACGTTTAGCTAGCTCAGAACCCAGCAAAAGCTGGTGTTCTTCTGGCGTTTGCCTGCGATGCGTTCCCAAGGCGCAAATAAAAATAATATTCTCATCCTTTACCCCGCCTTGCTGCAATTCTTCAACAAGCCGGGGCAGGTATAGGCTGGTTTTCTGCCAGGCTCGGGTAATATCCGGGATAACGATGCAGACCCGCTCATCCGGATGAACCAGCTCACAAAGCCGCGCACTGCCAATTGGATGGGCGAGAGCATCTTCAATTATCTCTGCTTCGGTTTTATCAAAAGTAACCGGGTTGCTCTCGATAATCTGAAGAATTTTTTCCGCTTCCATGTTTAGCACCATTTTTTCATTGCCATATTTTAATTTGATCTCTTGTATCATTATTATTACCCTTTCTCCTTTATTTGGTTTACTTACAAGCTTGTTCTTAGGCCAAGACTTCTGCTTCATTAGCCTGCTCTTCTACACTTGGTTTATTCCCCCAATAACTGGCCAGCAAGCTTCCGATCATATATTCCCAGACTGTCATGACCGCACCCGGCAGAGCTGCCATGGGATCCAAATGGGCTAATGCCAGCGCTACGGCGAGGCCTGAGTTTTCCATACCGATTTCAAAGGTAACCGCCCTGGACTTTTTCTCAGACATGCCAACAGATTTACCGGCATAATATCCAAGAACCAGACCAGCGATATTGTGAATGGCTACAGCTACGCAAAGTACAAGTGCCATTGATGCCATTCTGGCCGCATTCAAAGCTACTACCGAAGACATAATCGTAATAATGAAAATTACCGATACAGCTGGAACCACCTTGGTGATTTTCTCCACAGCATTTGGTGCTACCGTATGCAGCACAACGCCGACACTTACGGGAATTAAAACAATCTTAACAATATCCATAAGCAGCGCACCGATATCAATGGGAATCATAGCACCAGCCAGAAATGAAAAAATATAAGTAGTAAGTACCGGCGCTAATATTGTATTTACACTGGAAACGGTAACTGACAGCGCAGTATCCCCCTTGGCTATATATGTCATAACATTGGAGCCGGTACCACTTGGGCAGGCCCCCAAAAGTACCATCCCGGCAGCCAGCGCCGGCGATAACCCCAGCATCTTGGCTACGCCAAAACCAACGAAAGGCATGATTAGATAACGGAAAAAAACACCATAAAAAACATCTTTCGGCCGAGTCAGAATCAAACGGAAATCATCAAGAGACATAGTAAGCCCCATTCCCAGCATAATAACTCCCAACATGTACGAAATATACTTACCAATCGGTTTAAAAGGTGCTGGATTAAAAAAAGCGATAATCGAAATTACTACCACCCACAGTGTCATATACTTGCAAATAAACTGAGCCAACTTTTCTAAAAACTTCATAACCATCCTCCTAATAATTTTAAAATATAAAATAAAAAACCCCTTGCCCTTTAAGTCAATAGACTTAAAGGGGCAAGAGGCAATTCTTCTCGCGGTACCACCCTTTTTACAGATAAAAATATCTGCATCTCTCATCAGGTCTAACAACCCTAGCAGAATAACGACTGCACTCCTCGCGGAGCTGAGACCGGCGCAGCTTACTTCTTACGATTCAGCTTTGCTGTTCAGGAGTGATTCTTGTATTGTTATCGTTGCCGGTTCGCACCAACCACCGGTTCTCTGAAACGCTTCAAATACAACGTTCTCCCTCATCACATTTAAAAATATGAAATTAGGCCAAAACATTTGCTTGTTCCTAATATACTTCACATTTTTATACTTGTCAATATGTAAAGTACCTGCAATCTTTAAAAATATTACAATATTACAACTGCGGCAGCAGGTAAAACCTCTAAGAGTTTTATTACATACATGTTTCTTCCACTTCAGGAGAAACTATTCATGTGATCTCTAAGGGGGATTGGTTATGGATAAACCGCTGGGATTTAGGTTTCATAAACTATCTGCTGTACAGGCTAATTCGTCAATTAGTGAAACATGTCATAGGCTGGCACTATTACAAAAACAAGTTCAACAAAGTAAAGAGATTGAAGCTGCAATCAGCGTTGCAGTGAAAGATTTGCGTAAAGCGATGGCTCCAGATGGACAACCTTTCATCTTCACGAACAATATTGAAATGAATGAACAGCTAGTGCGCAGTGCCTTATCGCGCTGTGATGATATTAAGTATCGCTCCTTTCGAGCCGGCAAGGCGAAGGCGTTGTTAGTATATTTAAGCGGACTGACAGATACAAGCAAACTGGAAAAGACGGTAATTGAATGTTTAACTGGCAAATTAGAAAGTAATGAAACATTTGGCGATATGAATGAGATTACTGATCTTTTAATTACTGCCGCGAATGTTACAGTTGTTGAGAAACCTACGGAAGTAATAACCAATATTCTAAAAGGGAATTCCCTTTTGTTAATTGATGGTATTTCAGATGCATTATCCATTGATGCTGCCAAATATGAAAAAAGACAAATCAGCAAATCCGAAAATGAAGATGTCTCAAAAGGGCCCCATGATGCCTTTAATGAAACACTTAGCGATAATCTCGCTTTAGTAAGGCGCCGGACAAAGGACCCTGATTTAAAGGTTGAAATATTTGAGATTGGTTCCAGAACACAAACCCCAGTTGCCCTGTTATATGTGGATGACATTGTAAAGCCAGGATTGGTGGACGAGATTCGAAATCAATTGTTGTCGATTGACATTGATAAGGTTATTATTGCAGCCAATATTGAAGAGTTTTTGAGCAACCGAATTTGGAATCCTTTTCCCCAGGCTTTAGCTACCGAAAGACCTGATAAAATTGTTGCCGGTCTATATGAAGGCAGGATAAGCATTATTATTGATAATTCTCCGTCAGCGCTGATGCTTCCGGTATCGCTTCAGGATTTTATGCAGTCTGTCGATGATTATACAGAACGGCCTGCTGTAGCGAGCTTAACACGATTTAGCCGTTATGTTTCGCTTTTTATTGCTGTCTTTCTGCCGGCGATTTATGTAAGTATAGTGTCGTACCACCCGGGTATGCTGCCTGCCGGGCTGGCTTTTTCCATTGCTGAGCTCAGGGCTAAAACCCCGTTTCCATCCTTATTAGAGGCGTTCCTGATGGAAGGTCTTTTGGAAATCTTCCAGGAAGCTATTGTCCGGTTGCCGCAAAAGTTGGCTGCGGCCGCAGGTGTTGTAGGAGCCTTGGTCATCGGTACGACAGTTGTAGAAGCAGCGTTAGTCAATGCACTATTAGTTGTGGTAATCGCTCTCACTGGTTTATCTACATTCAGTATGCCTTCCTATACCTTTGGTATGGCCTTGCGCTTTTTTCGAATTCCGGCTTTGCTAGCCTCCTCTGTTTTAGGGTTGTACGGGGTTGCTATTTTTGCTATTGTAATGATTGTTTTTCTCTGCTCATTGCGCACATATGACGAATCTTATCTGGGAGATCTTTTTGACATCACCCTTATAGCAGATTGGAAGGATGGGGTGGTACGATTGCCCGCCAAATTTTTAACATCCCGTCCCAAAAGGCTTGGCCCTAAAGATAGGACTCGACTAGGTGGTGAGGATTAATGGCGAATCTTGAGGCAAAAGGGAAAATGTCAGCTTGGCAATTGGGGATCGTTATCACCTCTGGTTTACTTACCGCCCGGTTGCTCACCGCAACATCTCCGTTTGTAAGTTGTGCGCAACAATTGGCATGGCTGAGCTCGGCACTGGCCGGAGTGCTTTTTTATTTAGCAGCCTATCTAATGATTCGTCTTGGACAACAATTTCCCGAAGAAACAATTGGTGAATATATTCCCAGTTTGGTTGGTAGAAAGTTCGGGGCTATCATTTTTCTTGTTTTCATAATAGTACTGCTGGTCAATATTATCAATTGCGCAGCAGCGCTCACTACATTGGTTTCTATATTTCTGCTCGACCGGACTCCCCAGGAGTTTTTAGTTATTGTTCTATTGGTAGCTGTAGTTTACGGTACCGTGCAGGATTGGAGAACTATTCTGCGCGTAATTCAGATTTTATTTTTTGGACTGCCTATGCTTTATATTTTTTATAGTCTGATTTGGCTCAACTTTGATCCGCTAAATCTGTTGCCCCTTTGGCCAGATAACTTTATCGGGATATTGCAGGGAGTTGCCTATCATACAAACTATTATACCGGGTATGAATCATTGCTAGTGCTCCTGCCCTTAGCGAACCGCGGAAAAGTTAGTTTTACGCGGACTGTGGGGTGGGGATTCCTGGTGATTACACTGATATATGTATTTGGTGCCATAGTGTTAGTCGGCAGTATCACGGCTAAAACCATTGCAAGCGTTGAACAGCCAGTAATTTATGGAATGAAGAGCGTGGAGCTGCCGGGAACCTTTATTGAGCGGTTGGAAAACTATATGATTATGTTTTTTATACCAGGAACGTATATCTCTATGGTTCTAAGTTATTTCGCTATAGCAGAAGGTTGCCGGAAATCTCTAAAATATAAGGATCACCGAACCTTTATTCCAGTCTTTTTGCCGCTGATTTTTTGGGTTAGTGTCTTTATTTATGACCCGCAGCGCTATCATGTGTTTCAGAACTTTAGTATGTTTATTGCCTTCTTCTTTTCTTTTGTGATCATTCCTCTACTATTATTTTTAGTCTGGCGGAAGAAAGGCCGTGATCAACAATGCTAAGCAGAATAAATAAAGGGAATGTTACTGCTAGAGTCTGGCGAATTGCCGCAGCAGCAATTGGCATTTGCGCTTGTCTGCTTACAACAGGGTGCTGGGATGCAAAAGAAATGCAAGACCGCAATTTTATTTTGGTCGCCGCGATTGATGATGCGGATATCGTAAAAAAATCAGAATCTGAAAAACAAATAGCCCAAACTCAGACCTTTGTGCAGAAGCAAGGTACAAAAGAATACATGCTTAGTCTTCAGGTCCTGAAACTTGCTAAAACCGAAAGTAAAGGAGGAGTACAAGCCGAAAAAACTTTTGTTATCTCAAACACTGGTAAGCCTATGTTTGAAATGGTACGGGATATGCTCGGTCAAAGTAGTAAGAGTTTATATTTTGAACAACTTGATGCCATTGTCATAAGTGAAGCTGCTGTAAAAAAGAACGGATTGCGGCCAATTATTGATTTTTTTCGCCGTGATCCGGAAATGCGTTCCCGAACAAAAATATTTATTACTCCTGGAGAAGCCAAAGCAATCGCCAAATATAGCCCGCCAACAGGCGAGCCAGGCGGGGTGTATCTGAACGGTCTGGTTAGAAACCACAAGAAAAATATTCATGTAGGCGGGGCCAGAACCGATTTCGGTTATATTATCCAAGCCATGGATAATGACGCTGACTACGCAATACTACGGCTGGACTATGTTGATAACGTACCCAAATTAGGCGGGCTAGCATTATTTAAACATGACATCCTAATGGGATACGCTGATGAGTATCTTACTCGGGGGGTTAAGTTTACATATGGTACGGAAAAGTCGGCAGTTATAGCTATTAAGTGTCCTGAGCATCCGGAACAGGAGATTGTTTATGAACTATTTCAGCACGATACAAAGCTTATCCCCCATATCGAAGGGGATGCTATCTATTTCACTTTAGATATTACGATGCAGGGTAATATTGGCGAGATTGATTGTACAGTTAAACACGATATGCATGATTTTTCATTTTTGCACAGTATAGAACAGGCCGTTGCCCAAGAAGTTTCACAAAACGCTCAGGACACTTGGAAGTTTCAGCAGCAGCTAGGTGTTGATATTCCCAACACTAAGGCTAGATTTAAAGGGCGTCATCCCTTCGAATGGAAAAAAATTAAGGATCGCTGGGAGGAAATTTACCCAACAATCCCGTTGATTACTTCAGTCAATGTGAATATTCGAGGCATTGGCGAACATGATTAGTTAGGTAAACACAACACCAATAAGGAAAAAGATTATGGCTGTGCTGCCCCAGACTGCTGTTGTCCACCAGGCAAGATAAGCATCATCCGTACGTGAGTTTTGTGCGCTTACTATCGTGAAAAGGCGCCAGGAAATACTGGCTGCAATGATGCAAGTTAGTATCGTCCAGAAGGAACAGTAATGTAAGATAATGTATATGACGCGCTGATAAATTAAATAAAAGTCCAAATTTGCCATAACTCCTCCTGTAGATAGTTTTAGTTAGTATTGCAACTTGGTTGATTGTTTATTTATGTGTATTTTACTCGTATCATTCTTAATGGTGAAATCGAAAGAACCAGCAATATCTTAAATTATGAAGATGTTACTGGTTCTTTGTTTATGATTAATCTTGATAAAATTTAACAAACAAATAATGCTTTTTCTATACTTTAAAATTATTAATATATAAAATTATTGGCTAATAAAGGATTGATTATAAAGCTTTACAGGTTTATTATTAAAATTATGTTTTTAAAGCACAGGAAGCGTAAGGAGGTTAGCTTATTGAATTGGCGTAAAAATCTATGGATGCTGACAGTTGCCGTTTGGCTATCAGCTTCTAGTTATACAATGATAGTTCCTTTTTTACCATTATATCTTCTGGATATTGGAGTAGCTCCGGAGGATGTAACTATTTGGTCAGGACTTGTATTCTCAGTTACCTTCTTAGTGGCGGCAATAATGGCGCCTTATTGGGGCAGGTCGGCAGATAAGGGGGGAAAACGTCGTATGGTTATAAGGGCAGGTTTTAGTCTGGCTGTCGTATACTTTTTAGGGGCACTGGTCAGAAATCCAGTAGAGTTATTAATAGTCAGAATTCTCCAAGGCTTTGCCAATGGTTTTCTTCCGGCAGCTATGGCAATTGTAGCATCGACTAGCCCCAAGAAAAGTATGGGGTTTAGCTTAGGTTTAATACAGACTGGGGTACTAATTGGTGGGATTATGGGACCATTATTGGGCGGAATTTTGTCACATTATTTTGGAATGCGGGCATCTTTTGTCATTGCCGCTGTTGTGATAGCCATTGGAACAATTGGTGTAAAATTACTGGTTGAGGAGCCAGAAACTCAATCAATGCAAGATAAAAAAAGTATTCTTGATGATTTTAAACTGGCATTTGCTAACCGTAAATTAGTGGAAATGCTGCTGCTGCTTTTTTCAGTACAAGCTGTCAGTATGGTGTTACAGCCGCTCATTACCCTATATGTTGCTCAATTACAGGGCAAGACTGAAGGGGTTGTATTAACGGCTGGAATTATTTTTAGTCTGGCTGGTATCGCTGGTGCCATTGCAGCGCCAATGTGGGGGCGCGTAGGCCAGCAGAGAGGCTTTCGAAAAATAATGGTCATTGCCTTTATCGGCGCAGGAGTATTTAATCTTAGTCAGTTTTTTTCTGGTGAAATTTACCGGTTCGCCTTGTTGCAATTCATGTATGGATTATTTGTCGTTGGTGTTTATCCCGCTATCAATACCATCGCCGTATCATGTACTGGAGAACAAGGTAAAGGCCAGGTTTTTGGTCTTACGACAACTGCCAATCAACTTGGCTCTATGGTGGGGCCGCTTATTGGTGGAGTACTTAGTTCGTTTTTGGGAATTAGAGCAGTATTCTTGGTCACGGGAAGTGTATTACTGCTGCTAGGAGGGGCTGTTTTATTGAATACCAGTGCATTACCGCGGCACTCTCAGGTGTCAGTAAGGGAACGGTAAGTTTTTGAAATTTTACTAATATAGAATAGTGACAATTTAGTATCGACCTGTAATATTCTTAAAATAATGCAAGGATGTTACTTAAATTAGAATGCCATTAATAGCATGTCTACTAAAGTAACCAAACCTTTTGTGCATGGATGACTATAAAGAAAAAGAAATCACACTGTATATAACAAAGGGGCTGTATCAAAATAGGAAAAAACCTATTTTGATACAGTCCCTATAGCCAATTTTTAGCCATGTAACCATGATGAAACATCCTTATGCTGTGTGTAATATCATGACAAATTAACTGAATTTTATTCATTGTCATCTGATTTTGCTAAGTCGATGCTGCGTCAATATATGAAAAGGTTATTCTTTATACATATGGGAGAAATGTGTTTTCCAGACCTCTCTTCTCAAGTATAGTTGAGACACTGGCAAGTGATGTTTGAAATGGGTTGTAATCGATCGTAGTCTCTCCATCGCTTTCGCGGATGTTCACATGGTAAACTCCCGTTAATTCTGAGAGAATTTTTTCGATTTCCCTTATATTGCTATTACTATATCCCTTTACTAAAAATTTTGCCTGAGCATGTGCTGTAGGGACGTTTTCACTGTCCGAATACACAATAACACCTCCTAATATACGTTATATTAAAGTATGACCATGAATAGCTTGAATAATTCCAAAGGCTATGGCCCAATGACAAGGTTATGTTTATCAACTATAAATAATCAAATTCAACTCCATAAAATTCTAAAAAGATAAACAAAACAGGAGCTGTCTCAGAGTTATATTTTCAGGGCAGCTCCTGTTTTATATCTAGCAAATAATTATGAATAATTATTTACTAATTCAATTTTTCTTCCCAACTTTGTAAATGATGTAAAAATCGTTTTATGATAGGTGAGGCGTGATGGATATTCTTTAAAACAATACCTAACTTTCGGTATGCAGGGGTATCCAGTTCTTTTTTGATGACTTTATAGGGAGTGCGATGTAATACAAGTTCGGGTAAAATGCTTATGCCTAAGCCATTTTCGACCATTGAAATGATTGCATAATCGTCTCTTGCAGTAAAGCGTACATTAGGGCTTATATGGTTTCTTGCAAAAATATCAGTGATCTCATTTTTCGTTCCCTCCTCCAAAAGGATAAATGGCTCTTCCGATAATTTATTGATTGGAAAGGACTTGCAGTCAGCAAGAGGATGCTGCTCCGGCAGTATCACCATGAGCCGGTCTTGCTCTAAAAATATGCTTTCTAAACCTACACCAGCAGGAAGTCTTAAAAATCCGCAGTCTGCCCGACCCTCTAAAATCCAGTTTTCTATTTCGGTATAATCACCGTGTAATAGCTGAAATTTAATGTTTGGATATTCATTTTGAAATGTTTTAATCATATTGGGCAGCCAGTGCACAGCCACACTCGTAAATGTGCCTATCCTAATAAGGCCAGATTGTAGCCCATGCAGGTTTCCAATCTCATTGATCAGTTCATGGTGCATATTACAGATATTCCGCACAAATGGCAATAGCTGCAAGCCGTCAGAGGTAATACGTACGCCGGAACGATCACGTGAAAGCAGCGTAAGACTCCATTCCTTTTCTAGGGCATTTAGCATGTGACTAATACCAGATTGCGTATAGCCTAATGCTTGGGCGGCTTTGGTGAGGCTTCCCATTTCAACTGTTTTTAAAAAGGCTTCGTATTTTTGTATGTTCATCATAGATCATCCTTCATTACAAAATGTCATGTTAAAGATTAAAAAGATGCGTTTTTATAATGATTTTTTATATAGTATACTAATTATAAAGGAAATACAAGAGTAATTTAGAGGAGCATTATCACTTTTATATAGAGCGGTGCATCGGCTTTTTCCAAAAAACTCTTGGAAGGAAAATACAAAGGGAGAAAACTAATATGGCAAAAAATATACTGATTTTAACAGGAAGCCCCAGAAAAGGCGGCAATAGTGATCTTTTGGCAGATGCATTTATTGCAGGTGCTCAGCAGTCAGGACATACGACTGTAAAATATGCTACTGCTGAAAAAAACATTAAGGGGTGTAAAGCCTGTAAGACTTGTTTCAGTAAGGGTATCCCTTGTTCTTTTCCAGACGACTTTAATGAACTCGCGCCACTTCTGGAGAAAGCCGATATAGTCGTATTTGCAACACCCTTGTATTGGTTCTCATTCCCAGTACAGCTGAAATCTGCCATTGACAAGCTCTATTCTTTTCTCATTGGGAAAAGAACATTGATGATAAAGGAATGTGTGCTTCTGGTCTGCGGAGTAGCAGAAGCTGAATAT
>Ga0316604_10002967_pt1 | contig 12330 bp, 9 predicted proteins | sample OWC_soil_day20_C_FD_207650 | JGI IMG/M metagenome (GOLD analysis project Ga0316604, IMG submission 207650) | Wetland soil microbial communities from Old Woman Creek delta, Ohio, United States - OWC_soil_day20_CT | ecosystem: Environmental > Terrestrial > Soil > Wetlands | place: USA: Ohio... | reverse complement strand
AACAAAGTAATACCCGATACCTTTACGCCAGGACATAATTTCGTCACCAGGTATACCAGGTTCTAAGCCGATTGCATAGTTACTATCTTTGGCTTTTTCCATGATTAAGTCTCTAGAACCAAAGGAACCTTTTTCTTCATCGCAGTTTATTAAATAAGTTATTTTGCCGAAGTTTGTATAATTCATTTCTTTGATAAGTTTAAGAGCTTGTAGGCCAAGGATGAGTCCGCCTTTATCATCAGAAACACCAGGACCGTAGGCTTTTCCATTTTCTATACGGAAAGGGCGTTCTGCGACTGAGCCTACTTTGTGAACTGTATCCATGTGTGCCATCATTAGTGTATTGCCAGTACCTGTACCTTCTAATGTCGCGATAATATTAAAGCCGACAGCAGAGCCTGTAGCTGGGACAGTCTCAACTTTTGCACCTAGTTCTTGTAGTTGATGAACCATGAAATTACCCATTTCAGTCAAGCCTTTTTCATAACCTGTAGGAGACTCGATATTAACTACGGTTTCAAGATTTTTTAGGACTTCAGATTGAGCTTCTTTTGTTTTGTCATAAAGTTCCTGGTTTGGTGCGGCAAAAGTAACTAGTGTAGTTGCTAGGAGCAGCATTACTGATAGAATGAGAACAAATAGCGTATGTTTGTTGCTAATGGACTTATTTAACATTGTACTACCTCCTAAAATTAGTATTATTTCCCAATTGGTATTATTATTCGAGTAATTTACTCCAAAACCTTTCTTGATAGCTCATAAATTTTCAAAATATGAAAAAAGAACAGTTATCGAATTTATAATTACTATTTTTTCAGCGCATAGACATAAAGATGTATCTGTAAATAGAACAGATGCATCTTTACTTTGCTTGGGGCATTATATTATCTATTGCAGCAAGTCTTTTTGACTATACTAGTTCTTTTTTATAAGGATTCTAATTAAAATCGTCTTTTGGCAATAGCGTTACGGATTTTTTGCATATTATTGGTGATGCGTTCTGGTTGTCTTACCATAGCACCTACATAAAGAACGTCAACGAATGCTAAGTGAATTAAACGTGAAGACATAGCTTCAGAGCGATAATTAATCTCCTTGGCCATACCGTTCAATATGATATCTGATAGTTGACTGAGGGGAGAGCGAATATAGCTTGTAATGGCAATGATTGTTGCACCATTTTCCTTTGCTATTTTAACGGATTCCATAACACTTTGATTAGAACCAGTGTGGGATATAGCAATTACGACATCGCCTGGGTATAAAAGTGATGCAGAAATTGCTTGCATATCTTGATCGGCATAAGCCCTGACAGGAATACCGAACCGGGAAAAACGATGTTCTACATCAGCGGCTATAGGTGCTGATCCTCCTGTTCCGTACACTTCAATACGACGTGCAGCCAAGATTGCAGTTATGGCACGATCCAAAGATTCTGCGTTTACTATTTTCAAGGTATCTTGTAGGGCTTCATTGATGTTTTGAAAGACTTTGTTGGCGATTATATCTATAGGATCATATGAATTAACTTCGTTATATATAGACTCAAAGGGTTCGTATAAGTCACTCGCTAGGGCTATTTTAAGACTTTGAAACCCTGGAAAGCCCAGTTTGTTTTTGCAAAAGCGAGAGATGGTGGCTTCTGCAGTTCCTGTAATTTCAGCTAGCTCAGTAATGGTCATATGTATAACTTCTGAAGGATTTGATATTATGTATTCGGCCAATTTAAGTTCACTTTTAGTTAGTGATTTAAACATATTATAGATGAGTGCTAGACATGTATTTTGTTTGGTTTCTCGTATAGTCATGAAAATCTCCTTCATTCGTTAAATGTAAAATACAGGTATTATCAATGCTAGTATAACAAATGAATGGGAAATCTAACAAGAGTTATTTAGCAATAGTAGTTTAAATACATATTATTAGAAATTTAATTAAGAATAGTATGCATTTTATCTTGGATAAATCAAATATTGAAAATAAATTGATACAAAATAAATTGGAATGAAAAAGATTATACAAAAGGAAAATGGATTGACTCATAATTAGAGTGTATATTTTCAGTGCATATTCTCGGAAAAAAATTATAATGAACAAGAATAAGCTAGATTATTTTGTAGGAAAAAATGATAATAGTAAGATTATAAACAATATATCATCAATTTTAGTTAAAAAAGAGTAATCCGAATGTTAAAACAATACTGAAAATTACAGTAAAATATTTATTGACTTTTATAAGGACAATTAATATAATTAAAATGAAATTTATTTTCAACTATAATTATAAAATAAAAATTATTTTCAATACAGTTAATCTACTATCAGATTCATTCAACTATGATCTTTGAAAGATTACATATATGCATTGAACCTAATTCTTATTTAAGCCAATGATCTGGTATTTAAGTAAGAGATAAGACCAATGATGTATAGGTATATTGCAAAGGAGGTGGTGCAGGGAGCCGCTTAAGGAGTTTATTTTTGTATTGTTAATGGTCATTTTATTTCTGTAAGGGGTCGATATTGTCTTTTTAATAGGGAGATAAAAGAGGAGGTATATTTATTTATGTTATTAGGAATTGCTGCGTTATCGGTACTTTTACTTTTAATCATGATTACCAAATTTAAAGTCAATCCTTTTGTAACTCTTATGATTGTATGCGTATTTATGGGTGTTGCAGCAGGGATGCCCTTTAACAAAATCGCTGATTCTATTCAGGCTGGTATGGGCAATACCCTTGGCTTTATTGCTTTGGTATTAGGTCTAGGGACAATGCTTGGTAAAATGCTGGAAGAATCAGGCGGAGCAGAACGAGTCGCGAAAACATTGATTAGTGCTTTTGGCGAGAAAAAGGTACACTGGGCAATGATGATTGTGGCTTTCATCGTTGGTATTCCAGTTTTTTTTCAAGTCGGTTTAGTACTTTTAATTCCACTCGTATTCACGATCGCTAAAGAAACTGGAATCTCTTTATTGAAAGTTGGTCTCCCGCTTGTTGCAGGGTTATCAGTTGTTCATGGTTTGGTTCCACCACATCCAGCAGCAATGGCTGCTGTAGACATTTTCAAAGCAGATATTGGTAAAACAATTGTTTATAGTATAATTGTTGGTTTGCCGACTGCGTGTATTTCTGGACCTATGTTTGCAACATTTATCTCAAAGAGAATGCCTACTCTGGCTGTGCCGGATGTTTTTGCTAATCAGGTTAAAGCTGGACGTAAAGATGAAGAAATGCCAAGTTTTGGTATTACTGTTCTTACAATCTTGATGCCAGTAATTTTAATGCTATTGGGAACTTTTGCTGACTTAACTATGAATAAGACTAGCTTTTTATTTGGACTCTTCAAGTTTGTTGGTAATCCGTTTATGTCTCTCTTACTTGCATTATTGTTTGCTTTTATTACTTTTGGTTTTGCCCGTAACTTTAAGATGGAGCAAATCTCAAAGTTTTGTGATCAATCCCTGCCGGCTATGGCTGGTATTCTAATGGTTATCGGTGCCGGCGGTGCTTTCAATAAAGTACTGTTAGATAGTGGTGTTGGCACTGAAATTGCTAAAGCGGCTGGGTCATTGAATTTGAACCCTATTGTTTTAGGGTGGCTCATTGCGGCTATGATTCGTGTCGCGACAGGTTCGGCTACCGTTTCGATGATGGCGGCAGCTGGTATCGTTGCACCGATGATACCCAATTTTCCTGGTGTTTCTAGGGAGTTATTAGTTCTGGCTGTTGGGTCGGGATCTCTTGTAGCATCCCATGTTAATGACGCAGGATTCTGGATCGTTAAAGAATATTTCGGTATGACAGTACCTCAAACATTGAAAACCTGGACTGTTTTGGAAACCATCCTCTCTGTGAGTGCTTTAGTATTTATTATGCTATTGGCCCAAGTAGTATAAGGGATTCATTGACGTCCAGGCACACATTTATGATGGCTGGACGTCAAAATAATATAAGAAAATCAGACTAAGCATATCTATTTCTATAGGAATTTAAACATATAGAAGCAGATGAGTTGCAATATATAAGAATATATAGGGGGAAATATAATGAAAGCAGCAATATATAAAGGCATTGGTGAAATGATAGTTGAGGATATCCCAATGCCCCAAATTGAGCCAGGGGCAGTATTAATTAAAGTAAAAGCTTGTGCTATTTGTGGTGGAGATGTAAGGACTTTTCGACATGGTCATGCGGCGATTAAGACGCCGATTGTTTTAGGACATGAAATCTCTGGGGAAATCATAGAAGTAGCATCAGATGTTAAGAATTATTCTGTCGGTGAGCGGATCATCGTTGCGCCCGCAATTGGTTGTGGATCTTGTTCCTATTGTTTATCAGGTTGGCAGAATATGTGCTATACACGCAAGACCATTGCCCATCATTATAATGGAGGTTTTGCCGAATATATGCTTGTTCCTGCGGGAGCGGTTCGTGCAGGTAATATCAATCGTATTCCAGAGAGCGTAACGTATCTCGAGGCATCACTGGCAGAACCACTGGCTTGCGTTTTGAATGCCCAGGAAGTCATGAATATCGGATTAGGTGATTCTGTAGTGGTTATAGGTGCTGGGCCAATCGGTATCATGCATGCAGAGCTAGCTAAGGGACGGGGCGCAGGTAAAGTGATTTTAGTCAATCGCAGCGCAAGACGTTTAGAAGAGGCCAAGGAATTTGGATATGATGCGTATATAGACCTAAGTTCGACTGAGGGAGTTCAAGCAGTGATGGAATTAACAGGTGGGCTGGGGGCGAATGTTGTAATCGTTACAGCGGGTACAGCTGAAGCTCAAGTGTTAGGAATTGCTATGGCTAGTAAAATGGGTAAGGTTTGCTTGTTTGCTGGTCTGCCTAAAGATGAGCCTATGATTCAGATGGATGCCAATCATGTACATTATAAACAAATTGCCGTTTATGGTGCTTTCTCCTCCGCGCCAAGACATAATGCTTTAGCTTTAGAAATGATTCGCAGTGGAAAAGTGTCAGCTAAGAAAATTCTTAGTCATTTAGTATCCTTGGATAAAATATGTGAAGGTATGGATATCGTTAGCGGTCGGAGTGGACTGCGTGTATCTGTTACTCCATTCATAGATGAGCTGACTGATGAGATTAAACAACATTCAGAAATGGCAATTATCAAATAAAGTTATAACATAACCGTGAATAGGAGGAAAAGCATGGCTTGTCTAATTGGCATCGATGTGGGGACCACTAATTGTAAGGTGGCAGCTTATTCAGAAAACGGCATATTAAAGGTGTTGGCTAGCCGCCCAACGGTTACTCACTATTTAGAAAATAATTGGGCTGAATTTGATCCAGGACAGATATGGGATGCGGTGCAAGAAGCATTGCGTGAAGTGGTGCGCCACTTAGGCGACGAGAAGGTAGATGGAATCGCAGTTGCCAGTATGGGATCTGCTAGTGTACTTCTCGACGAAAATGATCAGTGGATTCATCGTTCAATTACTTGGTTTGATACACGGACAGAAGAAATTGCCGCACAGTGGCGGGAAAATTTTGGTCGGGAAGAAGCATTTGAAATTAGCGGTTTTGTTCCCAATCCCATGGCTGGCATCACCAAAGTGCAATGGATCCGCAATCAAATGCCAGAGGCGTTTAAAAGTGTGAAGCACTGGTTATCCATGCAGGATTATATTGCTTATCGTCTGACAGGAGAAGCAGGGGTAGACTTTTCAGTAGCTTGCCGAACCATGGCGGTGAATTTGCGAGACCGCTGTTGGTCTGAGGAAATCCTTAATCATGCTCAGATTCCCCAGGAAATATGTTCTGCACTTAAACGCTCTGGAGAGTTAGTAGGAAGAATAACACCCTATGCCACTGGACTCACTGGTATTGAAACAGGAACCCCTGTTTTCGCTGGTGGAATGGATTATGTATGCGGTGCCTTTGCTTGCGGTTTAGTAGAAAGCGGTCAGGCTTTGAGTGCTATAGGAACCAGTGAGCAAATTCTTATGGTGGTGGATGAACCAGCGAACAATGTAGAGCATATCGATACAAATTTTACGTGCGTAAATTATATTGTGGACGATAAGTACTATATTGCAGGCCAGGTTATCTCCTCAGGCGTCATCTTGGATTGGTTTCGTAATGAAGTAGCGAAAGAGGACTTTACAACTCTCATTGAGGAAGCGGAGAAATCACCCTTAGGTGCAAAGGGAGCTTTATTATTGCCGCATTTTCGTGGTAAATATGCACCAGGTGCAGATCCCATGTCCAAAGGAGCCTTTATTGGACTTACTACATCCCATACTCGAGGGGATTTAGTAAGAGCCATTTTAGAGGGGCTTTGTTACGAATCTGCGATGATTATCGAAGGTATACAAGAGGTAGTAGGATATTCTATAAATGCTATTAATGTAGTAGGCGGGGCTACCAAGTCACCCTTTTGGATGCAGATGAAAGCCGATGTCTTAGGTAAACCTGTCATTTGTCTTGATGTACCCGAGGTCGTTACCTTAGGTGCAGCCATGCTAGCTGGGGTTGGTGCTGGAGTATATCAGGACCCAGCAGATGCTGTAAGGAAGACACGCCGGGATGATAAATTTTACAAACCAGATATGAAAAAACATGCACGATATCGTGCTATATTTAATCAAGTTTATCAAGAAATCTATCCAGCGCTGCAAGAGATCAACCACAAAATTGATGATCTGATTAACAAGGAGGAATCGTAGTTATGAAATTTTTGGTAGTAGGAGATCCTATGATATCAGCGTCTTCCTTAGCGGAGGCGGTACGTGACGTCTTCGGTGATAACACACAAGTAAAGGGTGTGGATTGGAAGCCGGCGAGTAATGAAGAATTTTGGTCTTTGCGTAGCCAAGTGGAAAAGAACGGACCAGATGCAGGTAAGCCACCTGCTGAATTAATAGAGGCAGGCACAGATGTAGATGTGATTATTACTCATCATACACCGTTAAATAAAGAACTTATAGGGCAAAGTAGTGCATCCTATATTGGTGTATGTCGTGCTGGAACGGAAAATGCAGATGTGAAGGCTGCGACAGCAAAAGGTATTAAAGTGATGAAAACCATGGGACGTAATGCTGAGGCTGTCTCTGATTTTACCATTGCTTTGATGTTGTCAGAATTACGTAATTTAGCCCGGGGCCATGCTGCATTGATGCAGGGAGAGTGGAAGAAACAATATCCTAACTCTGCTTTTATGGGGGATGTGAGCCAAAAAACCATAGGTTTGGTAGGATTCGGCTATATTGGACGCTTAGTTGCTCACAAGTTGGCGAATTTTAATGTACGTGTTCTTGTGTATGATCCATATATCAAGGAAGAGGCTCTTCGCGAATTTGGCGCAGAGTTAGTTTCACTCGAAGAATTATGTAGACAATCGGATTTCGTCAGTATTCATGCCAGACTTAGTAAGGATACAGCAGGCCTTATTGGAAAAGAAGCTTTTTCGTGGATGAAACCGACAGCGTATCTGATTAACACTGCACGGGCCGGATTAATTAATGAGACTGATTTAATAGAAGCACTACAGGAACGAAAGATTGGCGGAGCTGCTTTGGATGTTTTTTGGACAGAACCAATCGCAGAAGATCATCCTCTGCTAAAAATGGATAATGTAACACTTACACCTCATTTAGCGGGTGCGACCAATGATACTTTCAGCCAAACACCTTATCTATTATTACGTGAATTAAAACGTGTTATTGACGAAAAGGCCACTTCAAGTTGGATTGTTAATTAAGATGAGTAGAGCGCTTCCGATAGTATTTGGAGCGCTTATACTATATGTTAGTGTAATAAAAGGATATAGAACTATTAAGATTATGTTTGAGGAGAAATGTCTATGGTATTTCTAAGCGAGGTAGTTGCATAATGATTAACTCAGATATTAAGTGTATAGCACTTGATTTAGATGGTACTTTACTCGACGACAATAAAAAGATTCCGCGTCAAGCTGTAGATATAATTAAGGAAGTCATGAATCGCGGCGTGATCGTTACGTTGGTATCGGCAAGACCTCTTCGTTCTATGTTGCCATATGCGCAGCAATTGGGGTTGGAAGCGCCTCTTATTTCGTTAAGTGGTTCTTATATCACGGATATGAAACAAGAACGAATTTTGCTTAGAAAACCTGTTGATTTATTAAAGTTTAGAGAAATAATCAGTATTTTTGAAGAAAGAAACTTTTATATTAAGGTATATTATGAAGGACAGCTAGTTGTTCAGGAAGCAATCCAGGAGACGATTGAGTATAAGAAGATTTTTGGTGTACCTTACACAGAAGTAGGCAGTAAAGGATTAAGAAGGCTGCAAGAACCGCCCCTGCGCATTTTTCTGTATAATGAACCTTTACAGATTCAAGAGGCGGCGCAGATATTGAAGGGATGGTCGGAATATTTTCATGTCATTCGAGATACCGATCATGGTCTTGAAATTGTAGAACGTACTGTGAGTAAAGGTGCTGCCCTAAAGGTCATCTGCCAAGAAATGGATATTTTAATGTCTAATGTGATGGCAATTGGCAATGAGGGAAGCGATATTTCAATGATTCGTGAAGCGGGGCTTGGGATAGCGATGGGCAATGCATGCGCAGAATTAAAACAGTATGCCGTCGACGTGACAAAGACAAATACTGAATGCGGAGTTGGGTATGCAATTCAGAAATATATTTTGAATAGATAATTTGGTCAATCGGACAATAAATGAAATAATTAAAAATTAAGTTTATTTTAAGGAGAATTATTATGGATAAGGAAATGGTTATTTCAAGAATATGTGATGTTGGACTGGTTGCCGTTGTGAGGGCTGAAACGAAAGATGTCGCGAAGAGAATTACGGAAGCATGCATTGAAGGCGGTGTAGTCGCCGTTGAAGTTACTTTTACCGTTCCTGGTGCACACGAAATTATTAATGAATTGGCGAAAAGTTATTCTTCAGATGAGATTCTATTAGGAGCAGGAACAGTGCTTGATCCTGAAACGGCAAGAATAGCGATACTGAGTGGCGCTCAATATGTTGTTTCGCCTTGTTTAAATATTGATACCGTTAGATTATGCAACCGTTATCGAGTGCCTATTATGCCAGGAGCAATGACTATTAAAGAAGTAGTGGAAGCCATGGAAGCTGGCGCAGATATTATTAAGTTATTTCCAGGAGAGATATTCGGACCTGCTTTTGTCAAAGCCATCAATGGGCCAATGCCACATGCTAAAATTATGCCGACTGGCGGTGTAAGTCTTGATAACATAGGAGAATGGATCAAAGCCGGCTGTGTTGCAGTAGGTGTTGGCGGTAATCTTACATCAGGTGCGAAGACTGGTGATTATCAATCAATTACAAGTAAAGGAAAGCAATATATTGAAGCAATCCGCGTAGCTAGAGGGCGAGGATAAGGATATAAAGAAAATTTCGAATCGAATGATGGTGCATGAATGACGGTCGGAGTCTAAACGTATCAAATATGTATTTGGAAAGGATGATTGAAATGACACCTGTCATATGGATAGGTATTGATATCGGGACTACTGGTGTAAGAGCAGTAGCCTATCAACCTGATGGTCGATCTCTCGCTGATGCCTCTCAAGAGTATCCTTTGCATACGCCGCAACCTAGCTGGGCAGAACAAGATCCGGATGTAATCATTGGGGCTATGGAGAATGTTATTGGAAAAGTCGCATCATCTTTAGAACAACAGGGGCGAAAGGCTGACGGATTGGCCATAAGTTCTGTATTTCATAGTTTTTTAGCTTATGATAAAGATGGGCAACCTACTACAAAACTAATGACATGGGCTGATAACCGCAGTCAAGAAATTGTACAGGAAATCAAAAAAAACTATCCAGATTTCTTGTCATTATATCATCGAACAGGATGTCCCCTTCATCCTATGTATCCCATGACTAAAATAGCTTGGCTACGTAGGGAACGGCCTGAGGTATTCAATAATTCGGCGTATTTTGGTTCAATTAAAGATTACACCTTTAAAATTTTGACTGGGCAATGGGTTGTGGATCGTTCAATTGCCAGCGGTTCCGGAATTTATAATTTATTTACATTAGAATGGGATCAGGATCTTCTAAGATATTTATCCATTTCAGAAGAAGCATTGCCGAAAGTTGTATCGACAACATACAGTCAGCCCTTAAGCCGTGAATTTGCTCGCCGTGCAGGGCTGCAGGCAGGTATTCCTGTAGTCATTGGTGCTGGTGATGGTGTATTGGTTAATGTAGGTATAGGGGCAGTAAAGCCTGGAGATATGAGTGCGACAATTGGCACAAGCGGAGCGGTACGGATGCTCACCGATGCACCGCGCACGGACAAAAAAGGACGTACTTGGTGCTATAATCTAACAGATGATGTGTGGGTATTAGGTGGTGCTATCAATAATGGCGGTATAGCACTGCGTTGGATGCGCGATAATTTTAGTGAAACAGAGCAACGGGTAGCAGAAAAACTTGGTATGGATGCTTATGAATTAATGTCCAGCTATGCTGGGAAAGTAGCACCAGGTTCAGATGGTCTTATTATGCTTCCTTTCTTCACAGGTGAGCGGGCGCCAAACTGGAACGCAGACGCTCGGGGCGTATTGTTCGGTCTTACACTAAATCACAATAAGAAGCATATGATTCGAGCTACAATGGAAGGCGTATGCTATCGAATGAATAGTATCTTGCATTCTTTGCAAGAAGTGACTGGCCCAGCCCATGAAATTAGGGTAAGCGGCAGTTTCGTCAGGTCAGATTTATGGCTACAGATTTTAGCAGATACATTTAATCAAGCAGTCAATGTGCCGACAGTGAATGAAGGGGCAGCTTTTGGTGCAGCAGTATTGGGCTTTGTTTCTGCTGGCATATTAAAGGACATATCTTCAACGGCCGATTTTGTAACGGTAGATAAAACCTATAATCCTAGAGCTAAGGAAGCAAAATGTTACCAGGAAATGTATGATATATATAATCGTATTTACTGGAATTTGCAGCAAGAATTCACGGATATTTCGGCTATTCAGAAGAAATGATGGTTATAACGAAGAGATAATTGTTGGGGGATAAGGATTATGGCAAAAGTATTGATAACGTCCCGCTCAGTTGCTGAAAATAAAGAAGGCAAGGCAATATTGGAAGCGGCGGGGCACGAAATTATAACCCATATTGGAGATGGTGTTTGGCCGGAGGCTGAAATGGTGCGCATCATTCCTGGAATGGATGCGATTATTGCTGGTTTGGATGAGATTACTGGTAAGGTAATTGAAGCAGGAGCTCCCAGTTTAAAGATAATAGCACGAAATGGTGTAGGATATAATAAGGTAGATGTAAAGACTGCTGAAACAATGGGTATACCTGTAACCCTGGCACCAGGAAGCAATACCATATCTGTATGTGAATTGGTATTCGGCTTACTCTTGTCTTTAACTCGCTCCATACCCGTTCAAGATTCAGAAGTTCGTCACGGCGGATGGAAGCGGAATATGGGCTATGAATTGTATGGAAAAGTCTTAGGTGTGCTGGGGACAGGGAATATCGGCAGTGAAGTCATAAAAAGAGCACACGCTTTTGGCATGGATATTATCGCTTTTGACGTATGGCAACGATCAGAGTTATGTGATAAGTATAATGTAAAGTACCTTCCTCTTGAAGAAGTATTAAAGCAGTCAGATGTCTTAACATTGCATCTACCAGTTACGCCTGATACAAAAAACATGATTAATAAGCATACTTTGGCGACGATGAAGAATACCACGTTTATTGTCAATACGGCCAGAGGGGAGTTAGTGGACGAACAAGATCTTTGTACTGCGTTAAAGGATGGTACGTTAGCTGGCTATTGCACTGACACCCTGGCTCAGGAACCGCCAGCATCGGATCATCCCTTTTTCGCATTGCCGAATGTAATCGTCACGCCTCATTCAGGAGCGTATACACGAGAAGCCGTTATAAGGTGCAGTGTTACAGCAGCCCAGGAGGTTGTACGTGTATTGAGTGGTCAGGCACCGTTGTATGCCGTCCCTAAAAAGATGTAAAGGGTACTATAAAGACAGGTCATTGAGTTCATGATGCTCTATCTGTACCAATAAGGAGGAAAATATGGATAAAAAATATGATATTGCCCTGATCGGTCTAGCGGTTATGGGAGAAAATCTAGTACTGAATATGGCCAGTAAAGGGTTTAATGTTGCGATATATAATCGGACTATTAGTAAAGTAGATGAATTTCTCATCCAAAATAAAGAATATGATTCCATTGGTGGCGCCTATTCTGTAGTTGAACTTGTAGGTATGTTAGCAAAACCTCGCAAGATTATGCTCATGGTTAAGGCTGGTAAGCCTGTTGATGCTATGATTGA
>Ga0316604_10002966_pt1 | contig 12356 bp, 7 predicted proteins | sample OWC_soil_day20_C_FD_207650 | JGI IMG/M metagenome (GOLD analysis project Ga0316604, IMG submission 207650) | Wetland soil microbial communities from Old Woman Creek delta, Ohio, United States - OWC_soil_day20_CT | ecosystem: Environmental > Terrestrial > Soil > Wetlands | place: USA: Ohio... | reverse complement strand
CCACAAGTGTATAACGCAGAAAGTATCAGCAAGGTGCTGAAAGGTGAGCTATTACAGCAAACAGGTAACCCGGAGATTGAACATATTCTGTTGGATAGCCGGAAGGTGATATATCCGGCCACCTCTGTTTTCATTCCGTTGGTAAGTCCCCGCAGGAACGCTCATCAATATATAAAAGAATTGTACGAAAAGGGTGTCAGCAACTTCATTGTAAGTGAGCCACCAGACCTGATCCAGTTTCCAACGGCTACCTTTATATTGGTAAAAGATACAATGAATGCGCTGCACGCTTTGGTAGCGTATCACAGACAGCAATTTCATATTCCTGTGATCGGTATAACCGGTAGCAATGGTAAAACCATCGTAAAAGAGTGGTTGTATCAGCTGCTGGAAAAAGATTACAACATTATACGTAGTCCCAAAAGCTACAACTCACAGATAGGTGTCCCTCTTTCTGTATGGCAAATGAAACCTGAGCACCAGCTGGCCATCTTCGAAGCCGGCATCTCCCAACCCGGAGAAATGGAGCACCTGGAAAAGATCATCCGTCCTAACATTGGCATTTTTACTAACATCGGCGAAGCGCATAACGAAGGCTTCCTGAACATTCGCCAAAAGATCAACGAAAAGCTGGTATTGTTTTCCAAGAGCGAACTGCTCATTTACTGCAAGGATTACCTCGCATTGAATGAATGTGTCAACCAGTTTCACAACCTGGTGGGCAAGAAGGAAAACCAGGAGGGCTTACAACTTTGTACCTGGTCGCGCAAAACGGATGCTGACCTTAGGGTGATCAATGTGGAAAAGAACGGTACCCACTCTCACATCGAGGCCCTGCATAAAGGGGAGTCGCTGAATATTACCATTCCTTTTGTAGATGAAGGTTCTATTGAGAACGCGATTCACTGCTGGGTATTGATGCTACACCTGAAGATCTCTCCGGAATTGATCCAGCAGCGTATGGATCAGTTGGGTAATATCGCTATGCGACTAGAGCTGAAACAGGGTATCAACAACTGCTCTGTGATCAACGACAGTTACAATTCAGATTTAGGTTCTCTCAATATAGCGCTGGATTTTCTGCAACAGCAGCAACAGCACCCTACCCGTACCGTGATACTCAGCGATATTCTGCAAAGTGGCAAGAGCGATGCTTCTCTTTATGAAGAAGTAGCCAGCCTGATGCAACAAAAGAAGATCGACAAAGTGATTGGTATTGGTAAAAACATCTTCCGTGAAAAGAAGTGTTTCCAGCAGGTAGAGGGATTGAAGAGTACTTTCTTCCTCACTACAGAAGAGTTTATCCAGCAGTTTAACCAGCAGGATTTTCAGCATGAGACCATCCTGTTGAAAGGTGCACGTGTATTTGAGTTTGAGCGGATAGGCAAATTGCTGGAACAAAAAGTACATCAGACCATTCTTGAAATCAATCTGAGCTCAGTATCTCATAATATCAAACAATACCAGGCATTGCTGAAACCCGCTACCAAACTGATGGCGATGGTCAAAGCATTTTCTTATGGTAGTGGAAGTTTTGAGATTGCAAATCTATTGCAGTTCCATGGCGTAGATTACCTCGCCGTTGCGTATGCTGATGAAGGTGTTGAATTAAGACGGACAGGTATAACCATGCCGATCATGGTCATGAACCCCGAACCCAGTTCATTTGATGCGATCCTGCAGTGGAACCTTGAACCCGAGATCTACTCCCTGCATTTGTTACAGCAGTTTGAAGAAGAAGTTCAGATAGCAGGCAAGACCGGATTTCCGGTACATATTAAACTAGATACGGGCATGCACAGGCTTGGATTTGAGCGGAAAGACATTCCCGAGCTGGCTACTATGCTGACAGATAATAATTACCTTACAGTTAAATCTATCTTTAGTCACCTGGCAGGTAGTGAAGATCCGGCACTGGATGACCTGACCAAACTACAGGGTAAGCATTTCTATGAAATGAGCTACGAGTTGCAAAAGGCGCTCGGCTATGCGGTGATCAGGCATATTTCGAACAGTGCGGCCATCCTCCGTCACCCTGATTTACAACTGGATATGGTGCGGTTAGGTATCGGGATGTATGGAATAGATAGCAGTGAGCAAATGCAGGCACAACTGAAACCGGTAAGCACACTGAAAACCACCGTTTCGCAGGTAAAACACCTGAATAACGGGGATTTTGTGGGTTATGGTGCAAAGTGGAAGGCAAAAGGTCCGGCTGTGACAGCTACTGTTAGAATCGGTTATGCTGATGGGTATCCCCGCCGCCTTAGCAATGGTGTAGGCAAGATGCTGATCAGGGGGCAACTGGCCCCGGTAGTGGGTGTGGTAGCGATGGATATGCTGATGCTGGATGTAACCCACATTCCGGATATTGCAGAAGGAGATGAAGTAATAGTATTTGGCGAATCCTTACCTGTACAGCAATTGGCGGCCTGGGCAGGTACTATACCTTATGAAATATTAACAGGAATTTCGCAGCGTGTGAAGCGGGTATATTTCCAGGAATAATTGGAAATTCCGATTTTGCACATTATTATTAATTTTGATAAAAATTATACCCTTTGAAATATCGTCACGTAATATTGATTGTAGTACTGGTACTGGTAGTAGATCAGGCATTAAAAGTGTGGATCAAAACCCATATGAACTTCTCTGATGAGATCATCATCTTCCCTAACTGGTTTAGGATTCATTTCATTGAAAACGATGGAATGGCCTACGGTATGAAGTTCGGTGGTGATTTTGGAAAAATAATCCTCACGCTGTTCCGCTTATTTGCGGTAATTATTGGTTTCAGATATATGAAGAAACTGGTGAAGCAGGATTACAGTAGAGGTTTGTTAATTTGTGGTTCATTGATCCTGGCTGGTGCCGCTGGTAACCTGATAGACAGTCTGTTTTACGGAATGATATTCTCTTCTTCCAATTATGCAGATGTAGCACAGTTCCTGCCTCCAGGTGGTGGATATGGCACTTTCCTGCATGGAAATGTGGTGGATATGCTGTACTTCCCGATTTTGAGGGGGCATTTCCCAACCTGGTTCCCGATCAATGCCGGTGAGTCTTTTGTGTTCTTCAGACCTATTTTCAATGTGGCGGATGCTGCAATTTCAGTAGGTGTGATCACGATACTGGTGTTCCAGAAAAAGTTTTTTGCCAGGCACCATGAGAAGGAGAGAGAGCAAAGAGAGAGAGAGCAGGTAGCGGTGAGTAAATAAGAGTATCGAATGACTACTATAAAGTCAAAGCTCCTGTCTTATGGCAGGGGCTTTTTTTATGCCTTGCGGTAGCAGGGACTTGTCTTGTGTTTAACCCCTTCCTCTCATCAAATTTTAACAATAAATTTTGAAATGCTGAATCCCCTTACTACATTTGTCCACAAATTCTATAGACTAATAGACTTAACGAAAGAAAAGTAAGCTAAATCGCTGATTTGTAACTCACTATACATATTCACTTTAGCTGAATACTTTTTACTAATACATATAAATTATATGCAAAACACCAGACGCCCCGTACGTATAATCTACCTGTGGCTCCTGACCATTCTCCTGCCGCTGTTTGCGCAGGCACAACTTAACGGCTCCTACATCATTTCCGGTAAGATCACCGGAGATAGCAAGGACCCCCTGGCAGGTGCTTCTGTACAGATTAAGGGTACCTCCTTTGGCGCCATTACAGACAGTACAGGTACTTTTCACCTGACTGCAAACACTAAATTCCCATTCAAATTAGTGGTCCGTCTCATTGGCTATCAACCGCAGGAATTCGATGTAAAGAACAGTGATAGCCGTTTACAGATACAGCTGGTAACACAGAACCTGCTTGTGAACGAAGTGGTAGTATCCGCTTCCCGTCAGCAGGAAAAACTGATGCGGTCACCGGTGGCGATTGAAAAACTGGATGTAAAAGCGTTGAAAGAAACACCGGCTGCCTCTTTCTATGATGCCATCGGCAACCTGAAAGGGGTGCAGATGACCACGGCAGGTTTGACCTTTAAGGTATTCAACACCCGTGGTTTCAATGTGCCGAACAACTTCCGTTTTATGCAGCTGGTAGATGGTGTGGATAACCAGGCTGCTACCCTTGGTGTACCACTGGGTAACGCCATCGGCCCTACCGAACTGGATATCCAGAGCATTGAGGTAACTCCCGGCGCCTCTTCTGCCTTGTATGGTATGAACGCCATCAACGGGATGTCTAACCTGCTTACCAGGAACCCTTTCCAATACCAGGGTATCAGCGTGTATCAGAAAATCGGTGCCAACCACTTCGATGGCAGTGGTGGTTCTCCAAAGGCGCTGACTGAAACTTCTGTAAGATATGCCCAGGCTTTCAATGACAAATTTGCCTTCAAGATCAACTTCTCTTATATGCAGGGTACTGACTGGTATGCGGATAGTCACAATGACTTCAATCCCGGTACCAAGGCGAACCCTGACTTCCCTACACTCGTAGGTGCAAATAACGTGGCCAACGATGCATGGAATAAATATGCTGACCAGAGTACTTTCCCCATCACTGATAAAAATGGTAAGTCTTACAACGTAAGCCGTACCGGATATTGGGAAAAGGACCTGGTAGGTGATTACACCGTACGTAACCTGAAATTTGATGGAGGTCTTTATTATAAGATCAGACCTAAACTGCAGATCTCCTATAACTACCGTATTGGTCAGATGGATGGATTCTTCCAGCGTGGTAACCGTATTGGTTTGAAAAACGTGGTAGTACAAAACCATAAAGTCGAGTTACAGGGAGAGGATTTCACCATCCGTTCTTATATGTCACTCGAGAATACCGGTGACTCTTATAATATGAATCCGCTGGCGGATAACCTGGAAAAGTCTTTCAAAACCGACAAGGTTTGGCAGGCAGACTATACCACGGCCCTGAACTCTGCACTGGATGCGGGTAGCGATATCGCTGCTGCTCATCGTGCAGCACGTGCTGCTGCTGATAATGGCAGGTGGACACCGGGTACAGCGGCTTTTGACAAACAGGTGAAGTTGATCAAGAGCATCAATGACTGGGATATTTACCCTACTTCCAAAGACTCTACAAACAAGAGTGGTGGTGCTGCATTGTTGCAGATGAGCCATTTCTATCATGGAGAGGGTACCTGGAACCTGCGTAAATATGTACACTTTGCGGATGTACTGGTAGGTGCGGATTATCGTACTTACGAGATCATTCCGGATGGTAACAACTTTGTGGATTTCACAAAAGCATTGGCTGACCGGAATACACCGGGGGGTAAACACATCTGGTATGGTAAAGCAGGTGGGTTTGTACAGGCAGGTAAAACCTTCTTCCATGATCAGCTGAAACTGACAGCATCATTGAGGTATGATAAGAGTCAGCAGTTCGATGGTAAGTTCAACCCTCGTATTGCGGCGGTGTATACCACGCCTAATCAACGTCATAACTTCAGGGCCAGCTGGCAGAATGGGTTTAGGTTCCCTTCTCTGTTTGAAGCGTATTCTTTCGTGAATAACGGTGGGGTGCGTCGTGTAGGTGGTCTGGCATTTATAGAAGAAGGACTGGGGTATTTTAAAAATTCCTTCCTGACCAGCAGTGCGACGGCATATACAACAGCGGTGAATAAGATCACCAATGCAGATGCAACGGTGACAAGGGCGGAGGCAGAGCAGCAAAGTGCAGGCGTACTGAAAGTGGCGAACCTGGACCCGATTGTGCCAGAGCAGATCCATTCATTTGAAGCTGGGTATAAGAGTGTGTTGTTTGATAATAAAGTTTTTATTGATGTAGATGGGTATTTCAACAGTTACAAGCACTTTATCGGACAGGTAGAAGTGGCCGTTCCCAAGACGGGTAGTGTGAATGACCTGACCCAGTCAGTACTGGATCAGATGTATGATAAGCAATACCAGAACAGGTACAGGGTGTGGACGAATAGTAAGTCGACCGTACAGAACTATGGGTTTGCACTGGGTGTGACTTACAACTTTGAGAAGGGATATACCCTTAGTGGCAACCTGAATTATAATACCCTGACACAGGATAAGACGAAGGATGATGCGTTGATTCCTGGATTTAATACGCCGAAGTACTTTTCGAATGTGAGTTTTGGTAACAGGCAGGTGTTTAAGAATGTAGGGTTCAATGTGGTATGGCACTGGCAGGATACTTTCTACTGGCAGAATCTGTTTGGAAATGGTGATGTGCCGGCTTATAGCACGGTGGATGCGCAGGTAACTTACGGATTGCCAAAAATTCATACTTCCGTGAAAGTGGGTGGATCGAATATATTCAATACGGCTTACTTCCAGTATGTGGGAGGGCCTACGATAAAGGGGTTGTATTATGTGGCGATTACGTATGATTTGCCTTTTGCAAAGAAATAAAGGGCTTTGTACTTTGGGGGAGGTGGGTTAAACTTTCCTTATTTTTCTCTTTCTAATAACTTTTTAAGGTTGCCTGCTTGGATAAACCGTTTATTCACCCTACCTTAGTCTATCATATCTATAGACTAAATAACAAAGAAATAATGTCGCATAACGAGGAGATAGAGCAAATAGAGAATCAAGTGGCCAGTCCTGAACGCCAGGAGGTCCTTATTGACCTTGTCAATGATGACAACCAGAAGAAGCCAGCTTTATGGCTATTGATAGGTCTCATTGGGTTGGCGGTACTGGTAGGGGCAGGGATATTATATTATTTTAATACCTCCGAAGCTACGCACACCCGTATCTACGACTTTACTGCGTCTCTGTTCACGAGGGAAGTGTTGTTCTACATCTGTGTAGGATTGGCTGCTCAGATGGTGGATGGTGCGTTGGGTATGGCTTATGGTGCTACATCAACTTCTTTGTTGTTGGGTTTGGGTATTCCTCCGGCTATTGCCAGTGCGAGTGTGCATGTGGCGGAGGTGTTTACTACAGGGGCTTCCGGTATTTCACACTTCCGTTTTGGGAATGTAAATAAGAAGCTGTTTATGGGCCTTTTGATACCAGGTGTGATTGGTGCTATAACAGGTGCGTTTTTATTGTCTAAGGTGATTGATGGGGATGTGATCAAGCCATACATGAGTGCATATTTGTTGATCTTAGGTCTTGTTGTGCTTCGCAAAGCATTTCAGAAAAAGAAGGTAAAGAGCAAAACGAAGCGACTGGGGTTGCTGGCATTGTTTGGCGGTTTTATGGATGCCATTGGCGGTGGCGGATGGGGTCCGGTTGTGACTTCAACCTTGCTGAGTAAAGGTCGTTCGGCTCATTATACGATTGGATCTGTGAATGCTGCGGAGTTCTTTATTTCACTGGCTGGTGCGAGTACGTTTTTGTTATTTGGCGCTATTACTGGCTGGCCGGTGATTATAGGGTTGATTATTGGTGGGGTGATTGCTTCTCCTTTTGCAGCGCTGCTGGTGAGGAAGATTAAGCGGAAGCCGCTAATGATTATGGTGGGGATATTGATTATCCTGACTAGTTTACGGACTATTATTATGGCATCATTGCATCATTAATATTATTTAATATTCATTATAAGTCATAATAAGAAAAAGGTGTTGTAAAATTTACAACACCTTTTTTTATGTAGATTATTTGAGTTTTGGAGGGGATGATCTGATCTCTTTATGAAGATTATTTAATCTCTTTGTGCAGATGATCTGATCTCTTCATACAGATTATTTAATCTCTTTGTGCAGATGATCTGATCTCTTCATACAGATTATTTAATCTCTTTGTGCAGACGATCTGATCTCTTTATACAGATTATTTAATCTCTTTGAGCAGACGATATAATCACTTTATGCAGATTATTAATCTATTTGTGCTGACGAATGATCTCTTTATACAGATTACTAAATCTCTCCGACCATATCAATTGGGTTTACCCACGCATCAAATTCCTCTGGTTTTACATATCCCAGTTTCACCGCCATTTCCTTCAGGGTAGTCCCTTCTTTATGTGCTTTCTGCGCAATCTCAGCCGCTTTGTAGTAACCGATCTTCGTATTCAGTGCAGTTACCAGCATCAGTGAGTTGTCCACATGCTTCTTGATATTTGCTTCGATTGGTTCCAGACCTGTCGCACATTTATCATTGAAGCTTACACAACCATCGCCTATCAGGCGTGCAGAGTGCAGGAAGTTGTAGATCATTACAGGCTTGAACACGTTTAGTTCAAAGTGACCGGTAGCACCACCAATGTTGATCGCTACGTCATTACCCATTACCTGTGCAGCGATCATCGTGAGGGCTTCACACTGTGTAGGGTTTACTTTACCTGGCATGATAGAAGAACCTGGTTCATTGTCAGGAATGTGGAGTTCACCGATACCGGAGCGTGGGCCGGAGCTGAGCATACGAATATCGTTTGCGATCTTCATCAGGCTCACTGCTACAGTTTTGAGGGCGCCATGTGCCTCTACGATTGCATCGTGGGCTGCCAGGGCTTCAAATTTGTTTTCAGCTGTGATGAAAGGCAGGCCGGTGAGGTTCGCGATGTGTTTCGCTACATTCTCAGAATAACCTTTAGGGGTATTGATACCAGTACCTACGGCAGTACCACCCAACGCAAGTTCGCTCAGGTGAGCGAGCGTATTGTTGATGGCTCTCAGACCATGGTCCAGCTGAGATACATAACCACTAATTTCCTGACCCAGGGTAAGTGGAGTCGCATCCATAAAGTGGGTACGGCCTATTTTCACCACGTGCTTGAAGGCTTCGGCCTTTTCAGCCAGGGTAGCGCGAAGCTTTTTGATGCCTGGGATGGTTACCTCGATCAGCATTTTGTAAGCCGCGATGTGCATAGCAGTTGGGAAAGTATCGTTGGATGACTGTGATTTGTTCACATCATCATTCGGGTGTATCGCTTTATCTTTATCAGTGAGTTTACCACCATTGTTTACATGGGCACGGTAAGCGATCACTTCATTTACGTTCATGTTGGATTGGGTACCTGAACCTGTCTGCCAAACTACCAGTGGGAACTGGTCGTCCAGTTTGCCAGCGAGAATTTCATCGCAGGCGTTGCCGATCAGCGTGGCCTTTTCCTGGGAGAGAACGCCAGCATCCAGATTGGTGAGTGCCGCTGCTTTTTTGAGGTAAGCAAATGCCTGAATGATTTCTTTAGGCATTTTGTTAATATCCTGTGCTATCCTGAAATTGTCGATAGAACGTTGGGTTTGAGCACCATAATATGCATCAACTGGTACCTGAACTTCGCCCATCGTGTCCTTCTCTATTCTATATTCCATAATGCTTTATTTTTTGCGGTACAAACGTACTAAATGTCAGTAAAAAAAATGGCTTGTACAGGCAGGATTTTGGGGAATGAATGAAAATGAGGCCATATGGGGCCGTGGGCAATGGATGGCCTGTACAAGCGCACTCTGGGGACAATGGATGTTAGGTATAGGATAGGGATAAAAAACTTAAGGGTAAATGGACGAAAAAGCCTTTGCAGACCTGATACCTTGGGGACGAATGGACGAAAACAGGTTAATGGATGACCAGACCGGTATAAATTCATTACGACCGAATGGATGAACCAGGTCAATTAATAGCCCCTTTCAATCACAAGACCAATGGAGATAGAGATAAATGGACGAAATCAGGTTAATGGATGACCAGACCGGCATAAATTCATTACGACCGAATGGATGAACCGAGTAATTAAGCCCCTTTCAATCACAAGACCATTGGAGATAGAGATAAATGGACGAAATCAGGTTAATGGATGACCAGACCGGCATAAATTCATTACGACCGAATGGATGAACCAGAGTAATTAAGCCCCTTTCAATCACAAGACCATTGGAGATAAATGGACGAAATCAGGTTAATGGATGACCAGACCGGCATAAATTCATTACGACCGAATGGATGAACCAGATTAATTAAACCCCTTTCAATCACAAGACAATTGGAGATAAATGGACAAAAACAGGTTAATGGATGGCCAGACCGGCATAAAATTTCAGGGGGCGAATGGATGAAAAAGGACCTTTTCTGGCCCAAAAGCTTAGGGTTCAATGAATGAAAAGGATCCATGGATAGCCTTTTCAGGCAAAAGATCATTGGGGGCGAATGAACGAAAAAGACCTTTTCAGGTCTGATATTTTGGGGGCGAATGAATGAAATAAGCCGTTGCTGGCTTAATATACTGGGGGCGAATGAATGAAAAGGACCTTTTCTGGCCCAAAAGCTTAGGGTTTCAATGAATGAAAAATATCCATGGATAGCCTTTTCAGGCAAATAATCATTGGGGGCGAATGGACGAAAAAGACCTTTTCAGGTCTAATAATTTGGGGGCGAATGAATGAAACCATGTCAATGGATAGCCAAACCGGCAAAGATCATTGGGGGCGAATGAATGAAAAGGGTCATTTCTGGCCCAAAAATCTGGGGGCGAATGAATGAAAAAAAATTGACAGGAGGCTTCAGATTATCGAATCGATGAAAACCTGCCTTAAGTATCATTTGGTCCAAAGACCCAGTTGGGTTGTCCCCCCCAACTTGTAATGTGACTTCCGATATAGGGGTTAATGGAATCGATAAATCAAAGGTAAGCCTGCCCGCCCCATGCAGGAAATACAATACACCGATCCCCTTTTTCAAGGGACGGATAACATGATTACAGGTATTTTTAGGAAACAGTGATCCATAATGAAGCGGTATAATTGTCCGCTTCATCAGTCGTAGTAAGGGAATAATTGTTTTTATAGGTGGCGTCCAGCCTTCTCTTAATGTTATCCATACCTATCCCGTTAGACAATTCTTTAGGCCCCCTTTTCTTCCTGTTATGTGTAGAGAAGTATATAGTACCGTCCTCCTCCGACACTTTTAACTGCATCACTAATGGATGCTGGTCATTATTCAGCTCTCCGTGTTTAAAAGCATTTTCTACCAACGTAATGATTACCAAAGGAATAATCCTAATGTCACTCATATCGCCACTGATGTCAAATATGACCTGTAAGCGGTTACTAAACCGGAGCTGGTTGATTTTGATCACATTTTGTACATGCTCTATTTCCCTGGATAAGGGTACGGTATCCACATCTGCCTCACCGGTAGCCATGGAATAGCGCATGATTTCACAGAGGGTCAGGATGCCTTCTGACAATTCTTCGCTCACCATGATAGATTTGGCATAAAAGAGGTTCAGGGTATTGTGCAAAAAGTGGGGATTGATCTGTGCCCGCAAAAATGCATACTCCGATTTAAGCCGGTCGGCTTCTATCCTTGCCTTTTCCTGTTCCATGATTCGTAGTCGCTTTTCATTGCTCACCGACTCCATACCGAAGTAATAACCAAATGAGAAGAAACCATAGATCAGGTATACCCACAATGTATCCAGTAATAATTCGGAGAAAACATACGGCGGAACAGTACCCGGTGGTTCGAAAGGCCTGATCAGGGTGCCGAATGCAAAGTATAAAAATGCAGCAGAGAAAAAAACAAATAACTCACCTGCCACCAGCAATGCATATTTTTTTGTGCTTAAAAATTTTCGGAGGATGAAATAGTTTCCATAAAAAATATACACTACCGGCAACTCTGTAAATACAAAGTCGAGTAAGTCGAAAGTATACTTAGTCAATAAAATTTTTCGGGCTAATCCAATGAATATATAAATAGACCAAGCTAAAATGTGTAAGGCTATTAATCTAAAGTAAGCCCGGGTTTTCTTAAACGATTCCATTATTCCTGTAAAATATACTAATTAATCAGCGATGTTCTACTACATACTGCACCCAATCTGTAGTATCTGCTGGTATTTCAACATTTGGGGCGATGCCAATATTATCTATCACTTCCGCCGGCATGCGGAGTGTGCGGGAGCTGGGTACACCAAAGGCGAATAATGTACAGGGCATCATATACGGCACTACATCAGAGTAATCTACTACACCAGCAGTATGTGTGCCGAACAGTTTTACCTTTTTACTCTGGCGTGCTTTTAATACAAACATCTCTGTACTGCTGCCTACATTATGATTGATGAGTAGCGATACTTTTTGGGGGTAAGGGAATACCTGATTCATAGTCGTGGTATCGTTATTCCATAACTGATATTCCCTACCTATGTGGGCCTTTAATGCAGCTGCTTCTTTTTTGAAAACAGCTTTCATACTATCACTTACATTTGGATAATCCGTCACTTCGTACAGGTTATGGATATTCTCTTCTGTAGCCAGTACCATGGCCCCTTCTGTAATGATAGGATTTGTATATAAGTAAGGTAATAAGTTGTCAAATACAAGTGTGGATCCGCCCCTGTTTTCCCTCACATCGATGATGAAATGACTTGTCTTACTCAGTAGATCTTTGTGTAGTACAAGTAAGCTATCGACAATGCCTTTGTATTCAAGCCGTGCACTGGGT
>Ga0316604_10002964_pt1 | contig 12371 bp, 13 predicted proteins | sample OWC_soil_day20_C_FD_207650 | JGI IMG/M metagenome (GOLD analysis project Ga0316604, IMG submission 207650) | Wetland soil microbial communities from Old Woman Creek delta, Ohio, United States - OWC_soil_day20_CT | ecosystem: Environmental > Terrestrial > Soil > Wetlands | place: USA: Ohio... | reverse complement strand
CCTTTCTGCACTCCAGATTGACTGAAAGAAATTCAATCTTGGCACATCGATGCCGGTTGGCTTATGCCACCAGCGGAATGTGGGAAGTCCCCTTTATAGTCGTTCGTGATCTCCGGCAGTCGGCCAGGTACGGACGTAGCCGCCCTAACAAATCTGGCTAATCGAACGGCAGGAAACTCATCAGTTAACGGCCGCTCGGCCCTGTAGGTGTTCGACCGGCACGTCGGCCTGAACTTGGGCAGCATACCTTCCGCAGCGACCGGCGATAAGTTCGCCTTCGCGTCCAAAGCCACCATCAGCAGATGCACCCTTGAAGCGCCTCAGTAGGAAGCGAGCGATTAACACGTTAAACCTCCGTATCGAAGCAGGCCATGCCAGAATTATCCGCGTTTGGCCGGCAGCAAAGCCTCGTCGAATTCGCGGTTGGTCGTGATGCGAGCTGGTATGTCTGGATATTCCTTCGGCTGATCGATATGCAACGCCCGCTTGGGCCAGATTTTCTTGGGTTCAGTGCACGTCGCGCTAAACACCAACCCTTTGTGGCGCAGATTTGGCCGGTGTTCCATCACAAAGAAAGCCTTTTCAACCCTTCGGAGAAACCTTCATCATGTCCCTCAAGCAATCGTTGACAGTAAGCTCCATCGTCCTCGCTCTCGCCGCGTTCACCACACCTTCGGCACTTGCCGATTGCGGCACCGCCGAACTTTGCCGGGTCGCCGGCGTCCAGGGGGTAGTCAAGGATAACCGGCTACCCGTACATATCAGTCCGTCTCGCGATTCCTCGGTCAAGTTCAATCTGCGCGAGGGCGACGAGGTTCGCAACCGCAGCTGCGAATCGCATCGTGGCGAATACTGGTGCAAGGTCGAGATGCCCAACAATAGCTATGAGTTCGGCTGGGTGCTCGAGCGTTACCTGCGTGAGTCGGGTTCTGGCTATAGCGCCCACTCCGGCGGCACCAGCATCGAATACAAGCGCGGCTACAACGATGGCCTCAAGGGCTCGCAGTTCGACACCTACCGTCACCCGCAGGACTACAAGGATGGCTTTCGCGACGGCGAGGAAGCCCGCCGGGGTTCCGGTAGCAGTTCGCACAGCGCTGGCGCCCGCGATGAACATGACATCAACCGCCTCTCCAACGGTGGCTTCGAGGTGGTCTGGCCACAGCGCGGCTGCATTGCCAGTTACAACCGAAAGGGCCAGTCGATGAGCTACAGCAGAGAATGTGACGACGACCTTATCAGTCGTTCCAACAGCATCGCCAAGCGCGAGCGCTGAGCCGGGTTGCCGGCTGGAAGAACCGTTTCCAGGGGAACAGGATGAAACTGTTGAACCGTTGCTGCGCTTCAGCAATGCTGGTGGCCGCCGCCATGTCGTGCCCCGTTGTACTAGCTGCGGGGCCAGCGCTGGGCACCTGGGGTTTCGACACGACTGGCATGGATCGCAGCGTCAAGCCGGGTGATGACTTTCACCGTTACGCCAATGGCGCCTGGATTCAGCGGACGACCATTCCCGATGACCGGTCCAAGGTCACCGTGTTCAGCGATCTCGATGACCGGGTGCAAGGGCAGTTGCTGGCACTGTTGACCGAGATGGCGGCTGACCGGGCGGCGCCACCGGGAAGCAACCGGCAGATTCTGGGCGACTGGTTTGCGAGTTATAGCGACGAGAAGGCGATCGAGGCCGCCGGGACGGCGCCCTTGCAGGCGTCGTTGAGCCACATCAATGCGATTCGCACCCGCAGCGATCTGGCGCGCTATCTGAGTATCAGCGATGGACTACCCGGCGGCAGCCCGATCAAGGTTTCTATCCAGACCGACGCCAAGGACTCTGCCCATTACATCGCCCAGGTGGACCTGCTGAGCGAAGGCTTGTCACTCGGTGAGCGTGACGCCTACCAAGATCCAAAGAGCGATCCCAGACGGCGCGCCTATCGCTTGCATGTTGAACGCATGCTCGCACTGGCCGGGCTGAAGGATGCCAAGCGGCGAGCCCAACGGGTGCTGGATCTGGAAACCCGGATTGCCGCCGCCCTGCTGCCATCCGACAAGGTTGATTATTCCTCTTACAACATGATTCTGTTTGGGGAGATGGGCAAGCGTTTCCCGGGAGTGGACTGGGCTGCCTTTTTCTCGGCTTCCGGCCTCTCCGAGCAGTCCAGTGTTTTCGTGCAAACACCGCCAGCGCTGGCAGCCGGAGCCCGCCTGGTGGCAGGGGTTCCCCTCGAAACCTGGCGTGACTACCTCACCTACCAATACATCAATGGCTGTGCCGAAGTCCTGCCGCTCGCCTTCCGCGAAGAGCATTTTGATTTCTACACCCGTTCGCTCGGGCTGCAAAAGACGATGCGGCCACGCCAGGCCGAAAGCATCGATACGGCCAAGGAGAAGCTGCAACGCTTTCTTGGTGAGGAGTACGTCAGGCTTTACGTATCCCAGCAGACGAAAGCCGCCGCCATCGCCATGGTCGACGAAATCAAGGCCGCATTTGACGATCGCCTGGCACGGCTCGACTGGATTTCGGATTCGACACGTACGGAGGCGCGCCGCAAGCTGGCAGCGACGCTTGGGCAGATCAGCCATCCGGACCACTGGCCGGCAACCGAGTCACTCAAGGTGGTGCGTGGCGATGCACTGGGCAACCATGAACGCGTCATTGCCCGCAGTGCCAGGATCTACCGCGCCAAGCTGGGGACTACGAGCGACCGGAAGGCCTGGGACCTCGAACATATGGCCCCCTATTGGGCCGGAGCAACGGTTGATCCCACCAAGCCCGCCATCATCATTACGGCGGGCATATTGCAAGCGCCTTTCTTTGATGCGGCGGCTGACCCGGCGGCAAATTACGGTGGTCTGGGTGCCGTGATCGCGCATGAATTCACGCATCTCTTTGACCATCTCGGCAGCCATTTCGATGCAGAGGGCAACGTCCGCGACTGGTTCGCCCCTGAAGATGCCGAGAAGTTCAAAGCACGCGGCGAACGACTGGCCGGGCAAATGTCGCGCTATGAGGCGATGCCCGGCATGTTTGTCGATGGCAAGCGCACCCTGCACGAATCTCAGGCAGATCTGGGCGGCGTCCACATCGCCTTTGATGCCTATCGTCGATCGCTCAAAGGCAAACCCGCACCGATCATCGATGGCACGACGGGCGATCAGCGCTTCTTTCTGGCCTGGGCGCAAAACTGGCGGGGCAAGCTGAAGGAAGAGCGGCTGAAGCAGGACACGCTAGGTGGTAGCACTTACGCGACACTGCAAGCGCGCGCAGCCATGGTGCGCAATATCGACGCCTGGTACGAAGCATTTGATGTCAAGCCTGGCGAAAAGCTCTATCTGAAACCCGAAGACCGTCTGACCCTCTGGTAAAGCCGCTGTCAGCAAGCGGCCTGAATCCACTTTTTGTACGAATCAGATTTCTGCAAACCTGTCACGGAGAATTCCATCATGAATTGCAAAGTTTTTTTTGCTTGTACTGCCCTCGCATTGGCCGGCTGTGTTTCCGAGGGAAACAGCCAGGCTGGCAATGATGAGCGTGCTCACAGTTCAAGCGGCCACCGCAGTGGCGGCGCATTCGGCGCCGGCCAGGTCGTGACGATTACCGGAGCGGCCAGCGATTCCGTTGATGCGCTTGTGCTGCTCGATGGGCCTGGCCGTGGCGGTGTCGTGGGGCGTGTTGGCAATGGCCGCTTGATGACTGTCGATAACTGCGAAAGAAACTGGTGCCACGTCCGTACCACCACGGGACAAGGCACAGCGGGCTGGATCGAGACGCGCCACCTGCGTGCCCGTTAAGCCACCCTGTAAATTCCGCCTTCTGACCCAGAAGCTTCCTCCAAAGGAACCTCATGTCCACGTTGCATCCTCGCCATACCCTGATTGCCGCCGCCATTGCCGTCGGCCTTTCCGCCTGTGCCGGCAAGCCGCCGGCATCCGCTACGCCGCCCTCGGCTACCAGCGATGCACAAAATTTGAATTTCGGCTTCCCGCTTGGCTTTTCGCCCGAAAAAATGGACACGACGGCTGACCCACGCAAGGATTTTCGGCGCTACGCGGCCGGTCGCTGGCTCGACGCGGCGAAGTTGCCTGCTGATTCCGTACGCACGTCCAGCCTTGACATCCAGATCAAGTTGGTCGAGTTACAGGTAGTTGAGTTGCTTGACGACGCCCAGCGCAACAGTCTGACGGCACCCAAGGGAAGCCCTTTGCAGCAGGTGGGCGACTTCTACGCATCAGGCATGGATGAGAAACGCCTGAGCGAACTGGGCGTGAGACCGCTCCAGCCCGAGCTGGACCGTCTTGGCGCCATCAAGGACAAGAAGTCACTGACCGAGGCGCTGGCTCGCCTCTATCTGCTGACCAACGATCAGTTACTTCTGGGTCTCCAGGTGGGCTCAGATCCAAAGGACAGGACACGCAACCTGGTCGCGATCGGAGACGGTGATCTGCCGATGGGCCTCGACAACTATCTGAAACCGGAAAACAAGCCGATACGCGACGCCCATGTCAAGCAGATCACCGACTCGCTGGTCATCGCCGGTAGCGCGCCGGAAGCCGCTGCTGCCATGGCTGCCAAGGTGCTGGCCATGGATACCCGGGTAGCAGCCAAGAAGCTCACCCCGGTGGAAATGCGGGATCCGGCAAAGTTGTACACACGCATGAGTTATGCAGAGCTGAAGAAGCTACTCTCGAACATCGATGTCGATCTGCTGTACAGCACCCTCGGCTTGCCGACGGGGGGCGAGGTCGTCGTTGTTAACGCAAATGCCGTACGCGAGCGCAACGCCATGTTGAAGGATCTCCCGCTGGCCGATACCAATGCCTATCTTCACTGGGAATTGTTGCGCCGCTCTTCTGCCTACCTGACGCCCGCATTCCTCGGGCCGGCCAAGGATTTTTCCAATGCCGTGTACGGCAATGTCGAATTCCCGTCGCGTAACCGTATGGTCGGGAGCAATGTGCCCGCCAAGTTGGGCCACCCGCTGGGCCAAGTCTATGTTGCCAAGTATTTCACGCCCGAGAACAAGCGGGATGCCGAGGATCTGGTGCAACGGATACGCACTGAATTCCGGGGACGGGTCGAGAATAACACCTGGCTGGAGCCGAAGACCCGGACTGCTGCGCTCAAAAAACTGGACGCAACCAAGATTGTGGTTGGCTACCCGGAAAACTGGATCGACTACTCGAGCGTAGACATCCGCCGTGACGACTATCTCGGCAACGCCATGCGCAGCAACGAGTTCAAAGCCCGCAGGGACCTTGCCAAGCTCGGCAAGCCGGTTGTTCCAGACGCCTTCGATGATCCTACCGCCACGCTGCCTACTGTCGTCAACGCCGCCTACAGCACCGGTCGCAACGGTATCGAGATCCCCGCAGCCTTCCTGCAGGCGCCGTTCTTCGATGCGAAGGGCGACCCGGCGAGCAACTATTGCGCTCTGGGCGCAGTCATTGGCCACGAAATTACGCATGGATTCGACTCCCAAGGCCGCCTGTATGACGACAAGGGCAATGTGCGCAACTGGTGGACCGATGCCGATACCCAGCGCTTTGTCGCTGAGGCCAGGAAACTCGTCAGTCAGGCCGATGCCGTCGAAGTACTGCCGGGCTTACACATCAATGGCCAACTGGCCGTTGGAGAAAACCTGGCTGACGTGGGCGGTGTATCTTTAGGGCATGCTGCACTGAAAAAGTATCTGCGAGCCCATCCGGAAAAGAACCAGCGAATTGACGGCCTGTCGCAGGATCAGCGCTGCTTCCTGACCTGGGCGCAGGTCTGGGCCGACAAGTCCAATGAAGGCTGGCTCAAGCAAAAGCTTCCGACCGACCCGCATCCGCCTGGTGTCTATCGTATGCTGGCACCGTCACAGCACGAGGCGACGTTCTACGAGGCATTCGGCATCCGCAAGGGAGATCCGATGTGGCTCGATGAATCCCTGCGCGTGCGCATCTGGTAACAGTTGATCAGGAGCCAAGTATGAAAAAACGAAACCTCGTCAATCTGCTTGCAGGCACTGCGCTCGTCCTGGGTGCCGGCCTCGCCAGCGCGGCGCCTTTTGACAAAAAGGAAGAGCTGCAGGGCATTTCGTTCCACGTCACGAGTCCCAACAAGGCGGCAGGGAATGCCGTACGCATCGTTCCAGCCGGACTGCAGATCGACAATTCGCCGATCGAGATGGATATTATTGGGATAGTTACCGGAGCCGAGGTGGCGGACATCAATGCCGACCGTTCGCCCGAAATCTACATCTATGTTCTGGAGCCAGGGCCGGAAAAGCGTATGTCACTCCTTGCTTTCAGCGCCAACAAGAAGAAGTCGCTGAGCGCGATCTACCTGCCGGCCCTGAGCGAAACCAAGGGGGCCGACAAGGGCTATTGCGGCAACGACGACATGGCGCCGGTCGAAGGAACATTCCTGCGCCGTTTCCCAATCTGCGACAAAAACAAGCAGCCAACCGGGAAAACGCGGCAGCTCCAGTACAAGCTAAAGCCGGGGGAGGCTGGCTGGCAACTGAAGCTCGACAAGAGGATGGAATACTGACCGTGGCAAGTCGGCTGCAGCTCAATCGCGGTCAACCCGGAAATTGATCGAATTTTTTCTTCATCACCCTCAACAAAAAGGAAACAAGCATGAAACTAAAGATCACCCTGCTTGCACTGGCCGTTCTGTCCACGCCTGTCCTGGCGGAAAAGGTCACGCCCGGTAACATGCCTGCCTATTGTCGTGGTCAGGCAGCCAGCGAATTTAGCACCAAGCCGGTTTATATCAAGACCGGCAAGCTGGTCAAAGCAAAGGATGGCAGCTACTCCATCGCCGGCACCTATGATGGCAAAGATCCGTTTACCTGCACCTACGCCAAGAACGGTGAATTCACCGGAATGACACGCGGCGAAGCGACCAAGCCCGCCGGAAAGACGAAGGCTTCCGGCCCGTCAGCCAAGGCCCTCGAAGCCTGCGACATGTTCATGAAGGGCGAGAAAGGCCACGTTGAAGGCTTCAGCGATCTGGGCAATGGCGTGTTCGGCGTCAATCTCAAGTACAAGTCCGGCTACAAGCGCTGCGAAGTCACCAACGAACCGCGCGTAGACAAGTTCGAAGATCTGTAAGGTAGTGCGCGAAACGTCGCCCGGGCGTCGGGCCAGACCGGCGTTGCGGGCGATGCTTCTGCTCCTGGGTCTCTGCGGGGCTTTCCCTTCAGGTGCGGTGCCGCCACCGCCGCCACTCCCTGTGGAAAAAGTCGAGCTACCCCCTGATGGCAGCGAGCGCATCGTCAATAACGAGGTGCGCGCCTATCGGCAGGTTCCGCTGGCATTCGAAGCCAGCGCCGGGGACGAACTCATATTATGGCTGAAAGACACTGAGAACCAGCTCGTTCTTGACGTCGAAGCGCCGTCAGGCCTGCGCTGGATCCAGGGCGCAAAGCCCGGCGCTGACGGGCTTCGTCTGCGCCTTCCGGAAACCGGGACATATCGCCTGTATGTGGTCATGTCCGGCGATGCTGCGCGTACCGGCAGAAAAGCCCGTTTCCAGCTCAGGCTGATGCTTCGCCGCTTTCGACCAACCAAAGGGCAGTAACATGAACAAACCCAACGAAGCCATTGTCCCGACACACCCCTGGCGATTCTCCCCGAGCGTTGCAATTGGCACCTTATGCCTGATTGCTTACATCGCTGTCTTCTATGGCATCGCACAGGCGAGCGGGATTGACTACGGCGAGTGGTTTGCCAACGCCAACAATGCTATCCACTCGGCGCTGATCCCGCTGGTCGCCGGCAGCCTTCTGCTGATTGCATTCTTGCTTCTATCTCGTTGGAACGCCGTATGGCGAGACCCGGTTCGTCTGCCCACCAACCGGCTTCACGCCACCTTGATCTACCTGTTTGTCGGCACCATTGTGTTGCGTCTGGTGTTCATCAAATGGGGCGAAGTTCCTACGGAATTGCTGCTGGTCGTTATCGCCGTTGGTATCGGGGTCGGATTTGCGGAAGAGATGGCGCTACGCGGCGTGTTTCTGCGCGGGATGCGAACCAACAGCCGCAGCGAAGGAAGAGCTGTGCTGTGGACGACCATAGCGTTCGGATTGCTGCACATACCGAACATCTTTCTTGGCACCGGCCTGTTCGGAATTGTCCAACTTCTACTCGCTGGGCTGACCGGCTTTGTGCTCTACCTGTTCCGGCGGCGATTTGCATGGATTGTGCCGGCGATGATTGCCCACGGAATATGGGACATTTCGGTGTTTCTCAGCAAGGACTACCTGTCCCAGACAATGAACACGATAACGCTTGCCCTCACCGCCGTCATTCAGTTGCTGGCAATCATTGCGCTGGTTCGGTTTGTACGAAGCGAGGGCGAAGCGGTGAATGTGACGATCTAAAAAAACCAAGATTTCACCTTTCTAACGACATTCAACCTACGGAGTACACTGATGAAAATTGCCCACCTGTTAATCGCACTGCCCCTTGTTTTCGCAATTACAGCTTGCGAACAAAAACCGCCTGCCACTTCCGAACAAATCAAGGACAAAGTGAATGACGCCCTTGAATCCCGCCCCAACGAGAAGTTGAAAGATGCGGCCGAAGATATTCGTGACGGCGCCAAAGCTGCCGCCAAGGATCTCAAGGAAGCCACGAAGTAGCCTCTTTCGCGGCAGGCAGCCGCTCAAACCGGAGAAATAAATGGATATCATCGTTACCCTCATCGTCGGCCTGATTGTCGGCGTCATCGCAAAATTCCTCATGCCCGGCCGCGACCCTGGCGGGCTGATTATCACCAGCCTTCTTGGCATTGCCGGCGCCTTCGTCGGCGATTTCGCTGCCCGAGGACTCGGCATGACTGGGCCAGTGGGCTGGATCGGCTCCATTCTTGGCGCAATGCTGATCCTGTTCGTTTTCCGGTTGGTGAAAAAAAGCTGATCCTGGAATGTTGCGGTCGACGGCCAAAACATGCCGATTTTGCCGGATGACGATACGGCAGGCGATGTCCCGGATCACTCCGGCGTAGCCTGCCAAGCGGCGATCTTCGCCTTGAGCGCAGGGATCGCGGCCGCAGCTGCACGATACCCCGCCATGATCGCCTCGTCACGCTGGGCGAGGCTGACTGGACTGTCCGGTTCGAACCCGGGCCGGATCAGGATGTCGGCCTCGGCGGCTTCGGCATCGCTGAGCAGGCAGCTTTGCAGACGGAGGGTCTTGAGCACCGTGTCAAGGGCATTGCCGCGTGGCGCCGGATGCCTGCCGCAATAGATGTCGACCGCGATGACCACGTCCGCGCCCATGGCCCTGACGAAGCGGACCGGGACGATGGTCAGCACGCCGCCGTCGACATAGGTTCGGCCATTGGATTGCACGGGAATCACCGTGCCCGGTACCGTTGCCGAGGCCTGTACCGCCTCGCCCGGGTCGCCGTCGACGACCAGCAGGGCCTTGCCGGCGCCGAGGTCGGTGACCGTGATGCCAAGCGGCACCGGCAGCTCGCGCATGGTCCGGTTGCCGGTCACGGCACGGATCCATGCCGCGTAGGCCTGTCCGTTGATGGCCCCCTCGCGGCTGAAGACAAGGTCGAGCAACTCGTAGCGACTCGTTGACCTGGCCAGAGACTCGATTTCGCCGGCACTCATGCCGCTGGCGTAAAGCGTGGCGGCGAGCGCGCCGACCGAAGTGCCGGCGACCACGTCGGCGTGAATTCCCGCTTCCTCGAGGGCGCGCAGGACGCCGAGATGGACGAAGCCGCGTACGCCGCCACCGCCAAACGCGATGCCGATGCGCGGGCCCTGTTCGTCGTTGCCGCGGCGCGCGACGAGGGGTTTGACCTCTTCGAGCGGCAGCGCCTTGAGGCCGTCGTAGCGGTTGGCCCGGGCGCAGCCGGCGCTGTGGCCCAATACCATCGCCGCCAGCGCGATGGCAGCGGCAACCCGCAGCGAGGAACGCAAGCTCAATCCATCCCCACGCTGGCTTCGATCAGGAAGAAGCGCTCGGTACGGCGCTGGGCTTCGTTGCGCTTGGTTTTGTGCTCGTTATCGATCAGCTCGAAGTCGATCTTGGCTGCCTGCACGGCGCGGCAAGTCATGTAGGCCTTGGCTTCCGGCGAGCTCAGGTCGTCGAGGTGCTCGTTGAGCAGGAACACCAGCGCGGCCTTGCGCCGGAACAGATCGGTGCTCGCCTTGAAGTCGGTCGGCTGCTCGGCGATCAGGCCCTTGGCGCAGGCGACGAAATCCTGGCCGGCACACCATTTCGGCAGCTTCAATTCGTGCAATCGATGCGCCTTGCGGCCGAGATCCTGATCGACCTGCAACAGCGTCTGTAGCAGTTCATCCTGATAGGCCAGCGCGTGCTTGTACAGCGGCGCTTCGCAGGTCTGGCAAACCGGCTCCAGCCAGGAAACCAGCCACTCGAGCAGGGTGCCGCGAGATTCGCGCTGCAGCTTCACCAGCGCCATATCCTCCTGTTTGATCCGGGCAAACGGTACGCCGGATTTCTGGCAGGTCTGGGCATCCCAGGCGGCGAGCAGATCGGCATCGGTCGCCGTCGGCTTGACGCCCTTCGGCATCAGTTCGCCACGCACCTGGATGCGCTTTGCCGTCTCGTCGTAGGCAAAGCTGATCCGGCGATAGGCCAGCGGCCAGTCCGACAGCGAACTGACGTTCAGTTCCAGCAGCGGCTGGTCGGCCAGCGCCCGATGGGCGGCCCAGAAGCCGGTATGGGTATGCGCCGACAGGTACACCAGCGGCTGATCGAGGCGGGCCATCAGGTCGCGCAAGCGGGTCCGCGACGTCAGGCTGATCGAGCGCCAGTTGTGATGACCGGCAAAAATCACGATGTCGCCGCGCGCGACCGCCTCGTCTACCCATTTGCCCACGGCCTCGACCTGATCGTTGTGAACGTGTCCGAGATCACCGGGGCTATGGCCCGTCAAGACATCCCAGACATCAACGAGAAGGCCAGCCTGGTTCGTATCCAGGCCAATGATGATCGTGTCACGCGTGGCACCCGGCGCACGCGGCAACTTGAGTCGCTGCGCAATGTACGAATCCGCGTAGGCCTTGCCATCCAGCAGTTCCGCCTCGATCCCGGACAGGAAAGCTTCGGGGTCGGGGCTGCGCCAGCTTACCGAATGCCTGCCCGCATCGGGTGGCGCCACCAGGCCCGGCTTTTGCGGGCGGCCCTTGCTGTGCTCGCTGATATAGAGCGCGATGAACTCGCGTTTCGAGAACGCCTCGCTTTCCGACTTTTGCCTGGTATCGAGCTCCCCCGCACCGCGCCGGCAGGCATTGTTCCAGCGACTGACTTCGGGAATCACCTTGTCCGCTTTCTCCCAGTCAAGCAGGCCGTAGGCATAGATTCCGAACATCAGGCCGTCATGGTTGCCGGGCAGGATCGCCCCGACGTGCGGCGCAGCACGAAAGATCTTGGTCATGCGCTCCGCTTCGATCCGGCACGAGAGATCCATCACATCGCCGAGATGAAGGAAGGGTTCATCCGGATGACTGTGCAACGCCCATTCCATCAGGCGACGCCCGAACAGGGTCTGCTCCGGCGGGCGCTGGGCCACTTCGACATAGGCATCCACGGCGCTGTCGTTATCGTGCAGGGGAAAGCCTGTCGATAGATGCTCCTGGGTGTCGCCGAGGGCAATGATCGGCGTCGTCAGGGGCAGATAACGGCCGCCAGGTTCGGTATCCGGCGCCGGCAGGGGCGTCACGCCGGCACACCCGGCAAGCAACGCGGCTACCAGCAGTGCGACGAAAGAAGCATTCAAGGCAGGTCTCATGGCGCAGGAATTCGATCAGTAAAGATCAACCGGGAAGAACTTGAAGATGACATTCTCGATGCGCTGCAGGAAACTGCGGGCCGGCTGCCGGCTCAATTCGCCTGCCGTGCTCCGCCAGCGCAGTTCCCCATCATCGCTGCGAACGACCTGCCAACTGTTGACCCCGTCCATATCGCGCAACATGCGCTCGGCCAGCTTCTCGGCCAGCGGCGGACTGTCGACAATGACACCCATCTCGGAATTGTGGATCTCGGAGCGCGGATCGAGGTTCATCGAACCGATGAAGGCGCGCCGGCGGTCGATCACCATGGCCTTGGTATGCAGACCGACGAATTCGGCGCGTAGCGGAGCAATCTCCGCCAGTTCCCCGCGCATTTCGGCATCCGAGCGCAGTTCGTAGAGTTGGGCCCCGGTCACCAGGATGGGCTCGCGCCATTTCTCGTAGTGGCTATTGACCGCCGGCACATCATGCGAGGCCAGCGAATTGGTCAGGATGCGCACCTTGACGCCACGGTCGCCCAGTTCGCGCAGGTCGGCCATGAAGTTCGCATCGGGGATGATGTAGGCGTTGGTGATCAATAGTTCGCTGTTTGCCGAGCGCATCAGGGCA
>Ga0316604_10002961_pt1 | contig 12386 bp, 7 predicted proteins | sample OWC_soil_day20_C_FD_207650 | JGI IMG/M metagenome (GOLD analysis project Ga0316604, IMG submission 207650) | Wetland soil microbial communities from Old Woman Creek delta, Ohio, United States - OWC_soil_day20_CT | ecosystem: Environmental > Terrestrial > Soil > Wetlands | place: USA: Ohio... | reverse complement strand
ATCCGGAAATACATGTCCGGACTGAAAAAGAAAGATTGGACCTGGATGAAGGTACGTCATCAAAGCAAAGGGAAGAAGCTTTTTGCCTGGTTCCATTGTAGAGAGATTTATATATTCAATCCGTTAATAGAGAAACGTCAGCTACTGCAATTATTAATTAGAAAGGATATTGACGGCACCATTAAATATAGTCTGTGCTACAAACGTGGAGCATCAATGAATGAAAGAGTTAGCTTATATGCAGTGTAAGCGGTTCTTTATAGAAAAATCATTTAGAGAAGGTAAAAAGGAATTAGGTCTAAATGAGTATCAAACCCGAAGCGCTCAAAGCTGGCATAAGCATATGGCTATGATTATGTTAGGGCAACTGTTTATGAACACTCAAAAGCTTCTTTGTTACCACGAAAAGGTGTGGGTAACAACACAAGATATTATTTTATTGATAAGATCGGTCCTCAAATTGACATTGAGATCAATCCGAAATATCAGCGATGATATTCTTGCCAAACAGCTACCAGATTATATAAAACTAAAGAAATTATTATTTATTCGAATCTGATCAAATCAAGTTAAGTAAGAATGAGGTTTATAATAGGACGTGTCAGAAAAAAAGAAAATTTTTAAAAAGAAGCATACACGAAATAATGGTGTATACGTTAAAGATTAAAAATATGTCCCGGCTAGAGAACCAGGACTTCTAATTTCCTCAATATACCATTAAATGTTTTTGTGTTGTTAAACTAAACAAATTATTGTTTCTTCAAATCAAAAGTAACATTATAGGTTATTTTATCTATTTGGGTATTGTTTCAAAAATTAGGAGATAATAATATTAAGCTAAATTTTTTTTTCTCAATTCTCTTGGGCTAAAATTAAATCTTTTTTTTACTGCATAAGAAAAGCTTGAATAATCTGTGTAACCAAATTCATCAGCAAGGTCCTGCAATGGTATTTCAGTCTCTGTTAGTTTACGGTAAATAATTTTCATTCGTGCGTTTTGAAAGAAGTCATATACTGTTACACCATGTCTTATTTTAAAAATGTCCTCTAGTTTTTTCTCATTCGTTCCAGCAAATCTGGCTAATTGTCTCAAAGTTGGTGGAGAGGGGAAATTTATATGTTTTAATAAATGAACTTCTATTTTTTCTCCTCTTTCATGGTCAGCTGCGCTGAGTCCATTAGAATCAGTTAAATACCTTGATAGCATATCTAAAGTTTCAATTATTAATTCACCCGTTTTTTGTTCTCTATATTTTTCACCAGCTGCGTTGGGTAATCGACGCTCCGTAATGTCCTGAACTATACCTCTAAGACGTTCATGTGCAACCATGTTATTATCCAAAAGGGCTAGCTCCTCATTGGATTGAATTTTTTCAATAAAATATTTTACAACAGCAAAGCTGTCATAAAATTCTCTAAGCGAGGATAGTGGAATATGTATGATGATTGCGGAATAAATACCTGCTGTTTTAAACCTTACTATGTGTTTTAGCCTACGCGATACTACAATGTTTAAATGATGATCAGCTGTTGTACTTTCTTTACTATCTATTATATAGCACATACTACCTTTGACAGTGTAATGTAATAATAGGTCATCAACATTGGCAGTTATCTTAAAATCTGCAGGTTTAGAAAGAATAAAGTGGCTTACCCAGGCAGTATAACCGTTATTTGCAATTTGTTGGTAAAAAAGGTCACCATAGTTTTCACTATGTGCAAAAAACGATTGCGCGCCTTTTAAGCAATAGCTAGAAAAGGTGTCGGGCACACCTGGGGAAAACAAAATTGGTTGCCCGAGTAGGGTTGTGATGGACAATGGTAAAATCATTAATAGCAAATTAGCAAAACTAACTGCGATTTAATTTCTTATTACAAAATGTTTATACAAAAATGGCATTAACTGAAATAAGTCAATGCCATTTTTGTATAAACATTTATGGGTTAGAAGTGTGGACACTTAACTGAAACCCTTCTCTTTCACTTCTTATTCGTAATGGCGTGTTTGAAAACATCCATACAGGAGCAGGCTGGTCTTTTAAATAGTAGTCATAAAATTGAGTTAACCTAGTAGTAAAATCAATTATGTCTTTTTTGTCACGCAAGGTATGTGATGCGTTGTTATATAATAAAAGCCATGATTTTTTATTTAAACGCCTTAAGCCAGAAAATAATTCTAAAGCCTGTGGAAGAAGAGTTATATTGTCATTTTTGGTATGCATGATTAATACCGGAGTAGTTACATTATTTAACGAAAAAATGGGTGAATTTTCAATATATTTATCTGGTGTATCCCATAAAGTTGCATTCATGCGAAACTGGAAATTCTCATACAAATAATTTAATGGTATCCCGTTATTAATGCTATTATAGCCACTTACAAAATTAGAAATCCCAGAGGCTGTACATGCGGCAGCATATAAGTTTGAGTGCGTAATAATATAGTTAGTTTCATATCCACCAAAACTATGTCCTTGTATACCAATTTTATTTTTGTTTATAAATGTTTTCTTAGATAAATATTTGGTTGCAGATATTACTGAACTTAATGTACTTTGACCCACCTCTCCAATTTTATAATGAATATCAGGAACGAATACGAGATAATCCCTACTTACAAACCAAGGGATGTTTAAAGCTCCGACGGACATTTCTGGCTTTAAAAATACATGGAGGTTATTTGAAAATTTTTCATAGTAGTAAATAATAAGTGGATATAATTTGGTGGAATCAAAGTTTTCTGGTTTATATAAAATTCCTTGTAATTTTTCCCCATTTAGCCCATTCCAACTGTGTAATTCAGAAGTCATCCAATTATATTTACTTTCAGGATGTTCTGTAGTAATTGATGTAAAAGAGCGAAAATCTTTTGTTTTATAGTAGTTTGGAAATTGATCTGCCGTCATCTTTGAAATTATCCAAATGTCAGATTTCTTTGCTTTTATTGGATCAATCCCTTGTTCTTTAGGAATGTTATATACAACAGGTTGCATAGATAGCTTTTCTGGATTTGCTGACTGATCTAATTTAATTTTATAAAATCCGTTATCCTTATTTAGCCGATTTAATGCTGGAATTATTAGTGTTCGATTTTTTAATATAATTTTATCTAATGGTATGTAAAAACTTATATTCTCTGTTTTTCCGAAATGGTTAGTAAGGCAAATGGGATTTTTGTTTCCTGAAGGATCAACTTGCCAGAGGTCATATTGATCATGAAGTATTAAGTTATTATCATTATCCAGCCAAATACTTTCAGAAATGTCAGGTTTAGGGGGGAACGGGCTATCATAATCAAATTGAGTCCAATCTGTTAAAATAGATTTGGTAATATTCGTTGATTTTCCAGACTTGAGTTCATAAGTAAAGATGTTCTTTTCTTGGGTGTCATAATAAAAGAGAAATTTCCCTTTTGATGAAACCAAGAAGCCGGGCAAATTCAAATTTTTTACAGTTCCATCTCTGAAATAGTTGATCGAATAATTCTGTAAGGATTGATATTGGGGACTTATTTTAGAAACTTTATTTTCTATAATAGCAATATCATCATTATGGTATATAAGCGTTTTATTCCTACCATCTTCAAGTTGCACAATCCTATTTTTACCAACTTCCGCAATGGCGAAATAACTTTTATTATCCTGTTCCTTTATCTCATTTTGCGCTTGCGAACCAAGATTTAAATCATTGTAATTCCAAACTTCAACTGAAAGGCCAGTTAAATCGGCATTTTTAAGATTTTGATCGTGTTGTTTATTTTTAAGAGTAATAAATAGAATTTTACCATCTTTCGAAAATCCGGATATTCCGGAAAGTGTTAGTGAATCTGATAAGCCGTAGGCCAGATCATTAATTATTTCATGAGATAATTCTTTTTTTCGGGTATGATCATACTGCCATATGGAGAATTTATCATTATATCTCGAGGAGAAAAAAATTCTTTTTCCTTGATTGTCAAAATATAAATTATCAATACTATTCCCCGACCATATTTTGTCAGACAAATTATTTCCTAAATCATACCACGTGAAATTTAATATGTTGTTTTGAGAAGTTACGTAAAGAATCGCTAATTCTTCTTCATTAATATAATACTTATCCACGTTTGATATATTATTGAGCTTACTAGTTGTTAAGTTTAATATATTAAGTTTATGAGGATCTTGATTTTTGGAATATATGATATAATTATTTATTAATGTGAAGTCTTTAATATCAGAAATGTAGTCTACTTTCTGGTTTCCTAATTGAATTATTTCAAGGCTGTCATGGTCATTTTGAAATATTCCAAATTTTTCATCATTGGTCAATTGAATAGAACTTTTAGCATTAAAAATTTTTTTCTCCCAACTGCTATTTAAAGATTTAATAACAGAGTATTTGCTTTTTACTCGTTGCGTTGCGATAAACCTTACTGAATATGAAAAATAATTTCCATGTGTGCTTATGTTAGGTTCGTCCAGACTTGGCCATGTATCCCAAATAGTACTGTCAATAGTTAATTTCTGGGAAAACATTTTTAATGGTAGCAAAAATAGAAGAAGGAGAAATTTTGAATATTTCATGGACGTTTAGTTTTGTTTATTCTATTAGAAATTTGCGAATAAATCTAATTAATAACATGCATCATTCAGACAATAATGGATTTATCTAACTAGATAAGTTAAGGAAATGCTGAGGAAGTATTATATAATGACTACACCGAGGTCGGGCTTGATACAGAGCTATCCGCCGGTAATAAATGATAGGTATCTGGATACTGAAGTACACTGCTTCGAAGCTTTATTGGTCATTTAAATTTTAGTATGCATATAACGATAGTAAAATGACCAAATAATTATCTGTGGATGAAGAATTCCAGACCAATTAATTTTAATAGAAACCTCAGATATGATAGTCTAAATTTAAACTGATTTTTGATTTAAACGATGACATTGCTAGGATTAAAAGACTCGTAAATAGTATTAAACCCTGTTTCTGACTTGAGGATCCTGGAGAAGTTTCCCTTACAGCGTTATCCCGGCAATTACCTTTACGTCTCATACTTTCTCTTATTTGGGCCGCTTTGAGAAGGATAAGGAACTCATGACTTGCATACCGAACTCCTCTGTCTGAATGGAAGATCATAGTGTAGACTCGGACAGATCTGTTTTTGATTGCCATATTCCATGCAACTATTACTGTTTCTACGGCTGTCATACCTTTACTCATATCCCATCCAACTATTTTCCTGTCAAACAGATCCATGATAACTGTAAGATATAGCCATCCGGATTTTGTCCGATGTAGGTGAAATGCGAAACCCATTTATCTGAGGGCAGATTTGCCATAAATTCCCTGTTCAGAATATTAAAAGAAACCTCTTTATCGTGGCTAGAATCTGTAGTACAGACTTTAAATTTACCGACAATCACACTGCGAAGCCCATTTAACTTCATTATCCGTGCTTCGCTTGGTCGCGATGCATGTAGCCCTCTCGATCTAAGTACTTAAGTCACCTTGGGATTCCCATACCGGCCTTTACCGGAATGATAGATTGCTTCCATTTCTCGGTAAAGGGCTTGGTTACGATTGAAATTTTTGATGGGGGTTCTTATTAACCAGGAATAACCACTGCAGCTTGCTTTAAACACTTTACACATCTTCCCGACATCAAATTTGCTATTATAGTTCTTTATGAACCTGAATATTTGTTGCCTTCCCTGGAAAAGATGCTTACAGACTTTCTTAGGATCTGATTTTCCATTTTAGCTTCCTAATGTGCCTGTATCTCCTTTTGCTTTGGAGTTAGATCCTGTTTCCCATTGCCAAGAAAACTACTGGAACCATTCTAACTGTGCTCTCTGTTCCACCGGCGAACCATATCAACGGCAATACCCAAATCTTTGGCTACATCTGCAGCCGCTTTGTCTTTCAGATAAAGTTCTACTGTCATCTTTTTGAAGGCCTTGTCGTAGCTCCGTCTTTGTTGTTTGTTTACTCACAAGCATCTGACCGAGACTATTTTTTCAAACTTAGAACTGGAGCTCAATTGCAATAAAATAAAACAACTATACTCAAAGTGCCTCAATATTGGATCGATGGCCGCTTAATTTATTACCGAACCATTGATATTGTAAAATCTCAGATTAGCTCAATATTCGAAATATAAATGGATTTGGATTGGAGCTTATAAGCCCTAGCAAAAAATGAATAATAGCTCCGTTTCCTTCCATAAGGTCAGCACTCGGAGTATCAATTATATTTTGTATCCAATATGCTTCATTTGCAAATGTAACTTTGGTATTAATGAAAATGTTGCCTATCCAATCGGCTCTTTCTCGCCATTTCTTTTCTTTAAATGTTTTATAAGCATATAGATATACTTCACCAATTCCTGCTAATCCCGAACTAAATGTAAAATCAGTGACAATAGCATTAGGGGGCATAGATGATAGCGCTTGCTCTGCAATTCTTTTATATTGTATATTACCCAGTATTTCATATGCTTTAATGAATGTAATTGCTATCCCAAATGTTCCATTTACGAACATAGTTCCTTCTTTTGTTTTGGAGTGTGTAGGCCATAATATGTTATCTCCGAATTTTCTGTATTGTTGTTTTAACCAGGTTAAAGCCAGTGTTATTTTATTAATTATAGTATTATCATTTGTTATTGCTACACATTCAAGTAGAAAATATGTTATACCAGCAACGCCGGTTTCAAATCCTGTTTTGCCACTTATAACAGATTCGCTGTTAACCTGAAACAACCATGCTCCATTTTTTTGCTGGGCATTTAGAATCTGATTCATTACGATTCTTAATCTTTCATTGAAGAAGTCTGATGGCAAGTAGTTTTTACATTTTAACAAACATAATCCATAACCCGCTATTCCTTTTTCTACATCATAGGAACTGGGAATTTTAAACAAACAGTTATAAATATTTATAGCCAGTTCTTCCTTATTGCTTATCAATTCACTCTCTATAATTGAAGCAAGGGCCAATGCTACTCCACTACTTCCATTATACAACCCAGTTGGAACATCCTGCCCGGCAACTAAGTAGTTCTCATTGAGAAAGCTCCAGTTCTTTTCAATGGATTCTTTTAGGCAAGAAATATCAAACCCATTCTTTTTAAGTTCGCTTATTAATAATAGTATTCCACTAATACCTTTTTGTAAGCCTATGTAAATATTTCGATTCTTGTTTTGAATTTCTACTTGTGAAATCCATATACCGGCCTTATTGGTCATAACCGGATTTTTAATACTATTTGCTGAATTTTGAATTAGATTCTTCAATTTAACACTTTCTAGAATCGTCTCAGGAAAATGTGTAATTGGATTAGATTTATATGCTAATAAGCTTTTTTTAATTTCCAACAACGTAGGTCTTTTGCTAGAATCTTCATTTAAACATTGTAATATTATTGAAGCGAGAACAGTATTTCCTGTGAAGAAATTTAAGGAATTTTTTAAGTCTTCCTGGTTTATGTGAATCATTTTTTTAGGAGAAAGCCTGATGATAATAGCCATTATTACTGATCCAATACTAAAAATATCCTGCATGTAATCAGGACATACTTTCGCTTTCGCTTGTTCAGGAGACATATATCCATCCGTGCCGACTTGAAAGGGGGGCGATGGGTATTTATTATTTATTGAATACGAAAGTTCTAGGTCAATGAGATAGATTTTATTATTTTTATTGACTATAAAATTTGGCAGAGTAATATCTCGGTGTACAATGCCTATTTGATGTAAATTATCAAAGATTTGAATAATTTCCAGGAGGTAATCAATGATTATATTTTTTTTAGGATCAGGTAAACCTAGCCATGAATTGAATAAAAAAATTTCTTCTATATGAGTTTCAAATTTTGATCCATCGATGTATTGTAGTACAAGATAACTATTCCCATTTTCTTGAAAAAAATCAATAAATTTAGGTATGGGTATATTTTTGTCCAGTTTTTGATGAAGTTCTTTTTGCCATTTTAATCTATCAGAAATATCTCTATTCTCTTCATCAGATAGCATTCCTTTAATTCCTTCTTTTATTAAGCATTTTTTGAATTGTATTAAATTTTTTTGATAAAGTCCTATCATAATTCTACCCTTATAGGGATTTCTAATTATGTCTTTAATTAAGTATTTATTTCCCAATAACATTTCTTGTTTGCGGGGTATAGGTGATGCGATTTCATCAAATGGCCATGACAGCCATTGAGGGATTCTATAGGGAATTGAATAATCATCTTGGACAAAATTACCTTCATCGCTGATTATTAGGTCTCCACTTGGAGTGGAAAAAGTATGGAACCTACCATATCTAGTATATAAAAGACCTCCTAAATGAACTGCCGATGCAACTAAAGTGCCTTGAAATTCCTCGGTTATCCTTATTAAATAAACAGCAATGTCTTTCAACTTATTTTGATTTTCAGGGTAAATACAAATTATTTTTCCAAACAATTCTTTCCCCATTATACCCTCCTTTATATTATGATGCCAGCCTTTCTCTAAAGGAATTTTAAAGGCAATATTTTCTTTTTTTAAATAAGGAATTAATTTTTCAAGCAGAAAAGTTATGTCATTAATACTAATTGGAATATAAAATATCCAACCCTGCATATCAGGAATATAACCTGTCTCCCAATAGTAATCGTTTTTTTTGCTAAGCAGATGATGAGATAATAACAATTCTTCATAGTTATCAGGAGTTATTGTATTATTGTTTAGGGGAATGGTATTTTTCATGGATTAACAAATTTTTACCTAAGAAAGGTTAAATTTAACATAATAGTTAAAAGGGAAAATTAGTAATCAGAGAATTTTTGTAACTAATTTGCACAATTGTAACTTGGGTTTCTCTTATATCCTAAATTTTTAAATAATCTCCTAATTCCAAATAATTTATGCTCTTATATCTTTGAGCCAACCCCATCACACTGAACTATCTGTTTAAAAAATTTTATATTGTATTCAAATGGTTAACCCTGTTTTAATAAGATCTCATTTGATTAAATACATCTTTTCGAATTACGAAACTAAATGGTATTTAGCATTATCGGGTCTTATATTTCCGTCTATATTTATACTATATAAATATTACTACCCTTTCCCCAATTTTTCTCCCTTTTCAATCAGCTATATTCATCTTGCAAACAACATTCAGTCCGTTGATAATACTCCAGTTGGGTATTCCTTTTTGTTGAAGATATTTGGTTGCTTTACACACAATGATGATGCGCTCGTTTTTTTTCAATTTTTTTGCTTGCAAATATTTGTCCTTGATTTATTTTTCTCCTTTTATTTCCTTTTGCTTTCCTCTAAATGGTTTACCAGGTTATTATTTTCCCTTTTGTTATTTAATCCGGTTTACATCAATATGGCAAACCTCATCACACCGGATTGTATATTTAGTGCCCTTACTATATTTTGGTTTACAAATGTATTGTGGCAGTTGTTTTATCCAACAATTAAAAGGGTTATTGTTATTTCTTTATTAATTGTACTAAATTCCTTATTTGATTATAGTGCTTTATGGCTTATCATACCATCTGTATTTGTTGTTTATCATAGTCATTTTAGGTTTTCCAATAAGTTGAAAGGATGGTGTTTATTTATAAGTATTCCTTTATTATTCATAATTTTTTGTTTAGGGTACAATAAGGAAAAGTATTCGGTAGACACATTCTCTTCAATTGGAGGATGGCACTTGGGATCAAGTGCATTATTTGTTTATAATTATATTCCTGAAATTAACTCTGATAGCCTTCCTGTTGAATTTAAGAAATTTACCGAAATTGTTAATTATCATAGAGATTCTTTGAATGGTTTAATGATAAGGCCTGATTTTGTTCCTAATGAATATTATCTTACTAATGATGCTTCTCCTTTAAGAGTATATTACCGCTATCAACAATCGCGGGATAGCATCAAAATTTTTTTTAAACAATATAATGACGTGGGGAATTTTTATCGCAGATTTGGAGGATATATTATAAGCAGATATCCAAAAGCATTTTTACAACATTTTATATGGCCTAATATAATGTTTTTTTATGCCCCAAGAGCTGAAGCCTTTATTAATTATAATAGAGATGTTGATACAGTTGAATACGAAATAGCTGATTGGTTTAGATATAAAAATAATAGAGTCAATTTTAGATATCATACCTGGCGTATTCCCTTCATGCATATTCGTGTACCTTTGTTTTTTGCGTTGGTTAAAACAATATTTCTAACTGTTACATTGTTAACATTTTTATTACCATCTACTGAAGTGGGGAAGTCAAAAACCTTTAAATTTATTGTTTTAATCTTATGGGTTTTTATAACTAATATAATATTGTCTATAATTATCGGAGCAAATTCCATCCGGACACAGGTTTTCATTACCACTGTTTTACTCTTTTATGATGTTTTTATTTTAAGCTTGTTTTTTAATAAAAATATAGATAATCATAAAAATGATGAAATATGTTAAACCTGTTGGGCGTAATTAGCGCGATTAAAATATATCAATACAATATACCCATTATTACCTTTCTCAAGTTAAGAGAAGTACGTGTTGATTTTGTTTGGATGGTAAGCCTATCCACCATTATTTTTTTTTTATTTAAATATTTTTACCCATATCCTAATTTTTCCCCAGATTCTCACACTTATATAATTACCGCCTTGTATAAGGAGCAGCTAACGCTCTGGCCAATCGGATATCCAAAATTTCTTCAGTATTTTAGCTTTTTTACAAGAAAAGATGATGTTTTAGTATATTTACAATATATATTTTTAATGTTATCCGTTTTTTATTTATTAGAGACTATTCGGCACTTTTCAAATATTTCTAAATCAATTTTGTTAATTCTCTATATACTATTAGCTGTTAACCCTTTAATACTACAATTAGCTAATTTTGTTGGTCCTGATGCGATTTTTACAGGTTTTTCAATTTTATGGATCGCACATCTTTTCTGGATAGTGATCAAACCATCCCCTGTATTGGTCATTTCTCATAGTGTCTTACTGTTATTATTATGCTTGTTCCGGTACAATGGCATGTGGTATCCAGTTTTAAGTATACTTGTTATTATCTGTACTTCTCTTCCAAAGAAATTGAAATTTCTATCAATTGTTTTAATCGTTTTATTACAAGCAGCATTTGTAGTAAGAAATTATTATTACTACAAAAAAATTGTTGGTGTCTCAATTATTAATGCATTTGGTGGATGGCAATTGGCTTCAAATGGATTAAATGCATATGCACATGCACCTACAATTGATGCTAATGATGTTCCTGCTGAATTTTTTGAAATTCATAGGATAGTAAATGAACACCTAGCTGTAATAAAGACGTTATCGAGACGACCAGATTCTCTTATTACAACGTATTATCTTTGGGATAATGATTCGCCGTTAAGAAGGTATCTAATTAATAAACATAGGAGGAATTATCCTGGAGCTTCCCTTAATTTTAAAGAATGGGCCGAAGTATCTCCTCTATTTATGTCTTATGGAAAATTCCTTATTAGACATGCACCTTTGGAATATATAAGATATTTTATTTGTCCTAACCTGGTATACTTTTTTACACCTTCTGGAGAATACCTTATGGTTTATAACAGCAGGAAGGATTTTATTGATAAATCCACACAGATATGGTTTAATTACAAAGAAAATAAGGTGAAGACTTTTTTTAAAGATAAAGATATTACTACTATGTGGTTTGTCAGTCTCTCTGTAGGAATTTTCAATTGTTTGTTTCTGTTAAGTGCTATTGGTTTTTTTTGTATTAATGGTTTTAAAATATCTTCAAGAGAATTTGCAAAAATTATTTTTCTGGCTATATTAGCTTTTTTAGGAAATATGCTTTTTAATGTTATCGCCTCCGGAATAATACTTAGGTATGAGGTCTTTTCATTTGTGTTGACTTTCGTATTTTCGGTAATATTGTTAACTTTTCTTTCAAAGCTGAGTTTGAAGGGATTGTATTAGCTTAACTCTGTTTAGTCAAATTATAGTTCTTTACATATTATAGTCGAAACTTTGCACGGAAGCGGGTTTTGCATACATTTGCCACATCCCAAAAGAAAAGCCCAAACAGTAGAAACCGAACGGGCTTTATTAATAAACAAAAATATGAGTCGAAAATGAACAATTTCCGGCTCGTAGAGAGTCGGTTGTTACAATTTCTTCTCAGCTTTACATTTTACTTTAAGAGCAGGACAAAAGACGGAACATCAAATGCAGCTTCTTATTTGAAGGGGTTAATGCTTAGTCGACGACGTAATTGCCAGGTGATGGCAGAGGAGCTTCAAAATACCAGTCAGCAATGCTTACATCACTTTATAACCATTGGCAAGTGGTGTTATTCAAAGTTGATGGATAGGATAACAT
>Ga0316604_10002960_pt1 | contig 12387 bp, 11 predicted proteins | sample OWC_soil_day20_C_FD_207650 | JGI IMG/M metagenome (GOLD analysis project Ga0316604, IMG submission 207650) | Wetland soil microbial communities from Old Woman Creek delta, Ohio, United States - OWC_soil_day20_CT | ecosystem: Environmental > Terrestrial > Soil > Wetlands | place: USA: Ohio... | reverse complement strand
AGTTATTCAAATAGAAATAAATTAATTGAAATACGCAATAGAGAATAAAATTTTGTGAAATGAAAATATTAGAAGATATATACAGGAAAAAAACAGCAGAACTCATAATATATATATAGTAGTACTTTTCAGTGAAGGAGAATTGTTCAATGTCAAAACAGCCTCATTTAGTTCCTTTTGCTCTTAGCCTCATGTTGCTTTCGACATCCAGCGCTATGGCGGCAGGAGCGGAAACGTATCAAATTCCCAGTCGTGAGGAAATTGCAGCTGAGTATAAATGGCATCTTGATGATTTGTATGCCAGCGATGAAGAATGGCAGACAGACTATGATAAGGTAAAAGGAATGCTGCCTAAAGTCGGTGAGTATAAAGGGAAGCTGGATCGTTCAGGAAAGAACCTGTTAGCCTGCCTTAAGCTTAGGGATGATATTACCATGATTACGGGGAAGCTATATCCTTTTGCTCGAATGCATCAAGATGAGAATACGGCGGATAATAAATACCAGGCATTAACAGGCAAGGCTCAATCTTTGAATATTGAAGTAAATGCTGCTACTGCCTTTATTGATTCTGAGATAGTGGAAATATCAGCAGAGAAACTGGGAAAAATGCAAAAGCAGGAAAAGGGGCTGGAGATTTACAGCTTCTATTTAAAAAGTTTGATGCAGCAAAAAAAGCACGTGCTTTCCCCGCGGGAAGAAGCATTATTATCTCAGGCAGGAGAAGTAGCTGCCACTCCGGCAACTATTTTTAATGTTTTAGCAAATGCGGAAGTAAAATTTCCTTCGATTCAGGATGAACGAGGGCAAGAGGTTCCATTAAGTGAAGGTCGCTATAATAATTATCTGCGTTCTTCTGATCGTCGTGTACGTCAGGATGCATTTGCCGGTATTCTAGGTTCTTATAGCCAATATCGCAATACTTTGGCAGCAACACTGAATGGACACGTCAAGCAACACGTGTTTTTTGCTCAGGCCCATAACTATCATTCAGCTCAAGAAGCGGCTCTTGTGCCAAATCATATTCCTGTAGAAGTATATGATAATCTTATTACTACAGTAAATCACAATCTAGCTCCTCTGCATCGTTATGTATCACTCAAGAAGAAAGCATTAGGTGTAGAGGAGATACATATGTATGATCTATATGCGCCAATGGTAAAAGATGTGGAAATTCAGTTATCTTATTCAGACGCCCTGGATCTTGTTCGGCAAGCTTTGGCTCCTCTTGGTGAGGAATATATAGAAAACTTTAACAAAGGAATTTCTTCTCATTGGATTGATGTGTACGAGAATCAAGGTAAACGTTCAGGTGCTTATTCTTGGGGGGTTTACGGCGTCCATCCTTTCGTATTTTTAAATTATAATGGACAATTTAGTGATGCATCTACCCTTGCCCATGAGATGGGGCATGCACTGCACAGTTTTTATAGTGCCAAGAGCCAGCCCTATCCTACAGTGGATTATGTGATTTTTACAGCTGAAACCGCTTCTACTACGAACGAGATATTGCTCATTGATTATATGCTGGCAAAAACAACGGATAAAAAAGAAAAAATGTATTTGCTGAATCAATATTTAGAAAATATTCGCACTACCTTATACCGGCAGACGATGTTCGCTGAATTTGAAAAAGAGATTCATGATCGAAGTGAAAAGGGTGAGACATTGACTGCAGATCTTATGGAAGAGATCTATCATGATCTTAATGTAAAGTATTTTGGTCCAGAAATGATTGTAGATAAAGAAATTGATATTGAGTGGGCTCGGATTCCGCATTTTTATCGAAATTTTTATGTGTATCAATATGCTACAGGATACTCTGCAGCAACTGCTTTTGCTAAGCAGCTTCAAACCGAAGGCAAAACAGCCCAAGAACGATATACGAACAAGTTTCTAAAAGCGGGTGGTTCTGATACACCAATTCGAATTTTAAAAAATGCTGGTGTTGATATGTCCACCCCTCAGCCAATTGAAATTACGTTACAGAAGTTCAACAGGCTGTTAGATGAATTAGAAGCTTTATTGTCTGAATAATAGAAGGTGTTACCAAAGTTGAAAATACTATAGCTTTTAGGGCAAGTACCCTCTTAGTAAATGCGAGTATAGATAAAATATACAACACATTTACTAAGGGGGTTTTTAATAATAGATAGAAAATTATTTATTTAAAGTATTGTAATTTTCCAAAGAATATATTAATATAGACACAGAACGAAAGTTGCATACCGTCACAAATGTGACGGTGGGCGAAAAAATCAATAAACCATATAAGGTTAGAAAGGTACACTATGCTTAAGGTAGATAGAAGGTTACTTGTGAAAGTTTCACAGATGTATTACATAGAGAATATGAATCAAAATGAAATAGCTAGTAAGTTTGGTATCAATAGAACTACTGTAAGCAAGTATCTGAAAAAAGCAATGTTAGCAGGAATTGTGCAAATTTCCGTTGTAAATGATTTGTATGAAAGTCTGGAAACCGCATTAGAAAAAAAGTTTGGATTAAAAGAAGTATATATTGTGCCTTCAAGTTCAGACCCGGGTGAGGTAAAAAATAATCTTGGAAAAGCAGGAATAAGTTACTTAAAGCGAATCATAAATGATGGTGATATCGTAGGGTTTGCCTGGGGAACGACTATTGGTGCGTTATCGAATCTAGCATCTGTAGAGAAGTGCGATGTAGTTAATGCCAACATGATTCCTCTGGTGGGGGGACCTGAAAATTTAGATAGCGAATACCATGTAAACACCATTGTATATAAAGTTGCAAATGCTTTTAAGGCCAAAAGCCATTATTTGTATGCACCTGCTATTACCGGAACGATAGAAACTAAATCAGCTATCATGCAAGATGCTAATTGTAGTAAAATCGTGAAGTTATGGGATGAAGTGAGTATTACAATATTAGGAATTGGTGCACCAATAAGGTCTTCCAACTTAGTATGGTCCGGCTCTCTTGGCAAAGAATACAATGATATGCTGGAAGATGCGGGGGTAGTAGGTGACATTTGCTCAAGGTTTTATGATGTTGATGGAAATGTGGTAGATACGGTATTAAAGGATAGAACAATAGCGATTGATTTGGAAAAGTTAAGGAATATAAAATATTCCATAGGTATTGCGTCCTCACCGGAAAAGGTGCCTGCTATATATGGAGCTATGAAGGGTAAATTTATAAATGTGTTAATTTCTGATGAAGAAACTGCTAAATTACTAATTGATTTTGCCGACTAAGATGAAAGAATGCTTAGTTTCAAATGATTATGTAAGAGCCATGGGCTAAGCATAATGCCGCTCATGGTTTTTATATATCCTTTTACGAGGTGCAAATTATCAAAATTATGGTTTAGGAGGACTTTTATATGGCTAAAGAGATAAAATCAGTTCTACAACCAGGCGATAAGATATATACGCTATTTGAATATAATGAAGTGGTGATTAAAGGAAGTAAAGAAAGCTTTATTATACGAATAGAGAAAATAGAAGAAAGTAAAAAAAATAATTGTTGTCAGTATGTAAGAGCCATGGGCTAAGCATTGATTGCTTATCTCATGGTCCTTTTTGTATATGAAAAAATATAAGAAATCATTTCAGGAGGTATTTATTTATGTTAAAAGTTGCACTTATCGTTGGCGGAGGAAGAAGTTTGGGGGAATATTTAAGTAAGCATATGGCGAAGGAAGGATATGAGGTAGCTGTGGCAGACTTGGTATATGAAAATGCACAAAAGGTTTCAGACGAAATTAACGCAAGTGGTGGTAAATCAATTGCAGTAGAAGTGAATGCTTGCAAGGAAGATGAAGTAAAAGCAATGGTACAACAGGTTGTAAATGAGCTAGGAAGAGTAGATTTATTAATATACAATGCAGGAATAGCCAAAAGTTGCAAGATTACTGAATTCGAATTACAAGCATTTAATCGGATTGTAGATGTTAATTTAAATGGATATTTCCTTTGTGCTAGAGAAGTAGCGAAAGTAATGATAAAAAGAAATATTAAAGGGGCCATTATTGGAATTAATTCTAAATCGGGTAAAGTTGGAAGTAAATTTAACAGCGGCTACTCAGCTGCAAAATTTGCAGCTGTTGGTTTAACGCAAAGCTTAGCTTTAGATCTAGCGGATGATAATATAAGAGTCAATGCAATGATGCTTGGTAATCTTCTGGATTCAGATTTGTTTGAAAGCTTGCTGCCCCAATATGCAGTGAAGTTAGGAATACCAGAATCACAAGTAAAGCAAACATATATAGATAAGGTGCCGTTAAAGAGAGGATGCACGTTTGAAGATGTGGCAAATGTAGTTACCTTTTATGCATCAGAAAAAGCAAATTACTTAACAGGGCAATCTGTAAACATAACTGGTGGACAAGTAATGCACTAAGAGGATGTAGTAGCAATGTTTTGCTGCATGTGTCAGAGCACCAAGTTACATGTAAGTTAAGATAGCTAAATATTTAGATAATAATTAAAATGTTAAGTAGGACTTGAGTTCAAAGGGGGAAACTATATGTTGTGGTTTGTTCTTCTTGCTGCAGGGATGTGGATACTTCAAGGGTTACTTGGCCTTTGGCAATTGAGACATTTTAATCAGCGATTTAAATTATTGAGAAAAGAAGGTAGGGTCGTTATTGGTAAGTCTAAAGGTAGAGTCACGGCTGGGGTTGTACTAATGTTTTGTCTTGACCAAAATTGCAATATCATTAGGGGCGAGAAAATGGAGGGATTTTCAATTTTTGCTAGATTGAAGCCTTTTAATTCCTTCAATCATTTTAATTTATTAGAGCTTGAAGAAAGTAAATGTAATAGGTTAGGTAAATCAGCGAGTAAGGCAGTAATGAACGCTATTGAAAATTATAAGGCGTTTATTAATATAGCGAAATCTGACATGGAGGTGGTTGGAACAGAGAACACAAGAATAACTGTGTAATGGTATTTATAAAAAATATTGAGAGAAGGTATCGTATGGACATTTTCATTGTGTTGGCCAAAGGGTTTATCGGCATGTTTAATGAAGGTGGCAAGGTTTTTGTAAGTATGATAACTGGAATAGTACCTACGTTAGTCATGTTGCTTGTAGCCATGAATGCTCTAATTCGATTTGTCGGGCAAGAGAAAGTTGAAAAACTCGCTCATATGTGTGGTGGCAATCCTATATCTAGATATCTGATTTTACCAGTAATAGGAACTTTCTTCTTTTGTAATCCAATGACTTTATCATTAGGAAAGTTCTTGCCTGAAAAATATAAGCCGAGTTATTATGCTGCAGCTTCTTTTTCCTGCCATAGTATGAATGGTTTATTTCCACATATAAATCCTGGAGAATTATTTGTTTTTCTTGGAATTGCGGCTGGGATAACTCAATTGGGTTTATCAACGGTTGATTTAGCAGTAAGATACTTTTTGGTTGGAGTTGTGACCAATTTCTTTAGAGGATGGATTACTGATTTTACTACCGCATATGTTGAAAAACAACAAGGCATCAAGTTAAAAACAGAAGTGAGTACTGTACAGTCGGCTGGCAATGCTTAGAAAGGGGGGGGATGAAAAATGGCGAATTATAAATCAGTTATTATAACGGCAGGTCGAGGTGGCTTTGGTGGACCGTTAGTGATTCAGCCTAATGACACCAAGAATAAGGTTGTCAATATTACTGGAGGTGTCATTTCACCTGTTGCTGCGAAAATTGCTGAAATGGCAGGTTGCATAGTAGTAGATGGATTTAAAACGAAAGTGCCTGATAATGAAATTGCTTGTGTCGTCATTGACTGTGGAGGAACTTTGAGGTGTGGTATATATCCTCAAAAAAGGATTCCAACAATTAACTTGATGCCATCTGGTCCCAGTGGACCTTTGGCAGAACACATCAAGGCAGATATTTATGTATCGGATGTCAAAGAAGTAAATATAAATTTTAGCGATGGAACGATTCAGAATGCGGTCTCTGAAGATAGTAGTGCTAAAAAGCCTAAGTATGATACGCAAAAGAAAATTAGTGAACAGACTACTGCTGGTGTTATGGCCAAAGTTGGGAAGGCTATGGGTGGTATAACCGCTACATTTTATCAAGCTGGTCGCGATGCTATCGATACTGTCTTAAAGACCATATTGCCTTTTATGGCGTTCGTATCCATGTTAATTGGTATTGTATTAAGTACTGGTATGGGTGATGTTTTTGCTAAAATACTGACACCGCTGGCCGGAACTGTTCAAGGGTTAGTATTACTATCAGCCATATGTTCGTTTCCATTCTTATCTCCGTTCCTGGGACCAGGCGCGGTAATTGCCCAAGTAATTGGGGTGCTGATTGGCGTTGAGATCGGTAAAGGTACGATTCCCCCTCAGTTAGCACTGCCAGCACTTTTCGCGATAAATTCCCAGTGTGCTTGTGATTTTATACCAGTAGGCATGGGATTGGCTGAAGCGGAAGTCGAAACTGTCGAAATTGGTGTACCTTCCGTATTATATTCTCGCTTTATCACTGGTCCTACAACCGTATTGGTTGCTTGGGCTGCTAGTTTTGGTCTCTACGCAAAATAAAAGTGAAAAAGCAATGAAATTATGTTACGATAATTTCATTGCTTTTTTAAAAAAAGTATATAGGTGCTATTATGGAGGTGTATTTTATGGAGATTATATATAATACTAGGGTTACTAATATTGGAGGATTAGTGTCAGCTTTTTATGAGGAAAAGCTGATCATTATTTTCAAAGATAATGCTCCGGAGGAATTGGCTGATTATTGCGTATTGCATTGTGGCAATGAGGTTTCAGATAGTGTTAAACAAGGTGATGTTTTAGTCATAGCTGGTCAAGAATATAAGGTTGTATATGTAGGCGATGAAGTGCAGGCTAATTTGGAAAATTTGGGTCATATAACCTTGCGGTTTGATGGCAATACAGAAGGGTTAGGCGGAAGTTTATATCTTGAGGATAAGGCATTGCCTGCTATAAAAATTGGCGATGTTATTTCTATATACAGAGAATAGATGTTTGTTATGAACCTTTCAATTTATATCACCATCCTTTGACGGAGTGGAGTGTCAATACGTTTATTGAGGATTGGGAAAGTGTTTATGGTAAAGGAGCAATATTAGGTGAGGTTTAATCAAGGAGATGCGATTATGTTTTTATAACAAGCTAGGAGTTCTTTAGTTATAGGTATGCTGCTGCGGATTTTTTAACGAGATCACCTGTAAAATATTGCTATTGTCGATATTCCATGGTATAGTATAAAAAAGTTAGGTTTAAAACGTTACAATTTAATAATGAGCTCTTATCTAGAGTGGTCGAGGGACTGGCCCGATGACACCCGGCAACCGGCAGTAATGCAGTGGTGCTAATTCCAGCAGGAGTAATCCTGGGAGATAAGAGGGTTTAGTATATCATAAAACCCTTCTTATTTGTGAGAAGGGTTTTTTATTATACAAAAAAGAAAGCAAATGTTTATCTATGTTCGTAATAACGCGTCAGCGTTTTCTATAATCTAGAATAAGGAGAGGGTATAAATGCTGTTAAAAGACAGCTGTGTTTTAGAGACAACAATAACTCACTTTTCAGGATTTAAGTGGAGATCTTATTTGAAATTAGCCAGGGTAGCCGATAAGGAGCATCCTTTACATCTTAGTTTAGGCGGAAGGTTAGATGAGGTTGTTGTAGCATATGAAACATATGGTCATTTATCAGAAGGTGGAGATAATGTCATCTTATTGAACCATGCATTAACGGGTGACAGCCATCCTGCTGCTCATACTCAGCATGATGAAAAAGGCTGGTGGGAGCCTTTGGTTGGCCCAGGACGTCCCTTGGATACAGAAAAGTTTTTTATTATTTGTGCAAATGTACTTGGTGGCTGTCAGGGAACAACGGGTCCTGCATCTCCAAACCCAGACACTGGCTTGCCCTATGGTATGAATTTCCCGGAAATTACTTTGCTTGATACGATTCATGTACAAAAGAGGTTATTGGATGTATTAGGGGTTCATCATGTTAAGTTAATCATTGGTGGGTCTATGGGAGGGATGCAATCTTTGGAATGGTCGGTAGCCTATCCTGATTTTATGGATGGCGTTATGGTGATTGCCGCTCCTGGATATGCCTCTTCTCAGTCGATTGCTTACAATAAGGTAGGACGACAGGCTATTATCCTTGATCCAGAGTGGCGAGAGGGAAACTACTATGGCGGGATTGGTCCCGAGAAGGGATTAGCAATTGCTAGGGCTGTTGGTATGATTACCTATCAGAGTGAAATGTCAATGGAAGGAAAATTTGGACGAAAGCGTCGTAATGGCTGTTTTGAGATTGAAAATTATTTAGATTACCAAGGAAATAGTCTAGCACGTCGTTTTGATGCCAATTCCTATCTGTATCTCCTGCGCGCCTTGGATTATTATAATCTATTGAAAAGTTGTAACAGTTATGAGGATGCCTTATCTAAGATTAGAGCAAAAGTCATGGTTGTGGGTGTGAGTTCGGATATATTGTATCCTCCTTATCAGCAGGAAGAACTTGTTGAAGCGATGTGTGACAGCGGAGTAGATGCTCAGTATGCTTTACTTGAAAGTCTTCATGGTCATGATGGTTTTTTAATTGATTTTCATTTGTTAAGACCTATGATTCATAATTTTATGAACCATTTAACAAGGTGATGAAAATACAAAAGTATTTATTAGGGGAATAAAAAATTTATAAAATTACAAAATTAATATAAAAAGATAAAAATATATTGACATTAGTAAAGGTAAAATGATAGAATTCATTCCAAAGCATAATGAAGAATAGTAATGACGGAGTAAGTAAACCACTTGTAAATTTCCAGAGAGTCGGCATAAGGTGGAAGTCGACAATGAGCGGTGGAAGAAGATCCCTCCGGAACTGTGTTTCTGAACGTTAGTAAGAAATGCCGGGTTAGCCACGTTATTTGGCTTAGGTTTGATAGAACTGAAGAGGCATTGTTGTGCAATTAAGGTGGTAACGCGGGTAATAACTCGTCCTTGGATATATTCAAGGGCGAGTTTTTTTATATTCAAAATTATTTGGAGGTAACTTATGTTGAAGCAAAATAATAGCATTTTTCAGGTAGCTAATTCTCGTGTGTCCATTGAAGATATTTATACTGCGGAAAAAAAATTACAAGGTATAATCAAAAAGACAGAACTCATTGAAAGTCCAGTGTTTAGTAATGAGTGTGGAAATTTTGTATTCATTAAACCAGAGAACCTACAAGTGACAGGTGCATTTAAAATCCGCGGAGCATTTAATAAATTGAGTAAGTTAAGTGATGAGGAAAAAAGTAGGGGAGTCATCGCTTCCTCAGCAGGAAATCATGCCCAGGGGATTGGCTATGCAGCTCAATTACTGGGTATTAAGGCTACTGTTGTGATGCCTGCAACCACGCCCATCATTAAAGTGGAAGCTACAAGAAATTATGGAACAAATGTTGTATTATACGGCGATAGCTATGATGAAGCTTATAAAAAAGCCAGAGAGTTGGAGACCGAACATAACTATGTCTTTGTGCATCCCTTTGATGATTTGGATGTAATTCTTGGTCAAGGTACAGTGGCATTGGAAATTTTGAATCAATTAGAAGATGTTGATGAGATATTGGTTCCTATAGGTGGAGGCGGTTTAGCGAGTGGCATTGCATTTGCGGCAAAAATGCTAAAGCCAAGTATCAGAATTATCGGAGTTGAGCCAGAAGGTGCATGCTGCATGAAAAAGTCTTTGTCTGATAATAAAGTAATAGAGCTGGAGAAAGTGGATACCATAGCAGATGGTGCTGCTGTAAAAAAGCCAGGTACATTGACTTTCGAATTTATTAAAGAGTTTGTTGACGAAGTCATCACTGTTTCTGACTTTGATATTGCAGAAGCAATACTGCTCTTAATCGAAAAGCATAAACTGATCACAGAAGGAGCAGGGGCGCTGTCCTTAGCTGGTTTAAAGAAATTATCTTCCAAGAATAAAAAGGTAGTTTGTTTAGTCAGTGGCGGAAATATTGATATTTTAACGATTTCGGCTATCATAAATAAAGCCTTGGTATTTAGGGGAAGGCTGTTCTGCTTTACCATTAATTTACCTGACAAACCAGGGGAATTATTGCATGTGGCAAAAATTATCTCTGAATTAAATGCAAACGTAATAAAATTGGATCATAATCAATCTAAAGTGATGGATAGCTTTAAGCAGGTTCAGCTAGAAGTTACTGTGGAAACAAACGGGCATAGTCATGTAGAGGAAATCGAGGCTGCTTTTCAGCGAAATGGCATTGAGATTCAGAAGATTTACTAATAGATTGCAATCTTTGACTGCAGTGAGAATATACAATGAGGTGAATGTATGACTGTGAAAAAGTTATTTTGGGAAGATCCTTATTTAAAACAATGTACTGCAACGATAATGACTGTCGATGGTAATCGTATTACTCTTGATCAGACAATCGTGTTTGCTTTTTCTGGCGGCCAGGCATCGGATTCGGGGACCATTCATGGTTATGCTGTGTTAACAGCCCAAAAAGTTGCAAAAGAAATTATTTATGAGATTGATGTATCCCATGATTTGCAAGTGGGACAGCAAGTGAATGTGGTTATTGACTGGGATAAACGTTATAGAATCATGAAACTTCATTTTGCCGCAGAAATTGTGCTGGAGCTGATGGTTCAAAATTTTAATAATCCTAAAAAAATCGGCGCCAATATAATGGAAGAAAAAGCAAGAGTCGATTTTGAGTGGTGTGGAAATATTTCAGAGGTCTTGCCCTTATTGCAAAAGAAGATGGAGGAAATTATTAATTCCAATGCTCCCATTTTAAGTTGTTTTAGTGATGAAGAGCAGGAAATCAGATATTGGGAAATCAAAGGTTTTGGCAAAGTTCCTTGTGGCGGAACTCATATAAAAAATACTGGTGAAATGGGTACTATTTTACTAAAAAGAGGCAAACGCTTAGGTGCTAACAAAGAGAGAATCGAGATCTATCTAAGTTAATTTATGCGAATTCTAATTTAAGTATTGCCTATTATGATTCTTTACCTTATAATGAAAGAAAAAAGTGTCAATTAACTGACACAAGCAAAGACGCTTGTACAGGGACTAATTATAGTCCTGTATGGGGCGTCTTTTTTCGTTTAGCAAAGCCTATCGCTATCGTTCATAATGCAAAGACTAGGAAAACGTTATTATATTATAAGGGAGGCATGCTTTTATGAATTCTCAGTATCCCTTGCCGATTGAGGAGTTTCGCAGTTATCTTGAAGCAGACCAATCAGAAAAAGTAATAGAGAGTTTTCAGCAGCTTTTAACCTTATATGAGTTGCAGCAGGCTAGGCTGGAAGCGCTATTAGATACAGTTAATGAGGCAGTATGTATTATTGATGAATCAGATAAAGTGGTAGTGTGGAATCATCATGCTGAACTTTTATATGGAATTGCCGCTGATGAAATTATTGGGCGTCCTATCGAAGGTTTTTTTTCCAATTTAATGTTAACCAAAGTGATGAAAGAACGACGCACCGTGCATGAACAATACCACACTCCTTGTCCTGATACTCATGTATTAATTAATGCAAGACCTGTAAAGTTATCTGGACAGGTGATCGGCGGAGTTTGTGCGGAACGAGATATTACAGAAGTAGTGCAGCTAAATCAAAAACTATCCCAGACTCATCAGGAAGTACAAACCCTAAAGCAAGAAATTGATAAAATTCATTCCCAGTCAGATTCCTTTTCGACGGTTTATGGTCATAGTACCGCCATTCGTGAAGCGGTTAGTATTGCCAGACGTGTTGCAGCAACGGCGGTTCCAGTATTACTGCGTGGGGAAAGCGGTACAGGAAAAGAATTATTTGCCCGTGCTATCCATGATGCCAGTCAATTTACCGGTCCCTTTATTGCTATAAACTGTGGAGCGATTTCTCCTAATCTATTTGAAAGTGAATTGTTTGGTTATCAGCCAGGAGCATTTACGGGAGCTGACCGCAAAGGAAAAGTGGGGTTATTAGAGCAAGCAAATGGAGGAACTCTCTTACTGGATGAGCTGGGCGATATGCCGAAAGACATGCAGGTAAAACTATTGCGAGTTCTACAAGATAAGAGTTTCTATCGTGTGGGCGGCAACAAAGCGATTCATATTGATGTTCGTATTATTGCTGCGACCCACCGCAATTTAGAAGAAATGATTAAGAACGGTGAATTTCGAGAAGACCTATATTATCGTTTAAATGTAGTGGCGGTGTCCCTGCCTTCATTGCGTGACAGGTTAGATGATATACCAGAATTAGTTCATAAAGGTATTTTGCATTATGGCACAATTCATAATAAAAAAATCTCAAAAGTGAATCCCGCACTCATGGCATCTTTTATTCAATATCCATGGCCTGGCAATATTAGAG
>Ga0316604_10002959_pt1 | contig 12391 bp, 28 predicted proteins | sample OWC_soil_day20_C_FD_207650 | JGI IMG/M metagenome (GOLD analysis project Ga0316604, IMG submission 207650) | Wetland soil microbial communities from Old Woman Creek delta, Ohio, United States - OWC_soil_day20_CT | ecosystem: Environmental > Terrestrial > Soil > Wetlands | place: USA: Ohio... | reverse complement strand
TGTCGATGAGAAGGACAATAAAGCCTGGGGCATGAGTTATGACGCAACAACAGACATAAGATCTCTACGCTATTTAAAGTCTTTTGAAATTCTATTGCTTCGTTTGGCGCAGGCCAATACCAAATTGATTTTAGATACCGATTCAGAGCGAGACTATGTGACGCCGGAGAAAGAACCGGAAGCTGAGTACCGGTGAAACCGCTGTAACTGGCTGCAGAGTAAGGGAAATAAAATTGGAGGAGATGAGTGAATGGCTGATTACACAGGTGAAAAGACCATGGATATAAGAGTAACGGGCCCAAGTTTCATGGTGGGGGAGCAGAAACTCTTGTCGATATTGAAACCGGCCGGACTGGTACCTGACCGAATGCGTTGTGACATGCGAATGATCACCCAAGGTGTTCATTTTGTAGGGCGAGTGAAGACCATAACTGCGGCAAAGGAGGCGGAATAGAATGTTTGGACTATTGTGCAAGCTGCTGAACTGCGACAAAGTCGACCCCATAGCGGTGACGCGAATGGATGAAGCGAACGCAGAACTGTTGGTTGCCGCAAAGAACGTTGTTCGGGTGGCTCCATACAAGACGATGGCAACCATGGCACTAATCGATTCGATAGCGCGTGTTGAAGGGGCAATCGAGCAATGTCGGCAGAAGTAATGAATCTGACGTGGGTGCTGACGGCCTTATCGTTGGTGGGAGTGGTGCTGAACGTAAGGAAGGACCGCCGATGTTTCGGAATCTGGATTTTTACAAACGCCGGGTGGGGCATATATGATGCGGTGATTGGGGCGTATGCGCAGGCGTCACTGTTCGGAATATACTTTCTGCTGTCGATATGGGGAATCTACGAATGGAAACGTGTTGAAAAGACGCATTGAATATGCTCGCCTGAAAGATTTGGAAGAGCAGAGGTGGTGGCGGTGATGAACAGAAAAAAGATTGGATATATTGAACCGGACGAAAACGGAGCCTATCGCATTAATCTTGGTCCCAACGGGTGGTTTGTGTTGACGCGGGAAGAACTATTTGCCGTGTTTCACACCGCGACCCAGCAAGTTTCCGGGCTAACTACGGCATACAGAGAGTGGAGAAATGACCGAACACCAACTGAATGATCTGATTCATGAGCGAGACGATAACTGCTGCGTATTATGTTGGCTGCTCCGTAAGATAAAACGTTGGGTGGACCCTGGCGAGAAATATCATCACGTTATTTTTAAGGGCATGGGTGGCGGTCGTGGGAAGTCGGTCAAGGAGAACGGCGTGACATTGTGCCAGGAGTGTCACCGGATAGCACACGGGCCATTGTCGCGAAAGATTAGGGAACTACTGCTGGGATATTTGAGGGAGATTTACCCGTATTTGTGAGGGAGGCGTGAATAATCATGGATAATCCGGTAATGTTTTTTATCGGCCTTGTCAGTCTTTGCTTTGTGACAATCATTATTTTGAGTGCTGCGGGGTGCTTTATCATCGACAAGACGCGGGACTGGTGGAACCACTGACAGGAAGTCAAACTGCAAGTGGAGGCGAACACTAATGAACACTTATAAGGATCAAAAATGGCTAAATAAAGAAACCAGCCCATCAACCGGGTCTTATGTCGCTTTTCACGGACCATCTCCGTGGGGGAAAAAAGAGACTATGACATTTTTTGAAATTGCAGATTGCAATGAAAAGGTACGTTTGCACATCACGCCCCTTGACACAAAGGAAGATTATATTTGCAAATTGCAGTTGTTGATTGATGGGCTGAGCAAATTTGTTGAATTCTTAAATGCTGAGAAGGAGGCTAAAAGCTGATGGCTTGTAAATGCGCAACTTATGACTGGGATACCGGCCGATATGATTGCAGCGTATCTGGGTCAGAGTGCATGTTTTTGATACCAAATTCGAAGGCGTGTGCTGAACAATACGGCGAGGGGCCGGACGCGGAGGTATCAGAAAATGGGCAAGAGCAAAATTGAATGGTGTGACCGCACGTGGAATCCAGTAACCGGCTGCACACAGATCAGTCCCGGCTGCGCAAACTGTTATGCCAAGAGAATGACTGAAAGGTTTGCCGGACCGTGGGGATTGGACACGAAGAATCCGTTTGCGGTGAAGCTTCACCCGGAGAAACTGGAAGAACCTCTGCGGTGGAAGAAGCCGAGCAAGGTCTTTGTGTGCAGCATGAGCGACCTGTTTCATGAAGATGTTCCATTCAGTTTCATCGAAGGCGTTTTTGAGGTTATGGAAGAGGCATGTCAGCATACATTCTTGGTTTTGACGAAGCGGCCTGCCCGGATGGCAAGTTTTATGGCGTGGTATGAAAAAGAATGTTCAGACCCAAGCGTTGGGATGTTCTGGAATGTTGCGAAAAACATCTGGATAGGCGTCACAGCCGAAAATCAGGAGCAGGCCGACAAGCGGATACCGATTCTGCTGCAGATACCGGCAGCAAAACGATTTGTGAGCGTGGAACCGATGCTGGGGCCTGTGAATTTGAATGATTATGAACAAGGCCGATCAAGATTCACTTGCCATAATAACTGCAACAAAGAGTCGGAAGAAACATGCTTGTCATATGAAAATACAGGTAAGTGTTTCAAGGGAATTGATTGGGTAATTTGCGGTGGCGAATCCGGACCGAATGCAAGACCCATGCACCCGGATTGGGCAAGAGGATTGCGGGACCAGTGCAAAGCGGCAGGAACGCCTTTCATGTTTAAGCAGTGGGGCGAGTGGGCGCCGTACATCAACGAAGAGAAGTTTACCCATGACCAAGATCAATCTAGCCGGAATGAACAATATTACGTCAACCCGGATGGAACAACTGGCTCGTGCTGGCTCTACGATGAAGATGGTACTTGGACGAACTGGACCGGAGATCCCAAGGAAGATTGTTGCGTAGTCAGTCGAGTTGGAAAGAAAGCCGCAGGCCGCCTGCTAGACGGTGAGCTTTGGGACCAGTACCCGGAGGGGAAATGATGGGGGCGCTACACGATAAGACAGCCGAAGAACTTGCGCTTTATGTTGGGCCGACTCCCTTTCTAGGGGTTCCACTCGGAAGTTGTTGGCTGGCAAAGTGGGATGAAGAAACAAGGCGCGTGAACGGGCCGGCAAGGGCTGATGTGATCACAATCAAACCAAGTTACACGCGGTTTTGTATTTCAATCTTTGAAGTGAAGGTCAGCAGGTCGGATTTTCTCTCAGACATTCGAAGTGAAAAATGGCGATCATATTTACCGCACTGTCACCGATTTTACTTTGCAACAGTCGGGGATATCGTCAAAAAAACAGATATTCCAGACGAAGCCGGATGGATACACAAGGGCGACAACGGGTGGTCTTTCAGGAAGGGGATTAAGGCAAGAGAAAATGAAATCCCCTTGCAAACATTACAGTCCATATTGTTCATGCGTCAGAGGATGACAGTCAGGGACAGGCAGATTGCCATGATGGAAGAAGCATATCGAAAGGAACTGTCCGGAGAAAAAAATGAACTGGCAAAGATTATCGGCAAGGAAGTCGCTGACTCGTTTGCAAAACGTGTTGAATATAAAAAACTATGCGACCGTGCAGAACATCGGCTAGAAATGATGAAGATGTATGCAGAATCGTTTGAAGAAACGTTGCAGTCGGTCCCAGGATGCGAACCTACTCCCGGATGGTTTTATTTACACGGAGTATTGGAACGGGCAAAGAGCATTTTGGAAAAGGCAAGTCAGGAGGTGTAGCATGGCTGATAAAGAGAATGAGCAGAGCTATCTTGACACGTGCGTTTTCTGTGGGAACCCAGCAACAAAGCTATGTGATTTCCCGACAGGAGTAATTATCCCGTCAACTGACTTTATCCCAATACGAACGACTTGTAGTAGGCCGATGTGCGACGACTGTGCAATAGAAATTGAAGATGCAGATGATGTGCATTTTTGCCCTCATTGCGTAAAAGAGTTTTGCAGTTCCCTTGAAGAGCGAAAATATAATAAAGCTGCTGAGTGGATTCCAAAACGGATAAGAAAAAATAATCGTCGGAAAAAGAACGGTGGCGATAATAATGGCTGACCTCACAGAGATTACAGTCTTTTATGATGAAGCGGGGTCGATGGTTGTAGTTTTGGCAAGTGCTGAAAAACGGATTAGAAAAATGTTGAGCAAAGGGGAATCAGTAGACGGAGAACCCGGAGTTATTGCAGTAACCTTGGGAGGAAATAAAGATGGCTAAGATGACAGTGGATGAAGCGGAGGGTGAAAGTTGATGGAAGTTCTAAGCACAGTTACCCGCAAAGCCAAAAAAGAACATAGCTGTGACTATTGCGGTCAAAAAATATCTATCGGGGAAACATACGAAAATCAAACAAATGTCCATGATGGACTGTATCACTGGAAAAGCCATTTATCCTGCGTAGAGATTGCCCGAAAGTTGAAGATGTTTGAAAACTGCTGGTATGACGAAGGGGTAACGGCTGAACACTTTCAGGAAACTGTTATGGATTATTTGAGCGGGAAGAATGTTGCCCATACTGGATGGAAAGACGCAATTGCCAAAGCCAAAGAAATGTTACTTGGCGGGCAGAAAGCACAGGAGGGATTGAAATGAGTGACCCGCGATATATTGTCGTCACATCGTGCGAAACATGCCCATGGCTCAAACGGGGCAAGAAGAAAAATGTTTGCACATATCAAGAAACAGTTGTTTTAAATACCGAAACCATTCCTGAATGGTGTTGTTTACCGGTAGTGGGGGAGGGTCCAGACAATGATTGACTTGAAAGAGTTGCGGCGGTTGGCGGAGGCGGCAACACAGGGAGAATGGAAACATAATTCATATTTATCGGGTACGGAGTCTATATTGATTAGAACCGGACCGAATATTATCCCAAAAGAAACTCCCTATGAGGACAACCACGGATATATTGCCGCCCATGTTTCCTGCCACGACATTAGGGGGTTTAGCGAATCCGAGGACGAGATACAAGCGGAAAAATACAACAACGCCGCCTACATCGCCGCAGCGAACCCCGCCGTCATGATCGAGTTGCTGGGCAGGATGGATGCGGCGGAAAAGGTGGCAGATGCGGCAAAAGAATTTATAAGGCGCATAGAAGAACCGCTGTTTGACGATGACGGGACTATGCTTACAGGAATAAGCAAAAAACACTTAAGAGAAACAAAACAAGCACTCGCCGCGTGGCAACAGAGCCTATGAGCAATCTGGTCGAAAAGATCAAGGCGTTGAAAGGGAAAAGCAAAGGAGCGGTGGCGTGAATGGAATTTGTAACACCAGAACAGGAAAAAACATTGCGAGATTTATGTTCTCAGCTTGGATATGACCCTGATGATTATTTAACGGATACGCTGACGAAGGCGCAAGCGGGGGAGACCATCAGGGAAATGCTGGAGGAGCGGGGATGATCGGATTAATTCAGGTAGACAACTATCACGGATGGGTTAAGGCTCAAAAAATGGTGGCGCTGATATGAAAGAGCGAAAACAGTTTGAATTATTCAGGGAGATCATAGTTGATAACTTCGCCGGTGGCGGTGGTGCCAGCACGGGAATATCGATAGCAATAGGGCGCAGTGTGGATATTGCAATTAATCACGATAAAGACGCGATTGCGATGCACCAGAAAAATCACCCAGGGACCGAACATTATTGCGAGTCCGTTTGGGATATCGATCCGGTAAAAGTCGTTGCAGGCCGTCCAGTTGCGCTCTGCTGGTTTTCGCCAGACTGCAAACATTTTTCCAAAGCCAAAGGCGGGAAGCCGGTTGATAAAAATATTAGGGGCCTTGCATGGGTGGCGATCCGGTGGGCGGCAACAGTAAAACCTCGCGTAATCATGCTGGAAAATGTCGAAGAGTTCAAAACGTGGGGGCCGGTTATTGCCGAAAGAGATCCCGAAACGGGGCGGTTGATAAAAGTAATCCGCAGCGAAGATGATGAAATTGATGATCAGTACATTGTGGCTGAACAGGGGGAAATTGTTCCGGATGATCAAAAGCATTTTTACCCAGATCCAAAAAGAAAAGGCGTCACGTTTAGAGCCTTTATTAATGCGCTGAAGCGGCAAGGATATCAAGTAGAATATCGGGAGCTTGTTGCCAGCGACTATGGAGCCCCAACAACCCGCAAACGGTTCTTTCTCGTAGCACGAAACGACGGGTTGCCGATAGTCTGGCCGGAGCCAACGCATGGTAATCCAAAGAGCCTAGCGGTACAGGCCGGAAGATTGAAACCATGGATACCAGCGGCAAATATTATTGATTGGTCGTTGCCGTGCAAAAGCATATTTGAGCGTAAAAGGCCATTGGCAGAAAATACACTGCGCCGGATAGCGAGAGGATTGTTCAAGTTTGTGATCGATAACCCGGAACCTTTTATCATCAAGGTCAACCATAAAGGCGAAATGTTCCGGGGGCAGAAAATTGGCGAACCACTGCAAACAGTTACGGCAAAGAATGGCTATGGAGTTGTTGAACCGTTTATCGCGAGAATAGGGCAAACTGGATTCGGTGGCGACAGAATGCAGTACGACATAAAAGACCCGCTGACAACGGTCGTATCGAAAGCAGAGCATCTGTTGGTGGCCCCAACAATGATTCAGGTTGGATATGGTGAACGAAAAGGGCAGGAACCGCGAACCCTAGAGTTGGGAAAACCGCTTGGCACGGTTGTTTCAGGAGGACGAAAACACGCTTTAGTGTCGGCGGTGTTGGTTGGCGCAGGCGGCCCGGTATATATGGCAAAAGCTACTCCGGTTGATGAGCCGATGCGAACAGTGGTGGCAGAGAACCACCGGGCTCTTGTGCAAGCGTTCATAACAAAATTTCGAACTGGCGCAACCGGCAGCGCAATCGATGAACCACTGCATACGATAACCTCCGGCGCAGGAAGCAAACGGCCAGCGGGAGCGCCACACGCAATGGGATTGGTGACAAGCCATTTACTAAAAATGAAGGGCGCGAATATCGGACAGCCAGCAACAGAGCCTATTCAGACAATAACTGCAGGCGGGCTACACTTTGGAGAAGTAAGAGCTTTCTTAATTAAGTATTATGGTGCCGGAACTGGACAGCCGGTTTCTGAACCAGTGCACACTGTTACGAGTCATGACACTTTTGGGCTAGTAGTAATCCATGGGGATCTTTATCAGATTGTTGATATCGGGTTGAGGATGCTAGAACCAAGGGAACTGTTCAACGCACAGGGATTCCCCGCAAACTATGTGATCGATATTGACGCAGACGGCAAGAAAATATCCAAGTCCGGGCAGGTCGCCAGATGCGGAAACGCAGTCCCGCCAGCATTTGCAGAGGCGTTGGTTCGAGCGAACCTGCCAGCACTGTGTGGGGCGGAAACACGAAGGGAGGAAGCACGATGAATAACGGTATTTTTAAACCAATGCTATGCCCGTTTTGCAGGTGCATAGTGCAGTTTGACAGGATTATAGGTAAGTATATTTGCACGGTTTGTGGGTGGAAGGGGTGATTAAGTCGATGGATAGCCAAATGGAGAGAAAATTACGAGCGGCATCATCTCTTATTTCAGCACTTTATAACCCACCGTCGCCAGAAGCCATAGAAAATGATCGGTTGGCCTGTGAGATCGGGAAAGAAAGATGGGCTAGGATAAAAAACATTGCAAACAAATCGGGAGAGTCGCCACGCCGGATTATTGATTTTTTGCACCAAATAAATATCGCGGAAATGGTTGGCGTTGAAAAGAAAAAACTGTACCAAATGTTTAATTTTGCGATCAACCAAGATGCGATAGCTGAAGTGTGGTTTGTATTGCAACAGGAAGTTCATGGCCGGTCAAGGGACAATCTTAAAACATTAATTGCAAATGTAGCTTGTATGAGAGGTGAAAAGCCATGAAAGCACTAACAATCCTGCTCCCGTTTGCTCAACTGATAGCGGTGGGAGCTAAGTGGATAGAAACTCGAAGTTGGGGTACGAAGTACAGGGGGCCGCTGGCGATCCACGCGGGGAAAACGCTAAAACGTGAATATCTGAATCTTGCAAAGAACGAGCCATTTTATACGCCGCTGCATGATAATCGAAAATTCCGTTGTATGAGGGACCAAGATACAGGGATTTGGTACCCGCCTCCGGGTTGCATAATAGCGGTGGCGGAGTTGGTGGATTGTGTGAAAGTTCATGGAAGCATGAAATGCAGTTTAGGTGGGAAGATAGTGTTTCATTCCGCGACTCTTGAAAATGGGAACCGCGTTCATGAACCGGAGCTTTCTTTTGGCGATTATTCGGGCCCGCATAGATATGCTTGGATACTTTCCAACGTTCGCCGTGTTGACCCAATATCGGTAGTTGGACATCAAGGATTATGGAATTGGGATCCTCCTGAGCAGATTGATAATTGCCCGAGCGAATAAAAAAACGCCAAGTGATATATCACCGGCGAAGCGAAAGGGGTTCCAGATTATGTTACATGATGGGAGCTATTCTTCAGGATCCAGCACAATGGGGCCGTGTTCCTTCTCGTAGTCCCTGATAAAAGCTAAGAGAGCAAACTCAATTTGGGCGTTTAACGAACGCTTATCCGCTTCCGCAATAGAAGTTATCTTTTGATGTGTTTCAGCTTCCAGCCTCAAAGTAAAATGAACGCGGTTTGTTACCAACATCATACACCCCTGCACAAAATACACTTATTTAATGCTAACAAATGCTGGATATATTAAATAGTGTCACGATGACACCGAAATGGTGTCAAAAATTTGCGGAGGTGTATTTACAATGATCAACTGGCAAGACATCGAGGACTTAGGCTTTGAAGCGGAACAATTAGCTTCTTTAGCGCTCACGCTCGAAGACGCAGTGAGTTATGGCCCAGCTTCGGCAGCAGAATATTTTGGCGCGTTTTCGATCCTTACCACAATCGCGCGCCGACATGCAGATAAATTGAACGTAATGGCCAAAGCCGAGATTAGCAAATTACGGGAGTAAAAAGATTGAAGGAGGGAGAGATATTGAATCCATCGTTAGGCGATTTGGTTAAAGCTTGTTATTGCGGTGTAATGGTTGTCACACTGGGGATAGCCATTATTATGGTTCAGGTAGAAGTAAAACCGTTCATTGCCGTTCCGATTGTTATATTTTCAAGGGTTGGGTTGATTTATCTTTCTTTTGCGGTTTGGGATAAAGTGAAGGAAATGGGAGGCGACCGTTAACAAATGATCATAATTTGCGAACAATGCAAAAAACCAATTGATATTCCGTCAAGACATGAATGCATCGTTGAATGTAGTTGCGGCGCGAAATATGCGGTTGATCTTGAAAACATGGAATATCACAGAAGATCAGGCGATGAGGAACGTGGGGGAATTATTGAACGAATAAAGCGAATATCCACAGAAATTCTCGAACAACAAATGGAGGCTGCGCTTGCGGGGAATGGCCCGTACCCATCGGCGGAGAAAATTATGATACAGACGCTTCTGGCTATATATACAGAGAATGTAGTCAAGAGCATTGTAGCGCAGTTGAAAGAGGGTGGCGTTGATGAAGGATAAAACCATCGCCGTTGACTTTGACGGGACCATTGTTGAGGACCGGTATCCGGGGATTGGACCGTTGGTTCCTCAGGCGGCAGAAATATTAACACGGTTTCATGCGGCAGGCGGCAGAATCATATTATGGACTTGCCGAACGGGAACTGATCTTTTGGCTGCTATGAGGTTTTTAAAGCAAAACAATATACCAATCGACAAGATCAATAGCCAGTTCGAGGATGCACTTGCTGCGTTTCAGGATAGTTACCCACATGTTGCTGAGGTTGACGGGCGTAAGGTGGCTGCCGACATGTATATTGATGATAGAAACCCTGGTGGCGTTGATTGGGGTATGGTGGATAGACTGTTGTTTGGTGATGATGATGGATCCCAATTGACCAGAGGAGGACAGCCATGACAGCCGAACAACGAGCAGTATCACAATGGCTTGATGGGCTTAATCGAACTGAGTGGGCGCTAATAAATATTGATAAATCAATCGAAGAACTCGAACGGAAGCTTAATTTACAGACTATCCAGTCAACGGTTTACGACAAAATTATATCGTCAACTCGATCGGTGAGTTTTCCCACGGAAGAGCACGCACTCGATTATATGGAAATGGAAATGCATGTTATGGTTGGAGACCGAGAAAGGCTTGAATTTCTAAAGATTTTACGCAGGGAATACCAACTATCATTAAGAGATTATGATGAAACTATATCCAAGATGGTCAAGAATGAGAGTTGGGGAAAAATGGGCAGCGAAATTATTCATGCCAAATATCGGCGCAAAATTAATCCTGATCAAAGAATATTTGCATATGTCGTATTTTGTGCCAAGCCGACCTTTTACCGTATCCTTGGTTCGTCCCTTAGTTTTTTCTACGATATTTTACCCAGCAGGTTTAGATGATACTTTTGTGAGACTGTTTTCCCCGTAAACTGTGGTATATTGAGGACGTGGAATTATCAAAAAAATGAACCGCTTCGGAGACGAGGCGGTTTTTTCATGCCTAATCGGAGGTAGATGACATGCCGCCAGTACACTGCGATAGACCGTGTGCAAACAACAATAATCCAAGCAATGGCTGCACTTATAATCTGCCAGTCTATTGGGTGCATGGCATATGTTCAGGGTTCAGGGCAAGGCCTCTGCCGGAGCCACCGCCGATGATCAGCAATATTGTGCACGGCGAGGCAGGACGAGTGTGGAATCATAAGACGAGCAGGGTGAGGGCGAGGAAATGAAAAAGAAACCATATATTGGTGATGAGCAACGCATAATTGATTATCTAACCGAGGCACACAATCTTTTTGTACGGCTAGAGCAAACTCATCCGTCACATCTTACGGAATGGGCTAATGGAATACATCAATGCCAAGATGTTTTGATTCATCGGATAGTGCAGCGAGATTATCCGGATGAGTTCGGGACGATAAAATGAGTGACTTTTGTGCAACGTGCGCTGTGCATTCGTACTGCAAGAATGCAGAGGTGCAGTGCGCGGCAATAAAAGCTTTATACGAAATCGGAAATACCCAGTTTACGGAAGAAAAAGCGCAATTAATCAGAGAATATGCGAAAGCTCTTGGCATTATTGAGTATGAAGTTTCTCCTGAACTGGAAAGCATGGGAACACAAGTCATAGACAAGATGCCGGAACTATCCATAATCAAGGATCTTGAAGTGAAGGTCGGCTATGTTTTAAGCCAGTATCCAAAGAGAAAAGATGGGAAAATAATTTGCGGTGAGTGCCGTAAAGTAACCGGTGTCTTTACTGCATTTCTTCCATTTGATTTTATTGTCACTTTTTACGAACCAAACATTTATTACATGACCGAGAACCAAAAGAAATTGCTTATGCTTCATGAACTAAAGCATATCGGGGTCGGACAAAAAGGAATCAGGGTTGAACCACATGACATAGAAGACTTCTCAAGTATGTTGCAACGATACGGGCTTCGCTGGAATGGGTTCCAGGTCGACGTCCCGGATATATTGGCGGGTGGGGATAATGAAACAGAAAAAACCAACTCGAAAAAAAACGTCAGTAAAAGGCAGAGCGTGGCAACCTAGTCCTCAACTAGTTCGCATGGCTGAATTATTAGTCAATCCTGATGATCGGCGAACAAAAGGCGAGAAACTTATTGAAGCCGGTCTGACAGAAAGAACGTTCTACCGTTGGTGGGCTGATGAACGCTATATAAATTACGTGAACAACATGCTGGATAAGTGCACAAACGCAGAGTTGCCGACAGTGTGGAAGGCGCTTGTGCGCAAATGCACACTGGGTGATACTGCGGCTATCAAGCTTTACTTTGAATTAAAACGAATGACGCCTGAGTTTAAACATAGGGTTGCAATGGACCAAGAGCGGATGGAACTGGATAAGAAAAAGATGGAGCTTCAAGCGGCGTACGATGCTGCAGTGCTGGATCTGAGGGAACGTGAATTGAAGCTGAAGGAGTTTTAATATGATTCATTGGATGGGACCAGGCTGTATCCATTATGATGGCAAGCGTGGTCATTACGGCGAAGAGCGCCATGAGTGCAAATGCAAGGATAGAGATACTTTGAATGGGTTTTGGGGGCGCTTGTTTAAGCAGACTAATTGCATTATGACAATATGGGATGCTGACGATTACTGCCCGCTGTTTGTGAAGCACATGCTGCCGATGCGTCCACCTGCTCCTTCGCCGGGCAGGCCGCGAGAATAATATGGCTCAGTCATTTGCCCATCAATTGTATGTATCCAAGGAGTGGGTTGCTCTAAGGTTTCGGCTGATCATTGAGCGTGGTCCTATCTGCCAGCGATGCGGCAAGATTATGGTCGATACATCGCAGTTGATTGGGCATCATATCACAGCACTAACGATAGCAAACATCAATG